>JAABUN010003243.1_pt1 | contig 25894 bp, 26 predicted proteins | sample 5559311 | NCBI WGS metagenome assembly JAABUN01 (sample SAMN10711877, study PRJNA513370) | rock metagenome | isolation source: Antarctica rocks | place: Antarctica: Victoria Land, Siegfried Peak sud
TAGGCAGCAGCGGCGGGTCCGGTGACCGCTGATCCGCAGCTGTGGACGGTCCATCCGGGCGGCTGGCCCTGTGGACGGCGACGGCAGCCGTCACGGGTGCGACGGGCTCTCGGCGTACGACCGCCGCTACGCGCCGTAGCCGCTCGTCAGGCCTGCTCCGCCCCGCCCCGTCGCGCCGCGAGGCGCCGCGCGACGTTGGGCCGGTGCCGCACGACGATCACCACGGCCAGCAGCAGCGCCCAGGACACGTCCTCCGCGAGCACCACCGCCACCACCGGGAGGGCCACGGCTGCTGCGATCGAGGCCAGCGCGATCCAGCGACCGGCGAGCAGCACGAGCAGCCACACGAGCACGACGACCGGGGCCCACAGCGGGTGGGAGCCGAGGACCGCCCCGGCAGCCGTGGCGACCCCCTTGCCGCCGCGACCGCGTAGGAACGGCGACGAGACGTGTCCGAGCACGGAGGCGGCACCGGCGACCAGGCCGGCCCGGTGGTCCACGGCGCCGAAGGCGACCGCGGGCGCGAAGCCCTTGAGCACGTCGAGCAGCGCCACTGCGATGCCAGTGCGCCGTCCGAGCGCCCGGCCGACGTTGGCGGCACCCGGGTTGCCGGAGCCGACTCCCCGCAGGTCGACGCCCCGCCTGCCGGCCACGAGGGTCGCCGGGGACACCGCTCCGGCGAGGTAGCCGAGCAGCGCCGCGAGGACCAGCAGCAGGCTCATCGCCGGGAGACGACCACCCCGAGCAGGCCCGGACCGACGTGGGCGCCGACCACCGCCCCGACCTCGGAGACGTGCAGGTCGGCCAGCCGCGGCAAGCGGGCGCGCAGCCGCTCGGCCAGCGCCTCGGCGCCGTCCGAGGCGGCGAGGTGGTGCACGGCGACGTCGACCTCGGCCTCGCCCGACCGCTCGACGACGAGCGACTCGAGCCGCGCGAGCGCCTTGGAGGTCGTCCTGACCTTCTCGAGCGCGGCGATCTGGCCGTCCTGCACGTGCAGCAGCGGCTTCACCGCGAGCGCCGCACCGAACAGCGCTGCTGCTGCCCCGATCCGGCCACCGCGGCGCAGGTGCTCCAGCGTGTCGACGTAGAACAGGACGTCGGTACGGGCAGCAGCTGTCCGTGCCGCCTCCTCCACCGCCTCGACGTCCCCGCCGTCCGCGGCCGCCCGCGCGGCGGCGACGACGGCGAAGCCGAGCCCCATGGCGATGCTCCGACTGTCGAGGACGCGCACCTCGATGCCCTCGTCACCCACCTCAGCCGCCGCCAGCCCGGCTGCCTCGTACGTGCCGGACAGCTCTGCCGACAGGTGCACCGACACGACGCAGTCGGCGCCGAGCGACCGGTAGTGCTCGACGAACTCGGCCGGGGTCGGTCGCGAGGTGGACACCCGCACGTGGCGCTCGGCCAGCGCGGCGGCGACGTCCGCCGGGGACACCTCGACGCCCTCCTGCCCGCTGCGGTCGCGGAGCACGACGTGCAGGGGCACCTCCGTCACGCCGTGCCGAGCCGCGAGACCGGGCGAGAGGTAGGCCGTGCTGTCGGTGACCACGGCGACCCGGTTGCTCATGCGCGCAGGCTAGCGACCGGCCGCGTTGGCGTGCACGGCGTCGTGGACGCACCGCGCGAGGCCTGGCGCGCGGTCGTCGTCGGGTCGGGTGAACCGCTCGTCCGCGGTCAGGCGGGCACGACGTTGACGAGCTTGGGCGGGCGGACGACCACCAGCTTCACGTCGCGACCGTCGAGCGCCTTGACGACCCCGTCGCTCCCGAGCGCCAACGCGCGCAGCTCGTCCTCCGCGATGCCCGGCGGCACCTCGAGCCGGTCCTTCACCTTGCCGGCGACCTGCACGACGCACGTGACGGTGTCCTCGACGAGCAGCGCCGGGTCCGCGGTCGGCCAGGTCGTGGCGTGCACCGAGTCACCGGACTCGACGTCGTGGCCGAGCCGCGACCAGGCCTCCTCGGCGGTGTACGGCGCGAAGCAGCCGAGCATCACCGCCAGCGACGCGACGCCCTCCCGGAGCGAGGCCACCCCGACGGCGCCGGCGTCGTACGCCTTGCGCAGCACCGATGTCAGCTCCATGAACCGCGCGACGGCGACGTTGAGCCGCTGAGCCTCGACCAGGCGCGTGACCTCGTCCACCGTCTTCGCGACCGCGCGATCCACCGCGAGGTCGCGCATCTCCGACAGCGGGAGCGTGCCGACGTCCTCGGCGATCCGCGCGACCCGGGCCAGGTACTTCACCGAGCCGGCGGGAGAGACGTCGGCCCAGTCGATGTCGTCCTCCGGCGGACCGGCGAACACGACCGTCAGCCGCACCGCGTCGACGCCGAAGCGGGACAGCTCGTTGCCCAGGTCGATGCCGTTGCCCAGCGACTTGCTCATCGCCTTGCCCTGGTTGATGACCTGGCCCTGGTTCATGAGCCGCGTGAACGGCTCGCCGAAGTCGACCATCCCCATGTCCTGGAGCACCTTGGTGAAGAACCGGCTGTAGAGCAGGTGCAGGATCGCGTGCTCGACACCACCGACATACTGCGCGACGGGCATCCACTCACGCACGGCGGCCGGGTCGAACGGGCCGTCCTGGTAGTCCGGCGAGCAGAAGCGCAGGAAGTACCAGGAGGAGTCGACGAAGGTGTCCATCGTGTCGGTGTCGCGCCGCGCCGCCCCGCCGCACTGCGGGCAGGTCGTCGTGACCCAGTTCTCCGCACCGCCGAGCGGCGACGTGCCGGCCGGCTTGAGCGCTGCGCCGCGCAGGTCCGGCAGGACCACGGGCAGCTGGTCGTCGGGCACGGCGACCTCGCCGCAGCCGTCGCAGTGCACGATCGGGATCGGTGCGCCCCAGAAGCGCTGCCGGGACAGCAGCCAGTCCCGCAGCCGGTAGTTGATCGCGCCGCGCCCGCCACCGCGCGCCTCGAGGTCGACGACGACCTTCGCGATGGCGTCGGCCTTCGGCAGTCCGTCGTACGGGCCGCTGTTGACGAGGGTGCCGTCCCCGGCGGTGGCGACTCCGGTACGAGCGGGGTCCTCGGCGCCGGTGTCCACGACGACGCGGACCGGCAGCCCGAAGGCGCGCGCGAAGTCCAGGTCACGCTGGTCGTGCGCGGGGACGGCCATGATCGCCCCGGTGCCGTAGTCGGCGAGCACGTAGTCGGCGGCGTAGACGGGGACCTGCTCCCCCGTCACCGGGTTCAACGCGGTCACGCCGAGGTCGACGCCGGTCTTCGGCCGGTCGGTCGACTGCCGGTCGATGTCGGAGAGCACGCCCACCTGCTCGCGGTAGGCGTCGAGCGCGTCCCGCCGGTCGGGATCGCACAGCTCGAGCGCCAGCGGCGCGTCGGCGGCCACGACGAAGAAGGTGGCGCCGTACAGCGTGTCCGGGCGGGTCGTGAAGACGGTGACCGGCCGGGTCCCGCCGCCCGCGAGCGAGATGACGAAGTCGACGTGGGCGCCCTGGGAGCGGCCGATCCAGTTCTTCTGCATGAGCAATACGCGGTCCGGCCAGGAGCCCTTCAGCTGCTCCATGTCGTCGAGCAGCCGGTCGGCGTAGTCCGTCACCTTGAAGAACCACTGCGTCAGCTCGCGCTTGGTGACGACCGCGCCGCACCGCTCGCACGCGCCCTGGACGACCTGCTCGTTGGCCAGCACCGTCTGGTCCTGCGGGCACCAGTTGACCGCGCTGCTCTTGCGGTAGGCCAGGCCCCGCTCCCGGAAGCGCAGGAACAACCACTGCGTCCAGCGGTAGTACTCCGGGTCGCTCGTGTGCAGCCGGCGTGACCAGTCGAAGCTGATCGCGTAGCGGCGGAAGCTCTCGGCCTGCGTCTCGATGTTGGCGTAGGTGTAGGTCGCCGGGTGCTCGTCGCGCTTGATGGCGGCGTTCTCGGCGGGCAGGCCGAACGAGTCCCAGCCGATGGGGTGCATGACGTCGTAGCCGCGCCGCATCCAGTAGCGCGCCAGCACGTCGCACAGGCCGTACGCCTCGGCGTGACCCATGTGCAGGTCGCCGCTGGGGTAGGGGAACATGTCGAGGACGTACTTCTTCGGCGCGCCCTCGTTGCGCCCGGCCCGGTAGAGGTCGAGCCGGTCCCACACCGGCAGCCAGCGGTCCTGGACCGCGTGCGGGTCGTACGCCCGATCCTCGACAGCGACGCGCTCGACGGGTGCCTCGGGGGTCATGCGCGTCGATCGTACGCGGCACGCCCGGACCGTCCCAGCCGTTTGCTCCCCGTACCCTCGAGCGACGACAGGAGGACGGGTGACGAGCACGGCAGCACGGACCGACGGCGATCCGCGGGCGCTCGCGGCGCAGTCCCCGTGGCACTCCATCCCCGAGGAGGCGCGGGCCCGCCGGCGGCGGCTGTTCCTGCTCGTGGGGGCGCTGTTCGTCCTCGTCTCGATCCCGTTCGGCTTCCCGACGGGGCGCGAGCTCATCACCGCGTGGGTGCTGCTCCTGCTCCTCGCTGCCTGCGGTGGCCACTGGGGGGTGTGGCGACGGTCCGTGGTGCGCGACTGGCTCCCGGTGATCGCCGTGCTGTTCCTCTACGACTTCCTGCGCGGCACGGCCGACGAGCTCGGCGGACGCCTGTTCGACCTGCCCGCCCTCGACAACGGGCGCGCGGGCGCGGCGGGCATCGACAACGCCCACGTCCTGCCCCAGCTGCGCGCCGACGAGGTGCTCTTCGGCTGGCTGACCGGCGGCGAGGTGCCGACCGTGTGGCTCCAGGACCGGCTGTACGACGCCGGCGACGTCCACTGGTGGGACGTCGCGATCGTCCCGGTCTACATGTCGCACTTCCTCGTGCCCATGGGGCTCGCCATCGTGCTCTGGCTGTCGGCCTACCACCTGTTCCGGCGCTACCTGTGGACGCTCGTCGCCCTCACCCTGGTCACGCTCGCGACCTACGCCCTGTTCCCCGCCGCTCCGCCGTGGATGGCCGGGCTCAACGGCTACCTGCCGGAGGTAGCGCGGGTGACCTCCGAGACCCTCGAGGCGACCGGCATCGGCACCATCCGGTCGGCGGTCGCGCGCGGCGAGGCCTACTCCAACGCCGTCGCGGCGATCCCGTCGCTGCACTCGGCCGTGCCGATGATGGTGCTGCTGTTCTCCTGGCGGCTCGTCGGCCTGCGGCTGCGGCTGGTGCTGGTGGCGTACGTCCTCGCCATGACCTTCACCCTCACCTACGGCGGGGAGCACTACGTCGTCGACGCGTTCCTCGGCTGGCTCTACGCCGCCGGGGCGGTCTACGGGGTCGCGTGGTGGCTGACGCGCCGGGAGCGCCGCGAGGGACGGCCCGAGCCGCCGGAGCTGCTGGAGCCCAGCGAGACGGTGGCTGCCCCGACCCGCTGACCGCGGCAGCTAGGTCGCGGAGCGGACGCGGTCGGCCACGAGCTCGGCGACGACGTCCGGGGCCTCCTCGGGCAGCCAGTGGGACAGGCCTTCGAGCACCTCGAAGCGGTAGGGACCGGTGACGTGGTCACCGGTGCGCTCCGCGCCTGCCCGGGCAAGCGCCGCGTCGCGCGTCGACCAGACGTACGTCGTCGGGACCGGCGACGGACCGATGAGCGGCCCGCTGACCAGGAGCGGGATGGCGCGGTACCACTGGAGCATCGCGCGGAGCCGGTCGCGATCGGCCATGAGCTCCACCGCCCGCTCGACGGCCAGCTCCGGCGCAGCCAGCGGCTTCAGCGCCGCCCGCACCCGGTCGCCGTTCGCCGGGTCGCCGAGCCACCACTCGGCCAGTCTCGGCACCTGGAACGGCACCATGTACGACGAGCGCAGCACCTGGGTGCTCGTGAGCACCGCGCGCGCCATGGCGCCGGGGTGCGGGGTGGAGAGCACCGTCAGGCTCGCCACCCGGTCGGGGTGGGCAGCTGCGAGCGCCCAGGCCACCGCGCCGCCCCAGTCGTGGCCGACGATCGACGCGCGCTCGAGGCCTGCGGCGTCCAGCAGGGCGACCACGTCGCCGGCCAGCTCGCTCACCCGGTAGTCGCGCGTGCTGGTCGGCCGGGCCGTCGCGGCGTAGCCCCGCTGGTCGAAGCGGAGCGTGCGCAGCCCGGCCTCGTGCAGCCTCGGCGCCACGGCGTCCCACGACCGCGAGTCCTGCGGGAACCCGTGGAGGAGCACCACGGGCGGGCCGTCGCCCTCGTCCTGCAGCGGGAAGACCAGGGAGCCGTTCGCGAAGGAGTCCACGGGCCGTTCCTACCGCGTCGCCGTCGAGCCAGGCCGGGCGGGCCAGCCGGACGGTTCAGCCGGGGGCCGCGCGGGTCGATGGCGAGAGGGTGTCGGACTACTTCGCTGCCGTGGTGACGAGCCACCCGCTGCCCGTGATGGCGTCGGCCGTCACCCCCGCGCCGGCCGCCTCGCCCCGACGCTGGCCGGTGCTGGTGGGTGCGGCCGTCGCGCTGGTCGGCCTGGTCGCCGGCGGGTGGTGGTGGACCGGCCGCGGGGTGACCGGACTGCAGCTGCCCGACACGCTGGCCGGGGTGGCGCCGGCCGCGGCCGAACGAGACCTCGCAGGCCGCGCGGCGAGGGAGGAGTCCGCCGGCTCCGGCGCCGAGGTGACGGGGCGCTCCTACGGCGGCGTGCCGGCGACCAGCCCGCTCCTGCTCAACCTGCTCGTCACCGGTGGTCAGACCGACCTCGAGATCAGCCTGGCCGCCGACGGCACCGCCCGCGAGTACGGGGAGGTGTCGTGCACCCAGACACTCGAGCTGGTGGAAGGTCAGCAGGCCGTCGTGGTCGACACGCACGTCCTGTGCTGGCGCACCAGCCGCCAGCTGACGGTCAGCGTCCTCGTCCTCGGGACCGACCCGAGCTTCGTCCCCACCGCCGCTGCGGCGGTGCAGGACGTGTGGGACCTGCAGGGCTGACGTCCCCGGCCGGGGCCCACGACAGACGAACGCCCCTCCCGTCGAGACGGAAGGGGCGTTCGACCGGTCCTGGGTCCGCCGCGAGGCGCGGGGAGACGGACGGTGCAGGGGTGCTTAGGCGGGCCGCCCGACGGTGTAGGTGCTGCTGTAGATGGCCTGGCGGGTCACCGTGGTACCGGTCCGGCGGGCGACCCACATCGTGCCGTCACCGGCGTAGATGCCGATGTGGGTGACCGTGCCGCCGCTGCGGAAGATGATCAGGTCACCGAGCTGCTCGCTCCCGCGGGCCACCGGTCGGGCGGCCGCGGCCTGCTGCCGGGAGGTGCGGGGCAGCGACACGCCGACCCGGCTGTAGACGTACTGCACGAAGCCTGAGCAGTCGAACGCGTTCGGGCCGCTCGCGCCGTAGACGTACGGCTTGCCGGCGTGCCGGGAGGCCTCGGCCACCGCGGCACCGCCGACGGAGGAAGCGACCGGGGCCGCGGCCGCGACGCGGGTGCTGGTGGCCTGGACGGCAGGAGCACCGCCGCCGGTGAGGGCGCCCCAGGTGCGCGCCCCGACGATGCCGTCTGCGGCCAGGCCGCGAGCCGACTGGAACCCGACGACCGCCCGGCGGGTGGCCGGGCCGAAGACGCCGTCGGCGGCGATGCCGCCGAGACGGCTCTGCAGGTCGACCACGGCCGCGCCACGATCGCCGACCCGGAGGGTGCTGCGGTCAGGAGCGGCGGACGTGGTCGCGGCGGCCACCGGAGCGGCCCGCGGAGCGGAGACCTGGTGGGCCGCGGCGGGTGCCGCGGTCAGCGCAGACAGCGGGACCACCACGGCCGAGGACAGGATGGTGGTGCAGGCGATGTTCTTGAGACGAGACGGCTTGACATGACGACCACGAGCACGCACGAGTAAGACCTCCGTACGCCTCCGGGGTTAGCTGTCGGGTTCGGGCTGGAGCAGCCCGGCCGCCGTGGCGACCTCACCCCAGAGGACTGACGCCCTCGCGTGCTCTCGGTTCCCCCGGTCCCGCCCATCAGGACGCAAGAACTAGCTGCGCCGGGCGGGACTCGGCGGTGGCGCAGCAGAGCCCCCCGTCGGGGGGCCACTCCACCGTAACCCAGACATCCCGCTGCTTGCAGGGCGAACGACCACGAGGTCGCCGGCGCCCGCCCAGCAGCTGGTCGGTCTCGCTCGACCACGGGAGCGCCGGACGCCGCTCACCGCCGGCAGCCGCAGGCTGCGCCGTGTGACGCGAGGCACTGCTTGCACGACGCTTGCAGGAGCTAGCACCGGGGCAGTCAAGCGGCGACCAGGCGGTCCGACGGCCTCCTCGTCCACCGGTGCATCCGCCCCCTCGTTCCGTCCGCCCCCCCAACCGGATGCCGGCACCTGCCGACACCCACTCACGCGAAAGGCACTCCATGGCCAAGGCCACGTCGAAGACCACCACGAGCACCCCGGCCACCGCCGCCGCCGCCACCGGGGTGAGCACGCCGACCGAGACCGTCGTGACGACGGTCGACGTGACCGTCGAGCCCGGCGATCGGGGCGTCAAGGGCCCGGTGGGTCCAGCCGGGACCACGGGGGAGCGCGGCGACCAGGGGCCCAAGGGTCTGCCAGGCCTCGACGGCCTGCGGGGAGATCAGGGCGTCAAGGGCTCCGTGGGTCCGGCCGGCCCGGCCGGTGACCGCGGTGACAAGGGAGTGAAGGGCCCTGAGGGCCTCACGGGCCAGCAGGGCGACACCGGGCTGCCGGGCTCCACCGGCCGCCCCGGCGAGCAGGGCATCCAGGGCCCGACCGGCCAGCGCGGTGAGGCTGGTCTGATCGGCCTGCCGGGTGAGCGGGGCGAGCAGGGGGTGCCCGGCGAGCAGGGCGACAGGGGCGAGCGCGGCGGGCGTGGCCAGATCGGCGCTCCCGGTGAGCGCGGCCTGCCAGGTGACCAGGGAGCTGCCGGTGAGCAGGGCGTCACGGGCGAGCCGGGCGTGCGCGGTCCGGCTGGTGAGCGCGGCCTGCTCGGCGCGCCGGGCCTGCAGGGCGAGCCGGGCCTGCGCGGCGGCCAGGGCCCGCGCGGCGTGATCGGTGAGACCGGCCCGACCGGCGCTGTCGGCCGGCAGGGGCTTCCGGGAGAGCGCGGCGAGCAGGGCGTCCTGGGGCTGCCCGGCACGCAAGGTCTGCAGGGTGTGCAGGGTGCTCAGGGCACCGCTGGCCCGGTCGGCCTGCCCGGCGTCCAGGGTGTGCAGGGCGCATCCGGGCCGGCCTGGCTCTACCAGCCCACCCCGGCTGAGCTCGTCGCCAAGGTGCGGGAGGCTGCGCTTAACGTGTCACCTCGTACCTTGCTGTCCCCGCGCGTCGGCGCCCGCTACGTGTCCACCTTGGCCTCGCGCGTGGTCAAGCTGCAGGGCGGACTGGTGCTGCGCGCCATCCTCACCACCGACCTGCCCGTGCGGGCCACGCCGGCCGACCTGAGCAACGTGCGGTCGATCGCCTGACCGGCCCGGGTTCCTGACGACGACGCCCGCTCCTTCGAGAAGCGGGCGTCGTCGTCGGTGGGCACGTCGAGCGAGCGAGCGAGACGACCGGACGGGCAGTCAGCGGCGCGCACGTGCCTGCACTCGAGCCGGCAGGTGTGGCGCGGGCCGCCCGCCCGACCGACCGACCCCGCTACCGCGAAGGATCCCCGGCACCTGAGTGCTGTGGATCCTTCGCAGCGGGGCGAGGCAGTCGTCCTGAGCGCTCCCGTCAGCCACCGGCTGACGGTCAGCCTGCTCGTCCTGGGGACCGACCCGGGCGTCGCCCCCACCGCCGCCGCAGCGGTCCTAGAGGTGGAGGACCTGCCGGGCTGACGTCCGGTGCTGGGCTCGTCACGCTCGGCGCCGGATCGACGGGCCGAGCCGGCTCCTCGCCGCGCCGGACGGTCCAGACGCCGGCACCGGCAAGGAACGGCACACCGACCTCCGGGTGGTCGGGCAGCGGCTGCAGGTCAACCAGACCGACGGCAGCGAGGCGCTCCTTGAGGTCCTCGACCCCCCAGAGGCGGAACGCGAGCGTCTGACCTGGACCACCGTGGTACTCCGGCGTCTCGTCGACGTGACGGGCACCACCGGCGTCGATCCAGCTCACTCCTTCCGGCACGGCCTCCCAGTAGGTGAGCCCCGGGTAGAACTCCCGCGTCGACCCGTGCTCGTCGCACGGCACCGACAGCACGGCCGCCCCGCCCGGACGCAGCAGCGCAGCGACGCCGGTCAGCGCGCGGTCCGCCGGTGGGGGCACGTGCTCGAGGACATCCGAGCACGTCACCAGATCCATCGTGCCGTGCACGTCCGGCGGGACGTCGAGCAGGTCGAGCCGCGGGAACCGGTGGTAGTAGGAGTTGGTGTAGTCGACCCGGCTGCCGAGCGCGGCGGACAGCACCACGGAGTCGCTCACGCCGAGTGCCCGACGCGACCAGTCCGGGCTCTGCCGGGGCAGCGGCAGCCGGGGCAGGCCCAGCCCCAGGAGCGCGCCGAGAGCGATCGCGCGGATCCGCCAGGTGGAACCGCACGACGTGCACAGGTCGCCTTCCCGGTCGACCGGAGCGCCGGGGTCGCGCATGGCCGGACGACCGCAGACCACGCAGTCCCAGGGGCGCTCCACCACGCCGACCCTAGGGCCTCGACGCGGCGCGCCCCCGCCGGGGCAGTGGACGGCGGGAGACGCCCTCAGGTGAGGACGTTGCAGACGTCGGCCTCCACGCACGCTGCCGGGTCGAGGGTGGCGACCCGCTCGCGCAGCCGCCGGACCTCCGCCCGCGTCGCCTCGAGCTCGGCGATCCGTGCGTCGAGCTCGTCGGCGTGCCGGTCGAGCAGCCCGACGACGTGCGCACAGGGAGGACCCTGCGCCTCCCGAACGACAACCACCTCCCGGATCTCGGCCAGCGTCAGGCCGGCGGCCTGGGCGGCTCTGACGAAGGCGAGCCGGGCGATGGCGGTGTCGTCGTAGTCGCGGTAGCCGGACGGCGTGCGGAGCGGCGCGGGCAGCAGTCCGGCCTGCTCGTAGAAGCGCAACGTCCGGGCGCTCGTACCGGCCCGACGTGCCAGCTCACCGATGCGCACCGCGCCGACCCTACGCTTGACCTTCTCCTGCACTGGAAGCTCTACGGTCCACTGCATGACCGAGCGAGCCTGGGACCTGGTGGTGATCGGCACCGGCGGTGCGGCCATGGCTGCGGGGATCGAGGCCCGTTCGCGCGGCAAGGACGTCGTGCTGGTCGAGCAGCACGTCCTCGGCGGGACGTGCCTGAACGTCGGCTGCGTGCCGAGCAAGAACCTGCTCGCAGCAGCCGGTCAGCGGCACCGGGCGGCGGCCGGCACCGCCTTCCCGATGGTGCCCACGACTGCTGGCAGGGTGGACGTGCCCGCGCTGATGGCGCAGAAGCAGGAGCTCGTCGACCGTCTCCGGCAGGCCAAGTACGCCGATGTCGCTGACGCGCACGGCTTCCCCATCCGGTACGGCCACGCCCGCTTCGTCGACGACACGACGCTCGACGTCGACGGTGAGCCGCTGACCGCGCCGGCGTACGTCATCGCCACAGGAGTGGCGCCGCACGTCCCGGACCTGCCCGGCATCGACCGCGTCGACCACCTGACGAGCACCACGGCGATGGAGCTGACGGAGCTGCCGGCGTCGATGGTTGTCCTGGGCGGTGGGTACGTCGGCCTGGAGCAGGCTCAGCTGTGGGCGCACCTCGGGGTGGCCGTCACCGTCGTCGGCCGGTTCGCGCCCCACGCAGAGCCCGAGATCGCCGACGTCCTGCGCGACGTGTTCGTCGACGACGGCATCCACCTGGTCCAGGAGCGGGCGGTCTGCGTCGACGCCCACCGCGGTGGTGTGGTCGTGCGGACCGGCAGCGGCACGCGGGTCACCGGTGAGCGGCTGCTCGCGGCGACCGGCCGGTTCGCCGACACGGGCGACCTCGGCCTCGAGGCCGCGGGCGTGCAGACCGACGAGCGGGGCTTCGTCGTCGTGGACAGCAACCAGCGCACCAGCAACCCCCGGGTCTTCGCGGCCGGTGACGTGAGCGGGGCACCGCAGTACGTCTACGTCGCTGCGCAGACCGGGCGCGTCGCCGCTGCCGGAGCCCTCGGCGATCCCGCCGTCGTCGACTACACCGGGCTGCCCGGTGTCACGTTCACCACGCCGCAGATCGCCTCGGCCGGGATGACCGAGGATCAGGCCACGGCGGCCGGACACGACTGCGACTGCCGCGTCCTCGACGCCCGGGACATCCCACGAGCGCTGGCCAACCGCGACACCCGCGGCGCCGTCAAGCTCGTCATCGACGCCGGCACGCGCAAGGTGCTCGGCGTCCACGCCGCGCTCGACGGCGCAGGTGACGTGATCCTCGCGGCGACCTACGCGATCACGTTCGGGCTCACCGTCGACGACCTCGCCGACACCTGGGCGCCCTACCTGACGATGGGCGAGGCGCTGCGGCTGGCCGCCGGTCTGTTCCGCTCCGACAAGCCGGCCAGCTGCTGCGCGTAGTCGCCAGGCCCTCGTGCTTCGACCGCCCGATCACTCGCCCTGCCGCGACCACGCCCGGCGCAGTGTCGCGAGCATCGACTCCGGGCTCTGCGCACCCGGGATGACATGCCGCTCGTCGATGAGCAGCGTCGGTACGGCGGAGATGTCGCGTCGCGCTGCCTCCGCCTCGTCAGCGCGCACGTGGTCGCTGTACGCCCCGCTCGACAAGACGGCGCCGACCGCGTCCTCGGCGAGGCCAGCCTCACCTGCCAGGCGCTGCAGGGTCGCGTGGTCGCTGAGGAGCTCCCCCTCGGCCAGGTACGCCTGCGTCAGCCGGGAGGCGAGCCGGTCCTGCACGCCGCGCTCCTTCGCCAGGTGCAGCAGCCGGTGCGCGTCGAAGGTGTTCGCCGGCCGTACGAGGTCGAACCGGGCCTGCACGCCGGCCCGCTCGGCCGCAGCGCTGATCCGCCCGACCATGGCGCTGCCGCCCCGCACGCTGGTGCCGTACCTGCTGGCCAGCTGCGAGCTGTAGCTGCCGTCGCGCACTGCGGGCGCCCCCGGGTCGAGCTCGAAGCTGCGCCACAGGACGGTCACCTCGTCGGCGTGCTCGAAGGCGAGGAGCGCCTGGTCCAGGTGCGCCTTGCCGATCGCGCACCACGGGCAGACGAGGTCCGACCAGAGGTCGATCCTCATCGGGTGAGCACAGCCAGCACGGCGGTCAACTACCGCTCTCGAGGTGGTCCTTGAGGCCTTGCACACCGCCTTCGACGGACGGACCGATGAGCCCGGCGAGGTCGTCGGGTGTGATCTCGGTGCTGTAGACGACCAGGCTGCTCTGCGGGCCGTCCGCGAGCACGTCGACGGTGCCCAGGTGGTGCTCCACCGGCATGCCGCCCGTGATGCGGTACTGGAAGCGGCGCAGGGCGCCATCGACGTTGACGACGTCCTCCTCGAGCTGGTGGCCCCCAGCGAGCGTGCAGCTGCGGGTGCCGTCCCCGGCCGTGGCGTGCTCGATACCTGGGAACCACGCCGAGATGCCGGCCGCGTCAGAGACGACCTTCCACACCTCGTCAGCCGGACGGGCGATGCGAGCGGTCGAGCGCAGCGATGCCATGGGAGTTCCTTCCATCGGTTGTCGTCGGTCCACTCTGCCCGCCTGGCGGCCACCGAGACGAGCACGCAGCGCGCACATGGTCACCTCGCTTGCCGAGATGGACGGACGTGCGTCGTCACGCTGTCCGGCCATCTCCTCGACCGTCTCCTCGATGCTCAGACGGCACCGGCGATGTAGCGGACGTGGCAGTGGTGGTGGGGCGAGACGAACACGGGGACGTCGTTGTCCCCTGGCGGCGACGAGCAGCTGCACCCGAGGTGCCGAGCCACGGGCGCCAGGCGGTCAGCTGCTCCGGTCCCTCGTCGGGTCCAGGCGTCCAGGAACGAGCCGGCCATCTCCGCGGTGGCGCACCTCGGCAGCGTCCTGCTCGTCCTGCATCCGGGCCGCCAGGGCCTGCGTGCCCATCCGCCCCAGCGCCCCGAGCGCCTCCAGGACGTCGTGGTCGTCCGGCCGGTCGGCGACGTCGCGGGAGCGGTGCCGCACGAGCACCTCGCCGTCGGGCGCCAGCAGCAACCCCCGCGGATGGAACATGCCGTCGCGCTCGTCCGGGTTCCAGGCCTTCACCGGCTTCGCCAGCCGCTCCCCGTCAGCATCGCTAACCCACCGGAAAGGCAGGTGCCAGCGTGCGTTCATCGCCGGCTGCGCCCGCGGGCGGTTCGACGGAGGCCAGCACCATCTCGCACTTCAGTCGGCTCAGGTCGGGCAGCGCGTTCGCCAGAGGGGCCGCCTGGCTGCAACAGGAGGGTCAGAAGTCGCCGCGCAACGCGACCAGAAGGAGCGCGGACGTGTCGTCGTCACGAAGCGAAAGCAGATCGACCGGCTGTTCCGCCCTGCCGCCCTGTCTACCCGGATCGCCTACCGCCGACGCCTCGCCGACCAGGAGCTCATCGGGACGCATCGTGAGGGCTCGCCGATCAGGTCGGTCCGCGACCGACGGAAGCGCACCCGTCGAGGACATCAGGTGGTGGCGGGTGCGCTGCCGTGCCCGCCGCGCACCTCAGGGCGGTCCGGCGGCTCGGCAGGGATGCCGGTGTCGAAGCCGACCGCCGGCTCCGCCGGGGTGTCCTCGAGCATCGTGAGGTGGCGCTCGGCGTCCAGGGCGGCGGGGCAGCCGGTGCCGGCGGCGGTGATGGCCTGGCGGTAGGTGTGGTCGACCAGGTCGCCGGCAGCGAACACGCCCGGCAGGTCGGTCGCGGTGGAGTGCAGGCGCTGGACGACGACGTAGCCCTCGTCGTCGAGCTGGACCTGGCCCTTGACGAGCTCCGAGCGGGGGTCGTGGCCGATCGCGACGAACAGCCCGGTGGCGTCCAGGGACCTTCTCCTGGCCGGTCTTGAGGTTGCGCAGCCGGATGCCCTCGAGCCGGTCGGTGCCGACGGCCTCCAGGACCTCGCTGTCCCACTCGAAGCGGATCTTGTCGTTGCTGAACGCCCGATCCTGCATGATCTTGCTGGCGCGCAGGGCGTCGCGGCGGTGGACCATCGTCACGCTGCGCCCGAAGCGGGTGAGGAAGGTGGCCTCCTCGACGGCGCTGTCGCCGCCGACCACGACGATGTCCTGGTTGCGGAAGAAGAAGGCGTCGCAGGTCGCGCACCACGAGACGCCGCGGCCGGACAGCTCGGACTCGCCCGGCACGTCGAGGTTGCGGTAGGCCGAGCCCATCGCGAGCACGACGGTCTTGGCGTAGAAGGTGCCGGTGGAGGTCTTGACGACCTTGGGGTCGGCGGCCAGGTCGAGCTCGACGACGTCGTCGGTGACCAGCTCGGCGCCGAACCGCTCGGCCTGCGTGCGCAGGTCGTCCATGAGCTGCGGGCCCATGACGCCGTCGGGGAAGCCGGGGTAGTTCTCGACGTCGGTGGTGTTCATCAGAGCTCCGCCGGCGGTCACCGACCCTCGAACACCAAGGGCTCAAGCGCCGCCCGGGCCAGGTAGATCGCGGCCGTGTAGCCCGACGGGCCGGACCCCACGACGATGGCGTTGCGCACCTGCCGGTCGCTCATGCCGACGTGGCCAAGCGCGACAGGACGTCCCTGACGCTGGGGTTGGTGGCGGCCGACCCGTCCGGGAAGACCACTGTCGGCACCGTCTGGTTGCCGCCGTTCACGCGCATCACGTAGTCCGCGGCGGACGGATCGCGCTCGATGTCGACGGAGGTGTAGGCGACGCCCTCGCGGTCGAGTTGCTTCATCAGGCGGTGGCAGTACCCGCACCAGGGCGTGCTGTAGATGGTGAGGGTCGGGGACATGAGGCACTCCAGGGTCGTCGTGGCTGCCCCTACGGGCCGGGTCACCTGACGGCAACGCGGACGGCCCCGGTCTGTGCCACGACGGCACCCCAGGTGGCGAAGTGCCCAGCGCACGGCGGGCCTAGCCCCGTCACGCAGGTCGCGGAGCCCGCCCGCCGCGCGTCCTCGCAGACGTCCTCCACATCATCCGAACAGCGTCGTGACCAGCGCCGGGTCGGCCGGCAGGTGACCGTCGAACGCCACGGTGAGGACGCACCAGGCGCCGACCTCCGCGCGCAGCCGCGAGGTCACCTCACCGTCGCCCGACCTCACCTCCCCGCCGTCAGCGGTGATCTTGCGGTCCGCGAAGTACCCGAAGACGATCCCGTCCAGCGAGCACCACGTGACGTCCCCGTACACCGGGCTGCGCACGAGTCGCACGACGTGCGTGAGGTCCAGCGGCCCGTCCATGCACCTGACCGCGCGCGCCAGCGCCACCCCGGGGGCCGCCCGCCCCACCGGCTCGGCGGACTCCACGAGCCGGTCCCGCACCTGCACCGTTCCACACGACGCGAGGAGCACCGTGCGGACCGGCTCGTCCTCCGCACGCTGCGGAGTGACGTCGAGGAACCCCAACTGCGAGCCCGGCGATCCCGGACTCACCAGCGGGGGCAGGCCGGGCTCGTGGGAGGTCCAGAGGGTCACCCTGACGTCAGAATCCAGTTGCAGGCGCGCCCGACCGGAGCCCAGCAGCCGCGGTCGGCCCTGCGGGTGTTCGCCCATGCGGGGGCACTACCCCTGGGCAGCAGTGTCAGCCGGGGCCTCCCCGCCTCGGTCGTGCTGCCTCCCCCGGCGCCTGACTCCATCGAGCACCTTGCCGCGCACGCCGCCCCCGGTCACTGGTGCCAAGCGCGTGGCGGACGGCGCGTGGGTGGTCGAGGCGGCCCCTTCGATCTGTGGCCAGAGCGACTCGGTCTGCCGTCGTACACGACCAGGTCAGAAAGGAAGAGCATCCACGAGGTGCCGAAGGCCAGGATCCGGTCGCCGACGTGGCGGTCGAACGCCATGCCGGAGGCACAGCGAGCAGTACGTCACGGCGACCGGCACCCCGCCGACGGTGTCGTGGGCGATCTCGCGTTGGGGTACGGCAACACCCGTCGGGGACGGGAGCAACAGCATCCGAGGTGACCATTCCGTGGCAACACCCCGCTATCGGGGTACTCCCCCCGGCCGACCCCACCGACACGAGGAGGACCGGCATCAACACAGCGGCGACACCCTCCGTTTCGACGGCCTCAACGGGACGAGCGGGCGCCTCGTGGGCGCCGCCGCTCGCGGGGCTCCGGCTCGTGGGTGACGGTCGCAGCGTGGTGGTCCTGTCGCCCGACGCGAGTGTCCAGTGGTGGTGCGCGCCGGAGTTGGACGACCAGCCCCTGTGCTGGCGGCTGCTGGACGCCGACGGCGGCACGGCGCGCTTCCCGGCGCTTCAGTACGTCGCCGCGGACGATGCGCCCGCCGGCGCGACGGCGACGACCCGGCTGCGTGACGCGACGGGTCACCTGGAGGTCCGTGACGCTGTCCTGACCCGGGGGGACGGGGTCGTCTTCGTCCGGCTGCTCCGGCGCCGGACAGGCACGAGCGGCACGGTGGAGCAGCGGGGACCGGTGGAGCACGAGCTGCGCCTCGGCGGGTTCGACGCGTCGCGCGTGGTGTGGGCGGTCGCTGACGGAGAGGGTGCGGGGACGCTCGAGGTGTCGAGCGGCCAGCGGTCCCTGCGCGTGCGGGGCGGTGACCAGGAGGTCCGCGACGGGTGCCTGGTCAGCCGGCTGGACGTCAGCGACCGGTCCTGGACGGCCCTGGTCATCGGGGTCGACGCTCCACCATCGGGATCCGCTGACGAGCTGCTGGACGAGCTGGCGCAGCAGGACGCCGACGAGCGCCGGCGCCTCGACGACGCGCGGCTCCCGCGCCTCCACCCCCAGCGGGCGCTGGACGCGCTCGCGGTCGTGCGCGCGTGCTCGTCTGTCGCGACCGGCGCCGTCGTGGCAGCGCCGACCACGAGCCTGCCGGAAGCACCTGGACACGACCGGCAGTTCGACTACCGCTTCACCTGGCTGCGCGACGCATCGCTGTCGACCGCGGTCGCCGCCCTGCTTGGCAAGGGCAGTGATGCGCGGCGATACCTCGACTTCGTCCACGAGGCCTGGCACGACCGGGACCTGCTGACCCAGCCGGTGCTCGACGTGCGCGGGAACGACGTCCCGGACGAGCGCGAGGTCGAGGGCGTCAGCGGGTGGGCGGGCTCGCGGCCGGTGCGGGTGGGCAACGGCGCCAGCGGCCAGCGGCAGTACGACTCCCTCGGGCTGTTCGCGGAAGCCGTGTCTGTCTACGTGCAGGTCGGTGGCGACCTGGATGACCGGACGTGGGATCTGGTGCGGGGGCTCGCCGACCAGATCGCCGCAGACGATCCCGCACACGTCAAGGACAGCAACGGCATCTGGGAGGTGCGCACGGAGCAGCCCCTGGTCGACGGCGACATCGGCCGGTGGCTGCTGCTCGACCGCGCGCTCTGGATCGCCCGCGGGTGGCGCCCGTGGACCCGACGCCGTCACTGGAAGGCTGCGCGCGACACGATCGCTGCCCGCATCCTGTCGGCGATCGACGAGCAGGGGCTGCTGCCGCAGGCCTACGAGCAGGACCCGCCCGTGCCTGACGCCTCAGCTCTGATGGCGGTCGCCTTCGGGCTGCTCGATGCGGACGACCCGCGCTCGGGGCGCCTGGTCGACGCGCTCATCGACAGGCTCGGCTCCGGGCCCTACCTCTACCGCTATCCACCTGGAGGGGACGACGGCTTCTCCGGCGTCGAGGGCGCCTTCCTCCCGATGTCCTTCCTGGTCGTCACCGCCCTGGCCCAGCTGGGTCGGGTCGAGCAGGCCGAGCAGCGCCTCGACCGGCTGTGCGCGTCGCTCCCACGTCTGCTGTCGGAGGAGGTCGACCCGCAGACCGGCGAGCTGCTTGGGAACGTGCCGCTGGTGTGGAGCCACGCCGAGCTCGCGCGCGCGATCTACGTCCTCGACGCCGCCAAACGACGGGCGAAGTGGGGCGCCGCCGCGTCGTGGGCGTGGCGCCTGCAGCGCTACGTGCGACTGCGCCACGACATGCGCGGCGACGACGAGGGCACGACCGGCGGTCAGGACGAGACAACGACGCACGACGAGCAGGAGGACACGATGAACACCAGGACACGTCCCGCGGGGCCGCCGGCAGCGACGGTGCGCCCGGGCAGCGGCGGCATCGGTCGCGGCTCGACCGAGGCCGCGGAAGCCGTCTCCGACGCCCTGCGTCGTGGTAGCGGTCCCTACCTCGACGGCCGCCGACGCACGGCCGCCCTGCAGATGGGAGCGGCCGCCACTCTCGGCGTCGTGGGGCTCTACCAGTTCGGGCTGCTGAAGTCCGTTCCGGAGCCGCCCCTGCCGGGTCTGGGTGCCGATGCGGTCGACGCCTCCGGCGAGGCATACGCGATGCTCAAGACACCCGACGCGACGCTGGGAATCGCCAGCGCCGGTGTCTCGCTCGTCCTCGCCGGCATGGGCGGAGCGAAGCGGCACGAGGGCCAGCCGTGGATCCCGCTCGTCCTGCTCGCCAAGAGCCTGTTCGATGCGTCCGGGGGCGTCTACCTGTTCGCCGAGCAGGTCACCAAGCACAAGAAGATCTGCTCCTGGTGCACTGCCAGCGCGGCGCTGCTGCTGGCGACCGTGCCCGCGGTGCTGCCCGAGGCCCGGGCAGCCTGGAAGTCGCTCCGCAGCAGCTGACGCAGGGCGACCATCCGATCCACCTGCAGGAGGAGAATCCATGTTCGGCACGAAGCAGACCGCCCCGCGCGGCGTCGCCGTCGTCACCGGCGGCACGGCCGGCATCGGCCGCGCGACCGTCCGGGAGCTCGCCTCCCGCGGCTGGGACGTCGCGGTCCTGGCCCGTGGCCAGGAGCGCCTCGACGACACCGTCGAGGAGGTGCGCAAGGCCGGTCGTCGCGCGCTCGGCATCTCCGTCGACGTGGCCGACCACGCCGCGGTCGACGCGGCCGCCGGCCGCGTCGAGGACGAGCTGGGTCCGATCGAGCTGTGGGTGAACAACGCGTTCACCGGCGCCATCGCCTTCTTCGAGGACATCGAGCCGGCGGAGTACGAGCGGATCACCGCCGTGACCTACCTCGGCTTCGTCAACGGCACGCGGTCGGCCCTGCGCCGCATGACCCCGCGTGGCCGCGGCACGATCATCCAGGTCGGGTCGGCCCTCGCATTCCGGGGCATCGCCCTGCAGGCCCCTTACTGCGGCGCCAAGGCGGCGATCGAGAACTTCACCGAGTCGCTCCGTGTCGAGCTCAGGCACAAGGGGTCCGCGATCGAGCTGTGCCAGGTGCACATGCCCGGCGTCAACACGCCCCAGTTCGACTGGGTGCTGCACCGCGGCGTCGAGCACCACCCGATGCCCGTCCCCCCGATCTACCAGCCTGAGGTCGCCGGTCGCGCCGTCGCGCACGTCGCCGAGCACCCGCGCCGCACGATGTGGGTGGGACTGCCGACGGTGCTGACGATCCTGGGCAACCGGGTTGCGCCGTCCCTGCTCGACTGGTACCTCGCGAAGACGAACGTGAAGGGCCAGCAATCACCCGATCACGACCCGCCCGGCGGGAAGTCCAACACCTGGGAGCCGGTGTACGGCGCCGAGGTGCAGGCACACGGCAGCTTCGACGAGCAGGCCCACGCGCACAGCCCCGAGCTGTGGGTCAGCCAGCACCGCGGGCTGCTCGCCGCGGGCGTCGTGGCGGCGGCCTCCGCGGTCGCCGTACGCGCCGCGCGCTGAACGACGTCCGCCCCGGCCGCGACGCGCACCACGACGTCCGGCACCGTGCACGCCCGTATCTTGGGGCCGTTCTCGTGCAGGTCGACGGTGCCGAGGAATGACGTGCGGGACCAGCCCGGCCGGCGGATGACGTCCTACCGGAGCGGTGCGGTGTTCGGGCCTAGGGAATCGGGCACTGCCCGGGCGTGCCCGACATCAGCCTGATCGACGTGCTGCTGCTGGCCAGCGGTGTGCTCGCGGTCGTCGTGATCGCGCTGTCCAGGATCCTGCGTCGGCTGCCGGTCTCCGAGCCGCTGGTGGCGCTGGTCGCCGGCGTGCTGCTGGGTCCGCAGGTGCTCGGGGCGCTGGAGGTCGCGCCCTTGACGCAGGAGTGGGAGCACCTGCACACGGCGTCGCGGTTGCTGCTGGCACTGTCGGTGATGGCGGTGGCGGTGCGCTACCCGGCCGGTCACCTCCGCCGCCACTGGCGCCCGGTCGCGGTGCTGCTGATCGTCGTCATGCCGCTGATGGCCTTGGCCACGGCGGCGTTGTCCGCGGCCGTCCTCGGGCTGGGGCTGGGGGCCGCGCTGCTGCTGGGTGCCGCCCTGGCCCCCACCGACCCGGTGCTGGCCTCCAGTGTCGTGACCGGACAGCCCGCCGAGACCACGCTGCCCGAGCGTGACCGGGTCGTGCTGTCCCTGGAATCGGGCGCCAACGACGGTCTGGCGCTTCCGCTGGTGCTGGCCGCGCTGGCGGTCGCGGCACCGGTGACCGCCTCGGCCGCCTCGGCGGAGGCGTCTTATGCCGTGGTTGGAGCAGTCGCCCTCGGTGCCGCCTCCGGCTGGCTCGGAGCACGCGCCCTGACGTGGGCGGAGAGCCACCACGAGGCTGAGCGCACGCCGACGCTGCTGTTCACGGCGCTGCTGGCGCTCGGCGTGCTGGGCGCGTCGGGCCTGCTCGGCCTGAGCGGCGTGGTCGCCGCGTTCGTGGCCGGAATCGTCTTCAACCTGGCCTGCTCCGGCGACGAGCGGGCCCGCGACGCCGGGATCGACGAGTCGGTGAACCGGGTGCTGGCCCTGCCGCTGCTACTCTACCTGGGCGCGGTGCTGCCGTGGCAGGACTGGGCAGCGCTGGGTTGGCAGGGGGTGGCGCTGGCGCTGGCGGTGCTGCTGCTTCGGCGTCTGCCGCTGCTGCTGCTGCTGGCCCGTCCGCTCAGGTTCGGGCTGCCGGATGCGGTGTACCTCGGCTGGTTCGGTCCGATCGGCGTGTCGGCCGTCTTCTACCTCACGCTCATCGCCGAGCGCGGCGCCGCGCCGCCCGGGCTGCTCGCCGCGGGCACCCTCGTCGTCGTCGCCAGCGTCGTCGTCCACGGCACCACGGCCGCGCCCGGCGTCGTCCTCTACCGCCGTGCTGTCGGCCGTCGGTAGCCGGCTGCCGGTCAGTCGGCGCCGCGGTGATGCCGGAAGCCGTCGCGCCTGCCTCCCGCTGATGTGAAGTTGCGAGCCCTGGATGCCCTGCTCGCCGAACACCTCGTGCAGCAGCTGGCCTTGGGCGGCCTGCGCAACGAGAGCGACCGATGTGCCGGTGTCGTTGCGGCTCGGTGTCGCCGCCTACCCGCCGTTGACGAACAGGATGGTGCTGCGGTCCTTGCCGAGCAAGCCGATGCCGGTAGCACGTTGTACACCGCGGCGACCAGCACGTTGACCGGAAACCCACCGGCCCAACCAGGTCGGCGGTATGCGTCGCATCGCGTGACACCGCCCTCCGTGCACGTCCCCCGTCGCGACGCCGGATGGCCGCGAGCGAACTGTCGCACGATGAGACGTGCCGCCGTTGCCTGCCACCGGGATGGGAGCCGCGTGCACGTCAGCCCGGCCCGTGCCCGCGGCGTCGCGGTCGCAGGTACCCGGTCCGGACGCGCCGCGGCAGGGTGGTTGTGCGGCTCACGTTCGGCGGCCGACAATGTCGCCGGCAGCGCCCTGTGGCTCGCCCGGCGGCTGATCCCCGCCCTCGTCCTCGCCCTCGTCGTCGTCGCGCGGCCGGGCGATCGCGTCGTAGCTCAGGGCCGCCGCGAGGCCGCCGAGCAGGCTCCCGATCACGTACGCCGGGAGTTGACTCCACGGCACGTCGCCGCCGAAGACTGCGGCCCCGACGAACGGCCCGAAAGCGCGGGCCGGGTTCACCGCCGCGCCGGTGAGCGGACCGAAGACCAGGACCAGGCAGGTCACCGACAGACCGATCATCAGCCCGGCCCAGCCTGCCGGGGCGCGGGTGTCGACGGCCAACGCGAAGATGGTCAGCAGCAGCAGGAACGTCGCGAGGGCCTCGACGAGGATCGCCTGCGGGTAGCTGACGCCGTCGCCGAAGCTCACCGCCCCCGCGGCGCTCGTGTCGACCGACCCGGTGCCGAAGGAGGCCACGACGAGCAGTGCTCCGACGACCGCGCCGACCAGCTGCGCCAGCACGTACGGGCCGGCGTCGCGCCACGGGAAGCGTCCCGTGGCCGCGAGGGTCACCGTCACCGCCGGGTTGATGTGCGCGCCGGACGTCGTGCCGAAGGCGTACACCGCGAGCGCCACGACCAGACCGAACGCCAGGGCGACCATGCTGAGGCCGGCCGGGTCGAGCTCGCCGTCCCCGAGCCGGAGGGCCGCGACGAGACTGCCCGGGCCGAAGACCACGAGCAGCGCCGTCCCGAGGCCCTCGGCTGCGCACCGCCGAAGGAGTGTGGCGTCCATGTCGGCGACCCGCTACGGGTGCAGCAGGACCTTGGAGTAGCCGTCCTCGCGGTTGTCGAACTTCTCGTAGGCGCCCGGCGCCTCCGCGAGCGGAATCTCCTTGCTCACGATGAAGCCCGGCTCGGCCTTGCCCGCGATGATCAGGTCGCGCAGCTGACGGTTGTAGGTCTTCACGTCCGCCTGGCCGGTCCCCATCGTCTGGCCCTTCTCGAAGAACGTGCCGATCTCGAACAGCAGCTTGCCCTCGGCGGCGTCCTCGTTCGGCGCGCCCGGGTCGGACGGCACGTACAGGCCGACGACCCCGAGCCGCCCGGTCGGCCGCACGGCGTGCACGAGCTGGTTCAGCACGACCGCCGGCGTCTCGTCCTTGCCCTCGCCGGCCTGGGCCTGGTAGCCGACCGCGTCGATGCCCTTGTCGGCGCCGCCGTCGGTCTGCTCCTGGACCGCCTCGATCGGGTCGGTCGCGGTGAAGTCGATCGCGATCGCGCCGAGGTCCTCCGCCAGCTTCAGCCGGCTCTTGACCTTGTCGACCACGAGGATCTTCGAGGCGCCGCGGATCTTCGCCGACAGCGCCGCCATCAGACCGACCGGGCCGGCGCCGAAGACGACGACCGTCTCTCCCGGCCTGACGTCCGCGAGCTCGGTCGCGTGGTAGCCGGTGGGGAAGACGTCCGCCAGCATGGCGAAGTCGGCCTCGTGCTCCTCGCCCTCGGGCAGCACCAGCGCGTTGAAGTCGGCGAACGGCACCCGCAGGTACTCCGCCTGCCCGCCGCTGTAGGGGCCCATCGACACGTAGCCGTACGCGCCACCGGCGAAGCCCGGGTTCACCGTCAGGCAGAAGCCGGTCTTGTTCGCCAGGCAGTTGCGGCAGTAGCCGCAGGCCACGTTGAACGGCAGGACGATGCGGTCGCCCTTCTTGAGCTTGCCGACACCGGGACCGACCTCCTGGACCATCCCCATGTTCTCGTGGCCGAAGACGATGCCGGGGTCCGCACCGGTGCGGCCCTCATACATGTGCAGGTCCGAGCCGCAGATCGCGCTCGTCGTGATCTTGACGATCGCGTCGGTCGGGTCCTGGATCTTCGGGTCGTCGACCTCCTCGACGGCAACCTTGTAGGGCTCCTTGTAGACGACTGCCTTCATGCTCGGTCTCCTCCGCGTCGAGGACGAGCCCGTGGGGCCCGTCGCTGACTCACACCCTGTCCGAGGCGTGAGTCAGCGAACCCTGAGCGCAACCTGGATGTCCTTCCGGGCGACGAAAGGGTGCGGCCGGCGAGGACGGGGCAGCGTCCCTGCAACCCTCACCTCGAACGGATGGAGATCGACGTGCAGACCAGGACCGTGACCCTCGAAGGCACCCCGATCCGCTGGCTGGAGCAGGGCACCGGAACGCCGGTCGTCCTGGTGCACGGCATCCCGACCTCACCCACCCTGTGGCGGCACGTCGTGCCGCTCCTGCCGGATCTGCGGGTGCTCGCGTTCGAGATGACCGGCTACGGGGCGAGCATCCCTGCCGGGGAGGACCGCGACATCTCGGTGGGCGCCCAAGCCGACCGGGTAATCGCCTGGATCGAGCACCTCGACCTCGGGCCGGTGACCCTGGTCGGCCATGACCTGGGCGGCGGCGTCGTGCACATCGCCGCGGTCCGCCGGCCGGACCTGTGCGCCGGCCTGATGATCACCAACGGCATCGGCTACGACTCCTGGCCGATCCCGTCGGTGAAGGCGATGCGCGCCGCCGCTCCGGTGCTGTCCCGGCTGCCGGCGGCGGCGCTGAAGCCCGCTCTTGCGATGCTGCTGGCGCGCGGCCACGATGACCTCTCGATCGCCCGGGAGTCGCTCGGCGTGCACTCCCGGCCGTATGCGGAGCACGGCGGCGGGGCCGCGATGGCACGCCAGGTGAGCTCGCTCGACGTGCAGGACACGATCGCGGTGCAGGACCGGCTGCCGGCGCTGAACGTGCCGGCGCGGATCGTGTGGGGGGTCGCCGACCCGTTCCAGAAGCTGGCGTACGGCGAGCGCTTCGCCCGCGACCTCGGCACCACCGTGCGCCGCATCGAGGGCGGCAAGCACTTCACGCCGGAGGACCACCCGGACGTCATCGCCGAACAGATCCGCAGTCTGGCCGCCGAGGTGGCGGCCCGATGACGGTCGAGCTGGTGGTCCTCGACGTCAACGAGACGCTGTCAGACCTGTCGCCGTTGCGGAAGCGCTTCACGGACAGCGGTGCGCCCGCGCACCTGCTCGAGACGTGGTTCGCGGCCACGCTGCGCGACGGCTTCGCGCTGGCTGCGGCCGGTCGGTCGCAGCCGTTCCCGGCGGTCGGTGCCGCCGTCCTGCGCGGGCTGCTGACCGGCCTGGACCTGAGCCGTCCGATCGACGAGGCGGTGTCACAGGTGCTCGACGGCTTCGCCGAGCTCGACGTGCACCCGGACGTGCCGGCCGGTCTGCGCGCGCTCGCCGACGGCGGCCGGCGTGTCGTGACGCTAACCAACGGCTCGCTGTCGCAGTCGGAGGTGCTGCTCGACCGGGCGGGGATCGCGGACCTGGTCGAGCAGCGGCTCTCGGTCGACGACGCCGGGCGGTGGAAGCCGCACCGGGACGCCTACGCCTAC
>JAABUN010003244.1_pt1 | contig 25887 bp, 24 predicted proteins | sample 5559311 | NCBI WGS metagenome assembly JAABUN01 (sample SAMN10711877, study PRJNA513370) | rock metagenome | isolation source: Antarctica rocks | place: Antarctica: Victoria Land, Siegfried Peak sud
GTCGGCTTCGTGAATAAGCAAGCAAAAGGCGTGAACACCTTTTGGAGAGCGTTGGGTAGCAGCATGGCTGACCTCCAAAAGAGGCTCAGCCTAGCTCACCTCAGCAAATTTCGTGCAAAGTCGAGCTAAGTAATTCGCTATATTTGGGGTGCATTGATGAATCGAAATCAGGCGAAATAGAAGCGGCTAGCAGTGATGCCCACATCTTTTGTAGTTCGGGCTCATCCTCATAAGATGCGTACTCGAGCAGTGGAACAATTACTCGTAATTCAGCAGATAATTGTTGGGGCTCGAGACCTTTTGATGCTAGGAAATTTTGTGCTTTCAGAGCTATTGTTACTGCATTTCTGAAACGCCAGTAAGCAACTTGCTGCCCGAGCAACTGGCTCAATTCTGTAATAACACCTCGGCTTATACCGTCCAAAAATCTACCAACTTGCTTTACACTCTCTTGAGAAAGACTGGCCTCATCATCCATGCGCTCACCTTTCTAGATTCCAGACAACAAAAAGGCCAAAGCACCTTCATACTTTGACCCGATATCTACAGAAACAGTTTCTACTTACCAGCTCCCGGCTGCATCAACTTCTCCACCACACTCTTGTCTTCCAAGGTGCTGATGTCCCCCGCCGCCTCTTCCCCAGCCGCAATGTTCCGCAAAAGCCGCCGCATAATCTTCCCGCTGCGGGTTTTAGGCAAGGCGTCGGCAAAACGGATGTCGTCGGGCCGAGCAATCGCGCCGATTTCTTTGGTGACGTGTTGACGCAGCTCGGTTAAGAGGTCGTCAGAACCTTGACGGGTGCCCTCGAGCGTTACGAACGCGACGATACTCTGCCCTTTTACCTCGTCGGGCCGCCCGACGACAGCGGCTTCTGCCACCGCCGGATGCGAGACCAGCGCCGATTCGACCTCGGCTGTTCCCAACCGGTGTCCGGAAACGTTCACCACGTCGTCCACCCGGCCCATAATCCAGAAGTAACCGTCACTATCTTTACGTGCCCCGTCCCCCGCAAAGTACACGTGCGGAATCTCCGTCCAGTACTGCGCCCGGTAGCGGTCATCGTCGCCGTAGACGGTGCGGAGCATACTCGGCCAGGGGCGTTTGATGGTCAGGAAGCCGCCGCCGTCGTCTTGCTCATTGCCTTCAACGTCCATGATGGCAGGTTCGACGCCGAAAAAGGGTTTACCTGCTGCGCCCGGTTTGGTGTCGTGAACGCCGGGCAGCGTCGTCAGCATGATGCCGCCCGTTTCGGTCTGCCACCAGGTATCGACGATGGGACAGCGCTCCTTACCGATGACACGGTAGTACCAGAGCCACGCTTCAGGGTTGATGGGCTCGCCGACGGTGCCGAGGAGCCGTAGAGATGATAAATCATGTTTGTTCGGGTGCTCTTCCCCAGCTTTCATAAACGCACGGATCGCGGTCGGCGCGTAGTAGTAGATCGTCACGCCGTACCGTTCGATCATCTCCCAGTGGCGGTCGGGCGCGGGATACGTCGGCGTACCTTCGTAGAGAAGTTGGGTCGCACCGTTTAAGAGCGGGCCGTAAACGACATACGAGTGCCCGGTAATCCAGCCTACGTCGGCGGGGCACCAGTAGAGGTCGTCGGGTTGCAGGTCGAACACGTATTTGACCGTCAGGTAGGTATACGTCTGATAGCCCCCGACGGTGTGCAGCACGCCTTTGGGTTTGCCGGTCGAGCCGCTCGTATAGAGGATAAAGAGCGGGTCTTCGGCGTCCATGTGTTCAGCGGGGCACTCGGGCGCGGCGTCCGCCATCAGCTCGTGATACCACGCGTCACGGCCCTTTTGCATCGTTACGTCATTTTTCCCACGCTGGATGACGATGATGCGCTCGAGACTAGGACACTTCTCCGCCGCCTCGTCCACGACGGGTTTGAGCGGAAACACGCTCCCGCGCCGGTAGCCCCCGTCCGCCGTAATCGCCAGTTTCGCCGAAGCGTCGTTGATACGGTCTGCCAGGGCCGAAGCGCTGAAACCGCCGAAGACGACGTTGTGAACCGCGCCGATACGGGCGCACGCGAGCATCGCCACGACCGCTTCAGGGACGAGCGGCATATAGACGGCGACGACATCACCTTTTTGAACGCCCTGAGCTTTTAAGACGTTGGCAAATTTGGAGACTTCCGCTAAAAGTTCGCGGTAGGTGAAGGTGCGTTTGTCGCCGGGTTCACCTTCCCATAACAAGGCTTGTTTATCGCCTCGCCCCTGTTCAATCTGAAAATCCAGACAGTTATAGGCGATGTTCGTTTTACCGCCGACGAACCATTTGACAAACGGTTCGTTCCACTCCGTTACCGTGTCCCACGGCCGAAACCAGTGCAGTTCGTTGGCGACGCCCCCCCAAAATGTTTCGGGGTCGTCGAGTGACTGGCGGTAGAGCTGTTCGTATTCGGCAACGCTGCTTAGTTTGGCGTTTCTCTTAAAGTCCTCGCTCGGGCTGATCCTGCGCCCTTCTTGCATCATCGATTCGATACGGTCGGTCACGGTTCCTCCTTAGGTAAACTTGAACCTCTTCAGGCTTTAATTCCTCGCCTATCTTAGCAAGCACACGCCCACCTGAGCCTATAGTCGCGCGCACGGAGTCGCGCAGTTCCCTCTGAGCTGCTCACGAGGCTTTGCGCCGCGCTTGACGACATCTGTGTAGCACGATAAACTGCACAAGCATCGGGGAAATACAAATAACGCGCGAAAGGCTGGGTGGGCATGACGAAGCTCGAGGCACTTTCAGCAGAACAGACGACTGTTAAGCCGCCGGAAGCTGTAAAGACTCGCGCGGCGCTCCAAGATTACGAAGCGGTTTACCGGCGCTCGGTTGAAGACAACGAGGCGTTCTGGGCCGACGCTGCCTTTGAGCTGACCTGGGCGAAGCCGTGGGACAAGGTTCTCGAGTTCGATGGGGTCAATCACCGCTGGTTTGTGGGCGCAGAGACGAACATCACCGTGAACGCGCTCGAGCGCAACTTAGAGGCGGGCCGGGGCGATAAAACCGCCTACCTTTGGCTCGGTGAAGACGGCAGCGAAAGGCGTTTGACGTACCGGGAGCTTTACGCTCAGGTCAACCGCGTTGCGAACGGGCTTAAAAGTCTAGGCGTGCAAAAGGGCGACCGCGTGGTCGTGTATATGCCGCTGACTTTAGAGGGCGTGACCGCCATGCTCGCGTGCGCCCGCATCGGCGCGGTGCACAGCGTCGTTTACGCGGGCTTCGCGGCGGGGGCGCTCCGTACCCGGATCGAAGATGCGGGGGCTAAGGTCGTCATTACCGGAGATGTAAGTTACAGACGGGGTAAAACGACCGATCTGCTCGGCATCACCCGGCAGGCTGTCGAGACTTTAGACTTTGTTGAACACGTGGTTGTTTTTAGCCGGGAAGCGGTGAGTTTGGGGGGGCTCGAGGTTTCCTGGGAGACGCTCCTGGAAAACTCGGACGAATGTCCCGCTGAAATCGTCGAGGCCGAACACCCCCTCTATATCCTCTACACCTCCGGGACGACCGGCAAGCCCAAAGGCGTGTTGCACGTTCACGGCGGTTATATGGTCGGCATATACCTGCAGCTCAAAACGTTTTACGACCTGAACGAACAAGACGTGTTCTGGAACATGAGCGACATCGGTTGGGCCGTCGGACACTCGTACATTGCCTACGCGCCGCTCATCGGCGGTCTGACGACCGTGTTTCGTGAGGGCGCGCCTGATACGCCGCATCCGGGTATCGCCTGGGAGATTGCAGAGCGTTACGGCGTTACGGCGATTCTTACCGCGCCAACGGTGCTGCGTCTATGGATGCGTTACGGTGATGAACCTCTACGGGGTCACGATTTGTCGAAACTGCGCGTGTTGGCGGTTGCCGGAGAACCCTTGAATCCCGAAGCGTTTCGCTGGGCACAGACCAACCTGATGGGAGACCACGGCTATGTGATGGATAACTGGTGGCAGACCGAAACGGGCGCGCCGACGCTCGGCACCTACGCAGTACAGGAGTGTAAACCCGGTTTCGTCGGGCGGCCCCTGCTGGGTGTCGAAGCTGAAATTTTGAGTGAAACCGGTGAGCCGCAACCGCCGAACGTAGGTGGTTTACTCGCGCTTAAGCGCCCCTTTCCGCATATGCTCCGCACCATCTACGGCGCACCCGAGCGCTATCAAAAGGCGTGGACGGAGTTTCCCGGTTACTACGTCTCCGGCGACGTCGCGGTGCGTGACGAAGCAGGCCGTATCAGCGTCTTGGGCCGCGCCGACGACGTGCTGAACGTCGCCGGACACCGGATCGGCACGGCCGACGTCGAATCGGCTCTGGTCTCGAATCCGGCAGTGGCAGAGGCCGCTGTGATTGGAATTCCGGATGAACTTAAAGGAGAGGCTATCGTCGCCTTTGTCGTCCTCAGAAGTGGACAGAGCGCCGACGAGCAAACCCTCATCCAGCATGTCCGGGACGAACTCGGGCCGATAGCTGCGCCCGCAGCGGTCAATATTGTAGACGCGCTGCCCAAAACCCGTAGCGGCAAGATTATGCGCCGCCTCTTAAAAGCCCAGACGCTCGGACAAGACCCGGGCGACACCTCAACGCTCGAGTCCTGAGCCCTAAGCCTCATCCCAAAGGAGAAACCATGACGAAGAAGTCTCGCCGCGTCGCTGTAGTCCCCGACGAAAAAACCGTACTCAATCAAGAGCTGGCCCAAGCTGACCAGGGGATGCTCGATAGGTACTGGAAACGCAACCTGCGTTTGACCCTCACGCTCCTCGTTATCTGGTTCGTCGTCGGCTACCTGCTCTCGATCGTCTTGGCTCCGGCGCTAAACGCCGTAACCTTCTTAGGCGCGCCGCTGGGCTTTTGGATGGCGCAAAACGGCGCAATCTACGTGTTTGTGCTGCTGATCCTGATTTACGCTGTCGCGATGAACGGGATGGACAAAGAGTTCGGAGTCGAAGAGTGAGCAGTATTCAGCTCTGGACGCTGCTTTTCGTTGTTTTAAGCTTTAGCCTCTATATCGGTATTGCGATCTGGTCGCGCGTTTCGACCACCTCCGGGTTTTACGTCGCGGGTCAGGGTGTGCCGTCGGTCTTTAACGGCATGGCGACCGCCGCCGACTGGATGAGCGCGGCGTCGTTTATCTCGCTTGCAGGACTCGTTTCAGCGCTCGGCTTCGACGGGGCGATCTATTTGCTCGGCTGGACAGGTGGCTACGTCCTGTTGGCCCTACTGCTCGCGCCGTATTTGCGCAAATTCGGCAAGTTTACGGTGCCGGAATTTATCGGCGACCGCTACGCGTCGGGGACAGCCAGGGTCGTTGCGGCGCTCTGCGCGATTGTCATTTCGTTTACCTACGTGGCCGGACAGATGCAAGGTATGGGCATCGCGTTCAGCCGCTTTTTAGAAACGTCCATTTTTTGGGGCGTCGTCGTCGGGATGATTATCGTCGCGTTTTACGCCGTGCTGGGCGGCATGAAAGGCATCACCTATACGCAGGTCGCGCAATATCTCGTGATTATCATCGCGTACTTGATTCCGGGGATCGCCATCGCCGTGACGCTGACCGGCAACCCGGTACCGCAAGCGGCGTTCGGCGAGATTGCCACGCGGCTTAACGGTATCGGGGCTGACCTCGGGTTTGGCGAGTACACCTCGCCGTTTACCAACCTCAGCGGACTCAACGTCTTTTTGATTACCGCCGCGCTGATGTGCGGCACCGCCGGACTGCCGCACGTCATCATCCGCTTTTACACCGCCAAAAGCGTTAAGGGCGCGCGTTGGACGGGCTTTTTTGCGCTTCTTTTTATCGCTATTTTGTACACCACTGCGCCCGCGATTGCCGCCTTCGCCCGCTATAACCTGATTCAAACGGTGAGCGCTCAGCCCTACGCTGACCTGCCTGCGTGGGTCGGTAACTGGGAGACGACCGGGCTTCTGACCTTCGACGACAAAAACGGCGACGGTATCGTCACCTACAACGCCGGAGACGACAACGAACTGACCATCAGCCCCGACATCATCGTGTTGGCAAACGCCGAAATCGCCGGGTTGCCCGCGTGGGTCGTCGGCCTCGTGGTTGCGGGGGGCTTGGCAGCGGCGCTCTCGACCGCTTCAGGGCTCTTGCTGGTGATCGGCTCGTCGTTTTCGCACGACATCTACAAAAGGTTTATCAATCCAGACGCGTCGGAGCAAAACGAGCTGGCAGTGGCTCGCGGGTCGGTGCTCGTCGCGGTTATTATCGCGGGGTACTTCGGCGTCAATCCACCGGGATTCGTCGGGGAGGTGGTGGCGTTTGCGTTCGGCCTCGCTGCCGCGAGCTTTTTCCCGGCGATCGTACTGGGCATTTTCGACAAGCGTACGAACAAGTACGGCGCGATTTCAGGGATGCTCATCGGCATCATCTTTACCGGCGCGTACATCATTATGACCGCCGATAAACTGATGGATATGGAGCCTTTCCTCTTCGGGATTAAAGCGCAAGGCATCGGCACGGTCGGGATGGTGTTGTCGTTTATCGTGACCTATACGGTCTCGAGGCTGACCCCGCCACCGCCCGTAGCGCTCCAAGAGTTCGTCGAGAATATCCGTTACCCGCGCGGGGCAGGCGCAGCGAGTGGGCACGACTAGGTTAGGGAGCAGGGAGTAAGAAGCAAGTACCAAGTCGCACTCGGAAGTTGGCAAAACCTAAACGTTTATGAACTCGAGCCTGACGGTACAAAACCGTCAGGTTTTGTATCATCGGGGTATGGCGAGACACCGCATGTTCGGGTGGGTTCTAGCGGTAGCCGGGGGCGTCGTCGCCCTGCTGCTCATTATTTGGCTGGCGCTTGGTGTGATCTCAAATACCACCTTGAGCGCTGACCCGAAGAACCGTGAGGTCGCGGCAGAAACGACGCTCGGCAACCTAAACTGCCGTAAAGAACTCAGAGCGACGTTTCCTTTTTTCGTGCTGAAGTGTCGGGACGCGTCAACGAACCCCTAACCCGGTGTACCGAGCACGGTAACAAAGGGCTATGTCCATCCGGGCAACACCGACTTGACAAGCGCAGCGTACACTGAACAGCTCTGGAGGTCTCTGTGCGCGCTCCGCCAATTCCCACGAACCTGATCCGCAAAATCGCTCTACTCGCTGGCCCCCTCATCTTACAAAACCTTTCTTACGCGCTTTTAGGCGTCACCGACACCTTTTTCGTTTCGCGTATCAGCACCGAGGCGGTCGGCGCAGTCGGTCTGGCTAGCGTCCTCTTTTTTGCGCTGATGCTCCTTTTTCGTTCGACGGCGGCGAGCAGCGTCGTGTTCGTCGGGCGGGCGCACGGTGCGGGCGACCACGCCGGAATCGGTGAGGCGGTGTGGCGGCTCTTGACGATGGTCGCGCTGCTAAGTCTCGTCGCCCTCAGCCTCCCGTGGGTGTTTACCTTTTTGTTTAGCTACGCGGCCCCCGGCAACAGCCCCGAAATCTTGGGGCTGGGCACGCGGTACTTGCAGATTCGGGCGCTCGAGGTGCCACTAGCCATGTTTAGCGCCGTAGTCTGGGGCTTTTTGGTCGGTCGTGGCGACTCGCGCACGCCCATGCTCTTGGCATGGACGCAAGTCTTGACCAACATCGCGCTCGACGCTCTGCTGGTTCCGGGCAACCTCGGCTTTCCGGCGTGGGGCGTCGCGGGCGCAGCCGTGGCGACCGTTTTGGCGAACGTCGTCGTCGCTCTCTTAAGCGCCTGGATTTTGTGGCGTCCGGATTCGCACGCCCGCTTCGGGACACGCCGCGTAAGGCTTGCAGGGTTTGGAGAACTGCGAAACGTCCTCCGGGTCGGCTTGCCGATGGGAGTCGGCGACTTTATCGACGTGGCGTCGTTCACTGCTTTTTTCGCCCTTATCGGGCGGCTCGGTACGGAGGTATTGGCGGCAAACAACATCGCGCTGCAGTTTATGAGCCTTTCATTTACGATGGGGATCGCTGTGGCGCAGGCCAGCTCGAGCCTGGTCGCACAATCTTTGGGCGCACAAAACCCGCAACAGGCGACGCGCGTCGGCTACCGCGCGACCATTCTGGGCATGATTTTGATGGGGCTCGTCGGGCTCGGCTACTTTATCGCTCCCGAACTTTTGATGGGTGTTTTTAGCCGCGACCCATTGGTCATTGCTGCGGGCGTTGCAATCTTGCAACTCGTCGCGCTCTACCAAGTCGTCGACGCCGCGACCATCGTCTTGGGCGGTTCGCTTAACGGGGCGGGCGACACGACCTATACGATGCTGGCGCGGCTCGTCTGCGCGTGGGGGCTTTTTTTGCCGCTTGCTTACGTGCTGGCGTTTCCGCTCGGGCTCGGGGTTCGCGGGGCGTGGGGCGGCGCGATGGTCTACCTTATCGTGCTGGCGGCGGTTTACTTTTTACGGTTTCGCTCGGGACGCTGGCTCGAGTCGTTTGAAGGGGCAACGGAGCCCGAGGTTCAGGCTGCGCCGCTCTAGCTAACGCTCTACAAAAAGCTCGAGCGCTCCACTTCAAATTTTTCTGCTAGAAAAACCTCGAGTCCTTCAGGCAAGGCGTCGCGAGGCAAGATGTCGGCGCTGCCGTCTTTGCGAATGAGGTAAAAGGCGCGGCGTGAACTCAAAGCTTGAACGTCCTCGTAATCTACTTTTACCTCTCCCTGACCGGCCCCCAGCAGATACGCCGACGCCTTGAAGTGATAGTGCCGCGCTTCCCGGAGCGCCGGGAAACGTGCCCAAAGCGTCGTCGCTGAACTCCAGACCCAAAAGAGATACCCGAGCAGCGGCACAAAGACAGCGAGCGAAAAAACACGTGCAGTAGGCCAGACGCCGGTAATCCCGAGTAAAAAGAGAAATACAAAACTGTAGAGCAAAAAGGGCAGAACAGGACGCTTTAACGCCAGCACCCAGGTGTAGTACAAAAAGTCTCGGCGGGAGAGCCTAACGCTAAAGGCAGGGAGCTGAGGCGCTTTCGGGGCGAGCATATCCGGCCAGTTTACCGTCTGACAAGCCGGGCGAGTAAGGAGGGTTTTGACCCGTTTGATGCGTGGCGCGTGATACCTTAGGCCGTGGCTCCGTGCATATTCAATGGTACTCGTGACCTCAAGGCTTACTCGAGGCTTTACGGTGAAGGCAACCTGATACGAAAAACCCTATGAGAGGGCCGCGTCCTCAGCCGCACCGCAAGGGTGACCGCAAACCCTCACCCGCCAAGGCCATCGCGTTGTCGTTTTTTAGCGCCACCATGCTCGGCACCCTGCTCCTATGGTTGCCGTGGAGTCACGCGCCGGGGCAGAGTATCACGCTGCTCGACGCCCTTTTTACCGCCACGAGCGCCCTCTGCGTCACGGGTCTGATCGTCGTCGATACCGCGAGCGCGTGGAGTCCGCTAGGCCGCGTGGTGCTGATGCTTTTAATTCAGATCGGGGGCTTGGGGATTGTCACGCTCAGCACGATGGTCGCGCTGCTTTTAGGTCGGCGAGTTGGGTTTCAGGGGCGGCTGCGCGCCGCCGCGCAGGTCAACGCGTCGGGTACCGGCGGAGTGGTGCGGCTCGTCCGGACGATTTTTTTAATTTCGCTCGGCTTCGAAACCCTCGGGGCGCTGCTGCTCTATCCGACCTTTGCTGCGCTACACGGTCCCGGTGCGGGCGCGTTCTACGCCTTTTTTCACAGCGTCAGCGCGTTTAACAACGCCGGGTTTGCGCTCTACCCTGACAGTCTCATCCGGTTTGCCGACAACCCGGTCGTCATTCTGGTGCTCAGCGCGCTCTTTATCGTCGGCGGACTCGGGTTTATCGTGCACCTCAACCTCTTTACCCGGTTTCGGGGGGGGCGGCACGCCCCGCTGACGCTCCACAGCCGGATTGCCCTCCTCACTACGCTGCTGCTCTGCGCTTTTGGGACGCTGGCCGTGCTCGGGCTCGAGTGGAGCAACCCTAAAACGCTCGGCGAGTTGCCACTGGGCGGAAAACTGCTGATGGGTTTTTTTCAGGGCGTGACGCCGCGCACCGCCGGGTTTAACACTGTCGATTACACCCTGTTGCGTGAACCGACCCTGCTGCTGACGATGCTTTTAATGTTTATCGGCGGGAGCCCGGCCTCGACCGCCGGGGGGATTAAAACCGTGACGTTTTTCGTGCTCGTGGCGAGCGCGTGGAGCATGGTGCGCGGGCGCGGCGAACTTTCAGCGTTCGGGCGGCGCGTCGCGGTCGGTACCGTCGTCAAAGCCGGGTCGGTCGCGCTGCTCAGTACCGGCCTCGTGATGAGCGCGCTGTTTCTCCTGAGTTTAAGCGAATCCTTACCGCTCCTAACGACCATGTTCGAGGCGTTTTCGGCGTTTAGCACGGTAGGTCTTTCTATGAGCGCGACGTTCGATCTGAGCGGGCCAGGGCAATTTATCATCATCTTGCTGATGTACGCGGGGCGGATCGGGCCGCTGACCTTTGCGCTGGCTTTGGTGCAAGAACCTCACGCGAGCAGCGTCAAATATCCACACGAAGGCGTGCTGATCGGTTAGAAAGGGCGGGCTATGAAGACAAAACAGTATCTCATCATCGGCGCTGGGCGTTTCGGGTCGGCGCTCGCCACTACGCTTTACGACCTCGGACATGAGGTGGTCGTCGCCGACAGCAGCGAAACGCGGATCGACGCGATAATGGACGACGTTACGCACGCGGTTATCCTGGACGCGACCGACGAAGACGCGCTCGGCAAGCTTGATCTGCAAAGCTTCGACAAGGTCATCGTCGCCATCGGCAACGACCTCGAGGCCAGCATTTTAACGATTGTCGCAGCTAAAAATCAGGGCGCAAAAACGATCTTGAGCAAAGCCACGAGCGAGACCGCCGCGCGGGTTATGGTCAAAGTCGGCGCGGACGAAGTGGTGCGCCCGGAACACGATATGGGCGTGCGCGTCGCCAAGTCGCTCGCCACCCCGACGATTACCGACGCGTTTAACTTGGGTGACAACTACGAGGTCATCGAATTTACCGCGCAGCGCAAACTCTGCGGCCCGCTACGCGAACTTAAACTCGCCAACCGCTTCGGCGTGCAGGTCATCGCCGTCAACCGTAAAGGCAAGCTCGAGATCAGTCCCAGCGCCGATTTTGTCGTCGCACCTGGCGACGAAGTGGTGATTATCGGCGAAACACGCGCGGTTGGGCGGCTGCGCGACCACTTCTCGAGGGTCAACGAATAAGCGCCTATGATCGTTACCGAGACGCCCCGCCTCAGCCTCCGACAGTTCAAGGGAAAAGACAGCACCGCTTTGATAGACATTTTCGGCGATGCGGCGGTGATGCGTTACGGCGACGGGATTCAAACTCCGGCGTGGGTAAGACGTTGGATTCTCGAGGTACAGAATAGCTACCGAACCTGGGGTTACGGCAAGTGGGCCGTAACCAACAAAAAAACCGACTTGCTCGGTTACTGCGGTTTGAGTCATGCAGATGACGTGTGCGGACAATCTGAAATTACCCTCGGCTACCGCTTGGCCCGCCGCTACTGGGGACAGGGCTACGCGTCTGAAGCGGTTGCAGCAACGATACACTACGGCTTTGACACCCTCGGCCTAAAGAGACTTGTAGCAACCATCGACCCGTGCAACACCGCGTCGATTCGCGTCGCCGAAAAAGCCGGGCTGGTCTACGAACAAGACGTGATGTTTGGGGGCTATACACACCCCGACCGGGTTTATGTGCTTAAAAAATCGGATTGGGCGGTTAGGAAAAACTCGAGCCCTTTGTCCGCCGCACCAAAACGATGAGCGGAACAGCTAGCGCCAACCCCAAAACCAGCAAATCGCCGAAACGCACATATGGCGTGACACCGCTCCGCTCGCCGTACTGCACCGTAAGCGCCCCTCGGTCGCCCCTCGGCAGCTCTTTCTCAACTTGACCGAGTGGGTTGATCAGCGCCGTAATGCCGTCGTTGCCGTCACGCAGGAGGTAGCGGCGCGTCTCGATGGCCCGGAGGTTGCCCATCGAAAAGTGCTGCCGCGCGCCCTGTCCGAAGCCGAACCAGGCGTCGTTCGAGATGTTGACCAAAACCTGTGCACCCTTAGCGACCATCGTGCGGGCAACCTGCGGAAAGACCGATTCGTAGCAGATGTAAGCGGCAACCTGAGTACCGGGTAAGGTGAGCGGCACCGTCTCTGCGCCGGGAGTGCGACCTTGATAAAACTCGAGGCCAAACCAACCAAATACGGTACGGTAAACGGGCCGCAGTACCGACGTTGCCGGAAAATATTCACCGAAAGGTACGAGATAGCGTTTATCATAGCGGCTCAGCACCTGCGCGTCGGCGAGACTGTAAACACTGTTAAAGTATTCGTCTGTAGCGTCGTCATAGGCTGCTGCACCGGTAATTAAAGCGGTGCCGCCGACGCTTTTTTGCATCTCTCGCTCGCGCCCTACACCCCGTTCTAAACTGGCGTCCAGCACCACCCCTTCGGGCCACACGATCAGTTCGGGCAGGTCGGCTAGCTTGCGCCGCGCTTTGAGCGTCAAGTTTTCGTAAAGCGAAATCTCGCCGTTGACCGCCTCGAGACTGTCTGCCCGCGCATACGGGTCGGTACTTCCCTGTACTAAAACCGCCGTCTTCGGAGCCGAAAACGCGAGCGTCTGCACCCGAAAAAGCCCGTAGCCGAGCCACCCGGCAACGAGTAGCAACCCGGCAAGCCACATCAGCCACCCTGCTTGCCGGGGGTTCCGGGACTCGGGCGTACGCCACCTCGAGGCTGTCAAAACACGTTTGGGACGGTATACGAGCGGCGACACCAGGAGTGACAGTAAGGTAAACGTCAATAAACTGAGGCCGTACACGCCCGCGATGTCCGCCGCTTGCGCGAGCGGCGTCCCAACCCACAGATAACCGAGGACGCCCCAGGGAAACGCAAACGGCCCCTGCGTCCGCGCCCACTCCATGATGATCCAAAGCGCGGGCAGGAGCCACAATGCCCCGACGCCGCGACCGCCTAAAAGCCGCGCTGTAAACGTTACGAGTCCCCAAAACATGCCGAGAACTGCAATCATCGGTGGGTAAAGAAACCAGAAATACCCGCCGGAGTAGGGCGCGAAGCTTTCGGGGAGCCATAAAAGGTAGAGCGTAAAGAAACCCGCGCCGAAAAAGAATCCAGGCCAGAAGGCGGCGCGGGCGCTCAGGCTGTTGACAGTCAGCAGAATAAGTGGGGCAAGCGCAAGCACCAGCGGCCACACCCCAACCGGGGGAAAAGCCAGACTCAGCAGAGCCCCACAAATCAGCGCCAGAAGCGCACGCGAGAAAAACACAAACGTCACCCTATCACGCGCTTGAGGAGCGTTTCGTAAAAGCTAAGACGTGCTTAGCAGCGCCGCTAGTAGTGCCACCCGTTCTAACGTCTCGCGCACCCGGATGTGCTCGTGCCGCGCGTGCGGCCCCTCCCCGACCGACCCGAGCCCGTCCAAAGTCGGGATACCTAACGCCGAGGTAAAGTTGCCGTCCGACCCGCCGCCGACGACCGCACCTTCGCCGCTGAAGCCGAGCGTTTTAGCGTGATCAAAGAGGACGAGGTTGGCCTCGGTGGGCTCGAGCGGGGGCCGGTTCAGTCCGCCCTCAACCGTGACCTTGACGCGTTCGTCGCGCGGCGCGTAGCTATTCACGGCGTTTTCGACGCGCGACCCCTCGGCTAGTTTGAGCACCCGAAAGTCGAGGGTGGCGGTCGCCGCCTCTGCAATGACGTTTCCGACGCTGCCGCCGTGTGCGACCGTCAGGTTGACGCTCGTTCCGGCATCGGCGTCGCCCAAAGCTTCGGCGAAGAGGAGAAAATGCGCCAACTCGCGTAAGGCCGACGCGCCGAGTTCAGGGTTGTTGCCCGCGTGTGCGCTCCGGCCCGTAAACGACACCTGAAAATCGCCGACGCCCTTACGCCCCACCTTGAGCGCACCGTCGTCACGGCCCGGTTCCAAGACAAATACCTGGTCGTGTTCTTTGGCTAACGTTTCGATCAGCGTACGCGAATGGCGGCTGCCCCCCTCTTCGTCAGAAGAGATCAGCAGCGTGACGGGGCCGCCCAAGCCTTTATCTGCTTCTGCTAAAGAAACGGCCTCGAGCGCGCTGACGATCCCCGCTTTCATATCGAGGATGCCGGGGCCGTAAACCTTATCGCCGTCACGTCTAAACGGCGTGGTCGCTACCGTACCGAGCGGCCAGACTGTATCGCAGTGCGTCAGCAGCAAGCTTTTCGGCCCGCTGCCGCTGCGTTTACGGGCGATAAGAATGTCCCCGACAAGCTCACAGGTGTGGCGTTCGACCGCCCAGCCGCGCAGGTTCAGAAGCGCCCACAGCCGCGAGACCAACAGGTCAACCGCGCGTTTGTCGTGCGTCGGCGACTCGAGCTTAACGAGTGATTCGAGAGTTTCAAGGTAGGTGGGCTCGAGGGCGAAAGCGGCGTCGGCAAGGGCCTTTGTCATGGCCTATGCTAACACCCCGCCCCAGACCGAGACCGCGTCAGGACGTTTTATGTGCGGCCCCGGTAGACTTCTCGCGCAGGTAACTCTCCCACAAGTTCTCAGCCAAAAGCCGTACCCCCGGTTCGCCGGTCGTACGGGCGTAAGAGTAACCGACACGCAGGTCGTGCTGCGCCGCGCGGTCGTGCTTGTCCGCCGCGAGGCTGTAACGCGCCAGGTAGACGTGCGCCAACAAAACGTCGCGCTGTCCCTGCGGTTTGACCGCGTGCAGGTCACGCAAAGCGTCGGCGTAGGCGCGCAGCGCGCCACGTTTGTCACCCGCCTCGGCGAGTGCCCGGCCGCGCCGAAGGTGACTTCCTGCGTTGTAAAGAAGCTCGCGCACGCCCCTCCTAACGTCAGCGAGTATAACGCGCGCCGCGTACAAAACTGTTTTTTAGGCTTTTAACAACTGCGCCCCGCCGACCCGGTGGGGAGAAAGGTGTAGGCTGGGACGTGTCCGCTACTAGGCCACGGGGTAAGGCGTTAAATTGTGAAAGTGCTGGATATTATACTTTTGGCCTCAGCGGGCTTTGTAGCGGGCGCTATCAACGCCGTGGCAGGCGGGGGTACATTTTTTACCTTCGCTGCTCTGTTAGCCGTAGGTCTACCCCCCATCGTAGCGAACGCGACGAGCGCCGTGGCTGTTTTACCCGGCAGCGTCGCCTCGTCTTTTGCCTATCTCGCCGAGGTAAAACGTTACGCCCGCAGGTTTCTTAGGCTGGGCGTCGTCAGCGCATTCGGGGGCGTCGCGGGCGCACTTTTGCTACTACAACTGACGAACACCGCGTTTAGTCGCCTGGTGCCTTATCTGCTGCTAGGGGCAACCTTGCTCTTTGCGGCGAGCCCTCTCTTGGCGAAGCGGAGCAGCCCACAGGCAAGAGAGCATTCCCGCCGAGGCTACCTCATGGGTTTAGGGTTGCAGTTTGTCATCTCTGTTTATGGCGGCTTCTTCGGTGCGGGTATGGGCATCGTGATGCTGGCTTCGCTGGCGCTTATCGAGGGCGGCGACTTTCACACCCTCAACGCGGCGAAAAACGTCTTGGCGGTGAGTATCCAGACGGTTGCGATCGTGCTGTTTATCGTGTCCGGCGTCGTCAGCTGGCCTCAAGCGTTCGTCGTTATGGTCGCCTGCATCCTCGGGGGTTATGTGGGCGTTGTCGCAGCTCGGCGTATTCCTGTAGGGGTGATACGCGGCTTTATCATCACGACGGGCCTGCTACTTTCGCTGTACTACTTTGTTCGACCTGCTTAAAAGCCGTCTCAAGGACTCTCGGCGGGCCACCTTCGGCCGGTGAGGGTTTGACCGAGCTAGGCGTGTAAGCTAAAACGCTCCGGGTTCAAAAGGCCATTTTTGTGCTGGAGTTCTAGTCAGCTAATCGGGGCGTTCCAGGACGGTTTCCTAACCCGGTTAGCTTGTATAGTTCAGGCCATTTTTAGAAGATTTGTCAGCGCGTCTGCCGGTACCGGGCCACCGAACAGGTAGCCTTGCGCCTGCCTGCAGCCGTGAGCTCGCAAAAAGTCCGCCTGGGCCGTCGTTTCTACACCCTCGGCGACGACGCCCAAATTCATATTTTGGGCCATCGCCAAAATTGTTTTGACGATCACGGCGTCGTTTTCGTTTTCGGGTACACCCGTGAGAAACGAACGGTCGATCTTGAGGGTGTGAATAGGCAAGCGCCTGAGATAAGCCAGCGACGAGTAGCCGGTGCCGAAATCGTCAACCTAGAGCCCTAGACCCAGGTCGTAAAGCGTTTTGAAGCGGGTTACAATCTCGTCCGTCTCTTCGACAAAGACGCTTTCGGTCAGCTCGAGGGCGACGCTCGCAGGGGACAAGCCGAGGCGCTCGAGCATTTCCCGAATAGTGCCGACCAGCTGCGGCTGCAGCTGACGCGCCGACACGTTTACCGATACGAAAAGCTCGGTATGCCCCGCCTCACGCCACTTTTTAAGCTGAGTAAACGCCTGCTCTATCACCCAGGACCCGAGGGGAACAATTAGCCCGGTTTGTTCGGCAACGGGGATAAAAGTACCCGGTAAAACCAGGCCCCGCTCCGGCTGCTGCCAGCGCAAAAGCGCCTCTACGCCGACGATTTGGGTCTCGAGCGCGACGATAGGTTGGTAATAGACGCGCAGTTCTCCGCGCGCCAACACGCCCTCGAGGTCGTGCTCTAAACGCAAGCGTTCTCGTTGGTCGGTGTGCGTCGCGGCGTCGAAAACCGCGTTGCCGCCCCTGCCCAGAGCCTTCGCGCGTCTTAAGGCGGTATCGGCGTTTCGTAACAGCACCTCGGGCCGACCTTCTTCGGGGGAACTCAGGGCAATTCCGATACTCGTTTCTAACTGCGCCGCCTAAGGAAGACTGACAGAGGACGCGAAAACTTGTTAGATGCGTTCAGCGACGTGCACAGCGTCTTGTAAGGTGCTGAGCGTAAGTAGCACGGTAAATTCGTCACCGCCAAAGCGCGCTACCGTGTCGCCCGGACGAAGGCAGCGCTCGAGGCGGCGCTCATACTTGCAGCCTTGTGTCTAGCGTCAACGTCTCTATGTGTAATTTCTCTAAGCTACACTTACGCCAAGCCTCGCCCACTATTACCCCCCGGGTCGAAGTCACGAAAAGGACTTTGATCCGTGAACGCGACGATTTTGTTGAACAACTCCAACCTAAAGGAAGCGTCGAGGTTCTTGACGCGGTTCTTAAAAACGGTGCGGCGCGTTGAGAGGTTTCGGGTCATTTCGAAGAAGTAACGTACTACTTTGAAAAAGTGCGTGCCGGACGAATTTTCGGCTATAGAGCCGAGCGGTCGTTACCCGCGCTACGGTTTCTGTAACCGGGTTGGACGGGCGCTTCGCCTAAACTAGGCTTATGGGAATGCTCGAGCTGGGCAAAACGCGGCGGCAAAAGTGGCAGATCGTCTGGCTGCTCGCCATTTTACAAGTTGCTTCCGTTGCCGGAATCATCGGTATCTTTTTGGTCGTGCGGAGCGCGCAACTGCCGCCCGTATGGGCCGTTCTGCTTATCATCGGCACCGTGACCTGGCTCTTTACCTTTGTGCTGCTGTTTGTCAACGTCGCGTATTTGTACCTCAAACGGGATTAGCCGTGCGACGGGGCAAGCCAGGTAAAGAAAAACCTGTCAGCAGTTTCGGGCTGGCGTTTAGACGGTTTTTTACGACCGTTTTTGCGCTGCGCTGTCCGAATTGCGGCGCAGGCCGGATTGCCAGGGGGCCGTTTAACATCGCCGAGGTTTGCAGCGTCTGCGGGGCCAAGTTTGCTCGCGGCGACGCGGGAAACTGGCTCGTTGCGGCGACGCTCAACTACTTTTTTACCGCCATCTTGTGCATTTTGGTGAGCATCTTACTGGTGAGATACGGCTTTTTTTCAGGTCTGGCGTTTGTCGTCGCGGGCTTTGCACTCGTTTTCGGTATGCTTCTCTATAGACCGATGAAAACGCTCGCCGTCTGGGTGTTATGGTTGTTCGGATTTATCTATCCGGATTAGGGGAACGTATGCTGAACGACCTCGAGCTGTTGGAGCGGCAAATCGCCACGCTCTTCGTGCAAGACAAAAGAAAACTTCTGCACGTCAACGAACCCGAACAGCCCGAAGCGCCGAGATTTTTTCTGGGCCGGACGAAAGAGGGCTTCATCTACCGGTTTCGTAACGATGTGCCCGACAAAGTTGCCAAACAGTTGGAAGAGGTTGTTACCAACAGAGCTGACCTCAAAAATCTTGAGAAAGAAACCGTCCAGCTTAGCGAGTTGTTCGAGAGTATCCTGCGGCAACACAAGCCGATTCAAAGCGTGTGGTCTGGGCCTGCTTACCGGTTCCCGAACGAGGTTGATGCGCCGTCCGGCGTCGTCAAGATTACCGAGACCAACATCAACCTTTTAGATGCCAACTTTGCCGAGTGGAAGGCCGATTTAGAGTCCAGGCAACCTTGCGTCGCCGTCGTTCAAAAAAACCGTGCAGTATCAATATGTTGCAGCTCGAGAACCTCAACCCACGCGGCTGAAGCGGGGCTCGAGACCCACCCGGCCTTTCGCAGACGGGGTTACGCGGCGAGGGTCGTTATAGGTTGGGCCGCCGAAGTTCGCGAACAAGGCCGGATTCCCTTGTACAGCACCGCTTGGGATAATGGAGCGTCTAGGGCCGTCGCCAAAAAGCTGGGCCTTGTCATGTACGCAACCGACCTCCACTTCACGTAAACCATCGAACCTCAGCGAAACGGGTAACGGGCCAGCGGTACGAGCGCCAGCAAGAAAAATCCCGCTGCTACCCCGCCGACGAGCCCTTGTACCCCGGCGATGGCCCCGGCACTCTGCACGGCGGCACCCGCGCGGTAGCCGGTCAGCTCGAGCACGCCACCTGAAAGCGCCGCCGCGAGCGCGAACGCCGCTGTCTGGCAGAGCGTAAAGAGCGCGTAAAAAAGGCCGTCGCGCCGCGTTTCCTGATTTTGGGCGTCTTGTTCGATAACGTCGGGCAGGAGCGCCCACGGGAAGAGCAGCACCGAGCCGACCCCGGCCCCGACCAGCAGCGTAGAGCTGACCAGGATGAGAGACAACGCACCGGGCGGCGAAAATGCAACAAGCAGTGGCAACCCCACAGCGAGCAAAGCGAGTCCAACAGCGAACGCCCGCTTTTTACCCAGACGTTTAGAGAACCAGGTCCAGAGCGGCACCGACGCGGCGGCAACGATAAACAGCAGCGCCAAAAGACCCGTCTGCGTGACAGGCGAAAGCGCGAGGCGGCTCAGCAGAAAAAAGGGCAGCATCGCTGAAAGCGTACCCATACCCAGAGTTATGACTGAAAAGAGCAGCAAAAGTGCTGGATACCCGCGCGCCTGTAGAGTCGCTTTCGTCTCGGCCCAAAAATTGCTCAGCGGGGTTGCGGCAGGGCGTTTCGGCTCCGCGACGGTTGCGACCATAACCAGGTATGACGCGCTCATCACTAGGCCGAACAGCATACCCATCACGCCCCAACCGAGGCTCGAGTTCGCCCTCAAACCCGCCCACGTATTGACCTGCGCCGCCAAAAGCGGCGGCGCAGCAGCCGCGAGCAGTGACGCGGCGGTCGCAAACACCACGCGGTAGCCGCTCAAGACGGTGCGCGCTTCGTATTCCGGGGCCAGCTCCGGGGTCATCGCCAGATATGAGGTCTGCACGAAGGTAAACACACAGGCGTGAACGATAAGCGCCCCCACCGCCAGCCAAAACGTCCCTTGCGCGCCGAAGGCCAGATTCGGTATAAGCCAGAGCAGCGCGAAGGTTGCGCCGAAGGGCAGCGCGCCCCAGAAGATAATCGGGCTGCGCCGTCCATATCGCGCCTTTATCTTGTCGCTCAAATTGCCCATCAGCGGATCGACGAGCGCGTCGAGCACGCGGCCTATGAGCAACACTGCACCTGCGAGCCCCGGTCTCAGCCCGGCCTGCACGAGAAAAAAGAGCAGAAAAAAGTTGACGGTGTTGTAAGAGAGCGACGCGCCAACCTCTGCGACGCCGTAACCGAGGGCGCGGCGACGCGTCGAGGTAGGCACACCCAACTATAAGGTTTGCCGTTAGGTTTCTTGGGTTAGTCGCGCCCCGCCGAGCTGCGCAGCAGCAGCGCCGCCGCTGCAAATCCAGCCGTTACGACGAGCGCCGTCGCCAGCGGATGATTTGCAGAACTGGTGTAGAGGCTCGAGCCCCTCACTCGGCCCTGATAATCACCGCGTTCTTGCAAATCCGAGGTCGGCCTGTCTAACGCGCCACCGGGATACTGCACCGGACTACCCGATTTCTGCTGTTCAAAAAAGGTTTCGGTTTCCATCGCCTTGTCGGTCAGGCGCGGCGCGTAACGTCCGGCAGCTGAAATCAGCTTGCCGCCGCCGCCGACGATCACGTCGCGCTCAGGTGTTTCGGCGCAGCGCAAAATCGCTTCGGCCACCAGTTCGGGCGTGTACACGGGCGGCGGCAAGGTCGGTTCTTCGTCCATATAGTTTTTTGCGTGATGCGGGTACGGGGTGTCGATGCTCGAGGGTTTAATCAGCGTCACCGAAATAGGCGCGTTGTCAGCCTCGAGTTCAACTCGCAGCGCCTCGGTAAAGCCTTTTACGGCGTGTTTTGAGGTCGAATACATCCCCTGCAGCGGAATCGCGCGGTCAGACAAGGCCGAGCCGACGTTGATCAGTGCGCCGCCCTTCTCTTTAAGATGCCGCGCCGCCGCCAGCGAACCGTAAACCAAACCCCAGAAGTTCGTGTCGAAAAGTTTACGGTAATCTTCGGTCGCGCCGTCTAAAAGCGCCCCAAAAATCCCAACGCCCGCGTTGTTGACCCAGGTGTCGAAGCCACCAAAACGCGTTTCGGCTGTCTGCGCCACGTTATGAACATCGCTCTCTTGACCTACATCGGCGACGACGTACACGGCTTCGTGACCGCCGCGCTCGAGCTCAGTCACAAGGTCTTTAAGCGCCTCCTCATTGCGCGCGGCTAAGACCAAACGCGCACCGCGCTTTGCCGCCAGCCGCGCCGTTGCCAAACCGATGCCCGACGTTGCGCCGGTAATGACGATAGTTTGTTCATTGAGCTTTTTTAGTTTGACGCCCATCTTTCCCCCTGTATCCGCTCGAGTCCTGTTTCGATCTTTTGTTTAAGCATACCTGCCGTTAACGTAAAACCATACGCCGATCCTTCTTATGGGACGAAGACGGCTCTGACGCACCCATCTTCCTTGTTCTTAAACATCTCGTACCCGCGCGGCGCGTCCTCTAGAGAAAACGTGTGCGTCGCCAGATATGACGCGTCGAGTTCACCCTTGACTGCGTGGTCCAAGAGGCGCGGCACATAAGCCTGCCCATGCTGCTGCGCGGTACGAACCGTCAACCCTTTGTTGATGATGGCCCCTAGCGGAAACTTGTCCATCAGACCGTACACACCCAAGATGGACAACGTGCCCCCTTTGCGGCACGCCAAAATCGCCTCGCGGAGGGCGGTGCCCCGGTCGGTCTCGAGCCTCAACGCCTGCTTTACCCGGTCGTAAGCGTAGCCGACGCCCGTGCCGTGCGCCTCCATCCCCACCGCGTCGATACACGCGTCGGGGCCGCGCCCGCCGGTCAGCTCCCGGAGAGCCTCGAGCACGCTCTCTTTCGTATAGTCGAGCGTTTCCGCCCCGGCATGTTCTTTTGCCATATTGAGGCGTTCCGGTAGCCGGTCGATGGCGATCACCCGCTCCGCGCCCAACAGGTACGCGCTTTGCATCGCCATCAGCCCGACGCCGCCCGCACCCCACACCGCGACCGTATCGCCGGGGTGAATGTTGCAAAAATCCGCGCCCATATACCCGGTCGGCCCGGCGTCGGACATAAATAAGGCTTGCTCATCCCTCAACCCTTCAGGCACGGTAAAGCAGTCCACATCGGCGTGGGGCACCCGGATATAGTCGGCGTGCGACCCGGCGTAACCGCCGAACGCGTGCGTGTAGCCGTAAATTCCGGCGGTCGGATACCCGAGCAGCGGCTCCTGCAACTCGGCGTTGGGATTGGTGTTGTCGCACAGCGAGTAGAGGTTTTGCTGACAGTACCAGCAGGAGCCGCACGAGACGAATGACGGCACGACTACCCGGTCGCCTTTTTTGATCCGTTTGACCTCACTGCCAACTTCAACAACTTCACCCATAAACTCGTGACCGATGACGTCGCCTTCACGCATCGAGGGAATAAAGCCGTCGATCAGGTGCAGGTCGGAGCCGCACGTGGTGGACATGATGACGCGCAAAATCACATCTTTCGGATTGACAAGTTCGGGGTCGGGCACCGTTTCGACGCGCAGGTCGTTGATACCGTTCCAAACAAGGGCTCGCATAGGTCTCCTTTAGACGTTATCGCCGCGCCCACGGGCGGACGGATTAGACGAAAGCGTCGGCATTTCGCCCGTTTCAGCCAAGCTCTTAAACCGGCGTAAGGCTTTGCTGACCAAGTTTTTGGGAACAGCCTCAAACTGTTTGGCAACCGCACTCCCAAGCGCTCCACCGGGCGGGTTGAACTCGAGCTTTAACGTAACAACGGTTCCTCGCTCAGCCGGTGCAGGGCGAAACGTTACCCGACCTTCGTTGGGCAACGCAGCCCCCTCTAACGATTGCCAATGAACAAGTTCATTCGGACGCGCCTCGGTGACGTGCGTGTCCCACTCGAGGCTTTGGCCCAGCGGCAGTTTCATCTGCCAGTGCATCTGACCTTCAGCACCACTACGGACTTCGGCAACGTGATTCATAATTTTTGGCAGCGTGTCAGGCTCGAGCCAGAGGCTATAAAGCTCCTCGGCAGAGCGCCCGACCGTGAGCGACCGTTCAACTTCCGGTGCGTCCGGTTTCTGCACCCCTTCTTCGTTCCGAGTGTCTCCATTTTGACCACGTAAGTCGTTTTGTACAGTGTTTTGTACGGTGCGGCGCTTTTTGAGCCCCCGGTAGAGAAACCAACTTCCTGCGAGCGCCGCAAACGCACCTATGATGGCGACGTTGGGCGACCCTTGTTTCGGCGGCACGTAGCGGGTTCCGCGCCCGTCGAACCGTGCAGGCGCACCCACGTAACGACCGTGTGAGGGCACCGCGAGACGTTTGAAGTTGTCGGCTAAAGCATGTAACTCTCGGCGCAGTTCAGGGCCTTGCAGCGCGGGGCCGTGTCCGCTGACGACGGTTTCGGGCTCGAGTTCAGCCAGCTTTTTAACCGACGTTTCAGCCGACCCCCAATCGGGCGTGTAGTACTTCGGCGGGCCGTGAACTTCGGGTTTTTGGACCGCAACCGCGTAAGCCGATTCCGCTTTGGTGGTTACGAACGCGTCACCGGCGACGAGCAGCCGGTCGGCCTCGCGCCAGAGCGACGCGTGACCGGGGCTGTGACCGGGCGTGTGGAGCGCGCGCCAGCCCGACATCTCCGGGACGCTGCCGTCTTCAGGTAGTGTTTTTAACCACCGACTCACGTCAACCGGCGCTTTCGGGTAAAGCCCGGACATCCGCGCCATCATCCCGCCACCGACCGACGGGTCGGGGGGCGGATAGGCAGAAGTGCCGTTGAGGTAAGGGTGCTCGAGCCGGTGCGCGTAGATGGGTACGTCCCACCCCTCAGCAAGGTCACGGAGCGCCCCGACATGATCGAAGTGACCGTGCGTCAACACGATAGCTTTGGGTTTTACGCCCACGCCGAAACGCGCCGCAGCAGCTTTGCGAATTATCCCGGCAGTTCCCGGCAGCCCCGCGTCGATGAGAACCCAGTCCTGCTTCGGCAGGCCGTAAAAGATAACGTTGACGATGCCCAGACGTTGGTAAGCCAAATCCGGCGCGATTTCGTACGTGGCCTCGTCTTGGCCTGTATCAGAAACGGTTGTCATAAGCCTCCTTTCTCAGCGGGGCGCGGGTTCGGCCGCCACACGCGGCGTTGTTTTGGTTGTCAGCGCCGCAATAATTTCAAAAACGCCCAGAATAAGGTGGGGCCAGAAGACGAAGTCGCTAAAACCGAAGAGCCAAGGGGAAACAGCGAGCAAAAGTCCGCTGGCTGCGTCTAAACCGAGATGGGTCGTCATGGGAATACGCCGCACAACGCCTAACTCATAGTTGGTCAAAAGGCTGTAGAGCAGCGCGCCGACCCCGAGAATAACGGGTATCCAGGTTTCTGCGCCGCCTCTATTGAAGTTTAAGAGCCACGGGGCAGCGATAAGAAGCGCGCCGACAAGGTAGTCGAGAACGCCGTGAACTCGAGTGGGGATAAAACGCATGAATACTCCTAAGTCTTAGTGTGAAAATGTCTTACTGTAAAGTGGTCTAAAAGCCCCAACCAGAGCCGGGGCTTCCTTTCTACTAGCTGACAAGTTTATTCCTTACCGGTAAGGGTATCCGTTCCGCGCCCGAGTACCGGCTTGTCACCTTGAGCATTAGCTTTTTGGCTTCCCTGCTCTGTCTGCGCGTAAGCCTCCGGTACGGGTGGTGCAAGCTGCGGCTCCCCGCCTACAGGTTCCGAGACCCGTTGGCTGTATTCGGCGTTGCCGTCTAAAGACGGCCCCTGCGTCCAACGTCCGTTCGTCAGGGGCTGACCGTCTTTGGCCGTTGACAGAAAAACGTAGTTATAGTCGCTGTTTTCCTGATCTTGCGGAAACGAGTTGGGAATCGGCAAGGTGCCTTCGTAACCGCCGAGTTCTTCTAAAACCGCCAGCCACTGCTGCTGGTGCATGGTGTCGCGGGCGATCAGGAACGAAAGCATATCTTTCATGCCGGGATCATCGGTAAAGTTGTAGAGCCGTGTTGCCAGCGCCCGACCGGTAGACTCCGCCATCACGTTGGCGTACATGTCGGCGGCAATGTTGCCGCTTCCGACTATCCACGCGCCGGTAAAGGGCACGCCGTTGCTGTCGGCAGCCATCGCGCCTAAGCCAGTCGAGAGATAGTGGCGCGGATCCATCCCGCCGAGCACCGCTGCGACCGCCGGGTTGTCCTTAGCCGCCTGTTCTTGCAGCGCGGGCGCGGCTCCCTCGAGGTTTAACGCCACCGCCGTCGCCAGCATCTCGATATGCGCCAGCTCTTCGGTACCCGTTTCTAAAAGCATGTCGCGGTACTTTTTCGGTCCGCGGGCATTCCACGACTGGAACAGGTACTGTAACGCGACCCGCATCTCTCCCTCTTGACCGCCGATAGCTTGCTGCAACATTTTGGCGAAAACCGGATTAGGCTCTGTTACTTCAACCTTGTACTGCAATTTACCGTCGTGATAAAACATATCTTCCCCCCAGGAGAATTTCTACTTCATTAAACAAAATAATCCCTGATTTAGAGAGTTATTTTAGGTGTACCGCACAGTCCAATAAGAAAGCCTAGTTCGCTGCACCGAAGGCACATAAGAGCTTCGCGTTCTCTAAGAGGCAGAGGACACCAATACTTTTTTCAAACAGTAGTGAAGCAGCTACCTACTTTTTCAAACCGATACTCTAAGCCAAATGTAAGTCATTACCCACTGTAGTCAGGGCTAACGATAAGGGTGCTTATATAGGCTTAATTTAATGTGGATTTTTGGTGAACCCACGCTCGGAAAGCTTTTGGGTGTTCATGACAAATCAAATCGAGGGGCAAGTAAGGGGAATTTATGGCACGAACAGGTAAAGTAGCAGCACTCTTGGTTATGGCGACGTTTAGCGTTGTCGCCTTTGCCCAAAAGACGGATTCACTTTTTGCCGCAGCAGCGGCGCAGAGCGATATCTATGAGATCACCGCGTCCCAGGTCGCACTAGACCATACGACCAGTCAAGCCGTAAAAACGTTTGCTCAAAAGATGATCCAAGACCACACCAAAACGACAAATGCGCTTAAACCTATTGTTGACATACTCCCCACGGATAAATCCGGGGGATTCTGATGCGTCAAGCAGCGACCGCAGGCTGGGCCTGTCTTACGTCGCCTCCGCAAAATGCGCGAATGCCCTTA
>JAABUN010003245.1_pt1 | contig 25881 bp, 24 predicted proteins | sample 5559311 | NCBI WGS metagenome assembly JAABUN01 (sample SAMN10711877, study PRJNA513370) | rock metagenome | isolation source: Antarctica rocks | place: Antarctica: Victoria Land, Siegfried Peak sud
AACCCGACACGTCGACGCATCCGCAGGGTCCAGGCGCGCTGCCAGCGCGTCGCGAAACGCCCCGGCCGGCGTGTCGCGAAGGCCCGGCGCCGCTACGCGCCCCGCGCCGCGGTCGGGGAGGCGCTCCGCCAGGCCGAGCGCGGCGAGGCGCGCACGGCGGACGGCGTCACGCGTCAGCTGCACGCCGGACCACCCGAGCCCCCGAGGTCCATGCTGGGGCCGCCCTCCAGCGCTCGAACGACCCCGCACCCACTCGCGACGAAAGGTCTGCGACCACGACGAGCTGCTCCCGAGCCGCTACAGCCCCAGCCCCTGAACGCCCAGCTCGTCGAAGCCCACGTGGTGGGCGAGCTCGTGGCGGACGGTCTGCGTGACCTGCGCGCGCAGCAGCTCCGCGTCGTGGCCGAAGTCGCGGCGCAGCGTGTCGCGGTAGATGACTATGCGGTCGGGCACGTCGTCGCGGGTCGCCCCGTCGCCGTGGTAGAGGCCGTAGGCGCCGCGGCGTCGGCCGCCGTCGGAGATGACCACCGCGACGTTGTGGTTCTCGATCAGCGGGCGCAGCAGATCGGGCAGCTCGTCGAGCGCGTCGCGCACGAGCTCCTCGAAGTCATCGTCGTTGAACGGGTCGAGGTCCATGAAGTCCGTCTCCTCCGGCTCGGCGAAGGTGCCCTGACGGGCGAGGCGCTCCGTGTTCTGCACCACGCGCTCGAACTCCTCCTCGGACTCGGGCTCCTCCCAGCCCGCGAGCTTCAAGCCCACGACCGTCATCGCCCAGAAGAGCGCGGAAGCCGCGACGACGAGCACGGCGACGGTCTGGACCGCGCGCACGGCGCCGTTGCTCGAGAAGCCCTGCAGCAGCACGATCGCGAAGAGCGCGACCGAGAGCGCGACGACGGCGGCGAAGGCGATGCGGCGGAAGGGCGGCATGAGCGAGCTGCGAAGGCTACTTCGCCATCGCGCGCGCGATGACGACGCGCTGGATCTCCTGGGTGCCCTCGTAGATCTGGGTGATCTTCGCGTCGCGCATCATGCGCTCGACGGGGTACTCCTTCACGTAGCCGTAGCCCCCGAGCACCTGGATGGCGTCAAGCGTCACGCGCATCGCGTTGTCGCCCGCGAAGAGCTTGGCCATCGAGGTGTACTTCGCCAGGCCGGGCTCGTTGCGGTCGGCCATCGAGCAGGCCTTGTAGAGCAGCTCGCGCGCGGCGGCGGTGCCCGTCTCCATGTCGGCGAGCTTCCACTGCAGGCCCTGCATCTGGTTGATCGGCTTGCCGAAGGCGATGCGCTCCTTGGCGTACTCGTTCGCGTAGTCCGTGGCGCCCTGGGCGATGCCGACGGCCTGCGCGGCGGCGCCGAGACGGGTGCGCTCGAGCGTGCCGAGCGCGACGCCGAGCCCGCGGCCGACCTCGCCGATGACGTTCTCGGCGGGCACGCGGACGTCGTCGAACGTCGGGGAGCCGGTGGGCGACCCCTTGATGCCGAGCTTGTGCTCGAGCTTGCCGGGGGCGAAGCCGGGCCGGTCGGCCTCGACGATGAAGGCGGTGATGCGGTTGGTCTCGCGGTCGGTCTTGGCGAAGACGACGTAGAAGTCGGCGATCGTGGCGTTCGTGATCCAGTTCTTCGCGCCGTTGATGACCCACTCGTCGCCGTCGGGACGGGCGAAGGTCCGCATCGCGGCGGGGTCCGAGCCGGCCTCGGGCTCGCTCAGCGCGAAGGCCGGGGAGATCTCCCCCGTGGCCAGCCGCGGCAGGAAGCGCTGCTTCTGCTCCTCGGTGCCGAAGAGCGCGATCGGCAGCGAGCCGAGCTCCTGGACCATGAGCATGAGCGCGGACGAGGCGCACGCCTTGGCGATCTCCTCCACCGCGATCTGCAGCATGAGCGTCCCGGTCCCGGTGCCGCCGTACTGCTCAGCGAAGGGCAGCGCGAGGATGTCGTTCTCGCCGAAGAGCCTGCGGATGTCGTGCGGGTACTCACCCGTGGCGTCGATCTCGGCCGCGCGCGGGCGGACCTTCTCATCGACGATCTGGCGGATCGTGTCGCGGAAGTCGACGAGGCCTTCGGGGATGTCGTAGACGCCAGCGGCGAGGGTCGATTCCATGCCTTGCATCGTATGACGTCGACGTCCGCGGACCCAGGTACACTCGCGCCATATGCAACTTGGAACCAGCATCCTGCTCATCGCCATCGGAGCGATCCTGAAGTTCGCCGTGACCACGTCCGTGTCCGGGATCTCGCTTGCGACCGTCGGCGTGATCCTGATGGTCGTCGGCGTGCTCGGCCTACTGCTCACCATCTTGATGATGACCATCTGGGCCGACCGCGCCGGCCGCGGCGGCACCGTCGCCCGCGACACCTACGCAGACCCGGTCGACCGCCGCCTCTAGGACGCTTCTCCAGAAGGACCTCGCGCGGCTGCGCCCAGTCCGCGCGAGCTCAGCGTCACGGAGGTCTGCTTCGCGGTCGGTGACGACGCGCACCAGCGCCGAGACGATGCCATCGCAGCCACGGTCAGATCGAGCCACGCGACGCCGACGGAGACCACGAAGGGGGTCCCGCCTAACCGATGGAGGCAGATGAGCATGGCCACGAGGACGGACCCGCAGTCGCCGGCGCTGCACGTCGCCGACAGCCACGACCTGATCCGCGTGCACGGCGCGCGCGTGAACAACCTCAAGGACGTCAGGGTCGAGCTCCCGAAGCGCCGCCTGACGGTGTTCACCGGCGTCTCGGGCTCGGGCAAGAGCTCGCTGGTGTTCGGCACGATCGCCGCGGAGTCGCAGCGGCTGATCAACGAGACCTACAGCGCCTTCGTGCAGGGCTTCATGCCGACGCTGGCGCGGCCGGAGGTCGACCTGCTGGAGGGAGTGACGACGGCGATCACGGTCGACCAGGAGCGCCCGGGCGCAAACCCCCGCTCCACCGTCGGCACCGTGACCGACGCAAACGCGATGCTGCGGATCGTCTTCAGCCGGCTCGGACGGCCGCAGATCGGATCGCCCAAGGCGTACGCGTTCAACGTCCCCTCGGTCAAGGCCTCCGGCGCGATCACCGTCGAGCGCGGCTCCAAGAGGACCGTGCAGAAGAGCTTCAGCGTCACCGGCGGCATGTGCGCGCGGTGCGAGGGCATGGGCAGCGTGACCGACCTCGACCTGGCCCAGCTCTTCGACGAGGGCAAGTCCCTCTCCGAGGGCGCGATCACCGTCCCGGGCTACACCGGGAAAGGATGGAACACGCGGCTGTACGCCGAGTCGGGCTTCTACGACCCGGACAAGCCGATCCGCGAGTTCACCCAGACCGAGCTGCACGACTTCCTCCACCGCGAGCCGACCCGGATGAAGATCGCGGGCATAAACATGACCTACGAGGGCCTGATCGGTCGGATCCAGGGGTCGATGCTCTCCAAGGACAAGGAGGCGATGCAGCCGCACATCCGGGCCTTCGTGGACCGGGCCGTCACCTTCACCGCCTGTCCCGAGTGCGGCGGGACCCGGCTCAACGAGGGTGCCCGCTCCTCGAAGGTCGACGGCAAGAACATCGCCGACGCCTGCGCCATGCAGATCAGCGACCTGGCCGGGTGGGTCTGTGGCCTCGACGAGCCGTCGGTCGCGCCGTTGCTCGAAGCGTTGCAGGAGACCCTCGGGTCGTTCGTGGAGATCGGGCTGGGCTATCTCTCGCTCGACCGGCCGTCGGGGACGCTGTCGGGCGGCGAGGCGCAGCGCGTGAAGATGATCGGCCACCTCTCCTCGGCGCTCACCGACGTGACCTACGTGTTCGACGAGCCGACGGTCGGGCTGCACCCGCACGACATCGAGCGGATGAACGACCTGCTGCTGCGGCTGCGGGACAAGGGCAACACGGTGCTCGTCGTGGAGCACAAGCCCGAGACGATCCAGATCGCCGACCACGTCGTCGACCTCGGCCCCGGCGCCGGTGCGGGAGGCGGCACGGTCTGCTTCGAGGGCACCGTCGAGGGCCTGCGGGCCAGCCCCACGCCCACCGGCCACCACTTCGACGACCGCGCTGCCCTCAAGGAGACGGTGCGGACGCCCGAAGGAGCGATCGCCATCCGCGGCGCGACGAGGCACAACCTGCGTGACGTCGACGTCGACGTCCCGCTCGGGGTGCTCGTCGTCGTCACCGGCGTCTCCGGTTCGGGCAAGAGCTCGCTGGTGCACGGGCCGATCTCGGACGGGGACGGGGACGATGTGGTGTCGATCGACCAGGGCGCGATCCGCGGCTCGCGGCGCAGCAACCCGGCGACGTACACCGGACTGCTCGATCCGATCCGCAAGGCGTTCGCGAAGGCAAGCGGCGTGAAGCCGGCGCTGTTCAGTGCCAACTCCGAGGGCGCCTGCCCCACCTGCAACGGCGCCGGCGTCATCTACACCGACCTGGCGATGATGGCCAGCGTCGCCACCACCTGCGAGGAGTGCGACGGGAAGCGCTTCGAGGCGTCGGTGCTGAAACACCACCTCGGCGGTCGCGACATCAGCGAGGTGCTCGCGATGTCGGTGACCGACGCTCAGGAGTTCTTCGGCGCCGGCGAGGCGCGCACGCCGGCCGCCCACGCCATCCTCGGCCGGCTCGCCGACGTGGGCTTGAGCTACCTCACCCTCGGCCAGCCGCTCCCCACGCTGTCCGGCGGCGAGCGGCAGCGGCTCAAGCTGGCCACCCGCCTGGGCGAGAAGGGCGGGATCTACGTCCTCGACGAGCCGACCAGCGGCCTCCACCTGGCCGACGTCGAGCAGCTGCTCGGCCTGCTCGACCGGCTCGTCGAATCCGGCAAGTCGGTCATCGTCATCGAGCACCACCAGGCGGTGATGGCCCACGCCGACTGGATCATCGACCTCGGCCCCGGCGCCGGCCACGACGGCGGCCGGATCGTCTTCGAGGGCACACCCGCCGCCCTCGTCGCCGACCGCTCGACTGTCACCGGCGAGCACCTCGCGGCCTACGTCGGCACCTGACCGAGGCCCTCGCGCGCACCGCGAGACGAGCTCTCTCGCTGCTCGACTTGTTCCTCTGGTCGGCCATCAGGCGCGCTTCCCGATGAGGAGAGACGGCCGGGGCTCCTCAGACGACGGGTCCCGCGGGCTTCCCGTCGTCGCCCGGCGGGTCGGGCAGCCGGTACCACTCGGTCATCTTCCCGCCCTCGACCTTGATGGTCCCTGCAGCCTTTCCGCCCGGGCCGTCGCACGGCGAGTCCGCGCGGTCGGTCAGCCGGTAGGTCACGACGAGGTAGCCCTTCACGCTCGAGGCGTCGACGATCTCCGCGCCGCACGGGAACTGCTCGTTGAACGCCACGCGTGCTGCGCGATCGGCCAAGCGCATCGGCGGCGTGAGGTTCTGCACGACGGTGCCGTCGGCGAACGTGTCGGCCGCCGCCGGGATGTCGCCCTCGGTGAGCGCAGCGAGCCAGCGCTTGACGACCTTGAGGTCGCCCGGGTCGGCAGGCTGGCCGTCGGCGCTGGTGGGGACGCCCTTGGGCACCAGGAGCTTGAGCAGCTCCTGCGGATCGGGCGCAGCTGAGCGCCCCGGCGGCGTGGCCTGGTCGTCGGGTGGCGCCGGGCGCCCGGGCGGCGTGGCCTGGTCGTCCGGTGGCGGGCTCGGCGTGCTCGGCCGCGAGGCGGTCGGCTGTGCGCCCAGCGGGGCAGCCTTGTCGCCGCAGCCGACGAGCGCGAGCAGCGCGGCGGCCAGGACGGCGGTCGGCTTGAGTCGCGCCATGAACCGATGATGGCAGGATGGCCGCCGTGCCCGACCGAGCCGACCCGTCCGCGACCTGGGAGCCCGAGCTCGTCGAGCTGCGCCGCCGCCGGGAGCTCGTGCAGCGCATGGGTGGCCCTGAGCGCGTCGCGCGCCAGCACGCCTCGGGGCGCGGCACGGTGCGCGAGCGCATCGACCAGCTCCTCGACCCCGGCTCGTGGGAGGAGACCGGGAGCGTCGCGGGCGTCGGCAGCTACGGCGCCGACGGCGAGCTGGAGGACCTCCTGCCGGCGAACATGGTCGTCGGGCAGGGCGCGGTCGAGGGCCGCCGGGTCGTCGTCCAGGCCGATGACTTCACCGTCCGCGGCGGAGCGGCCGACGCGGCGATCTGGGAGAAGATGGTCTGGGCCGAGCGGGCCGCGCACGACCTGCGCCTGCCGCTCGTGCGCCTCGTCGACGGCACGGGCGGCGGCGGCTCGGTCAAGACGCTCGAGTCGATGGGCTTCTCCTACGTGCCGCCGCTGCCGGGCTTCGAGCTCGACGTCGCGAACCTGTCGCGCGTGCCGGTCGTGGCGGCCGCGCTCGGCCCCTGCGCAGGACTGGGGGCCGCGCGCGTCGTGCTCTCGCACTTCTCCGTCATCGTCCGCGGGAGCGCGCAGCTGTTCGTCGCCGGCCCGCCCGTCGTGGCCTGGGCGATGAACGAGACGCCCGACAAGGAGGAGCTCGGCGGCGCGCGGGCGCAGACGCGCGCCGGCGCCGTCGACAACGAAGCAACGTCGGAAGACGATGCGATCGCGCAGATGCGGCGCTTCCTCTCCTACCTGCCGAGCAGCGTGTGGGAGGCGCCGCCGGTGGTGGCGACGACGGACCCCCTCGATCGGCGCGAGGAGGAGCTGCTCTGGATCGTCCCGCGCGACGAGCGCAAGCCGTACAAGATGCGCCGGATCCTCGAGCTCGTCTTCGACACGGGCTCGGTGTTCGAGCTCGGTGCCCGCTTCGGCCGCTCGACGACCACCTCGCTCGCGCGGCTCGGAGGCGTGCCCGTCGGGGTGATCGCCTCCGACCCGAACTTCTACGCGGGCGGGCTGACCGCCGCGGCTGCAGAGAAGGCGACGCGCTTCATCGACCTCTGCGACCAGTTCCGCCTGCCGGTGGCAAACCTCGTCGACCAGCCCGGCTTCGTCGTGGGCACCGCCAGCGAGCGCGCGGGGACGATGCGGCGCGGGGCGCGGATGCTCGCGGCGACGATGCAGGCGCAGACGCCGTGGTGCTCGGTGATCGTGCGCAAGTGCTACGGCATCGCCGGCGCGGCCCACGGTGACGGCTCGCGGCTCAACCAGCGCTGGGCCTGGCCGAGCGGCAACTGGGGCTCGCTGCCGATCGCCGGCGGGCTGGAGGCGGCGTTCCGGCGCGACCTCGAGGCGGCGGAGGCGAGCGGCGGGCCTGAGGCGCGTGCGGCGCTGCGGGCGGAGATCGACGTGCGGCTCAGCGCCGTGCTCTCCCCCTTCCGCTCGGCCGAGCGGTTCTCGATCGAGGAGATCGTCGATCCGCGGGATACCCGCCGCGTGCTCTGCGCCTGGGCGGCCAACGCGGCGCGGATCGTCGCGCAGGACGTCGTGGCGGGGCCGCCTGTCCGCCTGCGCGGCTGGCGCCCCTGAGCGGCGCTCCGCGCGCGTGACCTGCCAACCTTGCCCGCATGACGCCCGCCTTCCCCTCCGAGCCCGGCATCGAGGTCACTCCCCAGCAGGCCCAGCTGGCCATCGCCGACGGCAAGGCGATCCTCGTCGACGTCCGCGAGGGCTACGAGTGGGACGCCGGCCGCATCGACGGCGCGCAGCACATCGAGCTCGAGCGCCTGGCCTCGAAGTCCGACGAGCTGCCCAAGGAGACGACGCTCATCTTCTCCTGCCGCCTCGGCGCGCGCTCGGCGATGGCCGCGCAGGCGTTTCGTGGCGCGGGCTTCGACGCCTGGTCGATGGCCGGAGGGCTGCAGCGCTGGCACGACGAGGGCCGCCCGATCGTGCCCGAGGGCGGGACCGTCGCCGACCACTAAACCTGGATCCACCGATCGGTGGATCCAGGCTAACGCACCCGCTTGTGAGCGGAGACGCACGCCCCGGCGCGCCAGACGAAGCGGCTCGGCAGCCCCTGCCCCGCGCCACCAGGGGCTGATCTGGCTCAGCGGCGGGCGAGCGCGGCCGCGACCGCCGCCAGCCCCCACAGCGAACCGCCCGCGACTAGCGTCCCGGCCGTCCGCCGCCGTCCTGCGCCCGCCGCGACGAGCCCCGCCACGCGAATCGGCGTGGTCAAGCGCGCCGCGCGCGTGACCGTCGCGTCCGGAGCCTCGGCGCGCCCGAAGTAGAGCCACAGCGCGTAGGCGAAGCCGCCGCCGAGGCGCGCGAGCTCCCCCGCCACGGCCCAGGCGGGCAGCGTGTCCGTGCGCCACGCGCCGCGAAGCGCGGCCGCCGAGAAGCAGGCGTCGACGAGCCCCTCGAGGTCGCGTCCGAGCCGCGTCGGCTCGGTGGCCCGGGCGAGGCGCCCGTCGAACCCGTCGCTCGCCCAGGCCGCCAGGCACAGCGCGGGGCCGGCGCCGCGCGCGGCCAACGGGACCATCCAGGCGCGGGCGAGCGTCGCGGCGTCGGCCGGGCCGAGGTTGCGCGGCCGGCCGTCCTCGGTCTCCAGCATCCCGATGTGCCAGTCGAGCATCACCCACGACGCCGTCCACCACCCCAGAGCGCCCGGCAGGCGACGGCGCGCGTCGTGGTCGCCGGCCACCGCGACTGCGACGTGGGCCGCGCCTCCCGCGAGCATCCACCGGCGCATCCGCCGCGCCGTCCGCGGTCTAGCTGCCCGCTCGGCGTTCGCGCGGCGCTGGGAGGCGGCGAGGAAGCCCGCGACCGCCCGCGGCCCGAACCGCGCGCGCAGCAGGAGCTCGAGCTGCTCGCGGCTCCAGCGCTCGCCCTCGGTCAGCGGTTGGACGGCCGACGGCACGGTGTCAGTCTCTCAAACCCCCCTCGCGCCGCGGCTTGAAGGCCCGCAGCCGCAGGGAGTTCGAGACGACCAGCAGCGAGCTGGCCGCCATCGCGGCGCCCGCGAGCAGCGGGTTGAGATAGCCGGCCGCCGCGACCGGGATCAGCGCGACGTTGTAGGCGAAGGCCCAGAACAGGTTCACCCGGATCGTCCCCAGCGTGCGCCGAGCCAGGCGGATCGCGTCCGCGGCCGAGCGCAGATCGCCGCTCACGAGCGTGAGGTCCGACGCCTCGATCGCCACGTCGGTACCCGTTCCGATCGCCAGCCCGAGGTCGGCCTGGGCGAGCGCGGGCGCGTCGTTGACCCCGTCACCGACGACGGCCACGACGCGACCCTCGGCCTGCAGCCGCCGCACCTCCGCGGCCTTCTCCGCGGGCAGCACCTCGGCGACGACCTGGTCGATGCCGACCTCAGCGGCCACGGCATGCGCGGTCGCGGCGTTGTCGCCCGTGAGCAGGACAGTCTGCAGGCCGAGGCCCTTCAGCGCGCGGATCGCCTCCGGCGAGCTCGCCTTGGGCGTGTCGGCGACGACGATCAGCCCGCGGGCCGCACCGTCCCAGCCGACCGCGACCGCGGTGCGGCCCTGCGCCTCGGCAGCGGCCTGGGCGGCGGCGAGCGGAGCCGGAAGCGCCATCGCCCACTCGGACGCGAGCAGCGCGGGGCGCCCGACCACGACGGCGTGGCCGTCGACGACACCTTCGACGCCCAGCCCCGCTCGGTTCACGAAGCCCTCGACGGGCGCGAGCGGGGCTGCTTCGCGTGCGGCCGCGGCGATCGCCCGCGCGACCGGGTGCTCCGAGGCGTCCTCGAGCGCTCCCGCGAGGCGCAGCACTTCCTCGCGCTCTTCCCCCTCCGCCGCCACGACGTCCACGAGGGCCATGCGTCCCGTGGTCACCGTGCCTGTCTTGTCGAGCACGATCATGTCGACGCGCCGGGTCGACTCGAGCACCTCGGGTCCCTTGATGAGCAGGCCGAGCTGCGCGCCGCGGCCCGTGCCGACCAGCAGCGCGGTCGGCGTCGCGAGCCCGAGCGCGCAGGGGCAGGCGATGATCAGCACCGCGACCGCGGCGGTGAACGCGAAGGCGGTGGACTCCCCCGCCACGATCCAGAAGCCGAGCGTCGCCACGGCCAGCACGAGCACGATCGGCACGAAGATCGCCGAGACGCGGTCGGCGAGGCGCTGGACCTCCGCCTTCCCGGTCTGCGCCTGGGTGACCAGCCGCGCGATCTGCGCCAGCGCGGTGTCGCCGCCGACCTGCGTCGCGCGCACGACCAGCCGGCCGCCCACGTTGACCGTCGCACCCACGACCGCGTCGCCCGGCGCCTTCTCCACCGGCACCGACTCACCCGTCAGTAGCGCCTGGTCGACCGCCGAGCTGCCCTCCTCGACCTCGCCGTCGGTCGCGACCTTCTCCCCCGGGCGCACGACGAAGCGGTCGCCGAGCCGAAGCGCCTCGACGGGCACCTGGCGCTCGCGGCCGTCGGCGTCGAGCACCGCGACCTCCTTGGCGCCCAGCGCGAGCAGCGCCTCCAGCGCCGCGCCGGCGCGGCGCTTGGCGCGCGCCTCGAAGAAGCGCCCGGCCAGCAGGAACGTCGTGACGACGGCGGCCACCTCGAAGTAGACCTCGTCGAAGGCCGCCGCGCGGTCGGGGATCAGGTCGACGCCCATCGTCATCCCGGGCTCGCCCGCGCCGCCGAAGAAGAGCGCGGCGACCGACGCCAGGTAGGCCGAGAGCGTGCCGATCGAGATCAGCGTGTCCATCGAGGCGGTCGCGTGGCGCGCGGTCTGCCACGCCGCGCGGTGAAACGGCCAGCCCGCCCACAGCACGACTGGTGTCGCGAGGTTCCAGGCCAGCCACTGCCAGTTCGTGAACTGGAGCGCGGGGATCATCGAGAGCAGCAGCACCGGCAGCGAGAGCGCCGCGCTGACGATCAGGCGGTCGCGCAGCGCCCGCGCCGGGTCCGCAACGGGCGCTTCGGCGCTGGCCTGCCCCGGCGCGGGCGGGAGCGCGGCGCCGTAGCCCGCGGCCTCCACGGCGGAGACGAGCGCCTCGGGGGCCACGCCGTCCTCGTAGGTGACCGCGGCGCGCTCGGTCGCGTAGTTCACCGACGCCGAGACGCCCTCGAGCTTGTTGAGCCGCTTCTCCACCCGCGTCGCGCACGAGGCGCAGGTCATGCCGGTGATGGGGAGCTCCAGCCGACTCATGCCGCCGCGTAGCCCGCCTCGTCGATGGCCGCGCGGACGGCGCCGTCGTCGAGCGCGTCGCCCGCGACGACCACGAGCTTGGTCGCGAGATCCGCGGAGACCGAGGAGACCCCGGCAACCGCGCCGACCTCCTCCTCCACCGCGGCCGTGCAGTGGCCGCAACTCATGTCCTCGACGCGATATGTGAGCTCCATGACCACACGGTAGCAATACCCCCGGGGGGTTAGTACAGTGTGCGCCATGAGTGACACGGGACCAGCAGCCACCCGCGGCTACAGCGCCTCGCGCGAGCAGCTGCTCAAGCGCCTCAACCGCGTGGAGGGGCAGGTCCGCGGCGTCCGCGGGATGGTCGAGGAGGACCGCTACTGCATCGACGTCCTCACGCAGATCGCCGCGATCCAGGCCGCGCTGGACAAGGTCGCCCTCGGCCTGCTCGACGACCACGCGCACCACTGCGTGATCGGCGGCCCGGAGGAGCTCAAGGCCGACCGCACCGACGAGCTCATGGGCGCCGTCGGGCGGCTGATGCGCCGGGGCTGACTCACCAGACGACCGGCACGTCGTAGTCCGTGAAAGCGGGGTCGCGGCTGACGAGCGTGGCGCCTTCGGTGATCGCCTGGGCAATCAGGAGTCGGTCGAACGGGTCGCGGTGGTGGTCGGGCAGGCGCCCGACGGCGGCCGCGTGGTCGAGCGTGACGGGGAGGGCGACGACTCCGCGCTCGAGGAGCAGCAGTGCGAGATCGGATGGGGCATCGAGCTTCTTCACCCCGCGCTTGATCGCTACTTCCCACACGACCACCGCACTGAGGAGGACCTCGTTGGCCGGATCCTCGATGACGTCACCGGCCGCTCTGCCAAGTCTCGGGTCGTCGATCGCCCACCACAACGCGGCGTGCGTGTCGAGAAGCACTCTCACCGCATGCCGAACGCCTCTGCGATGTCGTCCGGCAGCTCGTCGAAGTCGTCGGCCATGTGGATCTGACCCTTCAAGAAGCCCCGACTGTCAGCGAGCCGCGGCTTCGGCGCGACCGGCACCAGCCGCACCGCCGGCTTCCCGTTGCGGGCGATGACGACCTCCTCGCCCGCCTCGGCACGCTCGACCAGCTTCGAGAGGGTCGTCTTGGCGTCGTGCATGTTGACCTGCGTCATGTCGGCAGGCTAACACCGACTAGCCCGCTCGACTAGCTAATCGAGCGGGTCGGGCGGTTCTCGTCAGAGGTGCGTCTTGAAGACGTCGTCGACCTGCTGCCAACCCGTGCGCAGCAGGAACTGCGAGTTGCGCCCGTAGGACTTGGCGCCGAGGATGAAGAAGTTCGGCTCGGGGTTGCGCAGCACGTCGGGGCCGGCCGGGCCGACCGCGAGGCAGTCCGCGCCCGCGGAGGCCAGGAGCGTCGCGGCGAGCTTGATCGGGCCGAGCGTGGCGTAGCACTCGTGGACCTGCAGCTGGCGGTAGATCGACGCGTCGCCGACCCCGCCGTTGAGCGCGAGGACGTGGTCGACGACGACCTCCTGCGCACTCCCGTTGCGCAGCGTCACCGCGATGCGGCCGTCGGCCGGGCGCAGCGCCTCGGTGCTCACGCCAGGAATGACGCGGACGGCGTCCGAGGCGCCGTGCTGCAGCTCCCTCGACGAGGCGTTGAGCGCCGCCCGCGCCGGCAGCGAGTCGTCGGGAACCGCGCCCCAGTCGGGGTCCGCGTCGCGCACGGCCCACACGACCCGCGTGCCGGGCGCGCCGCACGCGAAGGCCGCGAGATCGCGCGCGGCGGTCTGCGCCGAGGCCCCCGCGCCCGTCAGCAGGAGCGTGTGCCCCGCCCAGGCCGGGTCGGGTGCGGTCAGCCGGCGGGTGATGCGCTCCTCGAAGGCGCGCTCCCCGAGCGCGTCGATGCCGCCGTCGCCGAGGCGGTTGGGCTGGCCGTAGGAGCCCGTCGCGTCGATGACCGCGTCAGCGTGGGCGAGCGACTCCGAGCCGTCGGCGTGCACGAGCAGCAGCCGGAACGGCCGTGCCGCGCGCTCGGGCGAGCCGATCTCCTCGTGCTTGAGCAGCCCCTCCCGGGCGACCGCGACGACGCGGGTGCCCGTGCGGATCCGCCCGGCGAGCGCCGGGGAGGCGGCGACGGGATCGAGCACCTGCGCGACGATCTCCGCTCCCGTGGGCAGTGCGTCGCCCGATGGCACCGCGTCCCCGAGGACCGCGCGCACGCGCGGCGAGACGACCATGTCCCACGGCGTGAACGTCCGCACATGCGCCCAAGAGCGCACGTTCCCGCCGACGGCGTCCGCCGCCTCGAAGACGGTGACGTCGTCGCCGCGGGCAGCGGCGGCGAGGGCCGCCTCCAGCCCGACCGGACCCGCTCCGAGGATCGCGATGCGCATGCGGCCGACGCTACCCCCGGCGCGAGCGCCTCCACGCCGGGTGGCCAGCGCCAGCACGTCGCGCAGCGTGATCGCCATCCGCCGGTCGAGGGTCCGCTCCGGCCCGAACGCCGTTGTGCCTGCCAGCCGGCCGCCGGCACTCAAGTGCATGATCCGCGGCGGCCCGGGTTGCGACACTCACCCAAGTGACCCGGATCGCGGCCTTCGGCGGCGTCTACGCCAACCCGCACGCGCTGCGCGCCGTGCTCGCCGATGCCCGTGCTCGCGGCTGCGAGCGCCTCTTCTGCCTCGGCGACCTCGGCGGCTTCGGGGCGGAGTGCGACGCGGTGTGGCCCCTGCTCGACGGGGTGGAGTGCATCGCGGGCAACTACGACATCGCCATCGGCCGCGGCGACACCGACTGCGGCTGCGGCTACACCTCCGAGCGCGACAACCACTTCGCGCAGGTCATGTACGACCACACGCTGGCGAGCACTTCCCGCGAGTTCGCGACCTGGATGACGGGCCTTCCGGGCGAGCTGCGCCTGGAGCTCGGCGGCTGCGACGTGCACCTCGTCCACGGCTCGCCGCTGGCGGTCAACGACTTCTTCTGGGAGTCGCTCGACGAGGACGACGCGCGGATCCGCGTGGAGGCGTCCGGCGCGGACGTCCTGCTCTGCACCCACACCGGCATCTCCTGGCAGCGCCGGATCGCCGACACGCTGGTGGTCAACGTCGGCGCCGCCGGCCGGCCCGAGAACGACGGCACGACAGATGTGCGCTACGCCGTGCTCGACCTCGAGGACGGCGCGTGCAGCGCCGATCTCGTCCGCGTCGACTACCCGTGGCGGGAGCAGGCCGCCTCCATGCGTGCGGCCGGGCTGCCCGAGCCGTTCGTCGAGACGATCGAGACGGGCTGGTGGACTACGTGCCTGGAGGTCGTCCCGCCGCCGGAGCGGGCGCGCGGGCGCTTCCACGTCTACCGCGAGGCGATGCCGACGGGCTTCGCCGCCGACGACGGCGCGGGCTGGGCCGACGCGCCCGAGCTCGCCGACGACGGGCGGCCCGTCGTCGGCCTCTTCGGCACGCCGCTGTTCCCGCCGCGCCTGTGGCTCTACACGAACTTCCACTGCAACCTGGCCTGCGACTACTGCGTCGTGGCCAGCTCGCCGACGGCGCGCAAGCGGCAGATCAGCCTCGAGCGCTTCCGCGAGCTGCTCGACGAGGCCGAGGCCGAGGGCTTCACCGAGCTCTACCTGACGGGCGGCGAGCCGTTCATCCACCCGGACATCGTGACGATGTGCGAGGAGGCGGCCGCACGGATGACGACGGTGGTGCTGACCAACGCGATGCTCTTCACCACCGGCCGCCGCCGCGCCGACCTCGAGCGCCTCGCCGGCCTGCCGGGCCTCACGATCCAGTCGTCGGTCGACGGCTCCACCGCGGCGCTCCACGAGGCGTGGCGCGGCGCGGGCTCCTGGCAGAAGGCGATGGACGGGCTGGCGCTCGCGCGCGAGCTCGGGCTGCCGCTGCGCGTGGCGATGACCGAGACGCCCGAGAACCGCGATGACGTCCCGCGGCTGCGCGAGGTGCTCGCCGGCATCGGCATCACGGGGGACGACTTCAACGTGCGCCCGCTCGTGGCGCGCGGGTTCGCCGAGGGCGCGGAGAGCGGCGTGGCGGTCTCCGAGGCGCTCATGGTCCCCGAGCTGACCCTCACCGCCGACGGCGCGCACTGGCACCCGGTGGGCGGCGACCGCGACGCCTCTCCGGACTTCGTGGTGGCCACGGGCGATGTGTCGCTGGCGGAGGCCAAGCGCCGCATCGTGGAGCGCTTCCTCGAGCTGCGCCAGGCCGACGGGACGCTGCCCGAGGCGTTCCACTGCGCGATCTGAGCCCGGGGGTCTCCGGGTCGGTGACCCGGGAGCCGGGTCACCGATCCGCAAGCCCCCTCGTGAGCGTCTGCGTCCCGACGCGCGACGAGGCGGAGCAGCTCGAGGCGCTGCTCGACCACCTCGCGGCGCTGCCCGGGCGCTGGGAGGTCGTGATCGCCGACGGCGGCTCGAGCGACGCCACGCCCGAGCTCGCTCGCGCGCACCCGAGCGCACCCGTCGTGCTCGACGTCCCGGGCGGGCGCGCCGCACAGCTCAACGCGGCGGCGGCGCGTGCAGGCGGCGCGCTGCTCGTGTTCCTCCACGCGGACTCGCGCCTGCCGCTCGACGCCCATGCGCTCCTCGCCCGCTCCGCCGCCGGTGGGGGCAACTTCGCCCTGCGCTTCGACGATCCCGGCGCCTTCGCCTGGACGCTCGGGCGGGTCTACGCGCTGCAGCGCCGCTTCGGGCTGTACTACGGCGACTCCACGGTGTGGTGCCGGCGCGCCGTCTTCGACGCCCTCGGCGGCTACCGCGAGCTGGCGATCATGGACGACTACGACTTCGTGCGCCGCCTCGAGCGCGTGACGCCGACCGTCTGCCTGCCGGGGCCCGCGCTCACCTCCGCGCGCCGCTGGCGGGCGATGGGAATCCCCCGGACCGCGTTCGCATGGTTCGTGATCCGCTGGCTCTACCTGGCCGGCGCCTCCCCCGAGCGCCTCGCACGGCTCTACCGGCGCGTACGCTGAACGAATGCTGGATCGCCTCCGTGCCCTCGAGGCGCTCACCCGCCCGGAGCACCCCGACCTCACCGCGGCGCTGGCCAAGCGCTGGGAGGAGCTGCCCGCCCACGTCAAGACGCGCAACCAGATGCTCGGCCGCCGCACCGCGGGCTGCGAGGGCACCCACGGCGTCTTCCCGAAGTGCAACCTCGCCTGCACCCCCTGCTACCACGCCAAGGAGGCCCAGCGCGTGCGCACCGACGGGGAGCACACGCGTGTGGAGGTCGACAAGCAGATGGCGTTCCTGCGCGGCGTCCGCGGCCCGGGGCAGAACGCGCAGCTCATCGGCGGCGAGGTCTCGCTCCTGTCTCCCGACGACCACGCTGCCGCGCTGCAGGCCATGACCAGCCACGGTCGCAAGCCGATGTCGATGACCCACGGGGACTTCTCCTATGAGTACCTCGAGAAGCTCGCGCTCGACCCGGCCACCGGGAAGCCACGCTTCACCCACCTCTCCTTCGCCGGCCACTTCGACTCGATGATGTTCGGGCGCACGGGGATCAAGAAGGTCGAGCGCGAGGAGCAGCTGCATCCGTACCGCAAGGCGTTCTGCGCGATGTTCGCGCGCCTGGAAGCCGAGTACGGCGTCACGAGCTACCTCGCGCACAACATGACGATCACGCCGCGGAACATCGACCAGATCCCGGAGGTCCTGCGGGAGTGCCGCGACTACGGCTTTCGCATGTTCTCCTTCCAGCCTGCGGCCTTCGTCGGCAACCAGGCCCGCTGGAAGGACTCCTACCGCCAGTTCTCCACGGACGCGGTCTGGGCGCGCATCGAGGAGGGCGCCGGCGGGCGGCTGCACGACGACGCCTTCCAGATCGGCGACAAGCGGTGCAACCGCACGGCCTACGGCTTCTACGTCGGCGAGCGCTACGTGCCGCTCCTCGACCAGGACGACGAGCGCGACCTCGCGTGGGTCGACTCCTTCGTCGCCGCGTTCGGCGGCATGGACTTCGTCGCGCCCAAGGCGGTCACCGCCGCGCGGCTGGCCCGCGGCTTCGCCCGGGAGCCTCGCGCGCTGCCGCGGCTGGCGGGCTTCGGCGCGCGAGCGGTCAAGCGGGCGGGCGGCATCCGCGCGCTGCGCGCCACCCCGCCGCAGGCGGTGACCTACGTCATGCACGCCTTCATGGACGCCAGGACCGTGCGCCCGGCGTGGGAGGCGATGGAGCGCGGGGAGACCGCGCACGCCGACCCGGAGGTGCAGGCCACGATCGAGCGCCTGCGCTCCTGCTCCTACGCGATGGCCCACCCCGAGGACGGCCGCACCGTGCCGGCCTGCGCACAGCACTCCGTGCTCGACCCGCTGGAGAACGTGAAGCTGATGGAGCTGCTGCCGGCGCACCCGGGCGTCCCGGCGGCACCGACTCCGATCGCTGGGTGACGCTCAACGCAATCTCTGGTGCTACATACAGCACCGCGTAGTGCTATTCTAAGCACCGGTGCCGAGTCCATTCCACTACCACAATCCCTTGGACATCGCGGACTTGGTCGATCGCAGCGAGGCGCTTGACGAGCTGGCGGCGCGTCTGTCGGACATGCGCAACAGCCGCGTCGAGGGGCCACGACGCTTCGGCAAGACGTCGCTGGTCCAGGCGGCGCTGGCGAAGGCCGGTGCCGAGGGCGCGGTCACGATCTACGTGAACTTCCTCGGCGTGCTGACCGTGTCCGACGTCGCCGAGCGCATCGACCGCGCCTACGGGCGCCAGCTCGACGGACCGCTTCGACGCTGGTTCGACAGCGTCGTGCGGACGTGGCACCCCGGCCTGAGTGCGACACCCGGAGGCGTCGGCGTGACCGCGCAACCCACCGGCGACCACGGCGGCCTGCTGGACCGCCTTGCGCTGCCGGTCCGCGTCGCCGAGCGGCACGCCAAGCGCTGCGCCGTGGTGTTCGACGAGTTCCAGGAGCTCGTCCGCGTCGGCCCGCACGTCCCGGGGATCTTTCGCTCCGAGCTCGAGCAGCACCGTGACGTCGCGGCCTACGTCTTCACCGGCTCGCATCCCGGCCTCATGCGCGATCTGTTCGCCGACCGCCGCCATGCCTTCTTCGCCCAGGCGGCGCCGATCACCGTCGGCCCGCTGCGCGCCGACGCCCTGGGCGAGTCCATCACCGAGCGCTTCGCGGTTCACGCAGGCCGCGATCCGGGCGAGGCGCTCGGGCCGCTGCTCGACCTCGCGCGCGGCCACCCGCAGCGCGCGATGCTGCTGGCGCACCACCTCTTCGAGCGGACTTCCCCGCGCTCGTCGGCGACCGCCGAGACCTGGCAGGACGCGTGCGACCGGGCCTTCGCCGAGATCACGGGCGAGGTCACGGCCGCTTGGACGGGCTTCTCCGACCTCGAGCGGCGCGTGCTCTCCGCGGTCGCCGACGAGGGCGTGACCCTCAACGGCGCCGCGGCGCGAGCGCGCTACGGGCTCGGGAAGTCCCCGTCCAACGCCGCCACCGCGGAGCGGCTGTGGGCCGAGGGCCATGTCGTGGAGGCGCGAACGCCGACCGGGTGGCAAGTGGTCGACCCGTTGCTGCGCCTGTGGGTGGCTCAGGGCCGGCGCTGGCCGTGAGCGCGGAGCGCCGCGCGGCGCTGGTGCGCCTCGGCGGCCTCGCGGTGCTCGCCGCCGCCGCCTTCGGCGTTGCGCTCGCCCTCGTCGGACGCTCGACGCAGGACGTGCGCGCGACGGTCGAGGACGCCGGCGCCTGGGCGCCCGTCCTCTTCGTCGCGCTGGTGACTGTGCTGACCTGCGCCTTCCTCCCGTTCCCGGTCATGGCCGCCGCGAGCGGCTTGGTCTTCGGCGTCGCGGAGGGCACAGCGCTCAGCATCCTCGGCGACACGCTGGGGGCGCTGCTGGCCTTCGGGCTGGCGCGGACGGTGGCCGCCGGCGCGGTGGCCTAGCTTGCGGGCGAGCGGCTGGAGCGCGCCGTCGAGGACTGGGGCTTGGCGGATTCACCGTTCAACCCCGCGGTCTCAGACCGGCAGATTTTGGGCGTCGGCACGGGGTCTCTTCGGCGTCGCTGGGGCGACAGAGGCCGTGGTGCTAGAAGGGCGGCGCGTCGGTGAGCTCGCTACGCGAGAAGACCGCACGACGAGTCTCCTTGTGTGTCGCCTCACGCTCCGGGACGTCTTCGAGAGCGACGTACCGGTATTCGTAGCGCCCGTCCTCGAGGCGTTTGCGCTCGTCGTCCGAAAGCCGATCCAAGGCGCCGAATAAGGTCAGCATCGGGCCGAAGGAGAAGGTTTCTGTGCCCGGGACAATTTCGACCACGATGCCGTCCGCGACACCACCAGACAGGCGCGCAGTCGCAACGTCTTTCGGCGGAGCATCCACGCGTCGGACGCTACCTGGGCGCTGCCTTCAGCGAGCGGTGCTCCGGTTGACGTTCGATGGCGGGCGGCGAGTGGTGCACCTGAGTTTGCGAGCTACGAAGGCACGTGACGCTCCGTGGTGCGTGAAGTATCGGATCCGCGGCGCTGCCCGAGCCGAGCGCGACGCGCACCGTCTGTTGCACCGGGACGTTCCTAGAGCTGCCGCACGGCGAGCGCGCCCCGGTCGGGCGCCACGACGATCCCGCGGCGTCGGAAGCGCTCCGGCCGCGCCGGGTCGACGGCTCGCAGGCGGGTGCTCGCGGCCACCGCGGTGAGGACCGTCCGCAGCTCCTGCTCGGCGAATGCGGCGCCGATACAACGGCGCGGGCCGCCACCGAAGGGCACCCAGCGGTAGGCGCCGCGGCCCGCTCCGAGGAAGCGCTCGGGGCGGAAGGCTAGCGCGTCGGGGTAGAGGTCCTCGCGCCGGTGCAGGAGGTAGCTGCAAACGTAGGCCAGCGTGCCCGCGGGCAGCTTGTGCCCCGCGACGGTGCGCTCGGTGAGCAGCGTGCGGCCGGCGAGCCAGAGGACCGGGCGGGTCCGCAGCGTCTCGGTGGCGACCGCGGCTGCCCACGCCCCCGTGCCTCCGTCGGCCGCATCGGCGCGCAGGCGCTCCCAGGCGTCGGGGTGGCGCAGCAGCCGCTCGAACGCCCAGGCCAGGGTGGTCGCCGTCGTCTCGTGCCCCGCCAGCAGCAGCGTCATGAGCGCGTCGCGGACCTCGGCGTCGTCCATCGGCGCACCGTCCTCGCCGCGTGCGGCTAGCAGCAGTGAGAGCACGTCGTCGCCGCCGGCCGGCTCGCGCCGCCGCTCGGCGACCACCGCGTGCAGCGCGTGGTCGGCCGCGTCCAGGCGCCGGGCCAGAACGCTGCCGCGCGGCGGCGGTGCGGTGAGGTCGCGCCGCGCGGCCATGCGGACGAGCTGCGCGCGACTCCCGGCCGCCTGCGCGATGAGCGCGCGCAGCGGGCCGGCCAGCTCCCGGCGTCGCGGGCCGTCGCGCACCCCGAAGACCGTGCGTAGGACGACCTCGAGCGAGATGCGCTCCATCGCCTCCGCCAGCCGGAACGCCACCCCGACCGGCCAGCGCGCCGCCTCAGCCTCGACCACCTCGCGGGTGGTCTGCGCGTGGTCGGCGAGCCGCTCGCCGTGCAGCGCGGGCACCAGCAGGCGGCGCTGGCGAAGGTGCTCCTTCCCATCGAGGCACAACAGCGAGCTCGGCCCCAGGACGGGCCGCACGAACTTCGTCTTACCCGCGCGGTACTCGAGCGGGTCGGCGCGGAAGAGCGCCTCGGCGGCCTCCGGCGAGGCGAAGAAGCAGGCGGGGCCGAACTTCACCAGGTCGAGCGTGAACGCGTGGCCGTAGCGCGCGTGGCACTCATCGAGCAGCCCTGCCGGGCGCAGCGCCCAGCGCGCCGTGGTGCGGAAGCGGTCACGGGGACCCGGTGGGAGCACGGAGGGCATCGCTTCGTGGCAGCATCACACGCCGATGGCACCCGTGGCGACGGAGTACCGCCCGTTTCCTGACCAGGCGGGCCGCAACAAACGGCAGGCGGGCCTGGAGGTCCCCGCGCTCGTGCGCACGATGCGGCTGCCGCGCGGCGGACAGGTGCTGGAGGTGGGCTGCGGACGCGGCGTCGCCCTTCCCGCCCTCGCCCAGCTGCTCACCCCTGACCGGCTGGTCGGGCTCGACGTCAACCCGGCGCTGCTCGCCGAGGCCGCCCTCGCGGCCCACGGCGGCGCCGAGCTCGTCTGCGCCGACGTGCGCGCCATGTCATTCCCGGACGGCTCCTTCGACCTGGTCATCGACTTCGGGACGCTGTTCCACATCGCCCGGCCCGCCGACGCCCTACGCGAGATCGCCCGTGTGCTGCGTTCGGGCGGCTTGCTCGTCCATGAGACGCGCGCCTCCCAGCTGCTCTCCCACCCCGTCCGCGCGCGCCGCCATCGCATCCCGTGGGCGGCGACGCCATCGCTGCAGCGCCACCGCCGCGCGGGCCTTTGGGCGAGTAGGCGCCGCACCACCGCGTCCTGAAGGACGGCAGCCCGTCACGAGCAGGGCCGATCAGGGCAACGCCCAGACCGACAAAGCGGCCGATGCATCCAGTGACAGAAGCTTCGGACCCCGCCAGATGAGTCTGCTTCTGTGGCGGCGGTTCGCCGTAGAAGTGATCGCAGGGATACTCGTTGTCCCCAGCACCGGCACGCTCGCTAGTGCCGCAGCGGACACACGTCGACGGTCACGACGGGCATCGCCGTCCCGTTTGCCGTTCGGCGACTGGAGCGCCGACCGCCGCACTTCGAAAAGACGGTCGACGTGCGTCACTTTTCGATCTCCGGAGGTGTTGGCTTCGGTACATGGCTCTCCACACGGCTCTGTTCCCTGCCTGCGCGGCGGCTATCGCTCTGGTTGCCGTAGCCGGCGCACGAGCCGACGGCGCCGTTGAGGCGATCGGCGCGGGATGCGGTCCGGACGGTCCGACGCAGAGCGACGTGAAGCCGCACGCGTCGGTGGCCGTGCCCGCGCTGGTCGTGGGGAACCGCGTCCGCCTAACCGTCCTGCGAGCTGACCAGACCGCGGGCGCGACCGTCCGACTCACCGGGACCGATGGTAAGGCGATCGCCTCCACCCCGTCAGGCGGCTACTCGTGCGTCACACCGAGCGACGAACCGCGCCGCATGAGCGTTCCGCTCACCAGTTTCGGACACCTGCTCTTTCGCAGACAAGGAGCGGCACGAGCGCAGGGCCAGCTGACTTTGGTCAACGGCAGCGGGGCGCGCTCCGAGCTTGCTTTTGCCAGCGTCATGGTCGATTCGAGGCTGCTGGCCATTCCTCGGGTTGCGGCTCGCTGCCGCGACGCGGTGGCCTCACCGAAGGTCGTCCGGCGAGGCGGAGCTCTCGGCATCCTGGTGGATGCATGCCAGCCTCGGCCAGTTCGTGTCTCGCTCGTCAGCCTCGACGGCGCGCGGCGCGGGCGGGTCGCTCTTCGTCACACCTTTGCCGTCATCGACGACGGGCCGACGCCGACCTTCCTGGCCATTGGTGCAGCTTCACCAGGGCGCTTCCGGCTCACGCTCAGCCGCGACGGCAGGACGATCGCTCGGCAGATCGGACCGGTGAGGATCCTTCCCGCGGACCGGGGAAGACCTCAAGCGGGATCAAGCCGCTGAGTCCCGTTTGACGTTCGCTTGGATTCACACTGACGCGGCGGTTCGCTGCGACCACCAGCGCACGAGGGTGCGGGCAGCGAGCGTGAGGAGGGCGATCGCCAACGCGTAGATGCCGGCGATCGCGACCAGTGCCGGCCCGAAGTCGGGAAGGTCATCGCCGGGGAGTGCCGGTCGCCGCCCCAACCCGAGAGACCCGGCGGCGATGAGCGCGACACCCGGCATCAGCGCGAGCCACCAACGGCTCCGCGGGTGGAGGGCGAGCCCGACCGCGAGCGGAATCCCTCCGAGACACGCGATGAAGAGCATGTGAGCTCCAACGTACAGGCCGGACGAATCATTCTCGAGCCGGGTGTCCTTCGTCGTCGGGCCGCGCTGGCCGGGCCGGATGCTTTCGGTGCACCGAGGACGGCTCAGCCGGCGGCTGCGGTGAGACTGAACGCGGTCCAGATTCCGCCGACTACGACGTAGAAGATGCCGAGCCGTCGCGAAGTGTTGACCAGGCCAAGGGGCGGCCGTTCGCTGGCACCGTGACCGAGGACTCGAGGATCGCTGGGCTGCGACCGACATCGATAACTACGGCCAGGAAGCCGTAGTCGAGTCAGCTCGGATGACCTCGATCCCAAGCGGCTCGCCGCAGCAGAATCCTCCGACCCCAGCCGTCAGGGCACCGCGACCGTCCCGTGTGACGGTCGCGGTATTGGTGGCGTTTCCGGGCGTGGGCCTCGCGATTGCGTCCGGTCGATCGTGAAGGCCTCTGGCGAGCAACTTGTCGAGTAGCGTTCGACACGTGAAAGAGGCCGCTTTTGGCTGTGCGATCTGACGATGAGTTTGTCCGGGTGAACGGCGGCCTCGCTCGCGGGCGACGTGACTCGGTCACGCGGCGACGAGCGGGCTTCCGTGGTCGTCGGATATGACGGTCACGCTCGCGCCCGTCACGCGGGAGAACGTGCGGGCCATCTGCGAGATGAAGCTTGCCCAGGGCCAGGTGCAGCTCGTCGCGCCCCCGGCGTTCACTGTCGCCGAAGGGCACTACGAGCCGGGATCCCTGCTGCGCGCCATCTGCGTGGAGGGCGAGCCCGTCGGCGTGCTGCTCGTCGAGCTTGAGGGCGTCGTGCCGAATTTGGTGCGGTTCATGATCGACCGAGAGCGGCAGCGCCGCGGCGTCGGCGCCCGGGCGGTGGGACTGCTCGGCGACGAGCTCGCGGCGCTCGGGCACGACACGGTGGAGACGAGCTTCGTCCCGCTCGCCGGCGGCGCAGGCGGGTTCTGGCGCGCGCAGGGCTTCCGCGACACGGGGCGCGTGCGGCACGGCGAGCCGGTGCACGTGAGAGGGCCCCGCGTGGTGCGGCTCGCCGATCCCGGCGAGCCGGAGGCGGTCGCGGTCTTCGCCGGCTATTGGCGTGACATCGTCGGTCGGTACTTCGGCCGCGAGGCCACCGACGCTGACGTCGCGGATGCGTTCCGCGACTACCCCAGCGACCACCTCGCCGCCCCGGGCGGCCTTTTCCTCCTGGCCCGGGACGAGCACGGGCCAGTCGGAAGCGCCGGGCTGCGCTGGTACGACGACGGCGACGCGGAGCTCGCGCGCATGGCCGTTCTGCCGCGAGGCCGACGCCGGGGATGGGGCAAACGGCTGCTCGCGGTCGCGGAGGAGCAGGCCCGTGAACACGGCAGCCCCGCCATCCGGCTGGAGGTACGCGGCGACCTCGTCGAGGCGCAGGCGCTGTATGCGGTGTGCGGCTACGTCAAGGTGCCGGCGTTCTCCGACGCGAAGCACGCCGACGTCTGGTTCCGGAAGGCGCTCCCGTCCCGTTAGCCGTTCGCAGATGTGCTGGGCGTCTGTGTCGGTACGGTCGGCCGGGGTTTGGGGGGTGGGCCAGGCGGTCGCGGTCGATGGCTCGGTAGACGGTCCGGGCCTGGATTGAGTCGTAGGTGGGCCCGTTGCCTTGTTCCCGCGGGGGCGTTCAGCGCCGTGTGCGCGCGTCCACTTTGAGGGGTGTTGGGCGGAAGGAGCCCTCTCGGCCGACGCCGAGCGACAGCACCGAGCCCGGTCGCGGACGCTGCTTGTTTACGGCGAAGTTGTCGAGCACATGTCGCGCGGTGCCGGCACGTAGCGCCGGCAAGCGCACCTGCCAGTAGAGGTCGTGGCGCGCGGCCCAGCGCCGCGTGGACGCCACGGGCTGGGCCGCGAAGTTAGGGACAACGACTGGGGCAGGCAGCGGCACCGGGACCGCCGGACTGGCCAGTGCGCACTGATAAGTGGCGCTCCTGCTGTTTCCGTGGGTGAGGTGAAGGGCTGAAGGAGGGCGCACGCCGCATGGCGCCTACGGTTCTCGGTTCTTGAGGTCGGGAATCGAGGGGAGCTGGATGCGGCGTGCGCGGCACAAGGGTATGGGCGCGGCTGTTGGGTCTGCAGCGGGCGGTCGTCGAGGACGTGCAGATCGGCACCGAGGGGGAGGTGATCGTCAGCGTCCGGCCGGGCTGGCGAGAGCGTGATCGCTGCGGGGTGTGCCGGCGGCGCAGCCCGGGCTTTGATCTCGGGGAGGGCCGGCGGCGTTGGCGAGCGCTGGATCTCGGGACCACGTTGGCGTTCGTGGAGGCTGCCGCGCCGCGAGTGACGTGTCGCGATCATGGTGTCGTGGTCTGCGCGGTCCCGTGGGCCAGGCATGACGCGCGCTTCACGAGCGCCTTTGAGGACCAGGTCGCGTGGCTGGCGGTCAACACGAGCAAGACCGCGGTCGCGGAGTTGATGCGGATCGCGTGGCGCACCGTCGGCGGGATCTGTCAGCGGGTGGTCGCCGAGGCCCAGCGTGAGGTGGACCTGCTCGACGGCCTGACGCGGATCGGGATCGATGAGATCTCCCATCGCAAGGGTCACCGCTACCTGACCGTCGTCGTCGATCACGACAGCGGCCGGCTGGTCTGGGCCGCGGCCGGCCGCGACCGCAAGACCGTCGAGGCGTTCCTCGATCAGCTCGGAGAAGAACGCTGCAAAGAGATCACGTTGGTGTCCTGCGACATGGCCTCGTGGATCAGCGCACCGATCGAAGAACGGCTGCCCGAAGCGGTCCGTTGCGTCGACCCTTTCCACGTCGTGCAGCTGGCCACCGACGCGCTCGATGAGATCCGTCGCGAGGTCTGGAACACCGCGCGCAAGGCCGGCGAGGTCGCCGCGGCCAAGGATCTCAAGGGCGCCCGTTTCGCGCTGTGGAAGAACCCCGAGAGCCTGACCGGCCGCCAGCGCCTCAAGCTGGCCGACATCAAGACCGTCAACGGGCCGCTCTACCGCGCCTACCTGCTCAAGGAGCAGCTGCGCGCCTTCTACCGCGTGCCGCCCGAACACGCCGAAGCGATGCTCGACGCCTGGCTGGGCTGGGCACGCCGCTCGCGCCTGGACTCCTTCGTCACGCTCGC
>JAABUN010003246.1_pt1 | contig 25874 bp, 32 predicted proteins | sample 5559311 | NCBI WGS metagenome assembly JAABUN01 (sample SAMN10711877, study PRJNA513370) | rock metagenome | isolation source: Antarctica rocks | place: Antarctica: Victoria Land, Siegfried Peak sud
CCGCGGCACCCCGATGGCCGCCTTCCAGACCCTGCTCGGCCTCGGCGCCGTCCACCAGCCCACGACCTACCGCCAGATCACCCGGCGCGCCGCCTAACCACCAACGGAACCAACCGGATACGCATCAGGGAACTAGTTCTGCGCGCCACCGATGCCGTGCAGGCGCTCGGTGTAGGACGGCGGGTTCTCGACGATCTGCGAGAAGCGCACGACGGTGACCATGTCGTCCAGCGAGACCGGCTTGCCGTAGATCTGCTCGAGGAAGTGGACGATCTCCTCGGTGCGGCGGAACTCCGGGTTGTCGTGCTCGATGTCGCGCGGAGAGAGCTCCTTGACGCGCTTGACCTCGACCTGGTCGATCACGGCGTCGAAGATCTTCTCCCGCGGCGAGTGCTGGTAGCCGATCGTGACGAGCACGGCCTGGTTCTTGCGGTACTTGTGCGACTTGTCACCGAGGCGGATCGTGGCCGTCTTGCGCCCACGTTTGAGCTGATCGGCGAAGATCGTCGAGTAGAAGTTCAGAACCTGCATGCGCGACGGAGCTTACCCGTCGCGTTGCAGCCGCGACAGCGCGCGGTCGGCCATGTCGCGGTCCCCGGCGTAGGTCAGCGCGGTCGCCGCCTCCCCCAGCGCCATCCAGCGCGCTTCCTCGACCTCGTGGTCGTGTTCCTCGAGATCCCCCCGCACGAACTCGAGCAGGAAGAACGCGACGACCTTCGCGATCCGGCGCCCGTCGCGCTGGTAGAAGTAGCGCACGTCGCCGAGCTTCTCGACGACGGTGGCCTCCACCCCGGTCTCCTCGCGCACCTCGCGCAACGCAGCGTCGGCGGCGGTCTCGTCCCCGTCGGGATGGCCCTTGGGCAGCGCGAGCACCTTGCTGCCGTCGGCCGCAAGGCGCGTCGGGACGATGACGATGCACTCCTGCCCCCGCACGACCACCCCGCCCGCGGAGAACTCCGGTGTCGTCCTTGGAGCCATGGTCCTTTAGAAGACGTAGCGCCCGAGGGCGTCAGGGTCGTGGACGGTCAGCCGGCCGCGACCCTGCGTGACGATGCCGGCGCGCTCGAGCACGGCGAGGAAGCGGCTGGCCGACTCGCGGCTGGAGCCCGCGAGCTGTGCGATGTCGGCCTGGGTGACGGTGACCAGGACGTCGGAGGCCTCCGAGCCCTCCTGCTGCGCTTGGGCGACGAGCCCGGCGACCACGCCCGCGACGCGGCTCTGAACGGTCTGGAAGGACTGTCGCGCGAGCCGCTCGTTGGCCGCGCGCAGGCGGCGCCCGAGGGCGATCACCAGCTTCACCGAGATGCCGGGGTGCTCACGCAGCAGCCGGCGCATGTCGGGGCCGAGGATCGCCACGGCGTCGACCTCTTCGAGCGTCTCGACCGTGGCCGAGCGCTTCTCGTCGTCGAACATCGCGAGCTCGCCGAAGATGTCCCCCGGGCCGAAGTGGGCCAGCGTGATCGACCGCCCGTCGGGGTGGACGCGGACGGCACGGGCGTGGCCCGCCCGGACGATGTAGCACGTGTCGGAGTCGTCGCCCTCGCGGAAGATCGTGGTGTGCGGCTCGAAGTGGCGCCGCACGGCGACGTCGGCGACGCGCGCGAGATCGCCCGGCGCCAGGGTCTCGAAGACCGGCACCGCGCCCAGCAGCTCGGCTGCGTCCGTGCTCTCCCTCACACAGACGTTCTTATCACGGGCGCGGTTGCCCTACCCCGCGTCGAGCGCCTGCTCGCGCCCGCGCCGCCGCACGACGCGCGTGGTCAACGCGGCCAGGAGCGCGAGCACGGCCAGCGGCACGAGCACGGCCGCGGCGACGAGCACGACACCCGCGGCGACCTCCAGGACGCGCAGGGCGTCACGGGCGGCATCGCGCGGGGTCCACGATGCCCCGCCCGTGTCGGCGCCACCGCCCGACGGGCCGCGGCCCTGCAGCGCGACGTTCACCGTGGCGAGGTCCGCACGGCGGCGCAGAGCCTGCAGGTCACCCTTGAGCGCGGCGATCTCCGAACGGTTGAAGCGCAGGCGCGAACGGAGGCTGGCGATGGCGTTGGGCGTGGTCGCCTTCTCGAGGGCCTTCAGTAGCGCCCGGCGCTCGGCACGGGCATCGCTCAGGCGGTCGGCGGCGGACACGAACGAGCCGGTGATGTCCGTGCTGCCCTGGCGCAGCGAACCGACGTGGGCGAGGTCACTGAGCCGCTTCAGTGCGTCGTCCAGCCGGCGCGTCGGGATCCGTAGCGTGAACGAGGCGGACCCTCCGCCGTCGGTGACGTCGACGCTCGAGCGGGCCACGACGCCGTCGACGTCCTGCGTGGTGGAGACGACGCGATCGGCGACGTCCTGGAGGTCCCCGGGGGAGGTCGTGAGGGTGAGGTCGGCGTCGCGCTGGACCTTGCGCGCAGACCCGAGTCGCGTCGGCGAGACGACCGGGGCGGCCGCGGGGGCCGTGGGCGATCGTCGCGCGCCGCGGGCGACGGACGCGGCCCCGGAGGACGCTGCGGACGACTGGTCGGTCGGCGCCTCCTTGGTGATCGCGCTGACGGTGCGCGCGTCTGTCTTCCCGCCTCGCTCCCTGAGCACGACGCCCGCCGTCGCCAACGCGATCAGCAGCGTCGCCACGGCGAACGCCGGCAGCAGCCGCCGCGGCGTCAGCGCCGCTGCCCACCGCGGAGGCCGCGTGGGCAGCGCTGCCACCCGGTCCTCCAACCGCGCCGCGAAGTCCGTCGTCATCACGGGCGCCTGCGCGCGCACGTCGCGCACCAGCGCGGTCAGCTCAGCGTCCGCGCCCGGGGCGCCCGTGAGCGCAGCCTCGAGATCCGTGTCTTCGATCGTGCTCATGTGCAGGCCTCCCGCAGCTTGGTGACGGCTCGGTGCAGCTTGGTGCCGGCGTTGGACTCGCTGAGCCCCACGACGCGACCGATCTCCGCATTGGACAGGCCGGCGAAGAACTTCAGCGCGACGAGCTCGCGCTCGCGCGCGTCCAGCGCAGCAAGGCCCGCGCGGACGGTCGCGCGACGGTCGGCGTCGGGCCCGAGGTCTGGGATCTCGGCATCCTCAGCGGCCGGGGCACCGACCAGCGCCGCGCTGCGCCCGCGCCGGCGCAGCTCGTCGAGCGCTGCATTGCGGGCGATGCCGAAGAGCCAGCCGCGCCGGTCGCCGCGCCGAGCGTCGAAGGAGCGGCGCCGCCGGAACGCCCGTTCGAAGGCCAGCGCAGTGACGTCCTCGGCGGCCGCGCGGTCGGCCAGCAACGTCATGACGTAGGCGTAGAGATCGCCGGCGGTCGACCGGTACAGCGCATCGAAGCTCTTGACCGCGGTGTTGTCGTGAGGTAGAGCCATGGTCAGGGTGTCACCCATGTCAGTACTACGACGGGCGCGTCGATCCATCACGGTCGCCGGCCTGATCTTCGCCGCGGGCGCCCCCGGCGCCACGGCGGAGGGCGCGCCGGCCCACCTCTGGGCCACCGTCAACGTCTGCGACACCAGCGCGCACCCCGACGCCATCGGCGTCCGCGGGTCCATGCCCGGATCGCGCGCCAGCGAGCGGCTGTTCATGCGGCTGCGCGTCCAGTACCTCGACGCCGCGACCAACCGCTGGCGCTACGTCGGCGCCCGCGCCGACTCCGGGTTCGTCACCGTGGGCAGCGGCAGGGCCAAGCGCCGCCAGGGAGGCCGCACCTTCACCGTCAGGCCGTCGGCCAGCGGCAGCGGCTACGTGCTCCGCGGGATCGTCGACTTCCAGTGGCGCAAGGGGGCGAAGGTGCTGCGGCGCGCACAGCGCCGGACCCGGGCCGGACATCCGGGAACGCCGGGGGCCGACCCGTCGTCGTTCTCCGCGGAGACCTGCAGGGTCAGCTGACGGGCCGCGGGGCGAAGAGCCGCGGGTCGTTGGTGATCACCCCGGCGACCCCCATCGCCTCCAGGGCGGCGATGCGCGGCGCCTCGTCGACGGTCCACACGTAGAGCTCGCCGCCCGCGTCGCGCACCGCGTCGGCCAGCCGCGGCGTGACCACCGCCCAGTGGGCCATCAGAGCGTCGACGCGACCCTCCCGGATCGCTCGCGCTGCCTGGCCGGGCAGCTGCCGGCGCAAGACGCCGATGCCCGCGTAGGCGAGCGGTCGCGTCAAGCGCGAGGCGAGGTAGTCGCGCTTGACCTTGGGCACCGACCAGCCGAGGCGGATCTCGGGCGCAAGGGCCCGGACGGCGCGCAACGACGCGGGCTCCATGGTCGAGATCAGCGTCCTGGTGGCGAGGCCGCGTTCGCGCAACGCGGCGACGACGCGCGCTTCGTAGCCGGGAAGCTTCAGGTCGACGTCGAGCTCGATGCCGGCGTAGGCCTCCGTGAGGAAGTGGTCGAGGCCTTCCTCGAGGGTCAGCGTGTCACGGCGGGCCGCGTCGCCCGGGTCGTGGGCGAGGACCAGGCGCCCGCCCTCGCGGTCCTTCAGGTCCTCGGGCAGGACATCGAACTCGATCATGTCGCAACCGTGTTCGAGGGCCGAGTCGAAGCTCGCGAGCGTGTTGCCCGGCGCGATGTGGTCGGCGCCCTTGTGGCCGATGCGACGCATGGGCGGCCGCGGCTGGTTCAGTGCTGACACGAGGGGCACCAGTATGTCGGGCGGTTGTCGTCCCACTGGCCGCGCTGCTTGATCGTGCCGCCGCAGCGCGGGCACGGCAGGTGCGTCTTGCCGTAGATCTTCTTGAAGCGCGTCTGGTTGCCGTCACGTGCGGAGCGCTGCATGCCGGGCCGCGCCCACCGCACGAGCGCCAGCGCCTCGTCGTCGCTCACCTGCGCGGTCGGCCGCCACGGGTCGATGCCGACGGCGAAGCACGTCTCGACCTTCCACAGGTTCCCGATGCCCGCCAGGGTGCGCTGGTCCAGCAGCGCGTCGCCGATCGGGCGGGTGGGGTCGTCCTCGCGCAGGCGCTTGAGGTAGCGCTCCTCGTCGAAGTCCTCCTTGATGATGTCGGGGCCCAGCGCCGTGATGCGGCGATCGAAGCGCGTGCGCGACTCGGTCATCAGGTCGAGCACCGGCCCATCGAACTGCACGACGACGCGGTCCCCCGCGCGGATGACCAGCCACGCGCGGTAGGGCGATCGGCGCCAGCGCTGCCCCTGGTCGTAGGTGCCCCACGACCCGGTCATGCGCAGGTGCGAGTGGATCGTCAGGTCCCCCTCCCAGCGGATGAACAGGTGCTTGCCGTGCGCGTCGACGGAGGCGACCTCCCGACCGGAGAGACGCTGCGGCCAGTCGTGCATCGCGAAGCGCCGGTGCGGCATCGTGATCTCGTCGGCGACCTTGCCGAGCAGGATCGGGCGGATCCGGTTGGCCGCGTAGTGCAGGGTGTCTCCCTCGGGCATCGTCATCGAGGGTACGGTCGGGGTCATGCACGCCGATCTCGCTCGGATCGTCGGCGCGGACGCCGTCCGGCCGGGCACGACAGGCGCCTACCTGGCCGACGCGAGCGCCGTGATGGGCCTGCGCGGGCGCGCCGACGCGGTCGTCTTGCCCGCCGACGCGGAGCAGGTCACCGCGGTCGTGGCGTGGTGCTACGCCAACGACGTCGCCATCACCCCGCGCGGCGGCGGCAGCGGCTACGCGGGCGGCGCGGTGCCGCTGGACGGCGGCGTCGTGCTGAGCCTGGAGCGCCTCACGCGCGTGCGCTCGTTCGACCCGCTTCTGTGGCGCATGGAGGCAGAGGCGGGCATGACCACCGCGACGGTTCAACGGCTGGCGCGCGAGAACGGCCTGGCCTTCCCGCCCGACCCGGGCGCGGCCGAGCAGTCCCAGCTCGGCGGGATGATCGCCACCAACGCGGGCGGGCCGCACTGCTTCAAGCACGGCGTGACGCGCGCCTGGGTCACCGGCCTGGAGGTCGTGCTCGCGCCCGGAGAGCTCGTGCGGTTGGGCGGGCCGACCCGCAAGGACGTCGCCGGCTACGACCTCGTCTCGCTGCTGTCCGGCAGCGAGGGCACGCTCGGCGTGGTGACCGCGGCGTGGCTGCGCCTGATACCGGCGCCGGCCGTCGCCCTTCCGGTCGCCGGCTTCTACCAAAGCACGCGCGAAGGGTGCGACGCGCTGGAGCGGGTGCTGGCCAGCGGCGTCGTGCCCGCGGTGGCGGAGTACCTCGACGGCGCGACGCTCCGCGCCGCGGCCGCCACGTTCCCGGGCGCCGTTCCGGACGATGCGGCGTTCCTGCTGATCTGCGAAGCCGAAGCCTCGGTCGCGGAGCGCGACGCGCTGCTCGAGGCTCTGGGTGACGGAGCCGTCGAGGTCGAGCCGGCAGCCCTCTGGCGCTGGCGAGGAGGTGTCTCGCACGCCGTCGCAGCACAGCGCGGCGGCAAGCTGTCGGAGGACGTCGCCGTGCCGGTGGACCGGCTCGGCGAGGCGATCGAAGCGGTGCTCGCCATCGGCGCGCGTCACGGGCTCGACGCGTGCTCGTGGGGGCACGCGGGCGACGGGAACCTGCACGCCACGTTCCTGCTCGACCCCGGGGACGGGGAGCAGCTCGCCCGGGCGCAAGCCGCTGTCGAGGAGCTCTTCGCGCTGGCGATCGCCCTCGGCGGCACGGTCAGCGGCGAGCACGGGCTCGGCTGGCTCAAGCGCGGTCAGCTCAGCCGGCAGTGGTCCCCGGCCGCGGTGGCCGCGCACGACGCCGTCAAGGCTGCGCTGGACCCGAAGGGACTGCTCAACCCCGGGAAGAAGACGCCGTGAGCAGCGCGCGATCCGACGCGTGGGTCAGCAGCGCGAGCGCCTCCCCGAGCGGCAGCCAGCGCAGCTCGTCGACCTCGTCGTTGACGCTGAAGCCGGGGTCCTCGACGACCTCCATGCGCCAGTAGCGCACCGTCTTTGGCCGGCCCTTGCGGTCGACGTACTCCCGCGGCGGCCCGAGTTCCTCCCCGAGCGCGCAGACCAGCCCCGTCTCCTCCTGCACCTCGCGCACCGCCGCCGCTTCGGAGGACTCGCCCGGATCGAGCTTGCCCTTGGGCAGCGACCAGTCGTCGTACTTGGGGCGGTGGATGAGCGCGAACAGCCCATCGCGGACGACGACCCCTCCGGCAGCGCGGATCACGGGCGCCTACGCCATCGGCAGCGCCATGCCCGCCGGGGCGGGCGCCTGGGGCGGCGGGCCGGCCGGCACGGCGGCCATCTGCAGGACCGGGAGCGCGGCGGGGAACATCGCGATCAGGCCGCGGGCCGCCTGCCGGATCGCCTGGGAAGCCGGGTCGTCCGGGTCGACGAAGACCAGCGGCGTGCCGGCGTCGGCCTGCTCGCGCAGCGGCATCGTCAGCGGCACCTTGCCGAGCATGGGGACGTCGAGCTCGTCGGCCAATGCCTGGCCCCCGCCCTCGCCGAAGATGAGATGGCGCTCGCCGTCTGGGGTCACGAAGCCCGCCATGTTCTCGATGACCGCACCCACCTCGAGGTTGACCTTCGCCGCCATCTCCGCCGAGCGCCGCGCCACCTTCTGCGCCGTCGGCTGCGGCGTGGTGACGATCACGAAGCGTGAGTCGGGCAGCAGCTGGGCCAGCGTCATCGACACGTCGCCGGTGCCGGGCGGCAGGTCGACGAGCAGGAAGTCGAGCTCACCCCACTCCACGTCTTCGAGGAACTGCGTGAGCGCCTTGTGCAGCATCGGGCCGCGCCACACCACCGCCGCGTCCTCCTCCACGAAGAACCCGATCGACATGACCTTCACGCCGCCGTCGGCGACCAGCGGCTGGATCTTGCGCTGCGGGGACACCGGCGGGCGGCCCTGCACGCCGAACATGCGGGGGATCGAGTAGCCCCAGACGTCGGCGTCGAGCACGCCGACCTTCTTGCCCTCCGAAGCGAGCGCTGCGGCGAGGTTCGCGGTGATCGTGGACTTGCCGACCCCGCCCTTGCCGGAGCCGATGCAGACGACGTTGGTGACCTCGGCCAGCGCGCCCTGCGGCAGCCCGCCCGGACGGCCGAGCTTGCGCTGCAAGGCGCCCTTCTCCTGGTCGGAGAGGACATCGAAGGCCGTGGTCACCGCGGTGACCCCGGGCAGCACCGTGACGGCGCCGGCGACGGCCGTCTCGAACTGGTTGCGGATCGGGCAGCCGGCGGTCGTCAGGGAGACGACCACGTGCACCGCGCCGCCCTCGAGGAAGTCGATCGACCGGACCATCCCGAGGGCGACGATCGACTCGTGCAGCTCGGGATCGATGACGGCCTCGAGAGCCTTGAGAACCTGCTCGCGGGTGGGCATGAAGTTCACAGTAGTGCCTGTTAAAGCCGACAGGGCGCCCGTTTTCAGGACGCCCCGTCGTGATGAGGAGAGGGTGCTGACGTCCACCCGGCGGACCGGGCGAAACCTCACCGCGTGCGGCGCTCCTCGGCGCCGCACGCGGGGAAGGAAGCTCGCGACTAGGAGACGGTCGCGGCGACGCGCTTCTGAACCTCGGTCGCGGCCTTGGTGCCGGCGGTGAGCCCCGTCTGGATGACGTTCTCGACGCGGGCGCCGACCAGGCCGGCCGACTTCGTCACGTCACGCGTGGACAGGCGGTCGGCGTCACGACGCAGCTCGCGCGTGTCGCGGCGCAGGCTGGTACGGCGCTGCCGCAGCTCGCGCTCGATGCGCGTCCGCGTCTTCTTGACGTCACGCTCGAGGTGGTTGCGGCCCGTGGTGCCACGACGCTCGAACTTGCGAATCTCGGCCTTGAGCGTGCGCTCGGCCTTGATGCGCGTGCTGAACTTCGTGCGCAGGTCGCCGACGGTCTCGACGACGTTGTCACGCGCGAGGAGCGTGGCGCCGAACGGGATCAGAACGGCCTTCTCCGCGTAGGTCTCGACGACCTGCAGACGCGTCTCGGCCTTGTCGGCGACGCGCTCGGCGCGGGCCTCGGTCTTGCGGGCGGCCGTGGTCGCCTTGCGCTTGGCCGTGGTCGCCGTGCGCTTGCGCGCCGCGGCAGCAGTGGTGCGGCTGCGCGTGGCGGCGGCCTTCTTGGCCGTGGTCTCACGCTTGGTCGCCGTGGTCTTGCGCTGCGTCTTGGCGGTGTTGGTCGCCGTGGTCTTGCGCGCAGGGGACTTGCGGGCGCTGGTGCTGCGGGCGCTCGTGGCCCGGGCGCTGGTGCTGCGGGTGGTTGCGGTGCTCTCGGCCATGTCAGCCTCTTCTCTCATCTCGGGTGCGGTGTAAGGAGCTTAGAACTAACGTTGTTCGAACTTTATCATCGAACGCCTGTTTGTAAACCCGAGCGGGCCAACGGTTACAGCCAGGACGCGGGGTCCTGGAGCTGAGCAAGCGAGGGCATCGCCTCGGCGCCACTGAACGCACGGTTGAGGCCCTCGATGCCGGCGCTCGCCACGACGGCATCGCAGAAGCGCTTGCCGACCTCGTACTGGCGCAGTTTCATGTCGAGGCCGATCAGGCGCTCCAGCAGCGCGAGCAGCGGCGGGCGCTCCCGGCGCCGGCGATCCAAGGCGCTGCGCAGGTGCGGCAGCGAGGGGACGACGTCCTCGCCGACCGCGTCCATGACGTGCTCGGCGTGACCCTCGATGACCGCCATCGTCGCCTGCAGGCGGTCGAGCAGCTCACGCTGGCGGGGGCCGGCGAGAACGCCGACGAGGCCCTGCTCGCGCACGGAGTCGACCAGCCCACGCAGGTCGTCCGGCCCCGGAAGCTGCAGGAGCCGGGCCGGGTCGAACTTCACGTCGAGGCCCTCCAGCAGCTCGCGCATGAGCCCACCGAGATAGGTGCGCAGCCACGGCACCGAGGTGAACTGCACGCCGTGGGTGACCTCGTGCAGCGCGATCCAGGCCAGGAGGTCCGGCAGGTCCGCCTCGAGCCGCTCGCCGGCCGCGACGATGTTCGGCGCGACGAAGAGCAGTCGCGCCGGCCCCTCGGGGTCGATCAGGGCCAGCTCGTACTGGCCCAACACGCGCTGGGCCAGGTAGCCGGTCAGCCCGCCCATCTCGGCCGCGAGCACGAGCCCGCCGCCCGCGCGCACGACCGGGCGCAGGGGTCCGGCGCCCGACCCGATCTTGTCGAGCACCGGTTCCAGCGTGCGGGCCATGCCGTCGAGGTTGGCCTGCAGCCACGCCGAGCGCCCCACGGCCTCCGGCGGTGGAAGCGGCGTCGCGGGCTCGAGCCGGGTGTAGGCGGTCACGCGCGCCTGCGCGTCGGCACACAGCGCCGCGAGGTCACCCGGCAGCTGCACGTCCTGCCCGTCCTCGCCGGCCACCAGCTCCGCGACCCGACGCGCCAGACCCCAGTCGACCATCGTCAGCCCATCACCGGATCGAGCACGGGAGCGCGGACAGCTCCCGCAGGGCCTGGGCGGTTCGCGCCGCCACGACGGGCGAGTGCGGCTCGAGGTCCAGCGGCGCCGCGAGCGGCTCGTCCATGCCCGGGAACGCGACGTGGCCGCCGCTCTCGCGGACGATGAGCTGGGCGGCGGCCGCGTCGACCGAGCGGCTCTTCCACAGCGTCGCCATGCCGTCGACCCGCGTCGCGGCGACCTGGCACATGGAGATCGCGATCGAGCCCATGGCCCGCACGCGATGGACGGTGTCGCACAGGGGCTCGGCGGCGCGCGAGAGCCAGACGGGATCGGCGGACTCGATCGCCACGAGCTCGAGCTTGCCGTCAGCGGTGCGGCGCTCCGGCGGCGGGTCGTCGATGGGGACGTCGTCGAGCCAGGCCCCCTGCCCGCGTACCGCGCGCCACTCCTCGCCGGGCCCGAGGTCGAACACGTAGCCGAACATCACGTCGGCCATCGTCGGCCCGTCGGCGACCGCGATCGACAGCGCGTGGTGGGTCATGCCGCGCTTGGCGTTGAGGGATCCATCGATGGGATCGATGACGACCAGCACATCCGGGTCGCCGAAGTCCACCTCGCCCCGTTCCTCGCTGACCGCGGTGAAGCGCGCGCCCTCGTCGTGCAGGCGCTGCAGCTGCGCGAAGACGACGTCCTCGGCCTCCTGGTCGATGACCAGCGTGTGGTCTCCGCCCTCGCCGATGACCCCGGTCTCGACGATCCGCTCGCGGCTGGTCGGGTGGTCGCGCAGGACAGCCTGCAAACCGTCCGCGGCGCGACGGCACGCGCCCAGCCAGTCTGCGTCGAGAGGCGCCATGCCCGGCTTATCCTACGTGCGTGACCGATCCGCTCACGCCACAGCAGCGCCGCGTCACCGAGCACCGCGGCGGGCCGTTGGCCGTGACGGGCGGCGCCGGCACCGGCAAGACGACCGCGCTGATCGCCCGCTTCGCGCACCTCGTCGCGGACGGCACCCCCCCGGAGTCGATCCTCGTGGTCGTCGCGACGCACGCCGCTGCGGCCCGCATGCGCACCGCGTTGGACGGTGCGCTGGGTGATCTTGCCCTCGAGGAGCTCGTCGTCGGCACGGTCCCGGACGTCTGCGCGCGGATCGTGCGCGTCGAGGCCGCCGCAGCCGACCCCGGGGCCCCGACCACGCTCGCGACGCCCGCGGACCGGCTGGCGATGATGCTCGAGCGCGTCGACGAGCTCGACCTGCGGCGCCACGACTTCCGCGGCAACGCCGCAGCGATGCTCAGCGCCGTCATCGCGCGGATCGACCGCAGCAAGGAGGAGCTGGTCGACGCGGGCGCGTACGCGAAATGGGCGGCAGGCCTCGACGACGAGCGCGCGCCGCGCGAGCGCGAGTTCGCCGCGCTCTTCGCCGCCCACGACGACATGCTCGCCCAGCGCGGCGTCGTGGACCCCGGCGGGGCGGTGCTGCTCGCGCTCGCACTCCTGCGCAAGCACCCCGCAGCGCTCGCCCGCACCGCGGAACGCTGGCGCCACGTGCTCGTCGACGCCGCCCAGGACCTGCCGCCCGCCCATGCCGCGGTCGTGGCCCTGCTCGGCGCGGCACACGGCTCCCTCGTCGTCGCCGGCGATCCGGCGCAGGCGATCCGCGGCGGTATCGGCGGGCGCCGCTGGGACTGGGTGGGCGACCTCGTCGGTGCGGGCGCCGGGCACGTCGTGCTGGAGCGCGCGCTGCGTGCCCCGGGAGTGATCCTGACCGCAGCCGAAGCGGTGGTGGCGCCGATCGCGGCGGGCGGCCGCGCCCCCGCGCCCGGCCGCCCCGGCACCGACGACCCGACGATGCCCGGCACGGTCGCGTTCTGGCGAACGGAGAACGAGCGCGCCCAGGCCCAGGCGGTCGCCGCGGACATCGAGCGCCGGGTCCGCGACGGAACCGACCCGGGGCAGATCGCGGTCCTCGTCCGCTCTGTGCGCCACGAGGGGCAGGCGCTGGCCGTCGCGCTGGAGGAACGTGCCGTCCCCCACCACCTGGTCGGCGACGCCGCCTTCTTCCAGCACGCCGAGGTGCGCGACGTCCTGGCCTGGCTGCGCCTGCTGGTCGACCCCGGCGATGCCGGGGCGGCCGTCCGCGTGCTCGCCCGTCCGCCCGTCGAGCTGCGTTCGGTCGACCTGGCCCGCTGCGTGCAGATCGCGCGCCGCCGCAAGCTCGACATGGTCAGTGCCCTGGTGGCCGCGACCGAGTCGCCGCAGCTGGCGCCAGAGGCGCGCGAGCACGTGCTCGGGTTCCTGCGGCTGCACCGGTCCGCCGCGCAGGCCCTGGACACGTCGCGGCCCGACCTGTTCGTGCACCGGCTGATCGACCGCCTCGGGCTGCGTCGCCAGCAGCTCTTCTCCGCGCAGGCCGACGTGGTGCAGCGGCTGCGCAACCTCGCCCTACTCGGGGAGATGGCCGCCGATCACGTCCGCCGCTCCCCGCAGGCCACAGCGCGGGAGTTCGCGCGCTACCTCACGGCGGTCGCCGACCTCCCGCCGTCCGCCTTGCGTGAGGGCGACGGAGCCGACCTCGACGCCGCCGGCACCACCGACGCCGTCCAGGTCATGACGATGCACGCGGCCAAGGGTCTCGAGTTCGCCCACGTCTACGTGCTCGGCCTGCACCTGTCGCGGATGCCGGGCGCGCGCGACGAGGTCGTGGAGCCGGTTCGCGACGAACGACTGCCGCGCGAGGACCACGTCGCCGACATGCGGCGGATGCTCTACGTCGCCATGACGCGCGCGCGAGAGCGGCTCGTGCTCGCCTACGCCACCGGCGCGACCGGTACCCCGACGACGACGCGCCAGGCGCCATCGCCCTTCGCCGAGGAGGCGCGGACGGCCGTCGGCGGTGAGTGGGAGCAGCGCGAGGAGGAGCTCTTCGGCCCCGACGAGGCGCTGCACGCCGTCTACCAGGGGCTGCGCGACGAGCTGCTGCGCAGCGTGCCGAAGGTGGGCAACCGCATCGGCGAACTGCGCCTGGACACCGACCTCGACGTCGCCCACGGCACGGTGCGCTACCTCGAGCTGGTCAAGCTCGCGGCGCTGCTCGAACGGCCCGCGGGCCAGTCGGTCGCCGACGCGCTGCCCGACATCAACACCCGGCTGCTGCAGGCGGCCACCGCGCAGCAGCGCGAGATCCTCGAGACGAGCTCGCTCGACGGCCTGATCCTGCGCGCCGAGCGCGACACCCGCGCGCGCGCCGCGGCGCTGGCCGCGCGCGACGAGCCGTCGCTGAAGCCGTTCCTGCCTACGCGTGGGGAGGGGCTCACGCTGTCGGCCTCGGACATCGAGACCTACCGGACCTGCCCGCTGAAGTACAAGTTCGCGCGCGTCTTTCGGATCCCGAGCGAGCCGACGCTCAACCAGCGTTTCGGGATCCTGGTCCACCAGGTCCTCGAGCGCTACCACGCCGGCGCCGAGCAGTCCGTGGAGGAGATGCTGGGCCTGCTGGAGGTGGGCTGGCGCCGGGGTGGCTTCGGCGATTCGGCGGAGGAACGCCAGCTCCACGGCAAGGCCTCGACGGCGCTGCAGCGCTATCACGGCCGCTTCCTCGACGAGGACACCGAACCGGTCTGGTTCGAGAAGTCCTTTCAGTTCACGCTCGGCCCGCACGTGCTGCGCGGTCGCGTGGACCGCGTCGACCGGCTGCCCGGCGGGGGCTATGAGCTCATCGACTACAAGACGGGGCGGCCGCGTAGCGCGTCGCAGCTGCGCGAGGACGTCCAGCTGTCGCTCTACGCGGTCGCGGCGCGCAGCGCGTGGGACGTCGACGCGGCGTGTCAGTCCTACCACTACGTCCTGGACGACGAGAAGGTCCCCGTGCCGACGGCGGAGATCGATCGCGACTGGATCGCCGACACGGTGATGGAGGTCGGCGAGGGGATCCTCGGGCAGGGCTTCGAGCCGACGCCCTCCTACGCGGCCTGCTCGATGTGCGACTTCCGCATCGCCTGCCCGGCGGCCGAGCGATGAATGGTACGTTCGCGTTCATGCACAGACAGCCCCTGCTCGTCGACCGCCCGCCCACCCTGCAGCTCGTCATCGCAGTGGTGGTCCCGATCCTGTTCGGGGTGATCACCGGGATCGCGCTCGGCGTGTCGGCGGCGCTGTATCTGATCCTGTCGCTGCTCGGTGTCCTCGGGGGGATCGGCGCGGGCTATGACCACGCAGGTGCTGGCGAGGGTGTGGCGCGCGGGGTGGTGGGCGGCGCGCTGTTCGGCGTGTTCATCCTGTTGGCCCACGCAGCCTCCGGGCTGGACCCGAAGACCGACCTCCCCGACCCGCCGGTCGTCCTGGCCATCATCACGATGGTGCTGGGGGCGCTCTTCGGCGCCCTCGGCGGCTGGTTGCGCGCCCGCCACGAGCGCGGAGCCGGCCAGCGCGCGACCTGACGCTCAGCTGCGGGGGCTCTCGCCCGGCCCGCGCTGGCGCAGGAAGCGCTGGAACTCGCGCGCGATCACGTCACCGCTGGGGAGGTCGGACGGATCCATGGAGCCCTCCTCCTGCTCGGCGGCCTGCTCGAGGCGCTCGACGAAGGCCTGGACGTCGGGGTCAGACTGCACCGCCAGGGAGACTTGGCGCTCGTAGTCGGCGGCGGCCGTCTCCAGCTCGCCCGCATCGACCGAGACGCCGACCAGGCCCTCGAGCTTGCGCACGAGGGCCAGCGCGGCCTTCGGGTTCGGGGCCGCCGCGACATAGTGCGGGACGCTGGCCCACAGCGAGGCCGAGGGAATGCCGGCCTCCTGGCAGATCGTGTGCAGGACGCCGGTGATCCCCGTCGGCCCCTCGTAGTTGCCGCCCACCAGGCCGAGGCGGTGGATGAGCGACTCGTCGGAGGCCAGGCCGGTGATGTGCACCGGGCGCGTGTGCGGGACGTCGGCCAGCAGCGCGCCGAGCGTCACCACCATCTGGCTGCCCGTCGCCTCGGCGAGGTCGACGACCAGCCGGCTGAACCCGCGCCAGCGCATCGACGGCTCCGAGCCCTGGACGAGGATGAGGTCGCGGGGCGCGCGCGGCACCCGCGCCTCGAAGATCTCCACCGCCGGCCAGGTGATCTCGCGCGTGCGGCCGTCGGTCAGCCGGATCTGCGGCCGGGTCTGCTGGAAGTCGTAGAACTCCTCCGGGTCGATCTGCGCGAAGCGCGACGCGCCGAGCGCCGAGCCGACGAAGCGCAGCGCCGCGCTGGCCGCATCGCCCGCGTCGTTCCAGCCGGTGAACGCGCAGACCATGGCCGGCGCGCGCAATCCGTCGGGACGGCTCTCCCAGATGAGCGGCTGCATCCGGTTCACGGTACATCATGGTTCCGTGCCCTCCGTGAGCCCTTCCGCACCCGCGCGCCCCGGTTCCGCACCGCTTCCCGCAGGCTCGGTCGCAACCCTGCGCGCCGGGGACGAGGTGCGCGGCATCTTCGCCTGCTCACGCAAGGATCGGCTCGTCTCCAAGGCCGGAACGCCGTACCTCGCGCTGGAGCTGCGCGACCGCTCGGGGACGATCGCGGCCCGTGCGTTTCGGGACGCGGACGCGCTCGCCGGGCGCTTCGACCGCGGCGATCTCGTGCGCGTAGGGGGCCGCGTCGAGCGGTTTCGCGACGCGTTGCAGGTCGACGTGCGGGCGATCGCGCGGACGACGCCCGGGGAGGCCGATCCGGCGTCGTTCCTGCCGGTTGCCTACCGCGACATGGAGGAGCTCGACGGCTTCCTCGAGCACCTCGCGCGGGAGGTGCACGACCCCGGCTACCGCGCGCTGCTCGGGCGGCTCCTCGACGACGGCGACCTGCGTGCACGCTGGCGCCGCGCGCCGTGCACGCGCAACGGCCACCACGCCTATCTCGGCGGACTGCTCGAGCACACCGTCGCGGTCGCCACGCTCGCGGTCGAGACGTGCGCGCTGCACGTCCGCCTGAACTCGGACCTGCTCGTGACCGCCGCGCTGGTGCACGACCTCGGCAAGCTCGACGAGTTCACCCTCGGCGGCGAGATCGGCCTGACCGAGGAGGGGCGGTTGCTCGGCCACGTCGAGCTCGGGCTGCGACTGCTCGACGAGCGCGGGCGCGCCGTCGACGGCCTCGACGCGGGGCGGCGCCTGGCGCTGGCCCACTGCGTGCTCTGCCACCACGGCGCCGACGCCGCGCCGGGCCGCCGCTTCGGGTCAGCCGAGGCCCTGGCCCTCTTCCGGATCAACGCGCTCGACGGGGCCGTGAAGGAGGCACTCGAGCACGGACTCACCTAGATCTCACGCCCCGCCGACGCCCTTGACGACCATCCCTGTCCCCTCGCACTCGGGGCACGTCCCGCCGTCGGCCTGGCCGCTGCCGGCGCAGCGCGGGCAGATGTCCTCACCGGTCCCCGGGGTCCCGGGAGGCGCCTCGTCGCCCGGCGCCATCGCTTCGAAGTCACGGTCCTCTGAGTTCTCCATGCGCCGGGGGTTGCCCACGGGCCACGGCTGGGAATCACGACGTCATGCCCACCGAGAAGAAGGACCTCCCCGGCACGCTGAAGCGCTCCCCCGCCAAGGCGCAGCGCACCTACGCGGAGACGCTCGACGCCGCGGAGGAGAACTACGACGGTGACGAGGCGCGGGCGCACCGCACCGCCTGGAGCGCCGTCAAGCACTCCTTCGAGAAGGTGGGCGACCACTGGGAGGCCAAGGACGAGAAGGGCCCGTCGGACCCGCAGTCGAAGCTGAGCGGCGCGGCGGCACGGCGCGGTGACGGCGAGACCTACGGCGGGGTGGACGTGCTCGGCGACACCAAGCAGGAGCTCTACGAGCGGGCCAAGGCGCTCGGGGTCGCGGGCCGCTCGACGATGGACAAGCACGAGCTCGCCAAGGCCATCGCGCGCAAGCAGTAGCTTCTCCGACGTGACCCGGATCGCCGTCTCCGCGCTCGGCCGCGACCGTCCTGGGATCGTCGCGGGCGTGACCGGCGTGCTCCTGCAGCACGGGCTGAACCTCGCCGATTCGCAGATGGGGATCCTCAGCGGGCGCTTCTCGATGACGTTGCTGGTGGAGGACGGCAGCGGCGGGGGTGCCGTGGACGCCGACGCGCTGCGGCGCGACCTGCAGGCCGTGGGTGACGAGCTCGAGCTCGACGCGATCTTCGCCACCCCCGTCGCCGGGCCCGGCGGCTCGCAGGACGGTGTGCCGGACGAGCCGGCGGCTGGCGCCACGCTGATGGTCACGGTCTACGGCGCCGACCACCCGGGGATCGTCAACGCGGTCGCGCGGGAGCTCAGCGAGCGCGCGGTCAACATCGTGGACCTCGAGACCCGGCAGACCGCGGGGCTCGGTGCGGGTCCGCCGCTCTACGCGATGTTCCTCGAGGTCGTGCTGCCGGCCGCGATGCGCGAGGCGGAGCTGGCCGACGCGCTGCGTCGCATCGGCGCGCAGCAGCACGTCGAGATCTCCGTCCGCGTGCTCGAGGCGGACGTCCTCTGATCCGCGACGTCCTGCGCTTCCCGCACCCCGCGCTCAAGCGCGTGGCGCGGGCGGTGGACGTCGAGGCGGAGGACGAGCTGATCGCGCGCGTCACGCAGGATCTGCTGGACACGATGCGCGCGTCGCCGGGTTGCGTCGGGATCGCCGCGCCGCAGATCGGCGAGGAGGTGCGCATGGCGGCGGTGGACTGCACGGGCCACCGCAAGGTGCCGGAGCCCAACGGGCTGCTCGTGCTGGTCAACCCGGTGGTCGCATCCTCCTCCGAGGCCTCGGAGGTCGGCCGCGAGGGCTGCCTGTCGATCCCGGAGTTGACGGCCGACGTACGCCGCGCGTGCGGCGTCGTCGTGAAGGCGGCGGGCGGGCTGCGCGTGGCGTCGGAGGGCTTCGAGGCGCGCTGCCTCTTCCACGAGCTCGACCACCTCGACGGGCTCTTGTTCCTCGACCGGGTGGAGTCGCTGAGCCGCGACGTGTTCCAGCGCAAGGGGCGTACGCCCAAGCCCGAGGGCTAGCGTCCCGCGTGGGGCGGCAGGGGCCTGGTGGCCCATCCGGTCTTCAAAACCGGCAGGGCGCCGTAACCCGGCGCTTGGAAGGTTCGATTCCTTCGCCGCTTCGTGAGTGAGATTTTGAGATTTTGGCTATATACCAGGGCTTTCTGGCCTACGGCTGTCCGATTCTCGGTGGCCGCTGGTTGCCGGTCAAGACCGCTCAAGACCGCCCGGGACTTCCCCATACTTCCCCACGACTTCCCCACGGCGTGATTTCCGGGGCGGTCGTAGGGGGGTCGGAACCCCTCCATCGCGACGTAGGTGGAGGTGCGCCATGGGCGTTAGGAAACATCACTCAGGGATCGAGGTCCGGCACCTGCGCGGATGCGCAACGCGGGCGGGCAAGCGGTGCTCGTGTGCCCCCACCTACCGAGTGGTGGTCTGGAGCTCGCGCGACCAGCGCAAGCTGACCCAGACCTTCAAGAACCGGGCCGAAGCCAGGTCGTGGCAGATCGACGCGCAGGCCGGGCTTCGGCACGGGACTGTGCGCGCCAGAAGTGTGACCGTGCGCGAGGCCGCGGAGGCATGGGTCGCCGGTGCGGCCACTGGCTCGGTGCGCAACCGGTCCGGCGACATCTACAAGCCAGGGGTCGTACGCAGCTACGCAGGGTCACTGCGACTGCGCGTCTTGCCCGATCTCGGAGCGCGGCGCCTCACTGACGTCGAGCGCGCCGACCTGCAGCGGCTGGTCGACCGCATGGTGGTTCGAGGTGATGGCGCCCTCGACGATCCGCAACGCACTCATGCCCGTTCGCGCGACCTACCGCCGCGCCCTTGTGCGGGGGGAGGTCGCCGTGAACCCGACCACCGGTCTCGAGCTGCCAGCGGTCCGTGGGACACGGGACAGGGTCGCCAACCCCGAGGAGGCCAAGCGACTCCTCGACGCGCTTCAGCGCGACCGGGCTCTCTGGGCGACTGCGCTGTTCGCGGGGTTGCGCCGCGGCGAACTGCGGGCGCTGAGGTGGGAGACGGTGGACTTCGACCACGGCGTCATCCGCGTTGTCTCGTCTTGGGATCGCAAGGCCGGCGCCGTTGCGCCGAAGTCGCGAGCGGGGCTCCGGACGGTTCCGATGGCCAGCGCTTTACGAACGAACCTGGTTGAGCACCGCCTTCAGACGGGTCGCGCGACTGGCCTCGTCTTCGGACGGACCGCGGAGCTCGCGTTCGACCCGAGCGTGGTGTCGGATCGTGCCAACAAGGCGTGGGCCGCAGCCGGGCTCACCCGCATTGGCCTGCACGAATGCAGGCATACCTTCGCTTCGCTCATGATCGCCGCAGGCGTCAACGCGAAGGCTTTGGCGACATACATGGGTCACGCGAGCGTCACCATCACGTTCGACCTGTACGGCCACCTAATGCCGGGCAACGAGAAAGACGCCGCTGGCCTGTTAGACGCCCTGTTGGAGGGCCCGATCGGTAGCGCCGCGATCTAGATGTAGCCCGAGCGGGAACTGGCATGCAGGCGAAAGCGGCGCCTCGTGCCGTGCAGCCCGGGCGTTGGAATAGCAGCCGCCAGGGAAGGATGTGGTCGTGCCACTCGCCAGACGACTCCGCGAAATCGCGTCTGCCATACGACACGCGCGGTTCCCGCCGCCCCCTGCGACCAAGCCGAGAGATGCGGGTGGCTACACCGGGGAGGGACCGCCGATGCGGAGTTGGATGCGGGAGGCCGACCGGAACCGAGTCCGCGCCGAGTCAGCGGCCCGCAGCGACCGCGAGCGCGGCTAAGCCAGGGCGGCCCCCGGCTGAACACTCTGAGGCACGAACGCGGTGCGCGCTTGCAGGCGAAAGCAGCAGCCCGCCCTACTCGCGCTTGAAGGCGACAGCGGCCAAAGCCACGCCTCCTGCCGCCGCTAGGGCGGTCCCAGCGATGAGCCATCCTTTGCCGTCAACAGAGTCGTAGTAGATATCGCGACTGCCCCCTTGGTTGACGTACACGCCTTGTAAGACGGCCAAGTCAAGGTCGAACAGCCCGATGATCAACGAGGCGATGCCGCTGAGTAGAAGCGCGAGTCCCGCGAGTGCCAGTCGCCGACTGCTCCGCTTCGACACGCGAGGGAGAATACCGAGGCGACCACTCGACGCCGAGACGAGGCAGGCACCACGCCCCGTCCGCACGGTTTCCGCGTTGGGGCAGAAGTGGGCGTCGCGTCCAGGCGAAAGGGGTCTCCAAGACAGCTAAGCATTGCCGCAGCTGCATAATCCGGGCGATGTGGCCGCTCATCTCAATGTGAGGCAGGCTGGTTTTGACGGAGGCTCTGATTCCTGGGATCTGTCCCGGGCACGAAGGAGTCTTCTGGCATATGGCTCGACCTCGGAAGTACCCGATGGAACTGCTTGATCGCGGCGCGCGTGTCGTGATCGACAGCAACCGGCCGATCGCGCAGGTCGCCCGTGATCTGGGGATCCCGTCCGAAACGCTGCGCCGGCATGTGCGCCAGCTCGAGGCTGATGAGGGGTTGCGCCCGGATCTGCCGACCGCGGCCGAGCGTGAGGAGATCAAGTCGCTGCGCGCGGAGAACTTCGAGCTGCGCCGCGCCAACGAGATCCTGAATCCGCTTCGGTGTTTTTCGCCAAGGAGCTCGACGAGGACCGAACGAGGTGAGCCGCTACATCGATGAGTACCGTGGCCGCTTCGGCGTCGAGCCGATCTGCCGGGTCCTGGACGTGTCGGCGTCCGCCTACTACCACCGCGCCACGGGGCAGCGCTCCGAGCGCGTGATCGAGGACGAGTGGGCTGCTCGAGGTCGTCCGGCAGGTGCATGCGGCGAACTACTTCGCCTACGGCTACCGCAAGATGTGGCTCGCGCTCGGGTGGGCTGGCGAGAGCGTCGGCCGAGACCGCGTCAAGCGACTGATGCGCGACGCGGGGATCCAGGGCGCCAAGCGCCGCGGTAAGCCGTGGCGCACCACGATCAGCGACCCGTCCGCCCAGCGCAGCCCGGACCTGGTCAACCGCGACTTCACCGCCACCGCCGCGAACGAGTTGTGGGTCGCGGACTTCACCTACCTGCGCTGCTGGGAAGGCCTGGTGTTCTTCAGCTTCGTCATCGACGTGTTCAGCCGGCGGATCGTCGGCTGGCAGTTCGCGTCGCACATGCGCACCGACCTCGTGCTCGACGCGCTGCGCATGGCGCTGACCCGCCGCGAGCACGGCGCCGACGTCGAGCTGATCCATCACTCCGATGCCGGGTCGCAATACACGAGCTACGCGTTTCAGCAGGTCCTCGATGACCACCACGTCCTCAGCTCGATCGGCTCGGTCGGCGACGCCTACGACAACGCGATGGCCGAGAGCTTCGTCGACACGTTCAAGACCGAGCTGATCGCCGACCGCGTCTGGCGCACCCGCTCCCAGCTGGAACTGGCGATCGTCGAGTGGGTCGCCTGGTTCAACACCGACCGCCTGCACGAATCCCTCGGTGATCTTCCCCCTGCAGAGTTCGAGACCCTGCGCGACGCCCAGTACGTTCTGATCTCCCCCTCTCTCAATGGAGAGGGAACCTATTAATTCGCTCTCCGTCGATCCCAGCCCGTCTCAATGATCGTGCTCGGTGCGGACATGCACAAGAGCTCGCCCACGATCGCCGCGGTCGGGGCGGGGACGGGCGAGTTGCTGGGCGATAAGACGATCGCGGTCGGCGCTCGGGGGTTCGGGGAGCTGTTGCGCTGGGCCCGCGAGCTCCATGGCGAGCGGGTCTGGGCGCTTGAGGATTGCCGGCATGTGTCGGGATCCTTCGAGCGGTTTCTGATCGGTCGCGGCGAGCGGGTGGTGCGGGTCGCGACGAAGCTGATGGCCGGCAGCCGGCAGAGCAGCCGCACCCGCGGTAAGTCAGACCAGACCGACGCGCTCGCGGTGGCCCGGGCGGTGCTGCGCGAGGGGGTCGGGTCGTTGCCGGCCGCGCAGCTGGCCGGACCGGAGCTCGACCTGCGTCTGCTGGTCGATCATCGCGAGCGGCTGGTTCGTCAGGCGGCCGCGCATGCCGGCGCTCGACGGCGAGACGCGGCCCGGCTCATCGAGCCCTCGGCAACTGGGTGAACTGTGCCTCCGTCTGGCATTTGGTCACAGCGCAAAGGGTTCTCCCTCTTATCTCTCACGTGGGCCATCCGGGCCTGCCGACAGCAAGGGGTCATTTTGTCCGTTCTTTCGTTGCGCCTGCCGCGGGGCTTGGCGCTGCCCGCGTTGGTCGCGGTCGTTGGTGCGATGGTTCTCGCCCTCGCGGCGGTGGACCGCGCCGGCGCGGTCAGCCAGTTCACATACTGCAACACCAGCGTCGCGCCGTACTCGACGTGTCCCAGCACACCCCAGCCACGGCGCTACACCTACAACAAAGCGACCGCTCCGAACGGATGGGCCGTCTGCCAGCGCATCAGCTTCGGGAGCTTCGTCCTCAGTCGCACCTGTGGCTCTGGCGTCGCGACATCCAACGAGGATGGCTACCCCGGGAGTAACGGCGCCGATGTTGACGTTCGCGTCGGCAACAACTCCAGCTTTTCGCATGACGTCTTTGGGGAGGCCCACTATGTCGGCTAAGCGCACCTCTATTCCCGCGGCGCTCGGCGCCACGATCACAATCCTCGTGCTTGCTGTGGCCGCGTACGCCGCTACGCGGTCGCCGGAGGAGCCTATTTCGGGCAATGCCCAGTTCACGCAGGCCGCCGGGCCGGGCGACGCCGCCAAGGCCGACAAGGAAGCCCCGAGAGCACGCGAGTCACTGGCCATTCTGCGTCGCTCGCCCGACGCCGCCGGCCAGGCTAAGGACGACGAAGGCGCCAAGGACCTAGGGGCAAACGTTGCCCTCGCGCGCAAGGCGCTAACGACTGCCTCTGGTGAGGATCTGTTCGTTGTGCCGAGCCGCGGGGGAGTCTGCCTCGCGACCACGAAGGGCACCTTCACGTGCGGGTCCGACGAAGCGGCGGCCGCTGGCCGTGTCGCGGGTGCGATCATCTGTGGTCCCGGGTTGCCCGAGGACCAGATCAGCATGTTCGGGCTGATGCCGGACGGCGTCGAGCGCGTCACGGTCCGCCGGGCGGACGGCTCTGGACTGGACATCCCAGTCCGAGGCAACGCTTACGCCGCCGAGCTGAACAAGTTCGAGCCTCTGCCCGTGGCGGTTGAGTGGGAGTCAGCGGAGGGGCCGCAGTCGGCGCAGTCGAACGTGCCGCCCGATGGCGGTCGTGGTGGCTGCAGGGGAACCGAGGCCGATATGGCGCGCTACAAGCGCGCCCAGAACCCACGCGCAACGCGCTAGTAGCTTGCTCTCGGCGGGGGCCCGATAAGCGGGCCCCCGCCGTGACACTGGTGCTCACGGCAGTGGAGTGTCCTACGCTCCGCGGGTGGGTTCTTTCCGTCGGTGCCGGGGAGGGGAAAGCCTCCTTGTCCGCGCGCGCAACGACCCCGAGGCCTTCGTCGAGTTCTACCAGGCCTACGTTGAGCGGATCCTCGCGTTCTTCACCCGCCGAGTTCTGGACGTCGAGACTGCGCTTGACCTGACTGCGGAGACGTTCGCACGGGCGCTCGAACTGCGACAACAATTTCGGGGCGCCACGCCTGAGGAGGAGCAGGGGTGGCTCTTTGCGATCGCTCGCACGCAGCTCAGCGACTACTGGCACCGGGGTGCCGTCGACCGGCGGGCTGCGGAAACCTTCAAGCTCCGGCCGCCCACCATGACCGACCCAGAGCTTGAACGCGTTGAGGACCTTGCCGGACTGCGCCATCTAGCTCCGCTGATCGCCGACGCGGTCGCCGGCCTCCCTGCCGATCAGCGCATTGCTGTCGAGTTGCGTGTAGTTCGCGAGCTCGACTACGGCGAGATCGCCGCGGCCACGGGCGTGACGCAGCAAGTAGCCCGCGCACGCGTCTCGCGAGGTCTCCGGGCGCTTGCCCGCACGCTCAATGGGCACAAGCAACGCGTGGGCAATGTCGCCTAGGTCAAACAACGAGTTGCCCGAGCCTTTGCAGCGGCTCGAGGACGATCTTGCGCGCGCGGCGCGCGAAGAGATGCTCGCGCCTTCTGTCGCACAACGCCAGTCGGGGTCCAAACGAGCGCGGACAGTCCCCGCGCGCTCGGGCGTGCGCGGGCCTGTCGTCGCCGCCGCGGCCGCCACAGCGATCGCGGCACTCGTTCTTGTTCTCGTCCTAGTCGTGGGCGGCCGCGAGCCGAGCCTGGCTGCGCGCGCGTACGCCGCTCTCGACGAGCGGAACGCGGTCTTGCACGTTGTCATCGAACAGCGCTCAACGCGTGGGGAGCGACGCCTCCGACCCGTACTCCTCGAACGATGGCAGAGTGGCGCGCGCGGCAGAGTCCGCGTTGTGGCCGACGGCCGGGCCCGGCTCGACGTAGCCAGCAACGGCGACATCGTCCGGACGTATGAACCGCGTCGACGCCTTGTCACTGAGACGCGATCGCGCCGCACCGCCTCCGACCCTCTCGCTGACCCTTTGGTGCAGTTCCGCGAGCGCTACCGGCGCGGTCAGGTGCGCGAGCTCGGTCAGGCGAGAGTCGCTGGGCGAGCGGTCCGCGAGATTCTCGTGCAGGCCGCACCGCGTCGAATCGTGTACTTCGTCGACGCCCAGACTGCAGCGCCGGTCGCGCTTCGCGTGCAGGAAGGACAGGGCGACTTCCGCGAGAACCGCTACCTGCTCTACGAACGCTTACCGCTGACATCGCAGACCCGGAAGCTTCTTGAGCTCGACGTTCCGCCAGACGCTCGAGTGGTTCGCTCTCGCTCCGGCCGCTGAAAGAGCGGACCCGGGACGTCTCTGCAGCCGGGCGTCAGGCCAGGACCGCCGCGAGATCGCTGAGGCCGATCCGAAGCCGACGACCGTCTCGAAGCGTCGCCACCAGCTCGCCATCGCGATCAAGCAGCCACAGGGCGTTGATCGCGGTCACGTGCGTTACGCGGCCGGCGGCATCCAGGCGGACCGCGTGGCCCTCGGGCGTCTCCTGCGCAGCCGCGCCCTTGCTCTCGTCGGCCGCCGAGAGGTACAGGACGTCCCCCGTCGCCTCATAGGCACCGGTCAGCTCGAGATCGGTCGCCGAGACATGCACCGTCGCGGTCGCCATGTCACGCAGGGAATGGCTCAGCCGAGAACACGGTGACGATGATGGCAGGCACGCCAAGGAAGTCCACCACCGCAAGCACCCAGACATCACCCTCTTGCCGAAAGAACCGCTCGCGGCCGACCCGCGGATCAGGACGCCGCTCGTCCGGCTCACGGATCGTGCGATCGATCAGGTCGAAATCCGCGACCGCGGAATGCTCCTCCAGGATCTTCGCGTAGACGATCGCGAACAGCACGACCTCTGTGCGTTCCGGCGTTCGAGTGCGGAGCACGACATCCATCAGGGCACGGTCGCGAAGTCAGCAGACGCCGCCCATCGATTGGGCACAAGTGCCCGAAACGGCCACAATCGCCAGTTTCGGCGTTCGGCGCCGCTCGGAAGATCAGTCACCAAAACACCTGCTAATCAGAACAATTAGGTAAGCGTTCAGTGTCCTGGCGCTTGTCAGGCGAGGAGCGGCGTGGGGTCGCCGCGGGCGTGGGCGCCGAGCAGGTCGATGAGGTAGGCGTGCAGGCTGCGGCGTTGCAGGCGGCAGGTGGTGTGG
>JAABUN010003247.1_pt1 | contig 25866 bp, 12 predicted proteins | sample 5559311 | NCBI WGS metagenome assembly JAABUN01 (sample SAMN10711877, study PRJNA513370) | rock metagenome | isolation source: Antarctica rocks | place: Antarctica: Victoria Land, Siegfried Peak sud
AGTGTGCTACTTTGCACCCTAAGGTTGCGCCGGCTTCGGTCAACATGGAGTAGAACAAAAAGCCCCGGTAAGTCGTTCTTATCGGGGCTTCGTTTTGGGGCTTTTCGTCTACTCCTCTTAATGTTGTCGGACAGTTTGCATTGGCAGTAATAATGACTATTTCGGCAATAACCGTGTACAAGCAGTTAATGTTTATTCAACTGCAGGATACCGGCTACAACCGTGCTCAGGTGTTTACTATTCAGATTCCTTCTAAGACGATACATAAGATTGACAGGGAAAAATGGCAAGGATTTCTGCAACCCCTCAAACACGATCTTCTGGCTCAGAATCAGGTTCAGAACGTAAGCGTGGTGAATATGGAATCTGTGGTGAATTGGAATTACTCAACTGCAGGCGGGATTGATTGGGACGGCAAGGCTTCGGATTATAATCCATCCTATGTTGATTTTTCTGCTGATGCAGACTTCAATAAAATAATGAAGTTCAGGTTTGTGGAAGGGCATTGGTTTAATAAAAATAATATTTCCGACCAAAAAAATATTATCCTTAATGAAACTGCTGTCAAACAATTCGGGCTTAAAGAGCCGGTAGTTGGAAAGCGTTTTAACGATGGAAGAGTAATCGGTGTAGTGAAAGATTTTTACTACAAGAGCATGCATGAAAAAATAGGGCCTGTTGTTATACGTATGGAAGAACCTTTTATTTCTTCTTTTATGGTAGAGACTCATCCCGGCAAAGCAGCTTCGGCGTTGCAGGCGGCACAGGAGATTTGGAAGAAGTATTTTCCTGACGAAACATTTGTCTATAACTTTCTTGATGAAGAATTTAATACCCTTTATCAGGACGATCAAAGAGCTTTAAGCTTTACCCTGGTATTTTCCGGATTAAGCATATTAATTTCCTGTATTGGTTTGTTAGGAATGACGGTTTTTGCTGCCGAACAACGCAGAAAAGAAATTGGTATCCGTAAAGTGATGGGTGCCTCTGTTGCAGACATTGCAAGATTGTTGTCATCTGATTTTGTGAAACTGGTATGCATTGCCATACTCATTGCCTTCCCTATAGCCAGGTGGACCATAAACAAGTGGCTCGAAGACTTCGCTTACCGCATCAACATAAATTGGTGGATGTTTGCTTTATCAGGTTTGCTCATTTTAGCTATAGCATTGATAACCGTAAGTTTCCAGGCAATAAAAGCAGCAGTCGCCAATCCTGTTAAGAGTCTAAGGACGGAATGAAGCCCCGCCCTTAAGGTAGAAGAGATCGTCTGAATGGAAGTTAATTAGCTGATTTCGCCCTCTCCTCAAGTAGAAATGGGTTGTGATGAGGTAAAACTAAAAGCACCTTTTTATGATAAAAAATTATTTTAAAATAGCATGTCGCAATATAGCAGGAAGCAAAGTGTATAGCGCTATAAATATTTTCGGGCTGGCTATGGGCATGTCAGTTGCATTGATCATTGGCTTATGGGTGTATAATGAATATGCATTCGATAAATTTCTGCCTGATACAGAAAGTTTATTCAAAGTACAGCGCAATTTCGATAGTAATGGCGATACCTTAACATTCGCAACCACATCTTTAAAACTGGCAGACGCATTGCGCAACCAGTTTGCGGAAATTGAATACGTAGCCGAATCTGATTGGATGGGACCGCATGGACTTGTAGCCGGTGAAACAAAACTATATATGGATGGCGGTTGTGTGGGGAGTGACTTTCTAAAAATGTTTAAGTTTCGTTTGTTGCAGGGGAATGCCAGCAATGTCTTAAACGACCCTTACTCGATTGTACTTACACAATCAACAGCAAAAGCATTATTTGGAAGTGAAGATGCAATTGGTAAGATTGTTCGCATAGATAATCAGGCTGATGTAAAAGTCTCCGGCGTTATGCAGGACCTGCCTGCTAACTCATCTTTTAAGTTTAATTATCTTCTTCCGTTCAGTTATCTTGAAGAAACCATCCCGCCTGTAAAAAGCGATCGTACCGGAAGTTTTGGCGACAATTCATACCAGCTGTTTGCAAAATTAAAACCAGGTGTTTCTTTGGCACAGACAGCGCCAAAGATCAGGAGTATTGAACATACAGAAGCAGATGATGACAATGCTATGAATTCTTATGTGATCCTGCAGCCCATGGAAAACTGGCATTTGTACTCCAATTATGAAAATGGTAAGGAAACTGCAGGTTTTCTTGAATATGTAAGAATGTTTTCGATTATTGGTGCATTGGTTTTATTGATTGCATGTATCAACTTTATCAATCTTACAACTGCACGTTCAGAAAAAAGAGCAAAAGAAGTAGGCGTGCGAAAAACAATGGGTTCCGGGCGCAGACGATTGATCATTCAATTTCTCGCAGAATCATTTTTATTAACCTGTATTGCATTCCTGTTCTCAATTTTATTTGTTCAGTTAGCTCTGCCGGCATTTAATGCATTAACAGGTGGTAAAATTGCAGTACCATTTACAAGTCCGGTCTTCTGGTTTATCATGTTATTGTCTGTATCGGTTACAGCAATAGCTGCAGGCAGCAGGCCGGCATTTTATCTTTCTTCATTCAACCCTGTAAAGGTTCTGAAAGGAACAATGCAGGTTGGCAAAGGCGCTGCAACGCCAAGAAAAATATTGGTGGTATTGCAATTCAGCTGCTCCATTGCATTGATCATAAGTACAGTTATTATTTATCAGCAAATACAATACGCAAAAGACAGGCCTTCGGGTTATGACAGCAAACGCCTGCTTGTGACATATATGTCTAATGACCTGAATACAAATTACACTGCACTAAAAAATGAAGTATTGCAAAAAGGTATTGTTGAAAGCATGACCACTTCAACAAGTCCGGCCACTACCATTTATGCACATTCGGACACTGACTGGCCCGGCAAAAATCCAGGTGAAACTGTAGAAATGGGTGGCATACTTGTATCTGATGATTATTTTAAAACATTGGGTATGACAATTATTGAAGGAAGAGGATTTAGTGGCGTTGGAGATACCAATACAGCAATTTTAAATGAAGCTGCTGTAAAAAGAATGCGCTTAAAAGAGCCGGTGATTAATCAAATGATCGGCTCTGATGCACAAACAAGGGTTATTGGTGTTGTAAAAGATGCATTGATGTTATCACCTTATGATCCCGCAGATCCAACAATGTTTGGTTATTCAGACCGTCCGCTTGGTGTACTTATGTATAGATTATCACCTCACATTCCTACGCAAAAAGCGCTTGCAACACTTACAACCATCTTCAATAAATACAATCCTTCTTTTCCTTATAGCTTTGAATTTGTTGACCAGGTTTATGCGGCCAAGTTCAATACAGAACTACTGATAGGCAAAATTGCGGGCATATTTGCAGCCCTCGCCATTTTTATTTCATGTTTGGGACTATTTGGTTTAGCAGCATATACAGCAGAGCGACGCACTAAAGAAATCGGTATAAGAAAAGTGTTGGGTGCTTCAGTGTCGCAGATATGGATGATGCTTTCAAAAGATTTCATTCTGCTTGTAATGATTAGCAGCGTTATTGCTTCATCAGTTGCATTATATTTTTTGCAGGGTTGGTTACAAAAATATGCTTACAGGATAAATATTGGTGCTGGTGTATTTATTATTTCAGCAGTGGCTGCAATACTTATTACGGTTATTACAGTCAGCTTTCAGGCAATAAAAGCTGCACTTGCAAACCCTGCGGAGAGTTTGAGAACGGAATGAAGCCCCAGCCCTAAAGGGAAAAGAGAGTATGTCTGAAGCTGATAGCATTTCCGTTTAAATGCAGTTTGCCCCTCTCCGCGAGGAGAGGGTTGGGGTGAGGAGACTGTATCAAAACCGTACAGCTTTTTGTATCAAAATAGTACAACATACAAAGATGTCTTTGTAATACTATATTGATAATCAGCTACTTTTAAAATTGGTTTTATGTTTGAAATGATAGTAAGATTAGTGTCATTCACGCATAAAACTATTTCACATGTTCAAAAATTATTTCAAAACATCATTTCGTAATCTTTGGAAAAACAGGACTTATAGTTTTTTAAACATATTTGGTTTAGCCGTAGGAATTGCCTGTGCGGGTTTGATCTTTCTATGGGCAGAAGATGAAGTGAACTTTGATAAGTTTAACGTAAAAAAAGATAGGCTATATTATGTACGTGTAAATCAAAAATATGATGCTTATGTCTTTACACACGGGTCAACACCAGGAGTGCTGGCGCCTGCAATGCAGGCAGAAATACCTGGCATTGCCAATACCTGCCGCGTAACAGAAGGCGATCCTTCGCTGTTGTTTAACATAGGTGATAAATTTGTTTATGCAACTGGTAAATTTGCAGAGCCTTCCCTGTTTAGCATGTTTACTTTGCCATTTGTTCAAGGTGATGCCAAAAACGCCTTATCGCAACTATATTCACTTGTTATTACAGAAAAAACAGCCAAAAAATTTTTTGGTAATGCCAAAAATGTCGTTGGTAAAACAGTTCGTTTTGAAAATAAACAGGACTATGTAATTACCGGCGTTTTAAAAGACCTTCCTCCAAATTCTTCATTGCAATTTGAATGGATAGCTCCTTTTCAGATTTGGTACCAGGTTAGCCCGTGGGCACATGAGTGGGGGAACGGCTCTCTTAGCACATATGTTGAATTAAAACCTGGCACTGATCCGGAAAGTGTAAATAAGCAATTGTATAATTACATACAAAAGAGGGCACCTGCTTCCATTAGTCATCCATTTTTGTTCGGTATGAATGACTGGCATTTGTACGACAAGTTTGAAAATGGCAAGCAAACAGGCGGCGGACAAATAGAATATGTCCGCATGTTCTCATTAATAGCATGGATTATTTTATTTATTGCCTGTATAAACTTTATGAACCTTGCTACAGCCCGAAGCGAAAAACGGGCAAGAGAAGTGGGCGTAAGAAAAGTATTGGGTGCGGGAAAGAAAACATTGGTTATACAATTTATAGGTGAAGCTTTATTTATGGCAATGCTTGCAGCGATTGCAGCAGTTTTAATTATATCTTTTGCATTGCCGGCATTCAATACAATAGTGCAAAAAAATCTTTCTGCAGGTTTTGGCAATCCTCTTCATATCATAGCACTGCTGCTTATAACAATTGTTTGCGGCCTTGTGGCAGGCAGTTATCCTTCTTTGTATTTATCATCTTTTAATCCTGCGTTTGTTCTTAAAGGATTAAAATTAAAAAGCGGCAGCGCAGCATTTATCAGAAAGGGATTAGTGGTGCTGCAATTTACTGTTTCGATTGTATTGATTATCGGAACTATTATTATTTTCCAGCAGATACAACATGTAAAGAGCAGGAACCTCGGTTTTAATAAGGATAATCTGTTAGAAATAAGTGTGCATGGCGATATGGCTAATCATTTTGCCGCTATTAAACAAGATCTTATCAATACAGGTGCAGTAGAAAATGCCGCTTTATCTGATCATGTTACGCTTTATGGAGGTAATAATACCGATCGGCTTACATGGGCGGGCAAAGCTCCTGGCAGCAAAATTCTTATTTCAGGAAGAAATGTCACACCTGAATTTTTTGCCACGTCCGGAATGAAAATACTTGAAGGAAGAGGTTTGCAGGAGAGCGATTCCGTACATGCCGATGGCTCTTCAAAACAAATAAATATGGTGATCACAGAGTCTTTAGCAAAATTGATGGGCAAAGAAAGCGCTATCGGTAAAATAGCATTCAACGAAGGTGATCCTTCAACAAAGGAAACGGTAGTAGGAGTGGTGAACGATTATGTATATGGAAATATGTATGGTAAACCAGACCCGGTGGGATTTACATGGTTGCCACCGCAATATGCCAGTGTAATGTACGTACGTACCAAAACACAAAGCAACACCGAACAAGCTTTGGCAAAAATAGAAGCGGTAATGAAAAAAGATAATCCTGCTTATCCTTTCGAATACAAATTTGTAGATGACCAGTTTAATCAAATGTTTTTAAGTGAAATGCTGGTAAGCAAATTATCGAGGGTATTCGCAGCTTTGGCAATCATTATTTCCTGTCTTGGTTTATTTGGACTGGCAGCTTACATGTCGGAACGAAGAACAAAAGAAATCGGTATCCGCAAAGTTTTAGGTGCGACAACGGCAGCACTTGCAGGATTGCTATCTAAAGATTTTTTGCAACTGGTATGTATCTCCTGCCTTGTTGCTTTCCCTGTGGCATGGTGGGCTATGCACAACTGGCTCCAGAGCTATGAATACCGCATTGAAATAAGCTGGTGGATATTTTTAATTGCAGGTCTTCTGGCAATTGTTATTGCATTGCTGACAGTAAGCTTCCAGGCAATAAAGGCAGCGATTGCAAATCCAGTGAAGAGTTTGAGAACCGAATGATAAAAAAAGTAAAAAGTGAAAAAGCAAAAATTAAAAAAGGTGTTTGCAATCTTTCCTTTTGATCAGACTTAAAACACACAATCTAAAACTTCTTTTATGCTAAAAAACTATTTCAAAACAGCATCCAGAAATTTAACCCGCAACAAGAATTTTACTATTATCAATATTTCGGGTTTGGCAATTGGTATTGCTGTTTGCATGATGATATTTATTATCATTCAGTTCCATTCAGGCTTTGATAATTTTCATTTAAAAAAAGATCAGATTTATCGTGTGCTTACAGAATACCACCATTCAGATTCCAAAGACGTGTTTAATGGAAGAGGTGTTCCTTATGCATTGCCACAGGCTTTAAAAACTGCTTTCTCCCAGATAGAACAGGTTGCTCCGGTTATAGCCGGTGAGAATGACCTAATTGCGGTGTTGAATAATGCTAATGAAACCGTAAAAAAGTTTAAAGAAGAGAAGGGGCTTTTCTATACTACTCCTTCTTTTTTCAATATGTTCAACTTTCCGTTGCTGGCCGGCTCTTATCAAACTTTAAAAGATCCAAACACTGTTCTATTGTCGAAAGAGATTGCACAAAAATACTTCGGTGACTGGAAAACTGCATTAGGTAAAACAATCAAAATAAATAATAGTGACGTTGTAAAAGTTACAGGTATTTTGGCTACAATACCTGCCAATACTCAGTTTCAGCTAAAAGCAGTAGTATCTTATGGTACAGGTGTTACAAAGAGTCTTTTAACTTCTACCGACTATGATGGTTCAGATGAAGTTTCAGGCTGTTTTATTTTATTACCGCAAAATGTATCTCCATCAAATTTTAATAATCAATTAAAAGCTTATTCAAAGAAAATAAAATCAGCAGGTAATAATGATGTTCAGATAATACAGCCTTTGCATGATGTACATAACGATACACAGGCAGGAGATTTTGGCCATAAAACAATAAGCTTTAATCTGATAAATATACTATGGCTGATAGCTGCATTTATTTTATTAATTGCGTGCATAAATTTTATTAATCTTTCAACGGCACAGTCGGTTAATCGTGCAAAAGAAGTTGGTGTGAGAAAAGTGCTGGGCAGCAACAAATGGCAATTGCAACTGCAGTTTATTGCTGAAACATTTTTAATTGTAATTGCCTCGATAATTATTGCATTGCTTATTACATGGCTTTCATTACCGTACATAAATAAAATTCTTGAACTCTCTTTGCGTATCAATTCCGGCAATGCATTATCTATTGCCTTGTTTCTTATAATTATAACTGTTGCGGTTACCATATTGGCTGGTTTTTATCCTTCCGTTGTTCTTTCACGGTTCAATCCTATTAATGCTTTAAAAAGCAAGCTTACAGCAAAAGGTAACCAGGGTATTTCGCTGCGCAGAGGATTAGTTGTGTTTCAATTTATTATAGCGCAAACATTAATAATAGGAACATTGATCATTGTAAAACAAATAACTTTTTTTTCGACCCAGCCGCTCGGTTTCGACAAAAGTGCAATTGTAAACATTCCTGTTCCTGCTGATAGTATCGGAAACGCTAAACTTGATTATCTTAAACAACAGCTAAAGAATGTGAATGGAATTCAAAGCGTAAGCTTTAGCTCCAATACGCCTGTCGAAGATAATATCAATAGCTGGGGAAGGATCTTTTTTAATCATGCTGCAAAGCAGGTAGACTTTTATTCAATTGGAAAATTTGCAGATAATGATTATGTTCCTACTTACAAATTACCATTGATTGCAGGCAGAAATATGGAGGCTTCTGATACAGTAAAAGATTATTTGGTAAATGAAAGGCTGCTCAAGCTTTTAGGAATCATGGATCCGCAAGATGCATTAAATAAAGAAATTAAGTTTGATAATGATTCTAAAGGAACTATTGTTGGTGTCTTAAAAGATTTTAATACAAGGCCTTTTCGTGACGGTCTTGCTCCAATCTTTATAACAAGTTTTAAAAGTAATTATAGCCAGGCATCTATAAAGCTTGCATCAAAAGATGTAACGACTGTAATGAAATCAATTGAAAAAATCTGGAACAATACTTTTCCTGATTATGTTTTTGAATACAAATTTCTGGATGATAAAGTTGAAAGCTTTTACAAGCAGGAAAACCAGTTAGCGAACCTGTATAAAATTTTTTCGTTCATAGCTATATTCCTTAGCTGTCTTGGTGTATATGGATTAGCATCGTTCATGGCCTTACAAAGAATTAAAGAAGTAGGAATCCGTAAAGTACTGGGTGCAACTGCATTCAATATTGTTTATCTTTTCTCAAAGGAATTTATTCTTCTTATTTCAATTGCGTTTGTAATTGCTGCACCTATTGCCTGGTATTTTATGAATAAATGGTTGCAAAATTTCGCTTTCAAAATAGACTTGAGTTGGTGGGTTTTCCTTGCAGGCGGCATAGCATCTATCATTATTGCATTAGCAGCAGTAAGTTTCCAGGCGATAAAAGCAGCGGTTGCAAATCCGGTGAAGAGTTTACGAACGGAATAAAAAGCGTGAATACATCAAACATCAATAAATCATACATCAGAAATTTCCTTTTATGCTTGAAAATTATTTCAAAATTGCCTGGCGCAATCTTATCAAAAACAAGGTTTCCTCTTTCATCAATATTGGCGGATTAGCTGTAGGCATGGGTGTAGCGATGCTTATCGGCTTATGGATATGGGATGAATTGTCGTTTGATAAATACCACCAGAACTATGATCGTATTGCTCGCGTCATGCAGTACCAAAGTTCTAACGGTGAGATCAATGCCTTGAAGCCAATGCCTATGCCCGCAGCCGCTGCACTCCGGCAAGCTTATCCTACAGATTTCAAATATCTGGTTCTTTCTTCATGGACAAATCCGCACCTGCTTTCTTTTGAGGATAAGAATTTACTCGTCAAAGGAAATTTTATGGAACCGGTGGCACCGCAGATGCTGACCCTGAAAATGATAAATGGCACCAGGGGTAGCTTAAAAGATCCCTCTTCTATTTTACTTTCCCAATCAGCATCCAAAGCCATCTTTGGTACTATCAATCCGCTTGATAAGGTACTAAAGTTGGATAGCTTGAACTTAAAAGTGACAGGTGTATATGAAGACTTACCGTATAATACAACCTTTAGGGAATTGTCCTTTATTGCTCCCTGGGATGTATATGCCAATACAGGCGAGGTAAAAGGGGCCAAAGACGACTGGAATCAGAATTCTTTCCAGCTCTTTGCCCAGATTGCAGACGACAGGACAATGGCTGAGGTTTCCAGTAAAATAAAAAATACGAAACGTAATAAAGTAGATCAGGGGGTAAGCGGCGAAAAGACAGAGTTCTTTCTGCACCCCATGCGTCGCTGGCATTTATATGCAGAATTTAAGAACGGGGTGAATGTTGGCGGCACCATTCAATACGTGTGGTTGTTTGGTATAATCGGCGCTTTTGTATTACTGCTCGCCTGCATCAATTTTATGAACCTGAGTACGGCACGCTCTGAAAAGCGGGCTAAAGAAGTCGGTATCCGAAAGGCTATAGGTTCGTTGAGGCGTCAATTGATCGGGCAATTTTTTAGTGAGTCGTTATTAGTTGCATTTTCCGCCTTTCTATTATCGCTGCTTTTTGTGCAGCTCACACTTCCCTTTTTTAATGACGTGGCTGACAAAAGAATGTCCGTCCTGTGGAATAGCCCGCTATTCTGGGCACTAAGTGTTGGTTTCAGCTTTATTACAGGACTGATTGCTGGTAGTTACCCGGCTTTTTATTTGTCTTCTTTTCAACCCGTAAAAGTATTGAAAGGTACGTTCCGTGCAGGCCGTATGGCAAGCCTTCCCCGCCGGGTGCTCGTGGTTATACAGTTTGCTGTCTCTGTTGTATTCATAATAGGGACGATTGTTGTGTTCCGCCAGATTCAATTTGCTAAAAGCCGCCCGATTGGTTATAGCCCGAATGGATTGGTTATGATACGACCCTACTCGGAAGACTTTCACCGCCATTTTGCGCCCATGCGAAATGATTTACTTCAGACAGGGATGATTACGGAAATGGCTGAATCCGGAAGCCAGATTATGCAAAGTGGCCGGACCAATGGCGGCTTTCAGTGGCAAGGCAAAGACCCCAATGTGACAGACGAGTTCGCCACCTTTGCCGTATCACCTGATTTCGGAAAAACTATAGGCTGGCAACTTATAGAAGGAAGAGATTTTTCCAAGACATCACCTTCAGATGCTTCCGGTGTGATTTTAAATGAAGCCGCCGTAAAATATATGGGTCTTAAAAACCCGGTGGGGCAACCCGTAACTTGGGATGATAAAACCTATACCATCCTTGGGGTAACAAAAGACATTGTGGTAGGATCGCCATATGAGCCCGTGAAGCAAACGATTTTTTGGATCACTGGAGAATCAGGTTTTTTGAATATTCGGCTTAATCCTGCGGTAAATGCTCATGAGGCATTAGGCAAGATAGAAACAGTTTGCAAAAAATATTCTCCGGACGCTCCCTTCGATTACAAGTTTGTTGATGAAGGATACGCAACCAAATTTGCATCTGAAGAACATATCGGTACGCTGACAAGTTTCTTTGCTTTTCTTGCAATTTTTATCTCCTGTTTAGGTTTGTTCGGACTTGCTTCCTTTGTTGCCGAACAGCGCACCAGGGAAATTGGCATACGCAAAGTATTAGGTGCATCTGTTTTTAATGTATGGCGTTTATTATCAAAAGATTTTGTACTGCTGGTTTTCATCTCGTTACTCATTGCTACACCCTTGTCTTATTATTTTATGCACAATTGGTTGCAGAATTATGAGTACCGCACGGTGCTTTCCTGGTGGATTTTTGCAATCGCAGGCTTAGGTGCCTTAGCTGTTACCTTGCTTACAGTAAGCTTTCAGGCAATAAAAGCTGCGATTGCGAATCCGGTAAAAAGTTTGAGAACAGAGTAACAAAACCACGATTTATTGGATTTGGTATAGAGTAGGAGGAAATGAAGGTTTTTATATAAAAATACAAATTAGCTCATAAAAGGTAACAATATGTTTAAAAATTATCTGATCATAGCCCTGCGTAACCTATCAAAAAATAAGGTGTATGCCTTTATAAACATCGCCGGCTTAAGCATTGGCCTTGCCTGTTCCATGCTGATTATATTGTATGTAAAAGATGAAGTAAGCTATGACCGGTTTCATAGCAATGTGAAAAATATTTACAGAGTTGTAAAACAGTTTAATGATCTGCAGGGCCATAAAACGAGTGTGGATGGCAACACCGGTTACTTCCAGGGGCCGCGGTTTACAAAGAATGTTGGCGGCATTCAATCGTTTGTACGAGTACAATCGGGTGGTGCAGATGTAAAACATGGAACAGAGGTCAGTTACCAGGAACTGCTGTATGTAGATTCTAATTTCTTTTCAGTCTTTTCGTTCCCGCTAAAATATGGGGACAAGTTATCATGCCTTAAAGATCCTCATTCAGTGGTGCTTTCAGAAGACGCTGCCAAAAAACAATTTGGTACTGCTGATGCCGTAGGTAAAACGATGATCCTGAAAAGAGGAGAAAATTTTGAGCCATACCTTGTTTCTGCAGTTGCTAAAAAAACACCACAAAATTCGTCGCTTCAATTTGATGTGTTGTTGCCTTTGATCGTTTCTGAGAAGGAAGAGCAGAATCCCGAAAACTGGTTTGTCACGTTTCTCAACACATTTGTTGTACTTAGTCCAAAGGCAAAAGTTCCTGTTATTGAAACGGGAATGCAAAAGTTTTATACTGCTGACAGCCAGGATGCGGTTAAACTTACCACAGAAAAGTTTGGCCCGATGCAAAGTAAAGAGCAATACCATTTACAGCCTTACGCAGCCATGCACCTGAGCACCGAGTTGCCTGCACAAAACGGCTTGGGTAATGCAAGCAATCCCATGTATTCTTACATTCTTTCTGGTATTGCCCTGTTTATTTTATTAATAGCATGCATCAATTTTGTTAACCTCACCATTGCAAGATCAGTAAAGCGGGCCAAAGAAATCGGCATACGAAAAGTAGTTGGCGGCCAAAGAAAACAATTGATCCTGCAGTTCCTCGGCGAATCTTTTTTACTGTGTTTCATTGCTTTCTTTTTTGCAGTTTTACTCGTAAAGTTTTTACTGCCGCTTTTCAATGATCTTTCCAACAAAGCTTTGGCTCTCTCGTATTTATTTGATGTAAAACTTGTTGCAGGTTATGTTTTATTATTTGCAGTTACAGCTTTCCTGGCAGGCTTTTATCCGGCTCTTGTCTTATCCGGCTATAACCCCGTACAAACATTATACAGCCGGTTTAATTTAGGTGGAAAAAATTATTTACAGAGATCACTCGTTGTGCTGCAGTTTGCACTTGCCTCATTTCTTATTATTGCAACGTTTACTATTTACAGTCAATTCAATTATTTGACCCACGAAAAATTAGGCTACGATGACAGCCATCTTATAAGAGTTGATAAACAAACGCTAACACGTGATGAAGCAAAGTTGTTTCGCTCTAAGCTTAAAGAAAACCCAAATATCTTAAGCATAGCAGCTAAAAATTCCGGATACTGGGGTACCGGAGCAAAGGTTAACGGAGATTCCTCTATCAGTTTTGCTTATGAAACAGTTGACGAAGATTACCTGCCCACTTTAAAGATAGCGCTGAAGGAAGGCCGGAATTTTTCACGGGACTATCCATCAGATTCTTCCCAATCAATAATAGTAAATGAATCATTTGTAAAGATGGCTGGCTGGAAAAAAGCTTTGGGGCAGGAAGTAAATTTCTTTTATAACAATAATAAAAAGTACAGTGTGATAGGTGTGGTAAAAGATTATCATTTTCAACCGTTAAATCAAAAGATAGGACCGCAGCTCTTTACCATGAAGAAGAGTAATGACTATGGAATTGCTTTTATTAAAATTAAACCCGGCTCTGAAAGAACAAGCATAAAGCATATTGAAAAAGTATTCAGATCCCTGTTTCCTTTACGCCCTTTTAAATATGTCTTTAAAGATGAAGAGAATATTAAAAATTACGAGTCCGAAGCTAAGTGGAAACAGATCATGTTATTCAGCGCTATCCTTACCATTTTCATTTCCTGTATAGGATTATTTGGCTTATCAGTGTTGTCTGCAGAGAAACGCACCAAGGAAATAGGTATCCGCAAAGTGCTTGGCGCTTCAGTGCAAAATGTTGTAAGCATTCTTTCAAAAGATTTTATAAAGCTGGTGATTATTGCTTTGCTTATTGCCATTCCCGTGGCCTGGCTTGCAGCAAATAAATGGCTTGAAAATTATCCATACCGTATGCCTTTGAGCTGGTCAATGTTTGCTGCCGCAGCACTTCTTGTTATAACTGTTGGCTTATTCACGGTAAGTTTTCAGGCAATTAAAGCTGCAATAGCAAATCCGGTTAAGAGTTTAAGAACGGAATAACAGAACAGAATAAAAAAAGTGAATGGTGAATGGCCAATAGTGAGTGAATAAAAGCTTGTAACCAAAAAACATGTAACACATTATCAAAACCTGTCGTCAATAAGCAGCACATGTATAAAAATTATTTTACTATCGCTTTTCGAAAACTCCGCAGAAATAAATTTTTCTCCTTTATTAATATTTCAGGTCTGGGCATAGGTATCAGCGCTTCTTTAATCATCTACCTGATTGTACAACATGAATTCAGTTATGAAAAATTTCAAAAAGATGGTGAAAGGATTTACCGGGTTGTATCAGATATTACTTTTGCAGCCGGCGCTGCAGTTAAAATTTCAGGTGTTCCAAATCCAATGCCGGAAGCTGTAAGAAAAGACCTGTCAGGCATAGAAACGTCCTCTCATTTTTTGACCACTAATGAAACCAAAGTAGCTATTACTGCACCCGGTAATAAACCACCCTTACTGTTTAAAAAGCAGAGTGATATTATTTATGCTGATACCTTCTATTTTTCGATATTTAATTATGACTGGCTTGCAGGCTCCACGCAAAATGTTTTAAAGGAGCCTTTCGGGGTGGTACTGACAGAAAGCAGGGCTAAAACTTATTTTGGGAATGTACCTGTAACTGATATAATAGGCAGGCAGATTATTTATGACGATACTATTAAATGTACTGTAGCCGGTATTGTAAAAGATATTGATGCAAAAGCAACAGATCTCCGCTTCCGGGAGTTTATTTCCCTGGCTACCGCTATGCATACAAGAATAAAAGAAGAATTTGAACAATGGGGAGGTGTTAGTTCAAACAGCCAGTTATTTTTAAAACTTGCAAAAGGCATCACTGCAAAACAAATAGAATCGAAATTACCCGGACTTCGAAAAAAATATTATAAACAAGATGGGAACGAAAAAGATGATACATACCATCATCTGCAGGCTCTGTCTGAAATTCATTTTAACCAGGATTATAGTGCATTTGGCGGGCGCCAGGCACATAAACCTACTTTGAATGGGCTATTGGCAGTAGCAGCTTTTCTCCTATTGCTTGGTTGTATCAACTTTATCAATCTTACTACGGCACAATCTGCACTGCGTGCAAAAGAAATAGGTATCCGAAAAACAGCGGGCAGCACTAAAGCACAGATTATTCTGCAATTTCTAAGTGAGACTTTTGTACTGACATTAATTGCAACCATTTTTTCCTTAGTAATTGCACCGTTGTTATTAAAAGTATTCAGTGATTTTATTTCACCTGAAATAAGCTTATCCTCCATTAACCAGACCCATGTTTGGCTGTTCTTAGTATTGCTGGTATTGGTTGTAACTGTTCTTTCCGGATTTTACCCGGCGTGGGTGCTTACAAAATTTCAGCCGGCGACAGTTTTAAAAGGGCAGGCTTTTTCCGGAACATCAAAAACTTCTAAAGCATGGCTTAGAAAAACATTGACCGTTACACAATTTGTCATCGCACAGTTTCTTATCATTGCCACATTAGTCGTGAGTAAACAAATTCATTATTCTTTAAACAAGGACCTTGGTTATAAAAAAGAGGCTATTGTTTATTTTAGTATTCCAAGGAATTTTTATTCAGAAAAAAAAGATAACAAGCGGTTTGCTTTGCTGGAAAAGATAAAAAGCATTCCGGAAATAGAAAAAATAAGCCTTAGTGGCCCCCCACCTGCTACTGAGGGCTTTGGTATTGGCAGCATGACAGTTGACAACGGCAGGAAAATAGTCGAGTTAATGGTAGAGCAAAAACAAGCCGACAGCAACTATTTCGATATTTACAAGATGAAACTTAAGGCTGGAAAATGGCTGCAACAAAGTGACACGATCAGGGAATTTCTTATTAATGAAACTTTTGCAAAAGAGTTAGGGTTTTCGAAATCTGAACAAGCTGTTGGTCATTTTGCTGACTGGGGAAGTAATAGATTCCCTATAGTTGGTGTATTGTCAGATTTTAATACCAGATCTACCCATAATGCTATTAAACCACTGGTATATTCATCTGCAGCACAAAATAGTTATACTATCCACCTTGCATTAAAACCACCAAACAGTAATCCTGATATGTGGAAGAATGCTTTAGCGAAAGTAGAAAAATCATATAAAGAGTTTTATCCGGAAGATGATTTTAGCTATACTTTTTTTGATGAAAGTATTGCCGCCTTTTACAAAAGCGAACAGGATATTTCCCGGTTATTGAAATGGGCATCTGGCCTCTGCATCTTTATAAGTTGCCTCGGTTTGCTGGGGTTAGTGATTTATATAACGAATACCCGTAACAAAGAGATTGGTATCAGAAAAGTGCTGGGAGCATCCGTTGTTCAAATCTTAACCCTGTTATCGAAGGATTTCATATCTCTTGTCATGATCGCATTTATTATTGCATTGCCTGTCTCTTGGTGGGCTATGCACAATTGGTTGCAGGATTTTGTTTACCGCACATCACTTAGCTGGTGGGTATTCGCGGTAAGTGGTGCAGGTATGGTAGTAATTGCACTTTCTGTATTAAGCATTCGCACTATTAAATCGGCTACAGAAAATCCGGTAAAAAATTTAAGAACGGAATAAAAAATTACTGTCTTGATAAGAAATTATTTCAAAACAGCATGGAGAAATTTATGGAAGAACAAGACTTTTTCTGCCATAAATATTCCTGGTTTAGCATTGGAGATAAAAGCTGCTATTGCTAATCGGGTGAAGAGTTTGAGAACAGAATGGTAGAACCACGATTATAACTACCATTTTTTGGAGTGAAAAAGATAAGAATAATGCTTTTAGTTCCGAAAACAATTGTCTAGTTGAAATATATCAAGTTTGAAAAAATTAAATTATGCTAAAAAATTATTTTAAAATGGCCTGGCGAAATATCACACGCAATAAAGTCATAAGCTTTATTAATATCTCAGGCCTTGCCATCGGAATCTCCTGTGTTATCCTTATCTTATTTTATGTTCAGGATGAGCTTAAGTATGACCGTTCCTTTAAAGATGCCGATAAATTATACCAGGTTAATTTGAATGGCATTTTTGGTGGAAATGAGTTTACGACAGATGCCACTCCGCCTCCTGTAGGCAAAGCATTGACAACGGCATTTCCTGAAGTGGAAACATACACAAGAGTGTACCGCCCCGGAGACCAGGTGGTGCGTTATGAAGAAGCAAAACAAACAGAAAGCTTTTTTACCGAATCAAACATTCTTGCAGCCGATTCTAATTTTTTTGAATTATTCAATTATAAATTAAAAGAAGGTAATGCCGCAACTTGTCTGCAGAAGCCTGATAATGTTGTAATAACCACGCAAACAGCAAAAAAATATTTTGGCAATAATTCTCCGATAGGCGAACTCTTACTTATGGGAAATGAAAGAACGCCTTTCATTGTCACAGGCTTGTTGGAGGAGCTTCCTTCACAATCTACTCTGCAATTCGACATGCTCACTTCCATGTCATCTTACCCGTTGGTTAAATATTTTGACTGGAGTTGGGTTTGGAGCAACGTAGGCACTTTTATAAAACTGAATGCAAAGGCAGCAAATGATGCAGCAGCCATTCAAAAGCTTGAAGCGAAGTTTCCGGCTATGGTAAAACAACAGGCAGCAAGCGCTTTTGACAGAATAGGCCAACCATTTGATGAATTTATTAAGAAAGGCGGAAAATGGGATTTTTATCTGCAGCCGCTTACTGCAATACACCTTCATTCTGCCGGAATCAGCTCATGGCATAAAACGCTGGGCGACATTAAGTATGTATATATCTTTTCCATCATCGCCTTTTTCATCATCATTCTCGCCTGTGTAAACTTTATGAATCTTTCCACTGCGCAATCAGTAACAAGAGCTAAAGAAGTTGGGATCAGGAAAGTACTGGGTTCAATAAAATCACAGCTGGTAAGGCAATTTCTAACTGAAGCAATACTGCTAAGCTTTATATCAACGCTTATAGCTATTGTATTAGCAGCCTTGTTGTTGAAACCATTTAACTTAATTGCCGGAAAGGAACTTCATTTTGAGTCATTGTTAGAAAACAACAATTTACTTCTTGTAATATCACTTACGCTGTTTACCGGTTTGCTTGCAGGAAGTTACCCTGCGTTTTATCTTACTTCTTTTAAACCTGTGGAAGTATTAAAAGGATTGAAACAATTCAGGTCAAACGCAGGAACACTCTTTATACGTAACGGACTGGTAGTCTTTCAATTTACCGTATCAACCTGTCTCATTGTTTGTACAATAATTGTTTTAAAACAACTGCAATTTACCCGCAATCAAAGTGTAGGATTTAACAGGGAAAATGTAGTGGTAATTGCAAACAACAATCGACTTGGCAATAGCGCGGAAGCTTTCAGGCAGGAGTTAACAAAAATGCCCGGAGTTCTTAGTGCAAGTGTGTCTACCAACGCTCCGACAAATGGAAATTTTACTGATTTTTATGTGCCCGAACAAACAGGTACGGCAGAGCAAGTATCAAAAGATATTGCTCTTTCTTCATTTATGGTAGATGATAACTTTATCTCAACCTTACAGATAGAATTACTGAAAGGGAGAAAATTTTCTCCTGACTTTTCAGACTCCCTTTCTGTCATTTTAAATGAAACCGCAGTAAAACAAATAGGATGGAAAGAACCGCTGGGAAAATACATAACCTATCCCGGAGGTAAAATGGAAAAATATAAAGTTGTGGGTGTTGTAAAAGATTTTAATACTGAATCGTTTCGTACTGCAGTATCCCCTTTCGCATTATTTCATTCCTCTTCAAAATCTTACGATATAAGCACATCTTATGTTTTAGCCAGAATAAAGCCTGGTGATATAAACAAAACATTAAAAACAATAGAAAGCAAGTGGAAAAGTTTTTTGCCAAATACTCCTTTCGATTATACTTTTCTCGACAATGAATTTAATTCATTATATCGTTCTGAAGAAAGAATGGGAGCTGTCTTTGGCATCTTTACAGCGTTATCAATATTTGTAGCATGCCTTGGTTTATTTGGTTTAGCTGCCTATACAGCCGAAAGGCGAACAAAAGAAATTGGCATCAGAAAAGTATTAGGCGCTTCTGTAAACAACCTCGTTACCCTATTATCAAAAGACCTCGTAAAACTTGTTATCATTGCCTCAATAATTTCATTCCCACTGGCCTGGTGGGGAATGAACAAATGGCTGCAAAACTTTGCTTATAAAACAACCATCAGTTGGTGGATTTTCACATTAGGCGGATTTGCAGCAATAGCTATTGCATTGTTAACGGTAAGCTTTCAGGCAATTAAAGCGGCGGCTGCAAACCCGGTTAAGAGTTTGAGAACAGAATAGAACCACGATTTTTTGGATTAAGAAAGATTGTGAGGAAATAAAAGTTTAGAACAATAATTAGGAATATTACTCTTATTATAAAACATATTATAAACAACTCAAAGCTCGTAGCTGAAAACTCAAAGCAAAAAAAACATGCTTAAAAATTATTTTAAAACCGCCTGGCACAGCATCTCTAAAAATAAGACTACTGCTTTAATAAATATTGCCGGCTTATCTGTAGGCATGACTGCTGCTGTACTCATATTGGTATGGGTGCAGAATGAAATGAATTTTGATAATTATCAGCCTGACTCAAACAGAATTTACAGGCTGACAACAAGCCTTAAAGAAAATAACTGGATTTGGGAAACCACACCTTTACTGCTGGCTGATGCTGCAAAAAAAGATATACCGGAAATTGAAAAAGTATCGAGGCTTTATCCTGATAATCAGCCTGTGTTTAATATAAAGGGTAACCTTAATTACGAAAAAAAGTGCGCGTATGTGGATGATGACTGGTTTAATATATTTCACTATGATTTTGTAAAAGGAAATGCCGCATCTTTTGCACACAACCCTTACAGCATCATACTTACAGCTTCCGCCGCAAAAAGATATTTTGGCAACCGCGATGCAATAGGGAAAACTATCCGCATAGATAGCATGAACTACCAGGTAAAAGCAATTGTGAAAGATGCACCCGTAAATTCAAGTTTTCAGTATCAGGTATTCATGCCGCTTGCAGCTTTATTAACCAATGCACAGCGCCGAGAGAATGATGAGAATTGGGACAATTTTAATTATATAACATTTATAAAACTAAAACCGGGTTCCAGTCCATCAATTACTGTCAAAAAGCTGGCAAATATTTTACCAGGTAATGAAAAAGGCGGCACCGGCATCAGCCTTATCTCCTTAAAGGACATGCATTTTGAAAACGAACTGCAGTCATCAGCATTTGTACATGGTAACCGTAACACGGTTTACATTTTTTCTGTCCTTGCTTTTCTGCTGTTATTGATAGGATGTATCAATTATGTAAACCTAACGACAGCAAAGGCAAGCCTTCGGGCAAAAGAGGTAAGTGTTAGAAAGATGGTTGGCGCAAAGCGTATTCATCTTTTTTACCAGTTTATTGCAGAGTCTTTATTAATCAGCTTCATATCATTGATTGCAACACTTGTGCTTATACAGTTGTTTTTGCCTTCTTTCAATTCGGTTACAGATAAAAATTTTGTATTAACACTTACCTCTGTAAGCATGTGGCGTGTTATTGGCGTTGCACTATCTGCCGCATTGCTGCTCAACAGCATTTACCCGGCGCTGTTGTTATCTTCTTTTAAACCTTTACAGGTGTTCAGAGGCTTCACTGTTTTAAAAGTAAAAGACAGTTATTTCAGAAAGGGGTTAGTGATTGTGCAATTTACTATTTCTGTTATGCTCATTGCAGCCGCTATTATTATATACAGGCAAATGAATTTTATACAGAAAACAAATCCGGGGTACAACCGGTCACAGGTTTTATCATTTGCATTGCCGCCATCTGTTGCCCGGGAAAAAAAGGATTTGTTAATGCAATCCATAAAGCAGGAATTGCTTGCACATAGCAGCATACAAAGTGTCACAAGTGCCAATCAGACCATTGTAAATATTGGCAGTATATCCACCGGCAGTGCAGACTGGGAGGGACATGATACGACTTATAATCCAAAAATAGCCCAGCTTTCAACTGACGCCGATTTTCAAAAAACTATGCAGCTTCAAATGAAAGAAGGCAGGTGGCTGCAGCAAGGTAATGGAGCAGACAAAAACAATGTGATACTTAACGAAGCTGCCGTAGCAGAATTGAATATACCCAAACCTGTTGTCGGGCAACGCTTCACCTTTAAGGGAAGAAAAGGACAGATTATTGGCGTTGTAAAAGATTTTAATTACCAGAGCCTGCACGATAAAACTGGTCCGCTCATTGCCTTTAATGACCCGCTATGGTTTAGGGTTTTTATGGTTCGCATTGGGCCAAATAATGCTTCGCAAGCCGTAGAAGCTATTCAAAATGTATGGAAAAAGATTTTACCAGGCAATCCACTTGAGTATAATTTTTTAGATGATACGTTTAATGAGTTATACAAAGAAGACAGGCAAACATCTTTTCTCATTTTTGTATTTTCCATCATAGCAATAGTTATTTCTGCCCTCGGCTTATTTGGTTTAGCGACATTTACTGCAGAGCAGCGCACGAAAGAAATAGGCATTCGAAAAGTATTGGGCGCAACCGTAGTAAACATTGCCGCACTGCTTTCAAAAGATTTTGTGAAGCTGGTGTTTATTGCTATACTTATCGCATCACCTGTCGCTCTTTGGGCAATGAATGAATGGATACAAAATTTTGCTTACCGCATTGATATTACCTGGTGGATGTTTGCCATTGCAGGATTGCTTGCATTACTGATTGCGTTAATAACTGTAAGCTTCCAGGCAATAAAAGCAGCGGTTGCAAATCCGGTAAAAAGCCTGAGGACAGAATAATAGAACAGAACCACGATTTATTGGATTTTAAGGATTATGAGGAAATAGAGGTTTTTTTACAATGAAAGAGTTAATGGCTCCTACTTTTCCTTCAAAAATTTGTGCAAGTTCTTTTATTGGTTTACCCTCACAAAAAAGCAGTTCAAGTTTATTGTCGTCATCTGGTGTCCATGGTGAATATGCTTGTTGATGGGTTTGTCTTATTTGCTCAACTGAATATGTTTTATCTTCCGTTGCTTCTGGGTTTTTAAGTTCCTGGAATTTTCGGAGTGCTTTTCGAAATGCTTCCTCAAAATCTTTTAAGTTTTCGTCAAACACAATTAATCCGTAGTGTTCAAATCCTACATTTGTTTTTTTACTCTCGGAAATTTTCAAGTACAAGTCCCCCTTCTCACTTTTGTTTATGTCAAAAAAGTAAGTCCTATTGCCTTTGGTAATTTTATGACTAAATATCTCTTTGTCGTTCATTTTCTAACTCTTTACTCAAAGATTGCAACTTGTTTTAAGTTGTCAAAATATGCCTTTAAGAAACCCGCGCTTATTATTCAAAAATAGTAAGTGCGCATTTGTGACAAAGAACGAATTGCGAATGAAAAAGAAGCTTTTAAAAAATTTCTGCATTAATGTATTAACAAGAGAAGCCACGAACCGCTAAATGACTTCTTAATTTACTTCCTAATGTCATTGATATGGAATGGAACAGAAAGCTCTGGTACTACGTAAGTATCGGGGCTTCGTTTTGGGGCTTTTCGTCTACTCCTCTTAATGCTGTATGCCGTTTTTTGTAAGCCGAGAAGAAACAATATTTCTTTACAAACTAACATTCTCTTCAATCTATAATTTTCATCAATAATTATTTCGTAGATGCATTAAGTCTTAATAAGTAAATTAAAGAACCAATACCTACAAATAGATGTGTGATTTCAACCGGCGCCATTTTACTTACTGTCAAAGCGCCGTCAAGAATACCCCAGAGGTCTGCAGATAAACCCAATAGATGTGTAATAATATTTGTCACTAAAAGCCCTTTAAGAATTTCTGAATTCTCTTGATTGCGTAAAAAATAATTTATAGCGCCGCTACCAATTATTAGTCCGCCCATACCTCTGAGTACGGAAATTGTTTGAGGTGTTGTCGCAATGTCCAAAAAACCTGCTGCAAAGTTTGGAACAAAAAACATCATTGCTCCAAATGCAAAAGATAATATGGCAGTAATTAGTAAAAATGTTGGGCGCTTCATATTTTTTTACGCATAATTGTCAAAGCGAAATTAGTCAATACACTTGCAAATTATTATTGTGTCCGCAAATGGCATACAACGGATTAGGTGTTTAAGAAGTAGCGGAATTAGCATTCCTTCAGTTTCACCCTTTTCCAATTTTCAATAAAGATATGGAGTTGAGCCATTGTAGTCAAGCCGCTATTTCTTAAACACCCGTGTTAGCAGCCGTTATTATTCCTTACTTATCCAAAAATTTTAAGTTCACAATTTACATACTGCTATACTCTTATATCAGGTATCACAATAGACTGGTCTTAATGTACCCGCCCTTTTTCTTCTTCATTACCTGATGTTCTGTTGTTATTAGTGCCCTGCCCGTTACCTAAACGGTAACTCAGGCTTAGCTGCCAGTAGCGAATGATCTGAAAATTAGTAAAGGTTTGCGCAATGCCATTCACCGTATAAGAATAGGCCATAGCACTGCTTCTAAAAGCATCATTGAGGTTTAGTGCTACATCCCACTTCTTATTTGCCGTAGTAGCTTTTACTCCTACATCTAACTTGTAGTACCTGAAAGTTTTTCCAATGTGATCCACTTCTGGAAATTGATACCAAAAGTTAACAGCAGCAGCAACGGTTTTGCTCTTATTGAAATACAGGGTATTGGTGCTGGAGAGATAAGCACCTATTTCTTCAATACTCCTAATGTTTGCAAATGAGGAATGAGCACTAGTATGATAGATGCTCATCATTGCTCTGCTTTCCCACCAGTTCAACGGCTTTAACAATATATTCTCTGATACACCCATCCGGAGAATGCGGATAAAGTTGAATGGTTTTGTATATACAAGGTTTGTATCGGGACTGACAATCGTAACATTCGCAAAACCGTTATCTGTTCGATTAGCAAACAAAGCTGTTTGGAAGATAGACTTGTAGTCATGTGACAGCTCTACATTATTAGTATACTCGGGTTGCAGATAAGGATTACCCTCTCCATAGCTGTAAGCAGTGTAGAGAGATTTGAAGGGGTTTAAACTCCAAAAAGAAGGACGATTGATGCGCCTTCCCATAGACAGCGAGAAGTTGTTGTTCGTATTGGCTGAATAGCTGGCGAGCAGGGATGGAAATACTTTAAGGTAGTTGTTGGGGGTAGTTTTCTGCACCGTATAAGAATACCCTTTGGTTTGAGTAAGCTCCCCTCTTAACCCTGCCTGAAGCTTCCACTTACCCATCTCCTTGCTCATGCTTCCGTATACGGCTTGTGTGTTCTCGGTATAGTCAAACTCATTACTCAGATTGGTGTTGTACACTAAACTGCCATTACTTTTATTATAGTAAAAGGCATTGCTGTATTCACTGATAAAGCTCAGTTTCCCGCCCAGGCTGTAGGTGGCAAATCGGGTAGGCCAGTCCAAGCCCGCTTTGACGGTATAGATCACAATATTTTGCTTGTTGCGGTCAAAATATTGTGTCTTTCCTTGTGGTTTAAAGTTTCCTTTATCATCATAACTATTGCTTTCAAAATCTGAAACGTCATTGCGATAGTAATTAAAGTAATCAGCGTTTAGAAAAAGTTGTCTGCCTGTAGTGTCTAATTTCATATTGGCATAGACATTCAAGGCAGCGGGAAGGGCTACAGGGTGATAATGAGCATAGGTTTTTAATAGGGAGTCCGCAGTACCGGAGGCATTATAAATGGGGTTGCGGACATTATCCGATCCATCATACATATCGCTGCCACCTGAAAAAGAAGCGCCAATGGTGAGGGAAGAACTGGCTTTATAATCTACCCCTGCCAAAGCGGTAAAGGCATTATGGGTATAAAGACCGGTATCGGTTTGCATCCAGTGTTGTTTGGGATAATACACATCAAATTGAAAGCCTTCCAAATGCCGGTCGCGAACATGGTTGAAGCTACCGTAAACAGACAACCTGTTCCAATTATAAGCTAAATTAGCACTACCGCTTACCTCTCCAAAGGTTCGTATACCATATACAGACGACTCTCCGGGGGCATAATACTTGGAGGTAAACTGTAAATTACCGGAATAACCTTGGAGTTTACTGTGCTTAGTGATGATGTTAATAAGTCCTGCGTTCCCTTCTGCCTCGTAGCGAGCCGAAGGATTGGTGATGAGTTCAATTCCGGTAATCTGATTGGCGGAGAACGATTTTAAATAACGGGTCAGGTCTTCTCCCTGAAGCGGGATAAAACGGTTGTTCATCATAACTCTGGTTACGCCTTTGCCTGCTATACTGATTTCATTGTTATTTATGCGCACTCCCGGAATTTGACTGATGGCCTGCAGGGCATCGCTGCCTGTTGCTGTAACACTGCTACCGACATTGTACACCACTTTATCAGCTGATCGTTCTATTGATGATTTAATCCCCGTAACGGTTACTTCATCCAACTGTTTATTGCTTTGTTGTAACTGGAGGGTAAACGAAGTGTCATGGCTTACATCAAAACGAAGGTTATAGGGCTCATAACCTATACAGGTAATGGTAATAGAATAAGTACCATTGGTTACTTTATTAAAAGAGAAAGTACCTGTACTATCTGTCTGAGATATGTGTTCAATAGCATCAGTTGTTCTTTTGAGGGTAACGGCTGCAAATGGAATTGGTGAATGGGAAGCACTTACAATAGTACCGGAAATACGGGACTGAGCATAAAGTGCTTCAAATGAGGTGAACAACAAAAAGAGGAAAACAAGTCTTACTACAAGCATGGTTTCAAATTAAAGTAAGTTTTCTGCTCCACCAAAAAAATAAACTTATCTTACAATAGTCGGAATACCTTGACAAAATTTGCTATTTTTTTGATAAAGGGTTTCCTTCTTGAAGGCAAATGGTAAAAACTACCTTTGAAATTGAAGTAAGCCGATGTGCATCGTCCTGAAATCAGTTGACTATTTTTTGAGTTATCCACAGGGGGATAAGATACCTGTGTTTTGTTTTTTAATTTAATTCATTCAGTTTTGTTGTATCAGCCTAAGCGGAAGCAGGGTGTAG
>JAABUN010003248.1_pt1 | contig 25855 bp, 18 predicted proteins | sample 5559311 | NCBI WGS metagenome assembly JAABUN01 (sample SAMN10711877, study PRJNA513370) | rock metagenome | isolation source: Antarctica rocks | place: Antarctica: Victoria Land, Siegfried Peak sud
ACCATGTGCATATAGTAGTGAACTTACCAGAGAAAGCTCAGCCGCTGGCCCACACGCTGCGAGCGCTCAAGGGCTACACCGCCAACTTGGGCAACCAACTACTTGGCCGCAAGGGGCAGTTTTGGCAGCGCGAAAGCTACGACCACCTCATTCGGAGCACTTTTGAGCTGGAGCGAGTCATAGCTTACGTAGTAAACAACCCGGTAAAAGCGGGGCTGATTGAAGATTGGCAGCAATGGCCCTATACCTATTGGGTTCAGTAGCGCGAAGTTTCCACTTCGTGCGCGAGCGCAGCGAGCAGGCAGAACCGGGCGGCGCGAACGACCCTGCTCGCTGCACTCGCGCACGAAGTGGAAACTTCGCGCTACTGATTCCGCACCCGAATAAGCTCCGCCGCTACGCTCACCGCGATTTCCTCGGGCAGGCGGCTGTTTATCGGCACGCCAATGGGGCCGTGCAAGCTATCCAAGTTAAAGCCTTCTTCCAGCAGCACCCGGCGTAGCTCGGCTACTTTGGTGGCGCTGCCCAGCACGCCGAGGTAGCGGTAGGCGTGGCCTAGTAAGCGGCGCAGGGCTACGGCGTCGGTGCGGTAGCCCACGGTCATGACGACCACGTAGTGGTGCGGGCCGGAGGGTAGGGCCAGGGTTTCGTAGCCCACGCGCTGGCGGTGGTGGGCGTAGTAGTTGGCGTCGAGGGTCGGCAGGTCGGCGCGGTCGTCGAGCACGGTTATCTCAAACTCCAGGTTAGCCGCTAATTGCGACAGCGCCAGGCTGACGTGCCCGCCGCCCACAATCGTGAGCTGGTCGCGGAAACCCAACTGCTCGCGGTAGGTCCAGGCCGGGCCGGGCTGGTAGTCATAAAATTCGGCTGGCTTTTCGCTGGTTAGCCGCAGGCCACCGGCCTCGCTCACCTCCCACGCGCTACTGCTGAGGCTTTGCAGCGCCGTTTCGATGGCCGCTACCACCGGCAAATCATCCGGCCGCAGGGGCCACAGCAGCACTTCCTGCTCGCCGGCGCACATCAGGCCCGAGCGGTCGGCCGGGGCCTCGCGCCGGTGAATCTGGGGGCGCAGCAGGGGGGTAGGGTCGGCGTCGCGCAGGCGCTGGCGGACCAGCTCCACCCACTTGTGCTCCATGATGCCCCCGCCAATGGAGCCGGCCACGGCCTCGGCCGTTACGACCATTTTGAAGCCCTGGCGGCCGGGGCTGCTGCCCTCGCTGCGCACCACGCACAGCAGCGCGGCCGGCCGGCCGGCGCGCAGGGCGGCGGCGGCTAGGGCTAGGGTCCAGGCGGGCAGGTCGCGGGGGGTGGCGGGCATTGAGTAAGGTCATAAAAAAAGTCGCTCACTGAGCGACTTTTTTCTTTTTATCAATTTGCTTATCAGAGTTTTGCACAATTGTCGAATTTTGCTTCGCTCGTTTCTCAACCTGGTCAAGCTTACGTTCGAATTCAGCCAACCACTTTTTATCCGAGTCTAAATCAAAGAAGGCCGGGGTAGGTTTCATAAGTTCTCTTCGCGTAAGGGTAGAGCTACTAATTTAACGACGGTTTGAATCAAGTTGTTCGCTCGCTTGGATGCTTCAGTTCGGTTAATCTGCCTTTGTTCAAGATTACGAAGAATTTTTCGTTTCTCGCTTTCAAATTTCGCGTCAGCTAAGGCAGCAAAGTGGATATCGAAGATACTGAAAAAGCCCCGATTAGGGTGATTGTGGGTAAGCGTATGGCCGTGCATAGCTTCAATCTCACGCTGCGAAAACCTGATGGAGCTAGCAAAACCTAGCGAACGGACTACTACAATGCCTTTACTATCAAACGCAATACCTACCTCAACCGGAGCTCTGGAAATTTGTAGTTCAATACTATGAATCAACTCTGTGAGCGGCAATGCTTGATTTACAATCACGTCATCCAAGCTGAACTCGTTCTTCATTGGCGCTTCTTTTTGTGGTTGGCGGTTATAGAGAATCTCCCTACCCCCGCACTACCGTGCCGGTGATGTATCCAAACGGCGCATCGGTGGCCACGAACACCTCATTGGTATTCGGCTGGCCGAAGGGCTCCAGGTTGAAGGGAATATGGTGCTTGTTGGGCATGATGAGGCTGATTTCCTTCACCTCGGCGGTTTTTTCCAGGATTTTTTCGCCGATGGCGTAGAGCGTGTGCTGCACCGAGAGGCTCTGGTGCTCGGAAAACGTGCGCAGCAGGCTGAGGCGAATTTGCTGGTACAGCGCCTCAAAATTGAGGTCGGCGCGGGTGTATTCCCACTCGGCCTCGCACTCGGTGGCCAGGATGCGGTCGGTAGTTTCGGGCAGCACGGTGTACTCGTCTTTGGGGTAGCCCACGAAGCCCGAGTCGGCGGTTTTGAGCAGCAGGAGGCCCTTCAGGCCGGCCCACACGGTGGCGGGGCCGTTGGCGGGCAGCTCCACCACGGCGCGGCGCTTTTCGTTGCTGCCGCCCACGAAGGCGTGTGGGTGGTCGTGGCCGTCGAAACTCATGCGCTGCCAGGCGTGCTCCAGAATTTCGATGCGGGCCTGGCTCACCTGCGGATTGCGCGACACGAAATGCCGCGCCAGCGCCAGCCCAAACGCCTCGATAGTACCCGTAAAATGCTCTTTGGCGAGCGCGTACACGGTGTTTTTCTGGGTATCGGTGGGCAGGATGAGCGAGTTGTCGCCCAGGGTGTGAGCGGCGGTGAAGTCGCCGGTCAGCCGCACGCTCACCGACACCTGCCGAAACTCGTGGTGGCCGGCGTGGCGGATGACGCGCGAGAGGCTGACGGCATTTTTGCCGTAGGCGCTGGCGGCGAGTTTAATGGGCATAGCGTGTAGATTGCGGGGCAAAAAAAGAGCGGCAAGATAGTCGCCAGGTGCTCCCCCTACCTGCCTCATGCCCGATTTAGTCTTAAAAAGTACCGCCGTTGTCACGCCCAAAGGCCAGCGCCCGGCGCAGCTGGTACTGCAAAACGGCCGCATCGCCGACGTGCTGCCCTACGACGCGCCCGTGGCCGGCCCGGTGCTCGACCTCGGCGACGCGGCCGTGCTGCCCGGCGTTATCGACCCGCACGTGCACCTCAACGAGCCGGGCCGCACCGAGTGGGAGGGCTTCGACACCGGCACCCGCGCCGCGCTGGCCGGCGGCCTCACCACGCTGGTAGACATGCCGTTGAACTCGGCCCCGGTTACGACCTCGGTCGAAAACCTGCGCGTTAAGCAGACCGCCACCCAGGGCCAGCTGCACACGAACGTGGGCTTTTGGGGCGGCATCGTGCCCGGCAACGCGGCCGCGGTGGGGCCGCTTATCGCGGCGGGCGTGCTGGGGTTTAAAGCGTTTTTGACGCACTCGGGCATCGATGATTTTCCCAACGCTACGGAAGCCGACCTGCGCCGGGTGATGCCGCTGCTGGCTAGCTACGGCCTGCCGCTGCTGGTGCACTGCGAGCTTTCGGAAGACAACGATGCGTGGAAAAAGGGAGACACCCGCGCCTACCCCAACTACCTGGCCTCACGGCCCAAAAGCTGGGAGGATGAGGCCATCAGGCTGATGATTCGGCTCTGCGACGAGTACCGCTGCCCGGTGCATATCGTGCATTTGTCGTCGGCCAATTCCCTACCCGCCATCGCCGAGGCCAAGGCCAAAGGCCTGCCCCTGACGGTGGAAACCGGCCAGCACTACCTCTTCTTCAACGCCGAAGACATTGCCGACGGTCAGACGCAGTTCAAGTGCGCGCCGCCCATCCGCGAGCGGGCCAACAACGAGCAGCTGTGGCAGGCGCTGCGAAGCGGCCTCATCGACTTCGTGGCCACCGACCACTCGCCCGCCCCGCCCGACCTCAAGCAGCTGGCCAGCGGCGACTTTGCTACCGCCTGGGGCGGCATTGCCTCGCTGCAACTGGCGCTGCCCGTGCTCTGGACCGCCGCCCGCGAGCGCGGCGCTACCCTGCCCGACCTGGCCCACTGGCTCAGTACCAACCCGGCCCGACTTATCGGCCAAAGCCACCGCAAAGGCCAGCTAGCCAGCGGCTACGACGCCGACCTGCTGGTGCTGGCCGCAGAGGAGAAATTTGTGGTGACCGAGGAGCTGCTACACCACCGCCACAAGGTGTCGCCCTACCTGGACCGCGAGCTGGCGGGCGTGGTCACGCATACTTTCCTGGCGGGCGAGGAGGTTTTTCGGCACCCTGCTTTTTTGCACTTGAACCGGGGGCAATTGCTGACGCGGTAAGCCGCATATTTGCGGTTTCGCCCTACGCGTCACCTCACCCCCTAGCCCCCTCTCCAAAAGAGAGGGGGGACTAGTTTCTAGTCTTGGCTATAATTAGCCAGTATTTAGATGACTATAACTAGAGCTAGTTCCCCCTCTCTTTTGGAGAGGGGGCTAGGGGGTGAGGTGACGCGTAGGGCGAAGTAGATTTTTAACATTATGCCCGACTACCCCAGCCGCACCGCCCACATTCTCAGCCGCATCCACGAGCTGGCCGCCATCAGCGAAGACGCGACGGGCGCGACCGTGACGCGCACCTTCGGCACGCCGGCCTTCGTACAAGGCCGCGACCTGGTGCAGCGCTGGTTCGAAGCCGCCGGCCTCGAAACCCGCCTTGATGGCATTGGCAACCTGCGCGGCCGGCTCGTCAGCCAGCGGCCGGGGACCAGGACGTTTGTGTTGGCCTCGCACATCGATACGGTGGTAAATGCCGGCAAGTACGATGGCCCGCTGGGCGTGCTGATGGCATTGGACCTGGTAGAAAGCATTATCCAGCAAGGACTTGAATTGCCGTTCAATCTGGAGCTGATTGCCTTCAGCGACGAGGAAGGGGTGCGCTTCCACACTACCTACCTGGGCAGCAAAGTGGTGACGGGCGCCTTCGAACCTGCGCTGTTGCAGCGCACCGATGCCAACGGCATTACCCTGGCCCAGGCCATTGCCGAGATGGGCGGCAACGCCGCGCGGCTCGCCGCCGACGCCCTACCCCCCGCCGAGTGGCTGGGCTACTTCGAGCTGCACATCGAGCAGGGCCCGGTGCTGTGGGAAAGCGGCGTGCCGGTGGCGCTGGTCACGGCCATTGCCGGGCAGCAGCGCGTGGAGCTGACCTGGCAAGGCATGGCCGGCCACGCCGGCACCGTGCCCATGCCCATGCGCCAGGATGCGCTGGCCGCCGCCGCCGAGTTTGTGCTCGCCGCCGAAGCCTTTGCGCGGGCCCACGGCCAGGGGCTGGTGGCCACGGTGGGCCAGCTGCGCATTCCGTATTCGGCCAGCAACGTCATTCCCGGCCAGGTTGTCCACAGCTTTGACTTGCGCAGCCCCGATGCCGGCCAGCTGGCGGCGGCCTACGCCGACTTGCAGGCGCAGGCCGAAGCCCTGGCCGCCCGGCGCGGACTCGGGCTGACCTGGCAGCTGGTGCAGGCCACCGCGCCCGTGCGGTGCGACCGCGAGCTGAACCGCCTGCTCGGCCAGGCCATCGCCGCCAGCGGCCACGAAGTGGTGGGCCTGGTGAGCGGCGCCGGCCACGACGCGGTGCCCGCCTCGGCCGTGGCCCCGGCCACGATGGCATTTATCCGCTGCTACCAAGGCATCAGCCACAACCCGTTGGAAAACGTGGAAGCGGCCGACGTAGCGGCGGCGCTGGAAGTGGCCGAGCGGTTTCTTCTCGAATTAAAAAATGCGCATGAATAGGTCGGTTATCCTTGCGAGCGCAACGCAGTGGAGCGCGGCAATCTTTCCTTGGTCGTTCGCTTCACCAGGTTAGCAATCCTGACGTGAAGGAAAGATTGCCGCGCTCCACTTCGTTGCGCTCGCAATGACAAACGATTTTTGCCTTTCACTAGTAACTCCTTTCTCTATCCCACCTCATGCAACTAGGCTCGGCTACCCGCTCCGTTACCCGGCGCAACCACGCCATTATCGCGCCCGATGGCTACATCAACAGCAACGTGCCCGGCTGGACGGGCGGCACCGTCAACGTTATCATTAATGAGCAGATGGGCGCGCGGCTCTGCCAAACGCTCGTTACCCTTACCGATGCCGGGCAGCTGACGGGCCGCACCGAGGCCAGCCAGATTTTCTTCTACGTGGTGCAGGGCCAGGTGCAGGCCACCATCGGCGACGACAGCCGGATTCTGACGGCGGGCAAGTGCGTGTACGTGCCCATCGGGCAGCCCTACGTTTTCAAAAACCCCACGGCTAACACGCAGTTGCTCACCTTTCACAAGGTGTATGAGCCGCTGGCGGGCCACGACGTGCCCGGTGTATGCTGGGGCGAAAAAGACAACAGCAAGGCCCCCATCTATATGAACGACGAGGCGCTGCGCATCCAGGAATTGCTGCCCAATGAGCCGGGCTTCGACATGGCCGTCAACATCTTCACCTACCAGCCCGGCGGCAACCTGCCGATGGTCGAAACCCACATCATGGAGCACGGCCTGCTCTACTTACAGGGCCAGGCCATCTATATGCTTGACCAGCAGTGGTACCCGGTGCAAAAGGGCGACTCCATCTGGATGGCCCCGTTCTGCCAGCAGTGGGCCGCGTCTATTGGCAAGGAGCCGTCGGTGTATATCTACTATAAGAACGTGAACCGGTTTCCGACGGTAATTTAATCGAAACTGCCGCTCTACCCCCCTTCTGTCATGCTGAGCTTGCGAAGTATCCTGTCGCGCCTGCACGAGTCGCCTGTTTGGTAATTCGACTGGCGTAAGCGTGATAAGATGCTTCGCAAGCTCAGCATGACAGCTGACTAGTTAGTTTCCATCGAGTATGACGCTATCCGACCTCAACGCCCTACCCCCCGCCGCCCGCGCCGAGGCACTGGCTACCTGCTGCGGCGCTACCGCCTGGGTCACCACCCTGAACCAGCAGTTTCCCTTTGCCTCAGCGGCCGCGCTCTACGAGGCGGCCGAGCGCACGTGGTACAACCTGACCGAGGCTGACTGGCGCGAGGCCTTCACGCACCACCCCAAAATAGGCGATACGAACGCGCTGCGCGAGAAATTTGCCAGTACGGCCACCTGGGCAGCTGGTGAGCAGGGTGCCGTGCGCCAGGCTTCGAGTGAAACGCTGGCGGCGCTGGCGGCGGGCAATGAGGCCTACAAAGCGAAATTCGGCTACATCTTTATCGTGTGCGCCACGGGCAAGTCGGCCGACGAGATGCTGGCGCTGCTGCAAGCCCGGCTGCCCCACGAGCCGGCCACCGAAATTCACGTTGCGATGGGCGAACAGGCTAAAATCACGCGCCTGCGCCTCGAAAAACTACTCGCATGAGCCAGTTCACCACCCATATTCTTGACACGACCAAGGGCCGGCCGGCGGCGGGCGTCACCATCGCGCTATTCGAGCCGGCCGGCGACGACTGGCGCGAAATCGCGCGCGGCATCACCAACGCTGATGGCCGTATTCCCGATTTATTGCCCGAGAATAAAATTCTGGCTATGGGCGTGTACAAGCTCAAGTTTTTTACTCAGGAATACTTTGCGCGCGACGGGCTAGCCCATTTTTACCCGTTCGTGGAAATCTGCTTTACCGTGGCCGACGCGGCGCACTACCACGTGCCGCTGCTGCTTAACCCCTTCGGCTACAGCACCTACCGCGGCTCGTGAGCAGTAGCGCGAACTTTCCAGCTCGTGCGCGAGCACCGCGAGCAGGCGGAACCGGACGGCGCGAACGACCATGCTCGCTACGCTCGCGCACGAGCTGGAAAGTTCGCGCTACTGGCCTGTCGCCTATTTAATTTCTTCCCTACCCCATGAAACTCAGCCTTCAGGACTCCGATAAAACCGCTTTGCTCGACCAGTTGGGCGAGGCCAACCTGCGCTTTCAGCACACCTACCCCGGCGACCGGCCCGACCGCCAGCCCGTGCACACCGTGTACGGCGGGGCCAATCTTTTCAAGGCCGATACCTGCGGGCGGATGGGCGAAATCGCGTTGCGCAACCTCCAGACCTACGCCCCCAACTTCGTGGAGCTGGCGCGGGTGCTGGCGCGGGCCGGCCACGAGCACCTGCCTACCCTCGAAAAAGACATCCACGACCTCACCGACTACCTCGACAAGCTGCCCGCTGCCCAGCGCCGCCAGGAACCCGCCTGGCTGGCCTACACCGTGTACAACAAGCTGGTGCGGAAGCTCAAGACCGAAGCGGTCGAAGATTTTCGCATCGACTTTGAGGATGGCTTCGGCAACCGGCCCGATGCTGAGGAAGACGCCACCGCCGTGCAGGCTGCCCAGGAAGTAGCCAAAGGGATGAAGCAGGGCACGCTGTCGCCCTTCATCGGCATTCGCATCAAGCCCTTTACCGAAGACCTGAAGGCGCGGGGCGTGCGTACCCTCGACATTTTCCTGAGCACCCTGCTCGAAGCCACCGGCGGCTCCCTACCCCCCCATTTCGTGGTGATGCTGCCCAAGGTGACTATCCCCGAGCAGATGACCACGATGGTGCGCCTGCTGGAGCTGCTGGAAAAGGCTAACAACCTGGCGCCCGGCACGTTGAAGATGGAAACGATGGTGGAGGCCACCCAGATTGTGATGGACGATGAGGGGCGCAACCCGCTCCTGCGCATCATCCGGGCCAGCGAGGGGCGCTGCATCGCGGCGCACTTCGGCACCTACGACTACACGGCCTCGGCCGGCATCACGGCCAAATACCAGACGATGGCGCACCCCGTGTGCGACTTTGCCCACCACATGACCAAGGTGGCGCTGGGCGGCACCGGCATCTGGCTCTCGGATGGGGCTACCAACGTGATGCCCATTGGCCCGCACCGGGGTGATAACCTGAGCTTTGCGCAGCTGCGCGAAAACCAGGAGGCCGTGCACGGCGGCTGGCGCCAGGCCTACCACCACACCATGCACTCGCTCATCAACGGCTTTTACCAGGGCTGGGACCTGAACCCCGCGCAGCTGCCCATGCGCTACGCGGCCACCTACAATTTCTTCCTCAGCTCCTACGAAAGCGCCGTGCACCGCCTCAAAACCTTCGTGGACCGCGCCGCGATTTCGACCCTTACCGGCGATATTTTTGACGACGCCGCCACGGGCCAGGGCTTGCTCAACTTCTTCCTGAAAGCCCTGAACTGCGGCGCCATCTCGGAGGAGGATATCGTGCCTACCGGCCTCACGATTGAGGAAATTGAGACGCGCTCATTCTACCGCATTCTCGAAGGCCGCCGTAAAGCCTAGGATTGGGCGTGCAGGATAGGTACTAAAATCGTACACAATTCGGGCATTTAACACTCTAAGCCTCTCCCGGCAGCTCTCGTTTACCCTTCTGGGAAGCGGCTGGCGGGGGAGAATTTGTGATTGATAATCAACAGGTTATTAATTTTATAAACTTCAGTAAGTTCATAAAATCTTCATTAACAGTGAACGCATCGTGAAGTAGTTAATTATCAACGCTTAAGCCACCTGACGCGTAGGGAAAGGGGCAAACTGATAATTTTTTTAACTCCTTAATTCCTTTTCCAATGACCTTCGCTGACTCTTTCGTTCCGACCGCTGGGGAAGTGGGTATGCTGCCCATGCTCACGTATTTCACCATGACGTTTGCGGCCTACTGCTTCCTGGGCAACGTCATTTTTAGCTTTCTCACCAACCAGAGCGTGGCCCCCGAACACCGCATTTCGCGGGCCTACGGTGGGGTCATCGCCATCGTGGCGGGCGTGTCGTACCTGCTCATCACCCGGTTTTACCACGGGATGCTGCAAGACCTCACGCACCTGACTTCGCCCGAGGCGCGAACGGCCCTCATCCGGCACAGCTACCAGGCCATTGGGCAGTATCGCTACATGGACTGGGCCGTGACTACCCCCCTGCTGCTACTGAAAGCGTCGTCGATGCTGCGCATCCAGTACAGCGAGGCAGCGACGGCTATCCTGGTGATGCTGCTGGCCGACCTGTTCATGATTGTGACGGGTTACGTTGGGGAGCAGCAGCTGACGGCGGCCGGCGAGATTATCACCAGCGGCAAGCTGTTTTGGGGCGCTGTCTCGACGGTAGGCTACGTGGTGGCCATCGTGGCGCTGTACGGGCTGTACAAGAAGTTTGCCGCCCGCGCCAACGATACCGAGCGCTGGGGCTTCAAGTTCATCGGCATCACGACCGTCACGACCTGGGGCGTGTACCCGCTGGGCTACATGCTGACCATGACGAGCATCGACCTGAACTACATCCACATCGCGTTCAGCGTTTTCGACGTGTTCAATAAAGTGGGTATCTCGGTAGTGGCCTACCTGGTAGGCAAGCGTCTGCTTGATGAGCGCCTGAACGAGAAGAAGGTACTCGATGGCTATGCCACGGCCTAGCCTGGCCGATAATCTGCGCCAGCCCACGGCGCGGCCCCAAATCTACTCCTACGGGGTAGTGCTGGTGGCCGCGGCCGTGGGCTGGCTGCTGCCGGGCGCGGCCAGCTGGGTGCTGGGGCCGGCGCTGCTGCTGGGGCTGGTGCTGCTGGGCGTGGCCCACGGCGCCTGCGACCAGTACGTAGTGCGGGCCACCCACCCCGCGCTGGCCCGCAACCAGGTGCGCTACTGGGCCGTGTTTCTGGGCGGCTACCTGGGGCTGGCGGCAGGGGTAGGGCTGCTCTGGTGGTGGCAGCCAGCGCTGGCGGTGGCGTTTTTCTTTGGGCTGTCGGCCTGGCACTGGGGCTCAGGCGATGCGCCGCAGGCGGCGCGCTACCGGGCGCAGTGGCTGGCGCACAGCCTTTTGCGCGGCGGGCTCATCTTCGCGGTGCCGCTCTGGTTTTGGCCCGCCGAGACGCGCGCGCTTACCAACGGCCTGCTCGCGCTGGCCGGGGCCGCGCCAGTGAGCGCGGCGGCTATGCTGGCGGTGGCGCGGTGGCTAGGGCCGCTGGTACTGGCTGGCCATTTGGCCCTGTGGGCCAGCTACTTCTTCACGCACCAGCGCCAATTAGCCCTGACTGATATGCTGGAAGCACTGCTGCTCAGCTTCTTGCTGGTGGCGCTGCCGCCGGTGCTGTCAGCGGGCGTGTACTTCGTGTTCTGGCACAGCTTGCAGCATGTGTTGCGCATGAATGCCGTGATGGGCCGGCCCTTTGCCGGCAGCGGGCGGGCCTTGTGGGCTGAGTTGGGCTTCTTTCTAAAGCGCTCGGCGCCGCTGCTGGCGGTGAGCGTGGCAGCGCTGGGGATACTCTACGGCCTGGCGTGGGCGCGGGCGGCGGGCGGGCCGGTGCTCATCAGTCTGGCGCTGCTGGTGGCCTCGGTGGTGACCCTACCCCACGCGTTGCTCGTGACGCTGGGGCTGGACGCGGCCCGCTGGCGGCGGGGGTAAAACGAGCTTATCCACCTTGGTTTGACAACCCTTAGGCGAATAATTGCGTGTTCAGGCAAGGCGCGGTAGCGCGCTTGGTTTCCTTTTTACCTCCAGTATGGATTTCTCAATAGCCTGGCAGCAAATCAATAACATGGGCCGCGAGTTTATGGTATTGCTGCCCAACCTGGTTTTCGGGCTTGTCGTCTTTGTCGCGTTCATTTTTGCCGCCCGCGGCGTGCGCACGCTGGTGCAGCGCCTGACGGAGAACCGCCAGCAAAGCGAAAGCCTGAAAATACTGCTGAGCCGCCTGGCCTACGTGGTAACCCTCATTCTGGGCATTCTCATCACGGTGACCATCGTGGTACCCAGCTTCACGCCGGCCAGCCTGCTGAGCGCGCTGGGGGTAGGCGGCGTGGCGATTGGCTTCGCGTTTAAGGATATTTTTCAGAACTTCCTGGCGGGCGTACTGCTGCTGCTTACCGAGCCCTTCAAGCTCAACGACCAGATTCAGTACAAGGACTTTGAGGGCACCGTGGAGTCGATTCAGACCCGCGCCACGACCATCATGACCTACGATGGCCGCCGGGTAGTTATTCCGAACGCGGAGCTGTTTATCAATGCCGTAACCGTGAACACGGCCTACGACAAGCGCCGCTTGCAGTACGACATTGGCATTGGCTACGGCGACGACATCGCCACGGCTCGCAAGCTGATACTGGAAGCCCTGAGCGGCATAGATGGCGTGCTGGCCGACCCCGCGCCCGAGGCCCTGGTAGTGGACCTGGCCGGCAGCAGCGTCAACATTCGGGCCCGCTGGTGGATAAACCCGCCGCGCCGCGCCGATTTCATGGCGGCGCAGGACCGGGGGCTCGAAGCCATCAAAAACTCGCTCACGGCTCACGGCATCGACCTGCCCTTCCCCACCCAGCAAATCCTGCTGCACGACCAAACCGAGGCCACCGACGGCGACCGCAAAACCCAGCGCGAAGGCTGGCCCGCCGGCGAAGGCGACGTGCCCAAATCGCGCCAGGAGCTGCGCGAGGCTGAGGCTAAGCAGGCCATTGAGGCCGAAGCGGATAAAGAAAAAGCCAGGCTTTCCGCCGCTAAGCCGGAAAAAAGCGCCGTGCCCGCCCCGGCCGGCTAGCCCACGCCACTGGCCGGGGCGGCTTTTCAGAATTACTTTCGCCGCATGGCTAATCTACTCACTATCAAGGCGACGCTGGCCTACACCAGCCCTGCCGTGTGGCGGCGCTTGGAGCTACCCGATACGCACACGTTTTGGGAATTGCATTTTGCCCTGCAGCTTGCTTTTGGCTGGGAAAACGCGCACCTCTTTGAGTTCAGCACCGGGCGGGGCGGCCCCGGCCAGCTGCTGACCGGCACGCCGCCCGTGCAGCCCAGTGAGGAAGATTTTATGGCCGAGTGGTGGCGCGACCCGCGCCAGGTGCCGCTGAGCGAGTTTTTGCGGGCCCTAAAGGACAAAGTTAGCTACGTGTATGACATGGGCGACCACTGGGAGCACCAGCTGGTGGTGGAGAAAATCCAGTCCCTGCCCGTCGGTGCGTTCCTACCCCCCGTGCGCTGCCTGGCCGGCCGCCGCGCCGGCCCGCCCGAGGACATCGGCGGCATTCCGGGCTACGAGATGCTGCTCGATGCCCTGGCCGAAAAAGCCGCCGGCACCCGCAAGCGCATGCCCAGCCACTTCGTCGGCCTTGGCAAGTACGACCCCGACAACGCGGAGCTGGATATTGTGAATGATAATCTGCTCGACCTGCCCGCTATCTTGGCCGAGGTAACCACCTCTATCGAGGAGTATCGGCGGCAGCTGGCCGCCCAGCCCCGGCCTACCCGCCAGCGCCCTACCCCCGACGAGTTGCTCAAGCTAATGGGCAACATGCTGAGCTCGCCGCCCGCCGCGCCTAAAAAGAAGCCTGAAAAGCCGAGGTAGGGAGTAAGTGAAAAGACTGGGGTAGCACAGCAGGCATTGCTCAGTCAAGAGGCGCATAACTTACTAAAGTCCCTTAACATAAGAAAGCTTATAAACCCAACCTTGGAAAAGTGGTGCTTTTGGCCTCCCTGCGCGAGCTGCGTCCGGCGTGGTACTTTCCGTGTAAGCAATGCTTAGCTACCTTTCGCGCTCCTTATAATTACCAGTGGCACCACCGCACCGGCCACGCCCTGGTAGCTGCCCTTGCTTCTCATGTGGACTTCTTCCCGCACGCGCTTACGCCGCCTGGAGGCGGCCTGGCACCAGCCGGCTTCGCGCTCCCTACACTTCCCCTTGGTGGCCCGCTACTACGACCACGTGCAGCACGAGCCCGCGTACCATCGCCTACCTGACCAAACCTGGGCGGACCTGAACGGCGAATTGCTCTTTGGACTGCTCGATGCCACGGTGAGCCGGGTAGGCCAGCAATGCCTGTACCACCGTTTACGCAGCCCGCTCGCCGACGAGGCCACCTTGCACGAGTTTGATGCCGCAGCAACCCTGCTGGCGGAGCAACCCGTGGCCCGCGGGCAAGCCTTGCTCGCACTCGACCAGCTGACTGCCCGCGAGGCGTACTACCTGGCCGATTTGCTTAGTGGGCAGCCCCTACCCACTTTGCCCGGCGCTCGCTTCGCGCCGCTGCTCGCGCTGGGGCTGTTGACCACGTTGCTCGGTGGCTTTTGGCTACCCGTGCTCTGGTTGGGTACGGGGGCGTTTGCCCTCACCAATGCGGTGTTTCACTTCTGGCAGCGCACGCGGGTTCAGCTCAGTGTTCGCCCCCTGCTGCAACTGGGCCGCTTGCACCGGGCGGGGCAGGCGCTGCATCGGGCGGCCCTGCCCCTGCGGCCGCTTCAGCAGCTGGCAGCGCCCCTGGCCCGGCTGGGGGCTATCATGCGGCAAGCAGCTTTCTTTCAGGTGGAAGACAATTTGCTGCTGCTCGACCTGCTCAAGATGCTGCTGCTGCTCGACCTGCTGGTGTATGCCCGTTGCCGGGCGGCCGTGCAGCAGCAAGCGCCCGCGATTCGGACCATCTTTGAGGCAGTTGGCTACGTCGATTGCGCCCTGGCGGTGGCCAGCTTCCGCCAGCGCCACGCCACCTGCGTGCCGCACTTTGGGCCGGCTGCCGAGGGCATCCAGCTGCAAGCCGGCTACCACCCGCTGGTGCCGGGGTGCGTGCCGAATGACCTAACCCTGGCCGGGCCAGGCGTACTGCTTACCGGCTCGAATATGGCGGGCAAAACCACCTTTATGCGCACGCTGGGCGTGAATACCCTGCTGGCCCAGACGATAGCTACGTGCCCAGCCACCGCCTACCGCGCCCCTTTTTGCCGGGTGCTCACCAGCCTCAACCTGGCCGACAGCCTGCCCACGGGCAAAAGCTATTACTTGGTCGAAGCCGAAACCATGCGGCAGCTGCTGCTGGCCTGCGACGCGGTCCCCGGCAGCTACCTGCTGCTGCTGGATGAGCTGTTCAAAGGCACGAATACGCAGGAGCGCATCGCCGCTAACAAGGCCGTGCTGGCCTACTTGCAGCCACGCAGTTGGGTAGTGGCGGCCACCCACGATGGAGAGCTAGGCGCGCTATTGCAATCGTGCTTTGTCGAATACCACTTTTGCGAGACGGTCACGGCGGAAGACTGGTATTTCGACTACCGCCTCAAAGCCGGTCCGCTGACCACGCGCAATGCCATTCGGTTGCTGGCGCGCCTGCACTACCCGGCGCAGGTGGTAGCCGCGGCGCAAGCGCTCAGTGCCACGCTGGCTACGCGGGCGCAACCTGGCAGCACCCAACTGACCACGCCGGAAGAACTTATTTCTGTGGCTGATTCGAACAGATAGGAGGAGAATATTTTAGGCTAAAGGGCTCAGCACAGCGACAGTAGCCTGCGTTGAGCGTAGCTTTTTACGTGTTGCAAACGGTCATTTCCAACATGTAAAATCCAGCTTCGGCAGCTACTTACCGAGCCCCAAGGCGCTTTATGTCCTAGCCCCCGTAGAGGCATAGTCAACTATTACGCGCTTTTGGAACCAGTAGCTCAGCTACGAGCCACTGACGCAGGCGCTGCTACTGCCGCCCCCTCCGCCACAAACTCGGGGTAGAGCCCGCCGAGCACGCGCTCGGGCGTCAGGGGTGCCACGAGGGGTAGGGAAATACCCGGCCGGAAGGCCCGCACCGCGTCGCGCAGGGCGAAGTACGCGCCAATGCCGTACATCAGCGGCGGTTCGCCCACGGCCTTGGCGCGCAGGATGGCGTTGGGGTGGCCGGGCGTGTCGAGAAAATGCACGTCGAGCACCTTTGGCACCGAATATAGGTCGGGTATCTTATAGCTGTTCAGCGAGTTGCTGAGCAGGCGGCCTTCGTCGTCGTAGCTCACTTCTTCGAGCGTCATCCAGCCGATGCCCTGCACCACGCCGCCCTCCACCTGCCCGCGGTCGATGGCGGGGCTGAAGCTCTGGCCGAAATCGTGGGCAATCTGCACGCTGTCGATGGTGTAGGTGCCGCGCAGGCAATCGACGGTGGCCGTGGTGAGGGCCGTGCCATACACGTGGTAGGCAAATGGGTGGCCCTGCTCTACGCTGGCGTCGAAATGCACGCCGGGGGTAGCGTAGTGGGCGTTTTCGGTGAGGGCCACGCGCCGCACGAAGGCGCTGCTCACCAGCTTCTCCCAGGTGGTTTCGGCCGGAATGCCGGCGGCCAGCACCTGCTCATTTTCGATAGTAATGCCTTCGTAGTCAACCTGAAATTCAGTGCTGGCGTGGCGCAGCAGGCGCTCACGCAGGGCCTGGCAGGCCAGCTCGGTGGCCTTGCCGTTGAGGTCGGCGGTGGCGCTGGCGGCGCTGGGCGAGGTGTTGGCGACGCGGGTGGTATTGGTGCTTTCGATTTTAATGCGCGAAATCGAGATGCCCAGCGTGCGGGCCGCCACCTGCGCTATTTTGGTGTTCACGCCCTGCCCCATCTCCACCGCGCCGGTGCTGATGCCCACCGAGCCGTCGGTGTAGATGTGCACCAGCGCCCGCGTCTGGTTCATAAACGTCTTGGTAAACGAGATGCCGAAGCAGATGGGCATCATCGCCAGTCCTTTCTTAAAGAGTTGGTTATCTTGATTGAACCTCGCCACGGCGACCCGCTGCCCGGCTAAGTCAAACAGCGCGGCGGCCGTGTCCCAGGCCTGCTCGGCATGGCATAGCTCGGCCGGCTGGCGGTAGGGAAACAGGTCGCCCTCGCGCAAGAGATTTCGCCGCTGAATCTCACTGGGCAGCACGCCCAGCGCCTCGGCCGCTTTGGTGATGGCCGATTCGATAACGAACATGCCCTGCGGCCCCCCAAAGCCCCGAAAGGCCGTATTGGGCGGCAGGTTGGTGCGGCACGAGTTGGCCGTGGCCGTCACGTTGGGGATGCGGTAGGCGTTGGTAGTGTGGAAGAGCGTGCGCTCCAGCACGGCCGGCGAGAGGTCGGCCGAGGCACCCGCATTTTGGTAGTACGTTACTTCGTAGGCCAGGATTTTCAGCTCCTTGCTCAGGCCGATTTTGAAATCGGATGAGTACGGGTGGCGCTTGCCGGTCACGCGCATGTCGGCCATGCGGTCGAGCACGAGCTTCACGGGCTTTTTCGTGAGGAAAGCACCTAACGCGGCCAGGCAGCCCCAGGGCGTGGCCTGGTCTTCCTTGCCGCCAAAGCCGCCGCCCAGGCGCGTTACATCCACTTCTACCTGGTGCATCCCGATGCCCAGTACCACGGCGCAGTGGCGCTGCACGGCCGTCGGCCCCTGGGTCGAGGAGATGATTCTGACCCCGCCCAGCTCGGTCGGGAAGGCGTAGGCGCCCTGCGTTTCGATGTATAAATGCTCCTGCCCGCCGCTCTCCGCTACCCCCTCAAACACGTGCGCGCAGCCCGTAAACGCCCCCACCGAATCGCCGATACGGAAGGTGCGCGGCGGCACTATCAGCTCGCCCCGCGCGGCGGCCTGGCGCGGGTCGGTGAGGACGGACAGCGGCTCAATATCAGCCCGGATGAGCTTGAGCGCGGCGTGCGCCTGGGCCTCGGTACGGGCCAGCACCAGCGCCACCGGCTGCCCCCGAAAGCGCACGTGGCCCTCGGCCAGCAGCGGCTCATCGGGCACGATACCGCCGATTTGGTTGCGGCCGGGAATGTCCCCAGCCGTGAGGATGCGCACCACGCCGGGCGCTTTTTTGGCGGCGCTCAGGTCGAGGCTACGCAGCACGCCGTGAGCCAGCGGCGATTCGTACACGGCCGCGTAGAGCGTGCCCTGCTGCACGGGCACATCGTCGAGGTACTGCGATTCGCCGCGCACGTGGCGCTGGGGGTCGAGGTGGTTCATGGTGCTAGCTGTGGGTTGGCCTGTCGAGCAGTTCGCTTCTTAAATCAATCAATAAATCTGTGGCAATTACCCACCAATCCTGCCCGCGATAGTCTTCTAGCAACTCTTGCATTGACCCCAAGAAAACAAAATTATCACCCCTGACAAAAACAGAGTCTCTGCTAGTAACCTCTTCTAAATCTGCAATATCTAGCGGGCCAGCACGTGCCGATTCCAACGAGCAGTTATGGCAGAACACCAGCGGATTATCGCTTTTGCATTGTAGCGTCGCACAGTAGCTCAGCGCCTGTTTAATCTGGTCAAGTGTTAGTTCATGACCGTCAAGCGCGTGCTGCAATGAATCACGTACAATGCTAACCACATCCCCCACCGCCAGCCGTCGCCCGTCGATTCTAGGCGAGCCGGAAATAGTGTGCTCGGTGCAGACGATGTTTGGAAAACTGGGGGTCATTTACGAATATAATTTTAGTGCTTTTGCAGAACAAATAGGGTGCGTAGCTTGCCTCCGCCCGTCATTGAACGATTGACGTCACAACGACGGGCGGGGGCAAGCCCCGCCCCCTACTTACACCAAATCCCCCAACGCCAGCGCTGGTGCAAAGCGCAGGAAATGCGCAAACAGCAACTGCCGCAACAGTAGTCGCTTGTACTGCGCGGTACCACGCACGTCCGAAATCGGGCTGATTTCCTCCTGCATTACCTCAGTGGCCCCGGCCACCGTGGCGGCGTTCAGTTCACGACCCAACAGGTACTCGCCCGTGCGGGCGAGCAGCAGTGGCACCGGCCCTACCCCACCGGCCGAGAGCCGGGCGGCCGTAATAACGCCGTTTTCGACCCGCAGCCAGGCGGCGGTATTCACGCTGGCAATGTCGAGGTGGGTGCGCTTGGATACCTTTTCGAAGTTGAAAAAATCGCCGGCCTGCGGGGCCGGGAAGCTGATTTCGGTCACCTGCTCATCAGCAGTTTTGGCTAGCTTCTTATAACCCAGATACAACTCCGCCAATGGCACGACGCGGGTAGTGTCGCTGGCATCGGCCAACGTAACATCGGCTCCCAGCGCCAGGAATAGGATAGTTAAATCACCAATTGGTGAGGCATTTACAAAGTTGCCCGCAACTGTACCCATGTTGCGGATGGGCGTACTCGACACCAGCTTGATATACTCGGGTAGGCGCGGTAGCAGGCCGCGCATCAACTCCGATTCGAGTAGTTGGCTGGCCGTGGTGGCGGCCCCCAGCACCACCCGGCCTACCCCCTCTCCTTCGTGCCGAATACCACGGCGGCCATTTTGATCGAACAGCAGGCGTACGGGCTGGGCGCGCAGCTCATCGAGGCGCTGCACCAGTAAGTCGGTACCGCCACTGAGCAGCGGGTGGCTGGCGTGGGGAAAGTGGCTGCTATCGTGGCCGTTCTGGCTTTGAAAGTGGCCGTTGAGCGAGGTCGTAACGGCACTGCCGTTGCTGAGGTGGCCGTTGCTACTGGCGGCAACTAGCGTTCCGGCGGCGGCCGTTTCGGCGCGCAGGGCGGCCAGCCGGGCCGGCATTTCTTCAAAATAAGCAGGCACGAACTGCATTTCGCTCAGCCACTTTACGCTATCGGTAGTGGGCCGCCCGGCCAGCTCGGCGGTGAGGGCGGCGGCGGCGCGCTCCAGCGACTTGTAGCCGGTGCAGCGGCAGATGTTGCCGTCGATGGCGGCGCGGGTGTTCGTTTCGGTAGCCGGCTTGTCGCCCAGGCTGTGGCCCGTCAGCGACATTACGAAGCCCACCGTGCAAAAGCCGCACTGTGCGCCGTGGTGGTCCACGATGGCGCGTTGCACCGGCGTGAGCTGCCCGCCGGCCTGGTTGATGCCCTCCACCGTGACCACGTGCTTGCCGTGCGCGTTGCCGAGCGGCGTGAGGCAGCTCGTCATGCTCTGGTAGGCAATGCGTTGGCCACCTTCGGCCAGCTCGCCCACCAGCACGGTGCAGGCCCCGCAGTCGCCCTCGCGGCAGCCGATTTTGGTGCCCATCAGGTGCTCGTGGTAGCGCACGAAATCGAGCAGCGCGCTGGCGGCCGGCTCGGTGGTGTGGATGGGTTGGTCGTTGAGAAAGAAGGAAATCATGGCCCACGCCGCTATTCTGAGAGAATAAACGGATGGGTAAGATAGGGGAATAAGAACGGTTTGGGACGAAAATGTTTGCTTCCATTAACACAGCCTACCGTACCTCATTAGTTGATTTACCACAAACTTTGAGAGTACCACAGACGTTTTGTCCCTAACATCTTATCTTTAACGCCAATGAGCTTGCCTTTGCCCCCTACTCAATCGCCGCCCTTGCAGGAGTCTTACCGGGCCGAAGATATTTTAGCGCAGTATGGCAGCTTAGAGGCTTTTATGGCGGTAGTAGCCCCTAAAAAGCCGCTTCCTGTTCCAGACCTCCACTTTACGGAGGAGGAAAACCGCCTGATGGACCAACTTTTAGCGGCGGAGCGTGGCGACGGTTCTTTTTGATACCAATTTGCTTATCGGGCGCATCCGGCGGCGGAAGCCACTCCCCGAAGAAGTAATTATTTCGGTGATTGTGGCTGGTGAGGTAGCCGCGTTCGCGCTAAAGGCCGACTGGGGCTATCAGAAGGTTGATTTTATGCAACAGCTGCTCCGGTACCATCCGTTGCTGGAGATTTCGCGTATTTTCACTCTGCCCTACGCCCGGCTCGATGCTTACAGCCAGGGTAAATTAAAAGCGCATCCGCTGCCGCCCGGCCTCACGGCCCGCAACATGGGTAAAAATGACCTCTGGATTGCCGCCTCGGCCCTGTATTTTGATGTGGAGCTGCACACCTCGGATAACGACTTCGACCACCTCGGCCCTATCGGCTTGCGGGTGGTGAAGCACTAAAACAGCACCGCCACCTGCATCCTGCCGGTGTGCACGATGTTGCTGCCGCTGGCCTTGCGGCCGTCGTAGGCCACGTTGATGTTCAGGCCATTGGTGAGGCGCTGCTCCAGGTTGAGGTTCCAGGTGTAGTTGGTGCCGGGGCGCAGAGCCTGCAAGATTTCGAGGGCCACTACCGAGGACTGGTCGCCCGCGAAGCTGACGCGCGTGACGTGGGTAGCGGCCGTGACGGTGCGCTTGCTCACCTGGCTCACGCGGGCTTCGAGGCCCAGGTCGTCGAAGGTGGCATTGGTGTCGCTCACGCGGGCGGCCCAGGTATTGGCTTTGCTGGTGTGCAGCAGCGAGCCGGTGAGGCGCAGCGCCGGGCTGGGCTGGTAGCTGATTTCGGGCTGCACGGTGTAGATGAGCAGGCTGAAATTGCGGTAGCTGGAGCTGGCAGGGTCGCTGGAATACGTAGCCTGGGCCTCCCGAATGTCGCGGGCCACGGTGAGGCGGCCCGTGAACGACTGCGCCAGCGTGCGGCGCAGCAACAGGCTCTGGGTCTTAAGGTTGCGCAGGTCGAAGCCCTGGGTGAGCAGGGTTTTCTGCTGGGTTTGCTGCAAGGTTAGCTCAGCGCCAAAAATAGGATTGGCGCGATTGAAATACAGCGTATTACGCAGCAGTTGATTAAACGCCAGGAGCTTGTCATCTTCCTTGCCGTAGCTGAACGGGCTGAGGCGATTGAGGAGGGTAGGGCTGGTAGTGCGCCGGTCCACCGTGACGCTGCTCACGCTGCTGAGGCGCGCCACCGCGGCCCGCCAGCTGCCGGCCTCGCGCCAGCCGCGGGGCGCGTTCACGGTGAGGCGGTAGCTGAGGCGGTTCTGGTAGGCCGTGAGGTAGTCGTTGGTGGGCAGGTAGACTTTGATGTAGGTGCGGTACTGGGCGTCGGTGGTTTGGGCCTCCAAGAACTCGTCCTTGTCCTGCACGCCGTTCTTGTTGAGGTCGCCGGCGTAGTAGTGGGTGCCCTGGCCGGCGGGCACGGCCACGAAGGAAAAGTCGCGCCGCAGCTCGCGGCCGGTTTGCACGCTGTAGGTCAGCTCGGAGCGCACCTGGTTTTGGAGCAGGCTGAGCGAGTGGTCGATTTTGCCCAGAATATTGCGCTGGCGGGCGCTGTCGGGCTGGCTCACCAGGTTCACGTCGCGGTAGGTGGCCACGATGCGCAGGTCCTGATTCCTGCTGAGGCGGGTGCTGAGGTTGCCCTGCACGGTCTGCGCCTGGTTGTGCACCCGCAGGTTATTCTGCTCAGCGGTGGGCGTACGGTCCTGCCGGAAGCCGTAGCTGAGGCCGTAGCGGGTGCGGCCGGTGTCGGGGCTTTGCAGGGCAAAGGTGTGCTCGTCGAAGTAGTTGGCCGAGCGAATGGTATCGCCCAGGGGCGAGACAACCCGGTTTTTATCAAACCGATAGGTGTAGCTCGGAATAACCCTACCCCCCCCGTAGCGCACGCTGGCCTCGCCGCGCGCCCAGGTAGAGTGGTAGCGCCCGGCCTGCGAGCTGAGCACGAACAGCGAGCCGCGCGCCTCCAGCCGGCCCACCTGCTGGGCCACGTCGAGCCACTGCTGCACGCCGCTCACCTCGCCGGGCCGGTAGCGCCGGCTCACGCGGTAGTTGATGGCGTGGGTGGCGTCGCGGCTCAGGCCCAGGGCAAAGTTGAAGATGTTGTCTTCGCGGGTGGCGGCCGTGGTGGCGTTGGCGGTGCTGGCGGCGCTCCAGTTGCGGTCAAACTCGATGTCGCGGTAGCGGTCGATGGGCGAAAAGCCGGGCTGCGTGTACTCGTAGTCGAGGGCCGAGCGCAGGCGGTAGTTCCGCAGCGCCGCCGGCGCCCAGGTGGGGAGGGCGCGGTCTTGCACGGTGTAGCCCAGGCGCATGGCCCCGCCGCTCTGGCCGCGGGTGCCGGCGCTGTCGAAGCGGTTGCGCTGGAGCTGCGAGGTGGCCAGGTCCACGAATACCGCCGTGGTGGGGTCGAGTTGAAACGTGGCCCCGGCCGTGGCCATCTGCTTGAGCAGGGGGGTAGGGAGCAGCCGCACCGGCCGGTAGTCGCCCTGGTTTTTACCCGCGTACTTGTACACGCGGCCGTTGGCGTTCACGTCGCCCGTGCTCAGCACGTAGTCGCCCCGCCCCGCTCCCACCTGCGTGAAGCGCACCGTGTACACCCCGCTCAGCGAGTCCTGCGCATACTTGTACACGTACTCGCGCAGGCCGGTGGTCGTGTTGAGCTGGGCCACGCGGTGGTACTGCACCACCGAGCGGTTGAAAACCGTCGAGTCGGCACCCGGCGCCGCTACCACCGACACGTTGCCGGCCCCGCGCAGCAGCCGGCGGTCCTGGTACGAGAGCGTGAGGTTGGTTGTGGCGTCGGGGTTGTCGGATTCCTGGTAGAAGTTGCCGCGCAGGTTCAGCCGGCCGATTTGCTGGTAGTGGCTCAGCGTGTAGAGCGAGCGCGAGTAGTTGAGGTCCGAGTACTCAAAATCGACTTTCAGGCGCGAATTGCGCGTGATGAGGTGGCGGGGCGAAAACGTGATTTCGGCCAGGTTATAGTCGATAACGTAGTCAAAATCAAAGCCCCGCGTTTGCAGACGGCCATCCAAGTACACGCGCTCCGAGCCGGCCAGCACGATGATAAACTGCTCGCCATTGGGCCCCGTGAGGCGGTACGGCCCCTGCACGTTGTCAATCGGCGTGAGGTCGATACTGGCAAATTTGCCCTTCGCTACCCCCCCCGCCACCAGCGTAGAGGAGCGAATCTGGCCCAGCTTATTCAGAATGGTCACGCTGCCGGTGCCAGTGGGGCCCACGGGCGGCGCACCGGGTAGGGGCTGGCCGGGCGGCACGGCGGCGGTGGGCAGCGGCAGCGGCGCGGTGGCCGGGCCGGCGGGCGCGGCGCTGTTGTTGGTCACGCCGTTGGTGTAGGTCGTGAACGACGAGGGCGGCGCGTTGCTCACGCTGTTGTTGGTGGTGCCGGCTTGCAGCGGCTGCGGGCCGGGCGCGCCCAGGTTGGCCTCGATGGCCGCGCCCTGGATGTTTTTGTAGTAGCGCAGGAAGTAGTCGGGCTTGTTGCGCAGCACCACGTCGCCGGCCGTCAGGTTCCACCGCGGGCCGGTGAGGGTAATGTAGATTTTGTCGAACTGCTGGAGCGTCTGGGTATTGCCCTCGGGCTGAAACGGCACGTTCTGGTCCGAGATGGCCGCCGTGAGCCGAATATTCTCCGTCAATTGCCCTTCCAGCTGCAGGTTGAGCGCCGAGTTCACGAACACGTTCTGGGTATTACCGAAGGAAATGCCGCGGCTCAGATTCCCCGTCTTGCTAATGCCCGGTGTGCTGAGAATCTGCTCTTTCTGCGAAAAGTCCTCTACCCGCAGCATGGGCCGGTCCCGGAAATCGAGCGTGTCCATCAGCCCGCGCGGGCGGCGGTAGCGGGCCCGCAGCAGCGGCAGCGGCAGCACCCGGTAGCACAGCAGCACCGAGTCGGGCCGCGGCGCGCCCAGGCTGTCGCGCGGGGCGGGCCGCACCAGCTGGTAGCGGTCCAGCCGCGCGTCGTAGGCCACCGACTGCCCCTGGGCCGCCACCGAGGCCGGCACGATGGTGAGCGTATCGCTGAGCGCGAAGCTCGTGGTGTCGTGGCCCAGGGCCAGGCGCAGGTAGCGGCAGCGCCGGGTGCTGGGCGGCCCCGGCTCGGGCGCGGGGGGTAGGGCGGCCTTGGCGGCGGGCGGGGGGGTAGGGGCCTGCTGCGCCCGCGCCGCCCGCCCGCTGCCCCACGCTACCGCCAGCAGGGCCACGAGGGCAACGCAAAAACGGTAGCAGTGGGTCATCGGGTAAAGTTCGGCAGTAGCGTCGGCACAACGCCGGGGCCGGCAACTTTGGTGCCTGGGCGGATACTAGCTTGATGTGAGTCCCCGTATCGCTACCTTCAAGGCGGGCAACAAGGCTTTCTATCTTTGCTACCACATCAGCCCATAGGCCCCTGCCAATGCTAACGTCTTTTACGGCCCAAAATTTTCGCCAATTCACCAAGCTGGAAATTCCACAGTTGAACAGGGTGAATTTATTTGTTGGGCGCAACAATGCGGGAAAGAGCGCTCTCTTGGAAGCGATTGAGGTATACGTTAGCAATGCTTCTTTCCAAACATTAATAAATATTGTATCTGCCCGAGAGGAGACTTGGGGGGGCAGTGCTCGCCCTGGAGATGCTTCTCCACCAAGCAATGAGGTTTTTCGTCATTTATTTAAAGGCCACCAACTTCCTTCGATAGATGAAAAGGGCATTATTGTCGGTCCACTTAACAGGCCAAATGACCAGTTACAAGTCGCTATTGCTGCTTACCGGACTTTTGAAAAAGAAGGGGGATTTCAACGTTTGAAGGTTGACCCAACGCAGTATTTATTTCCACAGGACGAAGCGATTGAATTAGACTTAGAGCTGGACTTAGTGGCAATAGAGGCTGGCAAAACGAGAAGTATCATTGGCCTCAATAGAAGTAGGCCATACAATAGCATAGCCAGAAATGATACTGAAAGCCGACTACCTGTTCAAGTGGTACCCACGAAAAGTATATCTGCTGCTAAAGTGGCGGCTTTATGGGATGTGATTGGGCTTACCGATTTATCCAATGAAGTCATTAGTGGCTTAAAACTAATCGAGCCCGCTATTTTAGATATTGCTTTTGTTAAGGCAATTGGCCAATATTTCAGAAGCACAGAACGAGAACATAGAATTCCACTGGCTAGACTAGCTAATCAACTTAGCCCACTACCACTCAGCAGCATGGGAGACGGCATCACGCGATTATTTCATATCACTCTCGCATTGGTAAATGCCAAGCGCGGAGTGCTGCTTGTTGATGAGTTTGAAAACGGCCTGCATTGGTCGGTACAGGAGAAGGTGTGGGAAACGGTGTTTCAACTAGCGGAGCGGCTAGATGTGCAGGTTTTCGCCACTACCCACAGCCGGGACTGTGTGCAGGCTTTTCAGGCTGCTTGGGAGCGCTATCCAAATCAGGGAGCCTATTACCGAATGGAAGCAGATAGCCAAGGCGAGGTGCAAGCGCGCCGCTATTCATTAGACACTTTAGCCGATTCTATTGCTACCGATGTCGAAACGCGTTAACTCTTTGTCTCCCTGCCACTACGAAGGCAAAAAGGTGCTGCTGGTGGAAGGAAATACAGATTGCCACGTAGTAATGGCATTGTGTAAGGAACACCAAGTAGAAAATAATCTATTTGGCCTCTACGATTGCGGTAGCGATACCCAGGCTCTACGAAGATTAAATGCTTTGATAGATGCTCCTGCTAGTTGTATGGTCCCGGAGGATGGGGGAGTAGGTCGAGCGTCGGGTCGCGTTTAAAGATAGTAGGATTTTTACGC
>JAABUN010003249.1_pt1 | contig 25840 bp, 23 predicted proteins | sample 5559311 | NCBI WGS metagenome assembly JAABUN01 (sample SAMN10711877, study PRJNA513370) | rock metagenome | isolation source: Antarctica rocks | place: Antarctica: Victoria Land, Siegfried Peak sud
CGGTGATGATCAGCTTCCTTGCCGGCCTGTTCGTCGGCGAGGACGAGTATGAAGGGATCAGGGATAATCTGGACCTGGAGCGTTGGTTTCGCTTGCCGAAGAGCCACGAGCGGCGGATCCACGGCCGTCGCCACGCGGGGGTCCGGATCGTCCAGGAGGGCCCGACGTTGGTGCATGCCCTGGACGCCCATGCCGCGCATCCGGGGCCCTTTACGGTGGACGACCTGTACCCGTATCGGACGGCCCGCGAGCCGCCATGCCAGACTCAGGCGTTGGAGCGCCGCAAGATCATGAGGAAGGCACGATCGAAGAAGCAACGCCCGGCACTGCTTGCCGACCTGGAGCGGCGCTACCGAGAATCGCCGTCATCTTAGCTCTGTTGCGGATCGTTGTTAAAAAAGGTTCCCCGGTTCACGACGCCGGGGCTTCAATTGACCCTTCAAGGAGCCGGTTAGAAGAGTCAAACGAGACTTTGGCGACGCTCACGGTGAGGCCAACCAACCATAATTCGAGCCGCCTCATCCTCCAAAGGTAGTCAAAAAGCTCACCCGCCGAGAATTCGGGGCTCTCTGAGCGGGCAGCTAGGGGGAGGGCATTCCCGTGAACCGGGGAACATTTTCTGGCCCGGTCGAAACCTCTCCGTCTGAATTTTGATGGGCTCTATCGGACGCACCCTCACTCTTCGCCCTTCGCTAACCCAATTAATCCGTAATGCCGGGAAAATGAGTGGTCTAGGGCGGAATATCCCGACTTGACGTACCGTGAACCGGGGAACATTATCGCTCCTCCCATACCGTGAACCGGGGAACCTTTTTGACCATTTTCCGTGAACCGGGGAACATTTTTCCGTGAACCGGGGAACCTTTTACCGTGAACCGGGGAACCTTTTTCGCCATTTTCCGTGAACCGGGGAACATTTTTCGCCGTAAGTCTTTGCTACCAATGGAGTTTTTCACCCCTAACTCTTGTATTAACTATGTAACAGAACAACAACAGGGGACGGTGTTGTTGCTCTCATTTGGGAAAGGCCATGGAAGACAAACCGCAGGAGGCTATCGAGGACCCCCGTGAGTCGCTCAGACCAACGGGGGGCCGGGATGAATTGAACTTGGCCGAGTTCCCCATCACGCTCTTGAGTGACCGAGTACCTAAGGGGTGCAAGACGCTCGTCTTCGAAATCGAGCCCCGCGACCGGAGGACGGGCCAGGTCACTACCCGAAAGGTGGAAATCACCGGGAGCGACGCCTACGGACTTCCGACCGCTCTTGATGACGAAATCCTGGTCGCCTTAATCCAGCTGACCAAGCTCAAGAACGATTTCACCGTACCGACGGTGTCTTTCTCGCGATACGAAATCCTGCGGCTTTTAGACTGGCCGGATGATGGTCGAAGTTACCGCCGCGTTCAGGAGTCCATCAAGCGTTGGACCGGCGTGACGCTCTATTACGACAACGCGTGGCGGAACAACGAGACCGGGACCTGGATGACCGAGAACTTCCACATCATTGAGCGTTCGTCCCTCATGAACTTGGAGACGAAGCGAGTTCATAGAGCACGCGGTCAAGACCAGCTAGCTTTTTCGTCGTTCACTTGGAGTGAATTCATTTTTCGGAGTTTTCAATCCGGGTCGCTGAAGCGGCTCGATATCGACGCTTATTTCTCATACAAGACGTCCATAGCGAAGCGGATGTATCGTTTCCTGGACAAGAAGTTTTGGGTCAAGGACCGCTGGGAATTTGACCTCAAAGAATTTGCATTTCACCACATTGGATTGAGCAGCAATTACAACGTGGCTCAAATCAAGAACAAGCTTGAACCCGCATTGGAAGAGCTATCACAGAGCACGAAAGAACGAGCCGCGTTCCTTGAGGCGATGGACCCCGACGACCGCTACAAGAAGCTTGGCAAGGGGAGATGGCTCATCAATTTGAGCCGAAAAATGCTCTCCGCTATCGTGCTCGATGTCGCAAAACCCGAACCGAGCGGTCTTGTCCTGGAGTTGGTGAACCGGGGGGTGACGCCCCAGGTGGCTGCGGAATTGGTCAACGCGAGCCCGCCTGAGCTGATTGCCGAGCGGCTTGAGGTGTACGATTGGCTCATCGAGAAGAAAAACCAGAAGGTCATAAAAGAGAGCCCAACCGGATATCTCATCTCTTCCATTAGAGACCGCTACCTCACGAAGCCCAAGGGATTTGAGACTAAGGCCGACCGTGTGAAGCGTGAAGACGTTGAGAAAGAGAGGCTTAGGCAAGAGGCCGAGGCCGCGAGGCGGAGGCAGGCCGAGCGAGACCGTGAGAAGGCAGATGATGCCCAGGTTCGGCATTATTGGAGTGGCTTGAACTTGGATGGTCAGAAACAGTTGGAGGCTCAAGCGTTGAATGAAGCCTCTCCTGAAATGAGGCAGAACTACGAAACGGCGAAGGACCAGATTTTCAGGGACATGAATCTTCGGGCAATCCGCGACAAGCACATCAGGCGAATTCTCGGTATTGAACCGGCCTCACCCACAGTTCAGTAGCCCCTCTGGTCGCCCAGGCGGGCCGCTACGAGACTTTTTCTTTCCCGCCCTACCTTCCCCCTCGCTCCGAATCGTTTAGGGTCTCCTGCGGGCTCCAGGGTCCTTAAAAACGATGGTGGCGTTCCCGGCCTGGCCGGTCGGGTGCTCTTCGGGCTTCACTTCGCTCCGGCCCCCTGCCGTCCCCTAGCGTGAAAGCCGACCAGACGAGCGGCCGCCGCCCTTCGCGGTTTGTCTCAGGAGGGGCCAAGTCCCCTCGCCCCGAACCCCCCCTAACCACTTTTGAGTTCCGGCGGACAAAAGACGGAGAGCCCCCGCGGTAGTTCGGCCTATCGCACGGCCCCTTGCGTATCTGGATACGCAGCGACTCGCGTAGCTGAATACCTTCCGGATACGCGAGTATCCGGGTATCCGACACTACTCCCCTGCCCCGTCCTGCTCGATGGTCTCTCCGCCCGCGTGCTGTCTCAGGGCGGCGTCCAGAGCATAGCGACGGAGCCCCGCGTCGATGAACTGGGCGGCTAAGCTGCTCCGGTCGGTCTTCTGGCTTTTTGCAATCGTGGTCAAACGGAAATCCAGATAGTCGGGCAGCAGGAGCGTCGCCTTAGTCCGTCCATCGGACCGTACGGATTTCCGGTCAGACGCTTTTGCGGACGTGCGGTGGCGACGCGGCTTCTGGCCGCCCTGGTCGGGATGGTCGTGAGACATCTTCAGAAAGCCTCCGGACGAAGGGACAAAGGCCCGCCCACGGCAGGGATAGTGGGGACCGTCTCTTCATCGGCCTCCCGGACACCGCGGCTTTGCTCCTATCCGGATATCCGCATCATGGTTCGTCCGCACGGGGGGGCCTCCGGATGTGAGACTGGATGGTCGTCCAGACGTCCCCTACTTGCGTATCCGGGTATCCGAGTATCCAGGTAGATGGATACTCAGATAGCTGAATAGACGGGTAGTTGCGGAACTGGATACCTGGCTAGGCGGATACGCCGCGTGACTTTAGCCACTTCTTGAGGAGGTCCGTGACGAGGGTACTGTAGTCCCAGCCGTCCATGTCGACGAGCTGCTTGTGCACCGCCTTGTGGACTGTCTTCGGGACGTAAGCATTGGCCTGGACATAGTCTTCGTGGCGACGCTTACCCCTTGGTTCGTCCTTCTTCTTCGACGAGCGAGGCCGACTCGATGGAGGTGGAGAACCCGCCTCGGGCGGGGCAGGGGAGGGGGCGGCGGGCTGTTCGGCACCATCGCTGGTCGAGGGCTCCGCGACGGTCTCCGGCACGGTCTCGGAGGCGGAAGACTCGTTCGGCTTGACGAGCTTCCGGAAGAGGTTGTCCTTCTTGTCGTTGCTCATGGGTTCAGCTCCGCACCGACGTTGGCGTAGTCCTGCCAGCAGACAGACGCCCGCGGCCCCTTGAGCTGGTTGACGACGACTCCGCGGAGGGCCGCTGTCTTGAAAACCTTCGCCTCGCGGATGCCGGACGAAAAGAGGGGATAGCCGCTCGCATCGAGCATCGCCCGTGCGTCCTCGCCGTCGCGTTCGGGGTAGGGCGGGGTGATGGTGATGAGTATCTTGTACTGCCCGACGCCGAGCGTCCGCAGAGTATCCACCGTGCCCATCAAGGCCTCAATCGACATCGCGTCCGGCGTGGTCGGGATGACCATGAGGTCGCAACCCTCGGCGAGTGTCTTCAGCTCGTCCCGGTCCGGACGGGCCTTCGTGTCGAAGACGATGTGCTCGTAATCGCGTGCGACCTTGACCGACTGGTTCACGTCGACCACGCGAAAGGGAAGACCGCCGTCGCTCCGAGAGGCCCAACCCGTCGAGGAGCGGTTCGGGTCGTTATCGACGAGCAGGGTGGGGGCGAACTGCTGGAGATAGGCGGCCAGGTGGATGGCGGTGGTGGTCTTGCCCACCCCGCCCTTGTTGCTCGCGACCGTCACTATCATCGGGGTTCCCTACTCCATCGTGGTTCGGCTATCTGAATAACCGCGTATTCGGATAGCTGGATACGCACAATTTTGTCGGCAGCATACCGGATACGAAGATAGCTGGCAAGGTCGGTTCCGGCACGGGCCAGGGAAGATATTAGGTCGGCAATTCATTGCCGGAGCTGACGGCGAGAAAGTGTCGGTTGGCGGTGGACGCGGAAATCCCGAGCCCGTCCAATGGCAGGAGGTTCCAGCCGAAGGTGTGGCACCTCCCGGTACCGAGCGAGTTGTAAGAGCGAAAGAGGCAGATATCGGCGACGGACCGGCTGTCCTCGACTCGGGGCCGCCCGCGGCCGACAGCGAGGCCGCGTGAGGCGGCAATCCGCACGACCTCACTGCCGCACGAGAGTGACCAGGAGCAGGGGCGGCTATGCACCTCAGAGCATGGCCGCCCTGGTGCATTTGCTCCGAGCACATCGCCAGCCAGAGAGCCCGAGGCCCTGACCGTTTCCTTTGCTCGAATTGCTTAATCTACACGAGCAGCTACGATGCGGCCCCATGGCACGGACACGTCACCAGCAGCAACGAGGAGCAGAGTCGGAAATCGATTTGGCAAGGAGCGACCTGCCGGAGCGGCCGGACCCTGAAGCCGCTCTGACCCGTATTCTCGAACTCTATGAGCGATTCGTGAAGAAGTACCCGGACCACGCCAAGGGCCTCCTAGAGCGATGCGAGGAGCTGACCCGGACGTACCGCTCGTTGGAGGGCGAACGAGTGCTCGGGGTGATTGATGCCGTGAGGTTCACCGGGCTCACCCCGGCACGCATCCAACAACTGGGGAAGGCGGGAAGAGCCGGTGAACTAAGGGACGGACGTTGGAGATTCTCCGAGGCCGAACTCCACTGGTACTTGCATCACAAGAACAAACCTGGACGTCCTCCGAAAAAATCGCCTTCCCGCCCTGAAGGAGCCGGATTTTCGTAGGTTCTGGGAAAAAATATTTTTTAAATTGTTTAAGACTAATGATTTATATTTAAAAAACATCGCATGAGGCTTTGGGATCCTTGCCGGGGGGTGCATGATTTTTATGGAAGAGCCGCATAGGCATTTGCACCCCCAGGTGAACTAGGCGGAACGCGAATCCTACGTCGCTGATATTCCGTCCCTGTTGTTCCACATCGTGCCGAAGGGCCTTCCCTTCCCTTCCGGTTCACGGAGACAGTTCGTTCCCTGTACTTCGGCGAGGAGCCATCGCCCATGGAGCCGAGCCCCCGCGCTGATGAGCCATCCGGCTAAGAATCCGGTAAGCCGCGTTCCCCGCGGCTCGTGAATCGTCCGTCCTGAGCGTATCCCGCTTTCGGGCTAGCGTGTGCACCCCGCACGTTAATCCGAATGAATTAGTATTCGTCGTCTCAACCTACGCCCGACCCCGTGAGCCGCAACAGTCCCGCGCGGAGGAGGAGCATCCGATGAACTTGACGACGCCGCTGTTGTTATTGGTCGTCTGGTTGAAGTGCGTCGGCCAGAAGATGCTGGCGATGGTCGTCCGGGTGTCGGCCGAGGAGGCCATCACCGAAATCCAGGCACAATCGGCCGCCGTGAAGCGGAAAGGTCTCGACGTGACCTTGGAGGCGTTGGACTACGCCGACCGACTCGACGCCAAGGACGAGGCGAGGAAGGAGGTCCTCGCCGCCTATCGCGAGGGCGTCATGGAGCTGGCCCGGACGACCCGGGAGGTGATGAAGCACCCGGTCGGGACCGCCGGGGTGACGGAGGCCCTGGCCGCCCCTTTTTTCGACGGTGCGAGGAATTACGCGACGCCTACCGTCGACGGGCCGACGCCGGAGGCGTTGACGAACGGCACGACGGCGGGCATGCCCGCCCCCCCGGTCAAGCGGAAGCGGGGCCGGCCGTCGAAGGACGAGAACCGGCCGCCGCGGGTGCCGTCGTGAGCGAGGTGGAGGCGACCGACGAGGAGCTCGCCGGGCTCATCGAGCGGCTGGAAACGGCGGGGGCCGGTCGCGACGAGCCGGAGGTGGCCGAGGGAGGGACGCCCCTCCGGCGAAGGAGGAAGGAGGGGGGCCCCGCCAAGAAAGCCGCCCGCGGGCGGGGTCGTGCCGCCCTCGCCGCCGTGGCGGTCGTCGCCCTGGGCCTGTACCTGACCCGCGGGAGGGACTCCGGGGGGGCCCGGGGCGAGGAGCGTCCCGGGGATTTGGCGGGCGGCCTCGACGAAGGGCCGGCCGGCCGGGGGACGGGGAGGGAGACGTTCACGGATTTCTTGGACCAGGCCGAGCGGAGCGAACGGAGGCGGGCCGAGTGGCCGGGGCAGGAGTCCGCGGGACGAGACGCAGGGGACACGAGGCTTCCGATTCAGGCGTTTTTCCACGAGCTCTTTCGCATCTTGAGCGGAGACGGGACACCATGAGGACCTTTCTGTTGGTATTGGCCGTCGCCGCGGCCCTGACGGTCCCGGCGACGGCCCAGGACGTCGGCCGCATGAAGGAGGCCAACGACGCGTACTATCGCCGCCGCGCGGGGCTCCCGGTCCCGCCGCCCGTCGCCTCGGTGCCGACTCCCGAGACCCGGGTGAGGACGGTCCAGTTCGACCGCGGGGCGGTGCTGCCGCCCCCGCCGGGCCCGGAGGACATCGCCGCCGAGGCCCGACGGCGGTTCGGGGAGGAGGTGACGCCGGGGCCGTCGGCCCCTCGCCCCGGGTGGCCGCCGCCGACCCCGAAGAGCCCGGGGGAAGTCGCCGCCGAGGCCCGCCAGCAGGTCGGGGAGGCGAGCCGCCGCTACGAGTCCGAGCGGGGGCAGATGGAGGACTCCTACAGGCGGCTCGTCGAGAGCTTCGCCCGGGGCCAGCCCGGCGACCGCTTCGAGAGGGACCTGCGGGAGGCCGCCCGGAACCGGGAACTCCTGCGGTTCGTCACCTACCTGCGGCAGGTGGGCGACGTGGTCACCCGGGACGAGGCCGCCTTCCGGGCCGCGGTCCGGCGGTTCCAGGGGGTCTCGGCCGATGCGGCCCCGAAGTTCGAGCGGGCGTCCGGCCAGTTCCGAAAGCTCGCCGACGCGGCCGAGTTCGACGAGGCCCGGAAGCTCTACCGGAAGACCGCCGAGTGGTATGCCGCCCGTGCCGAGAAAGCGAGGCGTGAGGCGGCGGTGAAGGTGCCGACGGACTACGACACCGAGCGGCGTCGGTTCCTGGCCTATCTCAAGGCCATCACGGACCTCGAAGAGCAGCTGAAGGCCGACGAGTCGCTGTTCCAGGACGACGCGGAGGGCATCGAGCTCCTGGCCGCCTTCAACGGCTACTACGGCAAGCTCAACGGGGTGCTCCAGAAGTTCACGGACGAAATCGTCAAGACCATGCCCAAGGACGAGTCGAAGGGGCCCGCGAGGGCGTTCTGAGGGGGAGGAGGCCACCGGGATGGGCTACGGGCGGGGGCGGACGCGGCTGGCCCTGTCGCTCGCGGGGGGGCTCCTCTGGAGGCTCCCCCGGAAGGTCGGCTTCTGGCTCCTGGTGGCGGCGAACGTGGTCACCGTCCACCTCTTCCTCACGCCGCAGGGGTACCGGCACCCGGACTGGCTGGGGCTGGGCCTGGCGACGTTCGCCGCGTCGTACCTCGCGTGCCCCCGGGCCGCCTGGCTGGCGGTCACGATTCCCGCCACCGCCTACATGCTCCTCCTCATCGCCGCGTCTTGGCTCGTCCTCTACGGGGGCGGCCTTTGCGTGGTGCTGGTGTTCCTGGTGGGGGGATTGCAGGGGGACGCGACGGTCATCGGGTTCGGCTTCACGGCGACCGTCCACATCGCCATCACGATTGTTCTCTTGAAGATACCAATATGTCTATTAGCGATGCTCGCCGGATACGGCGATTCTTCGCCCGCCCTGCCGGGCCGCGAGGAGGACCGGGTCGCCACCGATGAGGAGGCCCGGGAGGAGGCGATGGGCCGGCTGCGCGACGAGTTCCGGGAGCAGAGGGAGGGGGGACCGAAGCGATGAGACACGCCTGGAGTCACGCCGGGAGGTGGGTCGCGGACTGGTTCCGGGAGATGCCCCCCGAGTGGGTGCGGGAGAACACGTTCTTGCTCGGCCCCGTCCCCATTTCCAAGCGGGAGGACCAGGGGAACGTCGCCATCATCGGGGGCATCGGCAGCGGCAAGACGTCGCTCCTCGAAGTCCACATGGACAGCCTCTTCAAGCATATCCCCGACTGGATGACCGTCGTGAACGGCTGGGTCGGGGACCCGAAGAACGACCTCTTCCCGCTGCTGTCGCAGAAGGGGCTCCCCCTGAAGGTCATCTCGGCCCACGTGCTCGACCGGGACGGGTGGGCCTGGCGGATGTGGGAGGACCTGACCGACCCCGTCGCGGCCGAGCAGTTCGCCTACGACCTGCTGCCCGACGAGCGGGGCGGGGGCGAGAACAACAAGTTCTTCACCGAGGCGCCGCGGCACATCTTCGCGGGCGTGGTGCGGACGCTCGTGCGGCTCGGGAGGCCGTGGACGCTCCGGCAGGCCTGGCACTTCGCGATGGACGAGTTGTACGCCCGCCAGCTGTTCGAGATGTCGTCGGAGCCGGAGGTGCGGGCCAGGCTCGCGCTCCTGGACCGGGAGCAGGGCACGGCCAAGGCGAACATCCACTCGTCGCTCCTGACGAAGCTCGGGAACGTGGCGATGTACGCGGCCCTGATGGACCGATGCACGCGGACCTATTCCATCAAGCGGCTGGTCCGCGGCGAGCAGGTGTTCGTCCTCGGGAGCGACTTCCGGTTCGGCCACATCCTGTCCCCGATGAACAACGTGCTCCTGAGCCTCATCAAGCGGGAGCTCATCGCCCAGGGCAACTCGCGGACCCGCCGCCACTACGTCCTCGTGGACGAATTCCCGAAGCTGAACAATCAGACGCCCGCCGAGGAATTCCCCGATTTTTGCGAGCTGGGGAGGAGTCGCGGAGTCCGGGTCGTCATCGTCATCCATTCGCCGCAACAACTGGTGAAATTATACGGTGCCGAGGGGGCGGACATCATCCTCGGTCAGTGCCAGCACAAGCTCATCCTAAAAAAGGGCGACTTCGCAGGCGCGCAGTACTGCTCGAACCTGCTGGGCAGGGTCCATCGGTACGAATGGGTGCAGAACCGGTCCTACGGCGGCTCGACGACCTATACGCCCCAGGGGCCGACCACGTCCTGGACCTGGGGCCACGGGGCCTCGGAGGTCTATGCCGACCGTCCGCTCGTGCCCCCGGACGTGCTGATGGACCAGGAGCAGGCCTCACGCCGCCGCGGCTTCCGCGGCTACGGCATCTCACCGGCCCTGCCGCGGACCAAGCGGTTCGCGTTCTTCGCCGGCCGCGACTGGCTCGCCCGTCACCTGAGCGACGTGGACACGAGCCTGGCCGTCGACGCGAACGATGAGCTGAAGCCGTTCCCGAACCCGCGCCCCGCGGGCGAGCAACGGCTGAGGCCCCTCGAACCGACGGAGGTCGAAGGGTTCGGGCTCGTGTTCAACCCGGACGGATATCGACCCTGATTCACCCGCGAAGGCACCACCCCAGGGGATGGAACGATGAGCGAACACCTGCCGGTCCGCCGTCCCGCGTCGGAGGCCAGCCGCCTGCCGTCGCCCCCGCCGCAACCGGTCGAGCCCCGGCCCGAGGTCGAGCGGCATCGGGCCCCCGGTCCCCTCGCGGGGGGTGCCGACGAGCGGCAATTGACCGCGAGCAGCCTGACCATCGGGCAGATTCACGCCCAGCAAGTCAGCATCGTCGTGAACAACACGACCGTGCGGGAGGAGACCCGCGTCCAGTACGTCCAGCAGACCGACGTCCGGCCGCGGTATCAAACGGTCGACACGCCGCCCCCGGCCCCTCGGTCGGACCCCGGTCGGGAAGTCGCGGGGGTCGTGGGCTGCCTGGCCGTAGCGGTGCTCGCCTTCGCCGCCGTGGCGTTCCTCGTGGGGTGGGGTTGGCACGCCCTGACCTCGTCCCCGGCCCCTGCGGCCCACCCGGCCCCTGCAGTCAGGGTCGAGATCGGGCTGCCGGCCCCGCGGACGTTCGACGAGTTCCTGAGACAGCACGAGGGCGAAGGACGCCCCGAGCGGGAGTGAACGACGATGCTCCAGCAGGCGTCGGAACTGGCCGCGAGCCTCGCGAAGCAAGCCCGAGAGGCGGCCCGTGCGGTCGCGAAGCGATACCAACAGACCGCCGAGGCGGCCTCCGAGGCGGCCCGTGCGGTCACGAAGCGATACCAACAGGCCGCCGAGGAGCCGATTCGCCCCGTGAAGGAGATTTCCCGCGGGCGATCGAAGCTGTCGGTCTTCGAGCACGTCGGCGACGACCGGACGCTCAGGAGCTTCTGGACGCTGGATTGGGAGACCGCCGTCGGCTGGAAGCGTCTCGGGTACGGCTCCCCGAAGGAGCTCTCCGACATGCGGCAGGTCGTCCGGGAGGCCGCCGAGTTCGTCGTGCGGAGACGCCAGACGCGGGCCCCGGGGCCGGAGCGGAAGGACCCCGGCGCGTCCTGGCCGGTCGTCTCCCGCGTGCGGCTCACGCCCGACGGGGTCGAGGCGAGCGTCGAGAAGGTCCTCCCGAGCCGCGACGAGGCGGAGCTCGATGCGAAGGACTCGCCCCGAATCGCCTGGCATCGACCCCTCGCTGACGAGCCGAGGCCGGGGGAACGGCTCACCGCCCGCGTCGACCCGGCCACGGGACGTATCGAGGGGAACGCGAAGCTGGATTTGGAGCGGCGGCGGCTGATTTGGGCCGAGGAGACGCGGGGCAAATTCCACACGTTCGGCCGCTGGTTCGACCCGGACTCGGAGCCCTCCCCGGGGCAGAAGGTGGCCATCACGCCGGTCCATGAGTATCGAGGGATGCCCCAGGACCACCGCATCACGCCGAACCGGCGGGTCGAGCCGGGGGAGCCCGAGAAGGTGCAGTTCGTCGTCGTGGAACGCGACCCGAAGAGGCCCGAGTCCGGCTGGGTCCGGGCCATCACGGAGGAGCGGGAGGGGGCCGTGGCCGTCAAGGATGGGCTCGAGGTTCGGTCCCGGGCCATCGAGCAAGCGGCGCACAATCACCTCTGGAAGGAGGTGTCGTTCTCGCCCGCCCTCCGGCGGCACTCGCACGCGGTGACGCACACGACCTACGCCCGGGGGAGGACCCGTGCCGACGTCATCGAGCGGGTCGAGCGGGACGGGAGCCGGACGGCCACCGTGCTCCTGACCCGCGAGGTCCGGGAGCCGGACGGGAGGACCCGCACGGTGGGACGGGCCTATGACCTCGACGAGCTGAGACAGTTGAGGCGGATTGTGGAGGCGTCCCGGAGGGAACCGACGCCGGAGCCCGAGCGGGTGAGGGCCCGCGAGGCCGACCCCGAGGCCCGGCAGGGGCTGTTGCCCTTGCGGGAAAAGGCGGAGGGGCCCGGGCGAGACTCGAAGCCCCGGGCGGGGCGAAAGCCCCGGGAAGAGGGAAGGCCCCGGGAGGGGCGGGGGACCCAGGAGGAGAAGACGCCCCGGGGGGAGGGGAAGAACCGCGAGAACGGGTCGGTCGTCGTGGGCGTCTGGAACGACGCGACGCCGCCCGCCGCGGGGCAGACGGTGACGTACACGGCGGGGGAGGCGAATCCGGAAGGACGCCTGATGGCCAAGAGTCACGAGCGGACCCGACGCCCCCGGGGGGGGAAGCCGCTCTACGTGGTGGCGAGACAATACGCCGTCCTCGGCAAGCATGGCCTGGCGGTCGTGGTCGAGATGACCGAGGACCGCGACCGGGCCGTGAAGGAGGCCGAGGCCTTGAACCGCCGCGAGCAGGGCAAGCAGCGGTACCTGGAGCGAACCGAGGGGCAGAGGCGGCAGGTGCCGACGCCCGAGCGGGGCCTCGCGCCCGGGGGATGAGGCGGGGATGGGGGCGAGACGACATTCCGACCGACGAAAGCGGGGTGCTCCGATGAGGTGCGAGAAGTCCTTTATTGTCGGGCCGTCCGGGTCGCTGGCCCTGGGCGTCTCGATGTGGCTCGAACGTCGCGGCGTCCCGGCGGGCCCCGGCCACGACGTCCCGGACGACGGGGGGTGGCCGGTCCCCGCCCGGGCGGGAGCCGTCCCGGCCCTCCGCCCGCCCGGGTGGCGATTCATCCTCCAGTTCAGGGGTTCCGATAGCAACGGAGCATTTTCCAACGATCTTCCGATTGCTCCGCTCTCGCAAACGACGGTTATCGAGCAGCCACAAGAGGTTCCGCGAGAACGGCCCGAATTGCCGGGAACCGGGTTCTCGATAACCATCCTCGAATGGGTCTTCTCGAATCAAGCGGCCCGAGACGGGTTTCGAGAAGCTCCAACGCGGGCAATCCAGGGCTTCGAACCAAGTTCGTTGTTTTTTTCTCCGTTGCTATCGGAACCCCATCCGGGGCTGCGACGGTCCGGACCGTCCGGCTCGGAATCGGCTCGCGGAATCCTCCCAGGACGAAGGTCGCCGGCACCGTGCTCTTTTCAAACAGCCCGGGACCCGCTGGTGACCTATGCTTCAAATGATGTCCGAACCTTGGCGCGTAAGGGCAGAGCATCGGGGAGCAAACCGGCTGAATCGCCTAAATTAACTTTTAATTCGACCACATTCGCTTTATAATGGAATTCACGCCTCCCGACGAATGAGTTGAAACCCCAATCCGCGGTCGGGGCGGATCGCGGCGGAGATCTACAAGAACCCACTCTTCTTCGATCCTCGAAAGCGCCGTGTACAGCGGCACAGGGTTACCAGTCCGCCGGGAGCCCTATATCCGCCTCACCGCCCCTCCCGGATCGTCTTCAGGAGACCGCGTCGATGTTCAATTCCCTCCGGATGGGGTGGTGGCCAAGCATCTTCGTGTCGGTCCAGGGCGTACCTCGCAAAGGCCGAGGCCGGGCCGCCCATCGGCGCGGGCTGGAGCAGTGTGAAGATCGGGTCCTGCTGGCGATGCTCCCCCTGGGGGCGGCGGAGACCTTCGCGATCCTGGCCGGCTCGACCGTGACCAATACCGGCTCGAGCACGATCGTCGGGGACCTCGGCGTCAGCCCGGGTAACGCAGTCACCGGCTTTCCCCCGGGGCTGGTGACCGGCGGGACCATCCACGCGGGAGATGCGGTCGCCCTCCAGGCCCAGAACGACCTGACCACGGCGTATAACGTCATCGCGGGCGAGGCGTCCCAGGCCGATCTGACAGGCCAGGATCTCGGGGGAATGACCCTCACCCCGGGCGTCTATCATTTTTCATCGTCGGCCCAGTTGACGGGTACGCTCACCCTCGACGCGCAGGGCGATCCGGAAGCCCGCTTCGATTTCCAGATCGGCTCCACGCTCACGACCGCGGGCGCCTCGTCGGTCCTCCTGATCAATGGCGCCGATGGTTGTAACGTGAACTGGCAGATCGGGAGCTCCGCAACCCTCGGCACGAACTCCACGTTCGAGGGGAATATCCTCGCGCTCACGAGCATCACCCTCACGACGGGCGCGAACATCGGGAGCGGCCGGGCCCTGGCCAGGAACGGCGCCGTGACGTTGGATACCAACAACGTCTCCAACTTCTGCCTCATGGATGTCATCCCGCCGGTCGAGCCGCCGGTCACCCCCCCGGTCAATCCCCCGGTCGAGGCCCCGGGCGGCACACCGCCGGGAGGCACCACTCCGGGCACGCCGCCGGGAGGCACCACTCCGGGCACGCCGCCGGGAGGCACCACTCCGGGCACGCCGCCGGGAGGCACCACTCCGGGCACGCCGCCGGGAGGCACCACTCCGGGCACGCCGCCGGGCACGCCGCCCACGGCCGACTCTCCACCGCTGATGATCGTGAGGCGTTTCGGCTTCCACGCGCAGCCCACGATCCTGGTGCTGTCCTTCAGCACGCCGCTCGACGCGGCGCGGGCGCAGGACGTGAATAATTACCGACTCGTGACTCTCGGTGGAGCCGGCCGGGACGGGTCACGCGTCGGCCGCCCGATCGGCGTCCTGTCGGCGGTCTACGACCCGTCGGCGCTCACCGTGACGCTGCGTCCCGCCGAGCGGCTCGACGTCCACAACGCTTACCGGTTGACGGTCAAGGGGACCGCCCCGGATGGCCTGGCGGGGCCGTCGGGAGTCCCCCTCGGCCGAGATTTCGTGGGACTGATCTCGCGGAGTACCCTGGAGGGTCCGGCACCCACCCCGCTCCACGGGGGCTTGCGTCGGCGGGCGCAACGCTCGCCGGTTGGCGAGAGGGTCTCGGCCGGGGGCGTGGATGCGGTATCGGCCAGCGGACGGTGGGCAGACGGGATACGACTCGCTCGTCGCCAGGCCGCAGGTCGTTGAGAGCCATTCAAGAGACCGGGCCAAACCGGGTGCTAGGCGGCGGCGTCCCGGGTCGGCTCGATGTCCGGCTTCAGGCCCGGATACCAGCGTTCGAACGTCGGCCGCAGGTCGTCGTTCAGGACCCGCGTGCGGACCTGCAGCAGTAGGTGCGCCCCCGACGGGGTCCACCGCATCTGCTGCTTCTTGACCATCCGCTTGCTGATCACCTGATTGACCGTCGATTCCGCGAACGACGTCGCGATCCGCTCGCTGGCCGACCTGGCGAGTTCCTCGTCGGAATCGTCCAGGAGCGGCAGCATGATCTTCGAGAGGGTCCCGTCGCGACGGAGGTGGTCCTTCCTCATGAGCACAAACAATGCAATTTGCCGTGACAAAGTGGGACTTGCCTGATCGTAGAGGATCGCGCGCAGTGTCGCATCGTCTGCTTGCTCCAGCTCGCGTTTGGCTCGGTCGGCCTCCTCCTTTGCACGGTGAACGTATTCGGCCGCCCGCGCCAGCTTGAATCGGTCTTGCTCAGACAATCGCTCGGACATGAGAGGCTCCTCCCGGTCCCCACCGGGCACCCCCGCCACTCCATGCTACCGCGCGGCGGAGGTCATTGCTTGCCTTTCCTTGGCGAAGGTGAATCATCCCACGTCGGCCGACCGTCCGATAATGGCGATTATGTTATGAAGACTTATATTGTACCATCTGTGCCGGTCGTAGGAGCGGACTGAGTGCCATTTATCGTCAAAGAAACCGTGCCAGATACCGCCGAACTTAACAGATGGGCTGGTTTGACTTCCCTCGTTCCGTAGGTCATAACCCCCTTTATGACCTACGAACGATGTGGTACAGTGTGCATGCAACCGGAATGTCGGAGCCGACAGTTTCTCGCTCCGACCGGCCATCTCAACAGGAGCAGTATCCGTGGCACTTAAGGGGGACCGCGATTTCTTCGTGGTCGATGCTGATAGCTTCCAACTCATGCGAGACGAGGTCGGTGTCGGCGAAATCAAACGCCTGACAGAGAGTGATGCGAGCTTGCTTGCACCCCATCTGGGTTCTCATCAGGACACGCTTTTCATTGCGTCGAGCGGTGTCTTCATCCCCGAGTATGACTGCTACTTCAAGAGCGAAGAGCAGCAGGTTGCCGTCGAGTGGACCCGCTTCGAGAGCAATCCCAGGCCCAATGAGAGAGAATGTAATACTTATCGATATATCTTTGGAAAGACGCCCGAAGGCAAGTGCCGGGGTTACCAGGTCACCGAGCCCACGTCGAGCCCCTCGACCGGTCAGGTGGCCGACCATCACATGGACTTCGACCCGCTGTTTCAGCGTTACGGCCTCGACAAGCCATGAAGGAGGCTCTGTGAGCGGCGAGCTGATTCCGCGACCGACGACCGGCTCCCTAGTGCCCGCTCTCATCGCCGCCGAGGGGGACGCGGCCGCCCGCCGCTTCTTCGAGTTCTTCACCGCCAACATCGAGAACGAGAACACCCGGGCCGCCTACGCCCAGGCCGTCGCCCAGTTCCTCCGCTGGGCCGAGGGCCGCGGCCTCACCCTCCGCACCATCGAGCCCATCGCAGTCGCCGCCTACGTACGCGAGCTCAAGACCCGGCTCGCCGACCCCTCGGTCAAGCAGCACCTCGCCGCCGTCCGCATGCTCTTCGACTGGCTCGTGACCGGCCAGGTCGTGCCCACCAACCCCGCCGCCTCGGTCAAGGGCCCCAGGCACGTCGTCAAGACGGGCAAGACGCACGTCCTCGCCGCCGACGACGCCCGCACGCTCCTCGACAGCATCGACGTCTCGACGGTCATCGGCCTGAGGGACCGGGCCCTGATTGCCACGATGGTCTTTAGCTTCGCCCGAATTTCGGCCGTCGTCGGCATGAAGGTCGAGGACTACTACCCCAACGGCAAGCGGTGGTGGCTCCGCCTCCACGAGAAGGGCGGCAAGTTCCACGAGGTCCCGGCTCACCACAACACGGAGGCGTACCTCGACGCCTACCTGGAGGCCGCGGGCATCAAGGACCAGGCGAAGACGCCGCTGTTCCGCTCGGTCCGGGGCCGGTCGCAAAAACTCACCGAGCTGCCCCTGCGGAGGAACAACGCCCTCGACATGGTGAAGCGGCGGGCCGTCGCCGCGGGCCTGCCGCGGCGAGTCTGCAACCACACGTTCCGGGCCACCGGCATCACCGCCTACCTGGAGAACGGCGGGACCATCGAGAAGGCCCAGCAAATCGCCGCCCACGAGAGTCCCAAGACCACCAAGCTCTACGACCGCACGAATGACCAAATCACGCTCGACGAAATCGAGCGGATTGCGATTTGAGGGCGACCGGGCCCCGCCCCTTGCCCGCATCCTTCGTGAGTGCGGTAGGGGTGCTTCGTGCAGCCTGCAACCCGACCGCATCCTGCACGAGGGGAGGCTCAGTTCAGTTAAGCCGACCGGAGCTTGGCCTTCAGCGCTCGATCCATGAGCAGCCCTTCCTCGCGGTCATGCGCCGCGTCCACCTCCAGTTCGGCTGCGGGCTCCGCCGGGTTCATCCGCTGATATTCCCTGGCCCTCCGAGCATGCCTCGCGGCCATCTCACGGAACTCTCGGCCGAGCCCCGGGCAGAGTTTTTCGTACTCGTCCGCGTGCAAGGCGAACCACGACGCGCGCTCGAAGTGGTGGATCACGGTCTCCTGGATGACCTCGCGCTCCGGCCTGCCCAGGAGCCCTCGGCCAGACACGACGAGGATGACGATGACGACCGCACCGACGGCCGCGATCAGGATATGCAGGCCGGATCGCCGTCGGATCGCCGTCTCCTCCATGGGGCATTCCTCCCTAGAGCGTGATGAACGGGAGGGCGATTTTTGTCTCGCTGACGGTCAGAGCTCGACGTTTCTAAGCCGCAGTGAGTTGACGATGACCGAGACGGAGCTCAGGGTCATTGCGGCACTCGCGATCATCGGGCTCAGGAGCAGCCCGAAGAACGGGTAGAGCACGCCCGCGGCGACGGGCACCCCGAGCACGTTGTAAAGGAAGGCGAAGACGAGGTTCTGGCGGATGTTCCCCATCGTCGCCCGGCTGAGCTTGCGGGCCCGGACGATCCCGCGGAGGTCGCCCTGGACGAGGGTCACTGCGGCGCTCTCCATCGCGACATCCGTGCCGGTGCCCATGGCGATGCCGACCTGGGCCTGGGCAAGTGCCGGTGCGTCGTTGATGCCGTCTCCGGCCATCGCGACGATGCGGCCCTCGGCCTGGAGACGCTGGATGGCTTGGGCCTTCTGCTCGGGGAGCACTTCCGCCTCGACATCGTCGAGCCCCAGCTTCTTCGCGACCGCCAGCGCGGTCGTCCGATTATCCCCCGTGAGCATCACTAGGCGCAGGCCTTCCTCGTGGAGCGACTTCACCGCGGCCGCGGCCGATTCCTTGATCGGGTCGGCCAGGCCCAGGAAGCCCGCCGCCTGGTTATCGATGGCCACGAACACGGCGGTCTCGCCTTCCAGGCGGCGCCCTTCGGCCAGCTCCTTCAACTTCCCCGGATCGATGCCCGAGTCGACGAGCAGCTTCAGATTGCCGATGGCGACCGTATGACCGTCGACGGTGCCCGTGACGCCGTGGCCCGTGAGGGATTGGAACCCGCTCGACTCGGAGAGCGCGAGCCCTCGCTCCTTGGCCGCAGCTACAATCGCCGCGGCGAGCGGATGCTCGCTCCCCCGTTCCAGGCTCGCGGCCACTCGGAGGAGTTCGGACTCATCTTGGCCCTCGGCCGCGACGACGGAAGCGACGCGTGGCTTCCCCTCGGTGAGCGTCCCCGTCTTGTCGACTACCAGCGTGTCGACCTTCTCCATCGCCTCGAGCGCCTCGGCATTCTTGATGAGCACCCCGGACGTGGCACCGCGGCCCGTGCCGACCATGATTGACATTGGAGTCGCAAGGCCCAAGGCACAGGGACAGGCGATGATCAGCACCGCCACGGCGTTCACCAGGGCGTAGGCGAGCCTGGGCTCGGGCCCGAAGAGGGCCCAGACGATGAAGGTGAGGACGGCCACGAAGAGCACGAGCGGCACGAAGTAAGAGGAGACGACGTCGGCGAGCCGCTGGATGGGGGCGCGGCTCCGCTGGGCCTCGCCGACCATGCGGACGATCTGCGCAAGCATGGTTTCCGAACCCACGCGCTCGGCCGTCATGACGACGGAGCCCGTGCCGTTCACGGTGCCGCCGATGAGTTTGCCCCCCGGCCCTTTCTCGACGGGGATCGCCTCTCCGGTGACCATCGACTCGTCGACGGAACTCGTGCCTTCGAGGACGGAGCCGTCGACCGGGACTTTTTCGCCGGGGCGGATGCGGAGGCGATCGCCGACATGCACATGCTCGATCGGCACGTCTTCTTCCTGGCCGCCCTCGCCTAGGCGACGGGCCGTCTTGGGCGAGAGGCCGAGCAGTGCCTTGATGGCGCTACTGGTCTGGCTCCGCGCACGCAGTTCGAGCACCTGGCCGAGGAGCACCAAGGCGGTGATCACCGCGGCCGCTTCGAAGTACACCGGCGCCGTCCCCCCGTGGCCGCGGAAGGAGTGTGGGATGAGGCCGGGGAAGAGCGTCGCGACGAGGCTGTAGACGTACGCCGTCCCGGTCCCGATCGCTATCAAGGTGAACATGTTGAGGTTGCGGGAGACGAGCGAGGCCCAGCCGCGCTCGAAGAACGGCTTCCCGCCCCAGAGGACGACGGGGGTCGCCAGTGCGAGCTGGGCCCAGAGGAGCGCCTGTCCGGAGAACAGCGGCCGACCGAGCACTATCTCCCCCATGGCGAGCACGAGCAGCGGGACGGTCAAGGCGGCAGACACCCAGAACCGGCGGGTCATGTCGATGACCTCGGGGTCCGGGCCCTCGTCTCCCGTGGGGACGAGCGGCTCGAGCGCCATGCCGCAAATCGGGCAGTTCCCCGGTCCTTCTTGCACGATCTCCGGATGCATCGGGCAGGTGTAGAGCGTCCCGCTCGGGAGCGGCTCCGGTGCGTGCTGGTGAGTCCCCGGGCCGGGACGATCGCTTACGTACCGGGCGGGATCGGCGCGGAACTTCTCCAGGCAGCCCTTGCTGCAGAAGGAGTATGTCCGGCCCTGGAAGTCGAAGGAGCCTAGCGCCGTGTCGGGATCGACATCCATGCCGCAGACCGGGTCCTTGACCGTGGTCTGAGCCTTTGGGCCGTGCGAGCAGCAGGAGTGCCCGTGATCTTCGTGCGCCATCGGCAGGACGACGCGTGGAGCAGCGTGAGTCGCGTACTTCGCGGGATCTCGGTCGAACTTCTGCTTGCAGGAGCCCGAGCAGAAGAAGTAGGTCTCGCCCGCGTGCTCGCTTTCCCCGGCCGCCGAGGGGGCATCGATCTGCATGCCACACACCGGGTCGGTCACTGTCTTGTTCTCGATAGCCGTGTTGGTGTCCATGTTCTCCTCGCATTCATTCTTGGATGAAGCCTTCATTTCAGGAAGCGTGCGAGCACCGTCTGGAGCTCGGTGACGAGCTGATCTTTTGTCATGGGCTTTGCCTGCGCATGCTCGCTGTCCGTGCCGTGGCCGAGCACGCAGGACTCCAGGTGACTCGAGAGGAGCTCGATGCCGAGCGCGTCGAGCGCCGAGCGTACCGCGGCGATCTGGTTCAGGACCTCAACGCAGTAGCGGTCCTCCTCGAGCATCCGCTGGATGCCCGCCACCTGACCGGCGATCCGGTTCGCCCTCGCCTTGATCTTTCGTCCCTTGTCGCTTTCCATGTCGCGTTTCCTATATACCCGTGGGGGGTATTCTGCTCTTCCTGAAAGATATACCCCTGGGAGGTATCAAGTCAAGCGCCGGATCGGGATTTTCGACCTACCCGGAAAACTGGACCAAATAGGGATTCCGGGAAGCCCCTCGCATGCCGGACCATCTGTGTTGCCGATACTTTCCGCAGCCGACCGCGCCGGGCTCAACGCGTCGGTAGAGGAGGGACCATGGATGTTGAGGACACGACCGAAGGGGACGCTGGCCTTGGCCTACCTGGCGCTCTCCTGTTTTCCGGGCCCGGCCGGGGCGGCAGACGATAGGACGGTACGGACGGCCCAGGCCACCGCACCATCACAGGACACACATGACGCTTCGCCCCACGCAGGGCACCGTGGTACCCCAGCGGCGGCCCTTCCCCCGGCCTTGCCGGAGGCAATCGCTGCGCCGACCGGCCCGCGCTCCCCTGCTCCGCTGCCCACCGCCCTCGGGACCGCTCGCCCAGTGAATGGGCCGGGGATGGCCGACTTTGAGCGCATCGCGCTTGAGCGCAATCCGACCCTGAGGCAGGCCTTCGCCCAGTTCGACGCCGCCCGTAGCCGCTCGTTCCAGGCGGGCCTCTACCCGGAGACCGGGACAAACCGGGGGCTGATCTCCCGACTCGGCTTCAGGTACGCTAGCCCGGACCATGGCCGATCAGACCACGCCCCAGGTCTACCAGCTCCATGCCTGGATCCGGCAGATCAGCCCCATGATCTGGCGGCGGCTCCTGGTGCGCAGCGATAGCACCCTCGCCGACCTCCATGACGTGCTCCAGATCGCTCTCGGCTGGAGTGATCTCCATCTCCACCGGTTTCGCATCCACGGCCGCAACTATGGCATCAGTCGAGTCGGCGGACTCTCGTCTTCCCAGGATGCACGCCAGGTCCGACTCGCCGACTTCCGGTTCCGCCTCAACGAGCGGTTCCTCTACGAGTACGACCTGCGCGACTCGTGGCAGCACGAGGTCCGGGTCGAACTCGGGCTTCCGGAGGAACCGAAGCGGAGGTATCCGGTCTGCGTCGGCGGACGGCGTGCAGCTCCTCCGGAAGACTCTGGAGGCCCGTGGGCGTTCCTGGAACGCCGCGACGCGGTCCCGGGGCAAGTCCGCGAGCATCTGGAGCGGATCCTCGAGGGGATTGACGCCGGCGATCTCGAGGCCATCCGCGATGAGCTGGAGACGGTCGAGTCCGTGCGCGCGTGGCTCACGCTCGAGCGCTTCGACCGCCGGGAGGTCAATCGGCGCCTCCGGCTGTATGCCGCGGGCGATGGGCGATGGCGAGAGGGACCATAACCCCATCCCCCGCATCAACCCTGGCCACTCAGGGCCCGGACGTAGTTCTCGCCCAGCGCCCGCAGGCTGGTCTCGGCGTAGATCTGCGTGGTCGACAGGTGCAGATGGCCGAGGAACTTCCGCACCTGGTCGATCGGTACCAGGCCGGAGTCGAGCAAGATCGTGGCGATGGAATGCCGCAGCAGATGGGGATGGACCCGCCGGGCGATGCCCGCCGCTTGAGCACACTGCTTGACCAGGGTCTGCACCGTCCGCACGGCGTAGCGTGTGTGGCGGTTGCTCTCGAACAGGTAGCCCTGACGGCGGCCCTGGAGGTGAGTGCGCAGCTCCTGCGCCAGGGCCGGCAGGATCGGCACCGAGCGGTTGGCCTGGCCCTTTGCGTGGGCCAGGTGGATCCGGGGCGGATCGTCATCCGGGTGCAGGTCCTCGGCCCGGATGTGGACGAACTCGCTGACCCGGGCCCCGGTCAGGATCAGGGTCTTGATCATCAGCCCGCGTCGGCTGTCATCCCGGTAGGCGGCGGCGATGAGCCGCTCCACTTCGGCCCGGTCCAGCCGCTCGACCGTGCGTCGGCGCGTGGCCGGCGGTGCCAGGCCGAGCCGGCGGCGCACCTGCTCGACGACGTACTTGGTCTGGTCGTAGCCGAGGTGGTGCTTGCGCCAGAGCCGGGTGGTCTCGCGGGCCACCGCGGCGAGGTCGGTCCGGGACGGCGCCTTCGCCGTTTGACCGCGCGGTTCCGGCGATTTCCGCCGCTTCGTCGAGCTCATGGGGCCACGCTCGGCTGTAGAATCGGCGCAGTAAGGCCATTCCGCGCACTCCGGATTCTATCCCGACGGCCGCCGCCGGGAAAAGGGACGCGGGTGGCCTCTGCGGCCGAAGGGGGGAGGCCCATGCGCGTGCGGATCCAGCTCATCGTCGAGTCCGAGGCGGGCGACCCGCCCGTTGTCCGGGAGGTCGCTACGCTGGAACGCGGCCCGTTGCAGCCGGAAGGTCTCGGCCTGACGCTGGCCGAGGCCAAGGACCTGCTCCGCGGGGTGCAAGAGACGATGGTCGCCGAGCAAGTCAGCGAGTTCGTGGCCCAGCAGCAATGCTGCCCCGACTGCGGCCGACCGCGGCCCCGCAAGGGCCGGCATGAGCTCGTGTATCGGACCCTCTTCGGTAAGCTGAGGCTGGACAGCCCCCGGCTCTACGTCTGTCCGTGCCGGCAACCGGACCGCGCCAGCGCCAGCCCATTGGCCGAGTTGCTCCCCGAACGCACGGCGCCCGAGCTGGCCTACCTGGAGACCAAGTTCGCGGCGCTGATGTCGTACGGGCTGACGGTGGCGGTGCTCGGTGAGCTCCTGCCCCTGGGCGTGGAGTTGAACACGACGGCGGTCCGCCGCCGGGTCCGGGACGTGGCCGAACGGCTCGAGGGCGAGCTGGGCGAGGAGCGGCCCCACTTCATCGAGGGCTGCCAGCGCGATTGGAACCAGCTGCCCCGCCCCGATCCGCCCCTGACCGTCGGCCTGGACGGCGGCTACGTGCATGCCCGGCATCCCCGGTCCCGGACCGAGGGATGGTTCGAGGTGATCGTCGGCAAGGTCCTGAGCGAGGGCAGGGATCCCACGTGCTTCGCGTTCGTGACCCACCTCGACACCAAGCCGAAGCGGCGGCTGTTCGAGGCGCTGAAGACGCGGGGCCTGCAGATGAACCAGCGGGTAGAGTTCCTGACCGACGGGGGCGACACCGTGCGCGAGCTGCCGCTGTATCTCTGCCCGGAATCCGAGCACTGGTTGGACTGGTTCCACATCACGATGCGGCTGACGGTCATGAGCCAGATGACCAAGGGGCTGGCCGCTGAGGGAGCCCCTGCATGCGATCCAGGCCATGAGGTGGAGAACCGATGGGATGGGGCTGAACCGAAGACGCCGCTGGAACGCCTGAAGTGGCACCTCTGGCATGGGAACGTCTACCGGGCGCTGCAGATCATCGAGGATCTGGAGTGCGACCTCGATGCGCCGGAGGAGCGATCCGAGCGGGCGAAGAAGCTGCTCAAGGCCGTGAGCGAATTCCATCACTACATCGAGGCCAACCGCACCTTCATCCCGAACTACGGGGATCGGCATCGCCACGGCGAGAGGATCGCGACGTCGTTCGCGGAATCGACGGTCAATCAGGTGATCAGCAAGCGGATGGTCAAGAAGCAGCAGATGCGGTGGACCGAATGGGGAGCCCATCGGCTGCTGCAAGTCCGCACCCGGGTGCTGAACAAGGAGCTACGGGCGGTGTTCCAGCGTTGGTACCCCGGCCTGAGGGCCGAACCGGAACCGGCCGCGGGGGAAGCCGCGTAGCCCCCGGTTTGTCCTGGTCTCTAGGCAGCCCCGACGTTCACGAACCAACTAAGGAACAGCCTCAAAGAGGCCGCTCGTCAGGTGACAGGTGAGAGCGTTCGTGCCGGGAGCGATAGGACTGAAAGAAGCGACGCATCGAGACACGTCCGGACGACTCGCGTCGTTTCGCAGCGGTCGCACCGCTCGCAACGGCCGAGCCGTCTTCGCCGACGATTAGAGGCTCCCGGCGACGAGGGACGGAAAGGAGCACGACAAGGCACGCGGGCCTTGTGCGATCGATTGTATCGGCCGCGTCGTGACGCGAGAATCGCGAAGGAAGCAAAAAACGGCCCCGACGTCTTTCGACATCGGGACCGCAGGCAAACGCCTTACTCGTTCATGGAAGAGTCAGAGTCAGTCGCTTCGGCCTTAGAAGCACGCTTCTTCGGTCGCTTCTTCTGCTCTCCCTTCCACTTACGCTGTTGCTCGACTTCGTCCGTGGGGATTGTCTCATTCCTCATTTCGTGTAGTTGACAGTCTTTGTGTCAGTTCCTCCGGATCGGCCTGGAGCAGCGTCCAGAAGTCGAACGTGGGCAACTCCAGGCCCAACGCCTGGTAGGGGGCGACGTCCTTCCGTGGCCCGGAGCGGAATGGGTGGCAGTTCCAGTACAGCCGCTTCAGGTCGAGCATCGGCTGAGTCATCCGCCGGTGCCGTGACTGTTGCATCCGCAGCACGCTGTTCATGCACTCCACCGCGCTGCTGGCTCGAAACGTGTCCCGCAGCACCGCCGACACCCGGTCGTAGGAGGCTCGTTCCGGCTCGTTCAACGCGCGGTCACGTCCCACCGCCCGGACCAGTCCGGTGAGCCGATCCGGGGCCGACGATCGGCGGTGCCTCAGCCACCAACGCCAGGCCATCGCCTCACGCCACTCCGGACGCGGTTCGGCCTCTTCCAGTCGCCTGTGCATCCGGTCCAGGAACCTCAGGCTCCGAGGGTCGTTCAGGAAGTGGCGGACCTTCGACCAGTCGGGGCCGGCCAGGCCGTTCAGGGCCTCGGTGATCTCGGCCTCGGCGCGGGAGCGGTCGTTGAGTCGGCCGTCGGCGCCAAACAGGTCGAGCGCGGCGTGGGCTCGACGCCAGGCCGCTTCCAGGCGCTCGGTTCGCTCGAACGACGCGGTCGCCCGGGTCCAGGCGGCTCGGGCGGCCTGGGCCACGCCCCGCGCGTCGATGCCTTGCCGTTTCGACCGGGCGACCTCGATGTCGGCGGCCTCCGCCTCCTCCCAGGCCGCCTCGGCGCGTCGCCAGTGCCGGGCCAGGACGCGGTGGGCCTCCATCGCGGTGTGGAAGACGTCCAGGCCGTGCTCCAGGGGCGGGGCCGAAGGGTCGTCGCGACGCGACGCGACGACCCGCGCGACCGCCTTGGCGATCCCCTTGGCGGCATCGGAGACGGCGAACTCCAGGCGGTCGAACGGCGCCAGATGTCTCTCCCAGGTCTCGGCCTTGCGGTCGGCGGTGTTCGCGCAGAAGACGGCGGTCATGCTCGTCGGCTCGATGCCGACCAAGGTCGGTCGCCCCCAAAAAAGGGCCTCCTCAGCAGAATCTGTGGGTGCGTTTCGGCTCGGGGAGCCGGCCGAGATTGTGCAATAGAGCCAGTTTTGCGACTTTCGCCGTCCGAAACCCGTACGACTTCCTCGTCACCAGTTTCACCTTG
>JAABUN010003250.1_pt1 | contig 25835 bp, 32 predicted proteins | sample 5559311 | NCBI WGS metagenome assembly JAABUN01 (sample SAMN10711877, study PRJNA513370) | rock metagenome | isolation source: Antarctica rocks | place: Antarctica: Victoria Land, Siegfried Peak sud
ATCGGCCGCGACGACAGGCCGCCGGCCCGGATGCGGCCGGAGGCCCTCAGCGCCCGTGAAGCCCCCTCAGCCGGTCACCGTCGTCACCGGCCCAACAGAACGCGCCGCTTCACACCAGTCACCTAGGAGGGCTGCGCTGTCCGTTGCGGAAGGTGGCGGTGCGGGACTGCGACGCAGACTGTGATCAGTAGGGCGGCGAGGGCGGTGGCTGCCAGCATGGTCATCCGGAAGCTGCTGAGGAAGGCGTCGATCACGAGCGGGTCGGCAGGGGACCTGTGTGCCTGAAGAAGTTGTTCGGCGCTGGGGGAGTCCGCGCGCCCGCTCGCGGTCAGGGCGCTGTTGAGGCGGCCGGTCCACTGGGCGTTGAGCAGTGCCCCGAGCAGCGCCACTCCGAGGGAGGCGCCGAGCTGGCGGCTGAAGGTGGTCAGTGAGGTGCCGGCGCCTATCTGGTGTGGCGGGAGGCTGCTCTGGGCGACGACGATCAGGTTCTGCATGCACATCCCGAGGCCGGCGCCGAGCAGCAGCAGCGCTGCCGCGACGAGCGCGGGCGGGCTGGTGCGCTCCAGTGCGGAGGCCAGCGCGGTGCCGCCGGTGACCAGGGCGGCGCCGGTGATCAGGATCACCCGGAAGCGCCCGGTCCGGCCGATCGCCCGGGCGGACAGCATGGAGGCCGCGACCACGGCCACCATCATCGGCACCATCGCCAGCCCGGACACGGTTGGCGTTGTGCCGCGGGCGAGCTGCAGGTAGAGCGGCAGGAAGAGCACGCCGCCGAACAGGATCGCTCCGAGCAGGGCAGCGGCGAGGCTGGTCAGGGCGAAGGTCCGGTCCCGGAACAGGTGCAGGGGAAGGATCGGGTCGACGGCGTTCTTCTCGTGGACGAGCAGCACCACGGTGACCGCGGCCGCCGCCGTGAGCAGGCCCCCGAGCTGCAGGGACCGCAGCGGCAGCGTGGTACCTGCCCAGAAGATGGCTGCCAGCCAGAGCAGCGCGGCCGCCAGCAGCAGCACCGCACCGGGCCGGTCGAGTGGGCCGCCGCGTCGCTGGGTGGGCACTCGGCGAAGGACCCAGCTGACCGCGCCGACCGCGGCGAGCCCGAGGGGCACGTTGGCGAGGAACAGCCACCGCCACTGCTCGGCGAGGGCGCCGCCGGCCAGCGGCCCGGCCAGGCTCGCGACGCTGAAGGTGACGCCGAAAAGGCTCTGGAACACCGGTCGGTCGGCGGGTGGCGCGATCAGGAAGGTGACGGTGAACGCGAGTGTGACGAGCCCGCCGGCGCCCAGGCCCTGCAGGCCGCGCGACCACACCAGCTGGTCCATCGTCTGGCTCAGCCCGCATAGCAGCGAACCGGTCACGAACAGGCCGCCGGCGACGGCGAGCACTGGGCGGGGGCCGTGCACGTCGGTGGCCTTGCCGTACAGCGGCATTGCCGCGGTGCCGGGCAGCAGGAAAGCCGCGACCGCCAGGCTGTAGCGGTCCAGGCCGCCGAGCTGCTGGGCGATGCGGGGCAGGGCGGTGGCCATGACTGTCTGGTCCAGCGCGGCCAGAAGCACCAGGGTCAGCAGCCCCGCCATCACCACCCGCACGTCCTGCCGCGCGAGGTCGGGCGGCGATGCCGGTCCAGCGGTGGCCGTGGCCATGGCTCCTCCTACGGGTGGTTCGACGGTTCGGCCCGTGGCAGGCCGGCGGGTGAACAGGCAGCAGTCGCAGTCGCAGGCGCCTCAGCCGGGCCGGCCCGCGCGGGCCTGGACCGGCCGGCCGGGATCCGCGGACTGCCTCCGGGCGGCCGCCGCTGCCGAGGTGTGCTGCAGGCCGGGGATGAGGATCACGCCGACGGCCAGGTGGAGCAGGCCGAGCACGACGCGGGTCCCTGGGGCCAGGTCGGGCGCGGCGAGCGGGGCCAGGGACACCAGCAGGACCGCGGCGGCGAGTCCGACCCAGATCTGGGTGCCCCGCCGGTTGGCCCGTTCGAGCACCGCCAGCGTCCCCCAGCCGAGCAGCGCGGCCAGTGCCGTGACGAACAGCACCATCGGCAGTGTCACGGTCAGCGGCTCCCGGCCGCCGGTCTGCGGGACGACCAGGTCGTGGCTCAGCAGCGCGATGCCGACGGTCCAGACGACGCAGCCGCCGATGATGGCGGTGATGACGGTGCCGAGCCGGCGACGGATTCGGGTCTTGCGGTCGGTGGTGGCAGACATCATGGTGATCTCTCTCCTTGCGGGTGGGGGGATGGGTCGGGTGGCTGCGGCGCCTGTTGGCACCGGGCCCGGGTCGTGGTCGGGTTGGTCCGCGCCGGTCGTCGGCGCGGTCGGGCTCAGCTGCGTGCGGGTTCCGGCAGTTGTTGCGCGCGGGCCTGGAGCTCGCTCAGCAGCTGTCGGAGCTCTTGTTGCGCGGTCGGGTCGGTCAGGCGCCCTTCGGGGTCGAATGCCGCCCAGGCCGAGCCCACGGCGACGGTGCGTTCCAGCACGTCCGCGCCGATCACGCCGAGGACCTTGCGCAGCTCGGCCTGCGCCCAGCGGGCCCCGTGCGGCGAGGCGCTGGCCCCGATGACTGCGACGGGCTTGTCGCGGAGCGCGTTGTCGGGGAAGGGCCGCGACGCCCAGTCCAACGCGTTCTTCAACTGGCCGGGCAGCGAGCCGTTGTACTCCGGAGTCGCGATCAGGATCGCGTCCGCGGCGGCGAGCACCCCCCGCAGCTCCGCCACCTGTGGCGGCGCCGCGCTGGCGTCGGTGTCCTCGCTGTACGGGGGGAGGTGCGCCAGTGCCTCCCACACCTCGACCACGGTTCCGGGAGCAGCCAACCCGGCCGCCGCCCGGACCAGCTGCCGATTGAACGAGGCAGCCCGCAAGCTGCCGGAGATCGCCACGAGCCGCATGGAAAGGCCCTCCCTGGTTTCGTCAAGCACTTGACCGCCAGTGAACGGCCAGACCCAACAGAAGTCAAGCGATTGACTGTCTAGCGGTTGACCGTCACGGGTAGTCTCTGCGCCGTGGACCAGCACCGACGCCCGTTGTGCTTCTTGCTGGCCCGCGCCGAAGGGCTGTTCGTGGCCGAGTTCGACGCCCGGCTGGCCGGCGCTGGCTACCCGGACTTGTCGCTCGCGCACAGCGCGAACGTCCTGCGGTTCCTGCAGGCAGGGGAGCTGCGGCCCGGACAGCTGGTGCAGCGGGCCTGCGTCACCAAGCAGGCCGTCAGCCAACAGGTCGCCCATCTGGAGCGCTTCGGCTACGTCACGGTCAGGCCCGATCCGTGCGACAGCCGCGCCCGCCAGGTCCGGCTCACGGCCAAGGGCGTCACCGCGCAACGGGTCGCCGCCGAGCTGTTCACACAGATCGAACAGGACTGGGCCACCCAGATCGGCGCGGAGCAGCTCGGCGCCCTGCGCGCGTTGCTCGAAAGCGCCCTGCCGCAACTGACCGACGGGTCAAGGCCAACCGGCGGCCCCGCGGCGCAAGACTGAGCTTGCCCGCCGCCACCGCCGGGCAGTGATGTCGTACGTAGGTGAAACCTGCGCTGTGACTCACGGCAGGCCGCCGGACACGGGCAGGTAGGCGCCGCTGATGTTGGTGTTGGCGGCCGAGCCGAGGAACGCGACGGCGGCAGCGACATCTTCTGGGGTCGACAGTGCGCCGGAAGGTGTGCGCGCCCGTACCGATTCGCGGAGCTCGTCGGTGAAGCGGTCCAGGTTGTTCTCGGTGGTCGTGAAGCCGGGGCTGACGACGTTGATCAGGACGCCGGACGCGCCGAGCTCCCACTTGAGCGTGGCGGCGAGGCCGTCGAGCGCTGCTTTCGCCGTCGCGTACGCGGTCGCTCCGGGCATCCCTTCACGGGCGATGCCGGAGGACACCAGGACGACTCGGCCAGCGACGGAGGCAGTCAGGCAAGGTATGGCGGCCCGGACTGTGTCGACGGTGCCCTCCAGGTTGGTCCGCACGGCCTGCTGCCAGGTGTCGGTGGGGATGTCGCCGAGCGCGCCGGCGGCGTCGGTGGGCCACCGCACGGCGTTGGCCACCAGGACGTCCAGGCCGCCGAATGCGCAGTGGACGTCGTCCACGGCTCGATGTATCGACGGGCTGTCGTCGAGGTCGAGGTGGCAGGCGACGGCTCGTCCGCCTCCGGCGATGATGTGCTCGGTCAGTTGGTGCGCGGCGGGTTCGTCGCGGGACCAGGTGAGGCCAACGTGGGCGCCCTCGCGGGCGTAGGCCAGGGCGGTGGCCCGGCCGATCCCGCGGGTCGCTCCGGTGACCAGCACGACGCGCCCTTGCAGCCCGAGATCCATGATCTGCCTTCCTGTCGCAGTGGGTCAGACGGTTTCCTGCGCCGCGGGCTGCGTGCCCGGCAGCGTCCAGCCGGTCTCGGCGATCCATGTGCGCAGGGACCGCAGCCTCGGATGGCGGATTCTGAGGTGTGCGATGTCGGCCTGGTAGCCGCCGTTGTCGAAGAACTCGTACATGGCTGCCATGTCGTCGCTGTAGGCGCGGACCTCCTCCAGCGGCTGCTGCTCGTAGCGGGTGGGCATGCCGGTGAGCTCGCCGAACAGCTCGGCCATCCGCGGGCCGGTCAGCTCGTCGCCGGCCAGCTCCAGCTGGGTTCCGCGGTATTCGTCGGGGTCGGCGAACGCCAGTGCGGCGAAGGCGCCGATGTCGTCGACGGCGATCATCTGCAGCGCGGTGTCGGGGCGCAGTGCCTGGCGCAGGAGCAGCGCGTCTCCGGCTAGCTGGGGGCCGCCGTAGCCGATGAGGTTCTCCATAAAGAACACCGGCCGCAGGACCGTCGCGGGCAGTCCCAGCTCCTGGATGTACTGCTCGATCTGCCACTTCGACTCGAAATGCGGCACGGCGCTGTTGCGGTCGGCGCCGCCCACCGAGCTGTAGAGGAAGTGCGCCACTCCGGTGTCCGCGGCGGTCTGCGCGACCTGCTTGCCCTGGCGCACCTCGGCGGCGATACCGCCGGGGCCCATGAACGTCTGGACGCTGAACACGCCGTGCGCGCCCGCCATCGCCTCGCGCAGGGAGGCCACGTCGTCGAGGTCGCCTGTCGCCAGCTGCGCGCCGGCGCGCTGCAGGGCGCGCGCCTGGGCCGCTGACGGGTCCCTGACCAGGGCGCGGACCTGCCAGCCTTCCGCCAGCAGGTGGCGGGCCGCGGCGCCGCCCTGTCGTCCGGTTCCGCCGAGGACCAGGATCGTCTCGGTGCGCATCATCGCCTCTCCTTTAGCCGGCTAACTGTTTGCCGGCTAAGATAGAGCCGGAGCCGACGGAAGGCAAGGCCTTGGCCGATGACCGCGGGACTGCGGCTGCACCAGGGGGACCTGGCCGCCCCATGCCGGACGGGGGGGCTGGACCTGGCGTAGGGGGCCCGCTCAGTCACCAGATCGTGCGGGTGGCCCGCGCGCACCGCCGACTGGCGGCCGAGCTGCTGCGGCGGGCGGGATTGCACCCGGGCCAGGAGCTGATGCTCATGCTCCTGTGGGAACAGGATCACCGCCCTCAGTCAGAGCTCGTCGGCCGGCTCGGCGTCGAGGCCCCCACGGTGACCAAGATGCTGCAACGGCTGGAGCAGCAAGGCCTGGTCGTGCGCGAGCGCCCGGCGGCGAACCGACGCACCGCGGTCGTCTCCCTCACCCCAAAGGGGCGCGGGCTCCGCCGTGAGGTGCAGGAACTCTGGGCCGCGCTGGAAGAGGCCACCACCGCGGACCTGGACCCTGCCGACCGGCGCACGCTCGGGCGGCTGCTCGAACGGGTGGAGAACAGCCTTTCCGACGACAAGCCCGGGGACGGCGTCCGCGGCTGACTAGGCATCCGGGCGGCGACGCCCGCAGCCACCCGAGACGCGGCGCGCCGGTCCACGCCGTTATGAGCGGACTTCCCTGCTGTGCCAGCAACTTGTTCTCCTAAGTTGTTCTGCTAATCTTTGTCGGTGGATCGGGACCTGAGTTTTGACCTGCACGCGCTGACCGCACGTCTGGACCGGTCGGCCGACCGCATCCTGCGGGCCGAGCACTACCTGTCCTACCGGCGGTTCCTGACCCTGGTCATCGTCGGACAGCTGGACGCGGCCACCCAGCGGGCCGTCGCCGACCGGCTCGGCGTGTCGGAACCGTCGGTGAGCCGGATGACCGCCGTCCTGGTCGCGGCCGGACTGCTCGACGCCGAACCCGACCCGGCAGGCGGCAACCGGCGGCGGCTGAGCCTGACGCTGCCCGGTAAGCACGTGGTCGAGCAGGGCCGCGAGCTGCTGGAGCGGCGCTTCGCCGCCCTGGTGGAACGCAGCGGCGTTCCCTACGGCGACTACGCCCGACACACCAAGCAGCTGATGGCAGCTCTGGACGACGTCGAGAAGAAGGCGAACCGATGACCGAAAGATCGTCCGAGGCGAGCACCGCCGGGACCGCTGCCGCGGCCGGCGGGGCCGATCCGGCGCCGCGCCAGCCTCCCGCCTCCTCCCGCCAGCGAGCCAGTGATCCGATGCCCGCGTCGGAGTCTTACTGGCTGATGAGGATCGGATCGGTCGCGGCCGTGCTCGGCGCGCTGCTGGCCGGGGTCGGCAACCTGCTGCACCCCACGACCCCGCGCGATGACGAGGTCGGCGTCGCGCGGGTCATCAGCCAGAGCGAGCACTGGACGCTCGTTCACGTGGTCATCGTCGTCGGCGTCCTTCTGATGCTCGGCGGCCTGCTCGGCATCCGCCACTCCATCGCCGGCCGCGGCTCGACGGACGCGCTCACCCGCCTCGGCATGTACGCGGCGACGATCGGCACCACCGTAGGACTCATCCTGGTCATCCTGGACGGAGTGGCAGCCAAACAGCTGGCAGACCAGTGGGCGCAGGCCCCTGCGGCGACCAAACCGATCGCCCTCGGCTTGGTCTCGGCCAACGAGACGGTCAACTTCGCGCTGGCCGGACTGTTCAACCTGTCCTTCGCCGGCATCCCGTTCGTCCTGTTCGGCCTGGCCGTGGCACGCACCGACACCTACCCGCAGTGGCTCGGCTGGGTCGCCGCCGGCGCCGGAGCGGGATCGATCGGCGCCGGGTTCTTCCAGGCGTTCACCGGCAAGCCCACCGTCGCCTCACTGGTCCTGACCATCATCGGCCCCACCGTGATCGTGCTGTGGCTACTGATCATGGGAGTCCTGCTCCGGCGCCGATCACGCGAGGTGCTGAGCAGTCAAGCCGTCTGCTCGTCCTGGTGATCCAGGGCCAGGAGGCGATGGAAGAGCTCCTCGCAAGACCTTGAGTCGATGGCGGCTCCGCACTCCGAACAGCGGTCGGTCATGGGCTACCCACGCCCCTCCATCGCGGACGACACGCCGGGTGGACCGCCTCGCCCGAAAGCCAACACCCCCACTACGGGGATGTCCGCGTGGGCAAGGAACGTCGTTTTGGGCGAGCTGGAAGTTTGCTGCTCAGGCTGGCGTGATCTGTGAGGGACTGGTGCAGCCAGCGGGTGGCGCGGGTTGCGCGGGGCGGGTCTGGGGTCGGTTGTAGCTGGGACATGAGCTGCCACCACCGCTCGGCTCGGGGGTCGGTGAGGTCGGTGAGTTGCTGGGCGAGCCAGCGGCGGAAGCCGGGGGAGGGTTCTCGGCCGAAGGCATGCGCATGGGCGGTGACGTAGGCGTCGACGGCGGGCGCGGCGCGATCATCGCTCGGCTGGATGCCCGCGGCCTGGGCGTCGTTCGCGAGCCGCAGGGCGTGGTCGAGATCGTCTTGCCAGGCGGTGGGGTCAAAGTCAGGGCGGGCATGGGCGGCGAACCACGCGGCCCCTGCGGCGGTGACCCGGCGGAAGTCTGGGTCGGCCGCTAACTCGGCGAGTTCGAGCCAGGCGTCCAGTGCGCGGCGGTGGGCTGGGCGGGCAGCTGGGGGCGGCCGGCGTTCCGGAACCACCCAGCGTCACGGTCGGGCGTGTCGCGGAGGACCGCGTCCCAGAACCGGTCCAGGAGCTGCTCCCGTTCGGCGGCGTCGATGCGGGTTAGCGCGTGCAGCCGGGCCAGGGTCTGCTCGGCCGACGCCTCGGTGGCGGCCCGGGTCACGGCGAGTTGTCGCTGTAGGGCGTGCAGGCGAACTTCGAGGATCTTGGCGTGTGCGAGGAGGGTCTTCTGCAAGCCGGCGGCGTCGGTGAGCAGGTCGGCGATGGTGTCCAGGTCGACGTCGAGGGCGCGCAGGCTGCGGATGAGCTGCAGGCGGGGCAGGTCGGCGGGGGCGTAGCGGCGGTGGCCGGCCGCCGTGCGGCGCGAGGCCAGCAGACCGGCGTCGGAGTAGAAGCGGATGGTCTTGACTGCCAGTCCGCTGGCGTCGGCCAGTCGCCCGATCGACCAGTCGGGCGATCCCCTTGTATCTCCACTGACTGGAGATCTTAGCGTCGGTGGCACCGATGCGAGAGGGGAAACCGGGATGGACACGGCAGCCAATGACGCGGCTACATTGGGCGCGGCGACTGAGGGGATCGACACCGACATCTATGCGATGCCGGGGTTCGTGACCTTCCAGGTCGACGATCTCGCCCGTTCGACCCGCTGGTACGTCGAGGGGCTGGGGTTCGTCGTACTGGCCGAGATTCCCGGCACCGGGGGGACACCGGTCCTGGTGCACCTGCGCCGACACCGCTACCAGGACATCCTGCTCGCGGCCCGACGGCCAGACGTCGACGTGGAGCATATGTGGGGGCGCGGGGTCCGCTACAGCGTGCGCGCCGGCGCGGAGAACCTCGAGCAGCGGGCCCAGACGGCTCGAGCGGTCGGCGGCGGCCTTGTGGACGGCCCGACGCGGACGCCGTGGAACACCGTGGATCTGGTGTGCCGGGACCCGGACGGCTACGAGGTCGTGCTGACCGAGGCGGTGCCTGCGGCGCTGGAGGACAGGGAGTTCAGCGACACGGTGCGCCGCTCCGTCCGTGCGTGAGGTGGCGCTGGCGGGGTGGGCGCTGGTGCGGGCGCCCTACCTCAGCCTGCGCGATGGGCTCGCGGAGGCCGAGCGGCGCCTGAACGAGGCGGACGAGCACGAGCTTCCCGTTGGTGGGTGGCGTCGACTTCGGGACGCCGACACCGAGCAGGCTCGAACGGCGGCGGTGAACGACCTCCTCGCCGCGACGCTCGCCGGGTGGCAGCTGGCCGAGCACCAGGGTCGCTGGCGCGTGCGGCTGATCCCGGAGCTGTACGTCGACCCGGCCGAGCTCGCCGCGGTGCAGGTCCTCGTGCTCCTGGTCGAGGCCGAGGGCTGGTCCCGGTTGGGTCGATGCAACCGGGCCGGCTGTGAACGGGTGTTCCTGGACTGGACCAACAGTGGAGGGCGACGCAGCTGCCGCGTCCACCGCCCCGCTCCTGTAGGAAGGAGCTGAAGCGTGAGGAGGGGGCGATGGTGACCTCGTCGACGTGCTGGCAGTGCGGCGCGGTGCTACCCGTGGCCGACGACGCAGGCCGGGCCGACCAGCTCTCCTCCGAAGCCTGCTTCGATGCGCACGGGCGCGTGCTCGCCCGGTGCTACGAGGATGCGCAGCTACTGGGGGTCCGCCAGCTCGCCGTCGACGCCTGGGCGGTACAGCACCCGGCTCCCGTCAGCCGAGTCAGCGACCAGTCACTGGCTCTGCACCTGATGACCCTGCACCCGTTTCTGGAGGAAGGCGTCGACCCGGAGCAGGGTCCAGCGCTGCACAAGTCAATGATGATCGGTCGGCCCGACTACGCCTGGCTCGAGCCCCCGCCCCACCGCGGCACTCTCACTGTCGCCGACGTCTCGCAGCCCGACCGGGCGAATCTGGAGGCATGGGCACGAGCTGCCTGGCAGGCCTGGGCCGACCACCACGCTACGGTGCTCGGCTGGGTGAATCGCTGGCGCCAGTCGCGTCCACAGCCCGGCGCGATGCATCGCTCTGCTCATCACGCCGGCCAATAGACCATCGGCTATGGGACAGGTGGCGCTGTCACGAGGGGCAGCCTCGATCACGCTGGCCGCTGCCAGTGCAGGAGGTAGCGACAGAACGGCAATCGCGTGGATTTGGGCGCCGGGCAGAAGCGCGCCGGCCTGGCGGCGGACCTCGGCGGTGGTCAGCTGAGGGGTTGTATAGGCATGTCCTTCATCGATGCCGGGATCGAGCCGGCGTGACCAGCGGCCACTCGGCGCGGCTCGGCGGCCCAGCGCCACGATGATCTACCCGGTGACGGACGCGAGTTCGATGGGCAGGTCGCAGGGCAGGTCAAGCCGAGGTAGGCCGACGGCGGCCAGCACACCGCCGGGCCGCAGCGCCGCTGCAAAGCGGGGCAACGCCGGCGCCAGTGGTAGGTGGTGTAGGACAGCGATGCTGACGATTGCGTCGAGACCACCCTCCGGCAGCGGCACCGTGAGAAGGTCGTCTTCAACGACGGTGACGTTCGATGGGGCACTACTACAAGTGGCAGCGACCATAGCTGGGAAACGGTCCACAGCCAGGACCTGACCGGAGTGTCTGGCGAGGCGGGCGGGACGCCCGCGCCGCAGCCGGCGTCCAGCACGAGGCCGCACCCCGATGGCAGGCGCCGTAGCAGCAGCTGGTGGTACCAGGCGTTGTGGCTCCAGGCGAGCCACCCGTGATCGGACACCCCTCGATCCTTCCTGGCTGAGATTGGAGGCGGCGAGGCAACGCGGACCGATGAGACGACGTTGACATGCGCACCGCGAGCACGGCGCTATCGCTCCCGTGGCCGGGAGCCCACCAGTGTCGCGTCACAGGTAGCCGATCCTCGTGCCGGCGGTTCGGCTCGGCGGAGGAAGGTGACGGCGGCTCGGGCGGTGGTACCGATGACAGCGTCGACGCGGGGAAGATTGCGGTCGGCGCGGGCGGCTTGGGTGAACACTGCGACGGCGACTGCAGTTTCGTGTTGGTGGTGCACGACGCCGACTTCGTGACGCAGGGCACCGAGGGTGCCCGTCTTCCCGGCGATTCTCACCCCGGGGTAGGGGAATCCTGACGAGAGCCGGTGTGGCCAGATTTGTTGGGCGAGCACTGCCCGCATAAAGCGGCACTGCTGCGGCGAGGCGGCGATGTCGGTCCAGATCGCGGCTAGCAGGCTCGTCATGTCCCGGGCTGTGGTGGCGCTGGACAGCAGCGGGTCGAAAACCTTGGAGGTGGTTGGGTGGTCGTTGTCGCTGAGCAGCTCCATCGCCTCTCGCAGATCGCGGGCACCGGTGTCTGCGGTCAGTATCCGGTGGGTCTCGCGGGTGCCTCCTTCGACGCGAGTGCGCCGCAGCCCAAGCGCCTGGAGGGTGTCGCGGACTCGCTCCAGGCCGAGGGCGTCGAGCAGGGCGTCGCCGGCAGCGTTGTCCGAGACGGCGATCATGGACCGGGCGAGGTCCCTCCAGGACATCACCACGGCGTCGCTCATGGCCGCGGTGCCGGTCAGGCCGGGTGTGCGATCGCCGGGAAGCAGTCGCACCGGCTCGGTGGGGTCCAGCACAGCCTCGTCGACAGCCCGGCAGAAGGCGACCAGGACGGGCAGCTTGTAGACCGAGGCCATCACCACGGAGTCGTCGGCGTCTACGACAGCCTCGCCGGACGCGGTCCCGACCGGGGTGGCGTGCAGCCAGCCGCGGACGCCCGCGGAGGCGAACTGAGCCCGGATGTCCTCGGTGACGCTCACGACGCGGCGGAGGCGGAGGTCTTCGCGGCGTACGTGGCGAGGACGGCGGTCAGCGCAGGTTCGAGAGGTTCGGGATTACCCGAGGCGGATGCTGGCCGCCGGACCACTCGCACCCGCAGCGGCAGGGCGTCTCCGGGAACGGGCCGGCGCGCTACTCCGCCGGCGTGTAGGAGCGGGTCGACAGTCAGGGCGCACGCCTGTCCGGTGGCGACGAGGGCAAGCGCCGAGCGCTCGTCGTCCACCGTCACGGTGCCGGCAGTGACGCCGTGCTGGTGAAGGGTGTCGATGAGCAGGTCGTGCGCGGCGGGGGCGTGGTCTCTGGGAGGTAGCGCCAGCGGCAGACGGAGCAGGTCACGCAGCCGTGCGGGCGCATCCCCAGTCGCGGCATGGCGTTCGGGCAGCAGCAGTTCGGTCGCCAGGAGGATGACCTCGCCGCCCTCCAGTGGTCCGAGCACCGCCGGATGGAGGACAACTCCGTAGTCGAGCCGCCCGCTGCTGACGGCCTCGATCACATGGGTCGTGGGGGCGGTGTGCACGGTAACTGGAGTGGTTGGCGTAGCGGCGCTGCATGCACTGGCCAACGCGGCGGATACGGCTGGGGCGAGCTGCGGGAGCACCCCGAGCCGGACGCCGGTACGGCTGGTCGAGTGAACGTGAGCTGTCTCCCGCAGGTCTCGCTCCGCCTGAAGCAGTCGCTGAGCCTGCGGCAGCAGGGCCGCACCGGCGTCGGTCAGCGACACCCCGCGCGGGCCACGGTCGATCAGCCGGGTGCCGAGCTCGGTCTCTAGCCGCTGGAGGCCCTGAGACAGCGGCGGCTGGGTCATGCCGAGCCGCCGTGCGGCGTGCCCGAAGTGGCCCTCTTCCACGATGGTCACGAAGAACCGGGTGAGTCTCAGCAGATCCACGCTTGATCCTCTGACCTGCGGCGATATGCCTGCTGGATGTCGAGCACGCCGATACGATATTCGACACCTGCGATTGTGTCCGCTTCACTCGGTGCTCGGCCTTCGAGCACTCGGAGGTCGCACATGGCGAGGGCGGCGAACCGGCGTTCGCGAAGCCTCCAGTGCTGATGCCGAAGGGAGATCCATGCCGACCAGGCCCACCCGCGCGGAGTTGGGGCTTGAGCGCCGGGTGGGGCCGAACCCGTGGTGGCGCCGCATGGCGGGCCTAGCCGTGACGGCAGGGTTGGCCATTGCCGGGTTCGCTGCTTGGGGGGCCGACCGGCCTGGGCCGGACGAGGCCGCTAGCCTATTGGCGGACGGTCTGGCGGCTCAAGACTTGGCAGCGGTGCCATTGACCGACGCCGGTGTCGAGGCGGACGAGCAGCTCGCGGCCGTGGTCGCGGGCATGGGGCAACGGCGGCCAACGGTGCGAGTGCAGAGCACACGCGAGGTGGAGGACGCCAACACCGCCACGGCGGTCCTGGAACTCACCTGGGACCTCGACGACACCGATCAGGACTGGACGTACACGACGACAGCTCCCCTCACCTACCAAGAAGGCGAAGAGGGAGGTTGGCGCGTCGAGTGGTCCCCGGCCCTGGTGGAGCCCAGCCTGGTTGCGGGAGAACGGCTCGTCGCGCGGCCGCTGCCCGCCGAACGCGGGGAAGTACTTGGTGCTGGCGGGGAGGTCCTGGTGACCGACCGGCCGGTGGTGAGGGTCGGCATCGACAGGAGCCAGGTCGCCCCCGAGGAGGCGGCCGAATCGGCTCGACGCCTGGCCGCGCAGCTGCCGGACGTTGATGCGGCAAGGTTCGTCGAACGCGTCGGCGCCGCCGGCCCCCGGGCTTTCGTCGAAGCCATCGTGCTGCGCAATGACGACGACTCCCCCCTAGACCGGGTAGCGGTCGCGGCGGTCCCGGGAGGCGCGGTGATCGATGACGAGCTGCCCCTGGCGCCGACCCGGGAGTTCGCGCGGCCGATCCTGGGCGCTGTCGGCGAGGCGACCGCTGAGCTGATCGCCGACTCCGACGGTCGGCTGCAGTCCGGCGACACAGCGGGCCTGTCCGGGTTGCAGCAGATCTATGACGAGCAACTTCGCGGGCGCGCTGGCCTCCTCGTACGCACAGTGCCAGCCGAAGGGACGGCCGGGGAGGCACGCGAGCTCTTCCGCCGCGACGCCACGCCCGGCGCGGCCCTGACCACGACCTTGGACCGCGGACTGCAGCTGGCGGCCGAGGACCTCCTGGCGCCGATCGAATCGGCCAGTGCCCTCGTGGCGGTGCGCCCGTCGACCGGCGAAGTCCTCGCGGCAGCAAGCGGCCCTGGTGGGCAGGGTTACTCCACCGCCACAGTCGGTCGTTACGCCCCCGGCTCGAGCTTCAAGGTCATCACCAGCTTGGCGCTGCTGCGTGCTGGACTGACGCAGGAGAGCGTTCTGTCCTGCACGCCCACGGTCACCGTGGACGGTAGGTCGTTCAAGAACTACGACGACTACCCGGGCGGTGCACTCGGGGACGTCACGCTGCGGACAGTCATCGCGAACTCCTGCAACACCGCTCTGATCAAGGAACGCGGCCAGGCGCCGCAGGCAGCACTGAGCGAGGCCGCCGCCGCCCTCGGTCTCGGGCTGGAGTACGACCTCGGGGCGCCGGCTTTCGCCGGCTCCGTGCCGGCGGAGGCCGGCGACACCGAGCATGCTGCCTCGATGATCGGTCAGGGCCGGGTCGAAGCCTCGCCGCTGGCCATGGCCGTCGTCGCGGCCTCCATCGCCCGCGGCGAGACCGTCACGCCCCGACTCCTGCCGGACGGCGCCGCGACCAACGTCCAGGCCGACCAGCCGGTGGCAGCCGAGGAAGCCGGGCAGTTGAGGGACATAATGCGCGCGGTGGTCACCGACGGGAGCGCCCGCTTCCTGAACGACGTACCCGGCGGGAACGTGGCGGCCAAGACCGGAACCGCGGAGTACGGCACCGAGCAACCGCCGCGTACCCACGCCTGGATGATCGGGATCCAGGGCGACCTCGCAGTCGCGGTCTTCGTCGAGGACGGTGCCTCAGGGGCGAGGACCGCAGGACCGGTCCTCGACGCGTTCCTCAGTGGCGCCTCGTGACCGCCCGTGTCGGTGTGCCGCGGCTGGCAGACGTTGCTCTGCTCGTCAGCGCCACCGCGCTGGCCACGGCCTGCGGTGCCGGGGTGACGAGCAGCGATGCTGTCGACCAGGCGGCAACCGACCTCGCCCAGCAGCTCGTACACGTCCACGAGCGGGCGCTGAGCGAGCGCGCTGCCGACCCGACCGGCGTCGATGCGGCGGCTGCTGACCGTCTCGCCGGCGGGAACGCGACGAACGTGGTGTCAGCGACGGTGACACCTGACGGCGTGGAAGTGGTCACCACGGTCGGTGTCCGCGCCGAGGTGGGCGGCGGGCTGTTCTACGAGCAGACGACGTTGGGCGCGTGCCTGCTGACACGTGCCACGCCAGGATCCCCCACCGGAGGGATCGGAGAGCGGGGAAGCGTGACTACCGAGGCCGTTCCGTGTCCCGACGGCGTCGTCCCCGTCGTGGACAGCGCGCCCGTCGAGGCGACCACCACGCAGGTCGAGGGACTCCGCAGTCCTGTACCCAGGCCCGTCTCGCCTCCATGCTTCAGCGGCTCCGACGACTGCGAGGGCGGAGGCGGGTGACCGGCTCTCGACGGCGACGTTTCCGACCTCAGGTGCCCGCACCCTCTTCATCGGGGGCCTGACGGTTGAGGAAAAGGCAAACGGTGCACTCACCACGGCTGCAGAGCGACCGCCCTCGGGTCTGGATCGTGGTCGTCTCCGCGGTCGCCGCTGTACTTGTGCTCGTCGTGACGAGGAACGGTCCTGCCCGCGGCCCAACCGCCCCCTATGACCACAGCGGGTTCTCCGAGGTATCCGTGGCCACCGAGGACGTCGTCGCAGGGCAAGCGAGAACCGTGGTGCAAGGGCTGGCGCAACGCGGCTACTGGTGCGTGCAACCCCGTAGCAACGACCTGGCCGTCCAGATCGCCTGCCAGTCACCCGAGCGCGACGTCCAGGTCGACATGGTGGCCGCACCCGGCGGCGACGTCCTCTACGCCGACATCGACCTCGGCCCAGCCGCTGACTCCGCCCGTCCCCAAGACGCCGAGAACCGCCTCAGCCAAGTCCTGGATGCTTCCTTCCTGCGGCTCTGGCCGCAGGACCGCACGACGACCCGGGACCTCGTCGAGGACGCCCAGCCCTCGAATATGCCCTTCGGCCGCGAAGCGCCACCGGCCGACCCTGCGGATCAGTACTCAACCCAAGACCAGCGCACGGACAATGCCAGCTGGTCGCTGTGGTCCCACTACACGGGCGAACCCCTTGCCCTGCGAGTCCGGACCGCAGGTCTGGACGACCACAGCTGGCCCTTCGGCAGCGGCCACTACGCGACGTCCGTCGAAGCCGCCGCCACTGAGCTTGTCGGCGACGGCTTCAGCTGCGAGGCCTCCTGTCACCGCGCCCCAGACATCCAGGCAGTCACCTTCGATGAGCACGACGGCCAGATCGTCGCCGTCCGCTTCACCCTGCGTAGCAGCGTCGCCGACGGCGACCGCACCGAGTCGTCCGGGCAGTGGGTCCGGGCCGGCCTGCCGTTCCTGACTCCCGCAGTGCAGGCCGCGGTAGGTGAACGTGTGGAGGAGTCCCGCCTCGAGCATCGGAGTTGGCGCGGCGTCGTCGCGGGCACACCCGTCGACATCGTCGCTGTACCCGGCGCTGCCACGACGCCGGACGGTCGACCCGCTCGCGACCTCGCAGTCGTGATCGGCATCCCCCTCCTGTGAACGGTGACGACCTGGAGCGGCTGGACGCCCCACCATCACAGGTGCTCAGCGTATGGACTGCCGCGTACCTAGTGACCGTCCTGGCACTGGTCGTGATGCTGCTGTACAGGGCCGGAATCCTGATCGTCGTCGGGTCGCACGTCTTGTCGACCTGGGCCGCGGCACCCGCCTTGCTGGTGGCCGGGACCGGGGCCCGGATGGTTCTGAGACTATGCCGGGTACCGCGGCCGTCGCTGCGGCGGTCGTGGCGGTGGGCGCTGCTGTTGATCACGGAATGCGCGTGGCTGCTCGTGCCGCTGAGTGCGGCCTTCGAATTCTTCGGTTCTCCGTCGTACACAGTGGCGCGACCGGCCCCGTCCGCTGGATGCCGGGTGGTTGTGGTCGAGACGAGTTTCCTGTTTTCCGGTGGCGGCACTGTATATGTAGCCGGTGGGTGGAGTCCGTTTGCGCGGCGGATCGGCAGCTACCAGACCGACGACGGCGCACGACCGGTGCGCAACGGCCAGTACGACGTGACGTGGGACAAGGACGAGGAGGGCTCGGGGCATCTTTCTATCTACGACGCGTACGAAGGCGGCGAGACCTCCTTTGCGTGCGGGTAGGCGGCCGGCAACGCAGGCTGACTTGCGTCGGCAGCGGCGCGGCTCCTCTAGGCATCGTGTCAGCCAGACATCAGGTAGTTGTACGGACGTGCACACCGCCTGCGCAGGTTCCCTAAGGTGCTCACCGTGTACGAGCAAGCGACTCCAGCCGCAACAGACACCTCCGTGCTCAAGGTGAGCAGGCTGGCCTGCGTCGGCATCGGCGTCGCCGCGGCGGTCGTGGCGCTACTGCCCTGGGTGGTCACGGGGATGCGCCTGCCGTTGCAGAACCTGTGGGCGGTGCAGACGCTGCCTGAGGACATGCCGATTGCGTTGCTTCCCTTCAGCCAGTACGCCGTCACCCAGATCCTCAGCCTGCTCGTGGTCGGTTACGGGGCCGCTGGCATCGTCGTGCGAGCGCTCAGGACGCGTCTCCCGCGCCGGGCGGTGCCCGCGGTCGGAGCGGGCGCACTGGCGGTGCACCTCGTCGCTACGGTGCAGGCGGCCTGGACCGTCGCCTCCGGGCTGGCGGAGCGCACCGCATCGACGGTCTACCTCGCAGCCCTGCTGGCCGTGGTCGCCGCCGCCGTTCTGACCGGGCTGCTGGTGCTCCGGCTCATCACAGCGCCTCCCAGGGCCGGAGCGGTGATCGGGTTGAGCCTCGTCGCGCTCGTGGTCGGTTCGTGGCTGGCGGACCTCCTGATGCCGCTGGGGTCGGCCCCCGGTGGGGCCGCGCCCTCGGTGTTAAACCTCGTGGTTCGATGGGTCCCCGCAGTGCTTGTGGGAGCCGCCATCGCCTGGGGCGGCCACGGCACGCGGGGCCGGGTCTTCGCGGCCGTCGGAAGTCTCCTCCTGCTCTGGATCGTCCCCTCTGCTTTCGCCGCAGTCACGTCGGCCGCGGGCTCACGGGTGCTGCTGCCGTACCCGTCGGAGATGGTCGACTACGGGCTGGAGGTTCTGCGAGCAGCCATGTTCGCGCCCGAGCTCGTCCTGCCGCCGCTACTGGTCGCACTTGTCGTAGCCGCTGCTGGGATCACTCTCCACCGACTGCTCGGGCGGCGCCTGGCCAACGACGAGGCCTGAACGCAGCAGGGCGCCCGCTCGATGCGACCGGATAAAGAAAGACGGGTGGCTCGGGTCGACCCCCAGGCGCAGATGAGTCCGTCGATGGCGGAGCCGCCCGTAGGCACGCGTTCCGTTCAGCCAGTCGTAGCTCAGCGACCGGGGTGTGTGCCCGCGGGCGGTCGCCTTGAGCCTTTCGGCAGCTGTAGCTCGTGCCGGAGACGCTGCGGAAGCCGAACGGCCAACGGGACTAAACCGGACTAAACCCCGGAAAAACCCTTCTGCATGCGGGAGCTACTCGGTGCGGAGGGCCTCGGGTCGGGCAGCTGGCGTTGCTGGCGGTGCGCCACCAGGCGGCGCTGCCCTTCCTCGAGACGCTGCTGGACACCCGCCAGGGACTCGAACCGATGGCGCGCGTGGCTGCGGCGGAGGCGGTGGTCGGGCTCGACGAGGACCAGACCGCACGGTTCCTGACGCTCGTCCGCACCGGCGACGCGGCGGTTCGCACCGGCGCCCTTCGCGCCGCAGCGCGTGGACGACTGATCCTCGACGACAAGCAGGCCCGTCCGTGGTCGACCTCGTCCCCTGCTCTGAGGAGACCGTCGACGACGACGCGTGCCTGTGTCTCGTGGTGGCCTCCGCCGGCTGGTCGCCTGCGGTCCGAGCCGACCTGTTGGAGCGAGCCGGAAGGAGTCCGTGGCCCAAGCTGCGCGAAGCTGCCGCGATGGCCGGCCGGGACGAGTACGCCGAGGTCGTGATCCTTTAGGAGGGCGTCACGCCCGGAACGGCCACCCGAACAGGAGTCGGCAACCGCAAGGAGGCAGGCATGGCATCTGCTCATCCCCGTAAGCCGATCGTGTTTCGGGACGCGGTGGTTTCCTGGCGCGGTGACTGGACTGGACTGCAGGGAGGGTCAGGGTCCGTCGGCACGGGTCGTCGAGGCGTTCGGTCTGCTCGGCGCTCTTAAACGGCTTCCTGGCGGCCAGGGACAGACCTGGCGACTGGGCGACGCTGTGCTGAAGCCTTCGCAGGGCGAGGACTTCGTCCGCTGGGCCAGCGACCTGCTCACCCGCCTCGACGGGCGGTGTGACTTCCGGGTGTCCCCACCCCTGCTGGCACGGGACGGGTCCTGGTCCGTCGAGGGGTGGACAGCCTGGCGGTACCAGCCCGGAGCCCATCAGCCCGGGAGGTGGCTGGACATCGTGCGAGTAGGGGCCGAGTTTCACGACAGCGTCCACGAGGAAGCGCTGCCGACTTTCCTGCTCGGTCGGTCGGACCGGTGGGCGGTTGCGGACCGCGTCGCGTGGGGCGAGCTGCCGCTGCCGCCGGCGATGGGGTCGAACAGCTTGGTCGGGGAGCTTGTGGCGGCGCTGCGACACGTCAGAGCCCGTTCGCAGCTCGTCCACGCTGACCTCACAGGCAACGTCCTCTTCCACCCGCGTCTACCGCCGCTGGTCATCGACGTGTCCCCCTACTGGCGGCCCCCGGGCTTCGCAACGGCCGTCGTCGTCGCGGACGCCCTCGTCTGGGAGGGCGCCGACGACCAGCTGATTGACTCCCTGCAGTGGAACGTTGACGACGCGCAGTTCCTCCTGCGCGCGCTGCTCTTCCGCGCGGTCACCGACCTGCTGCACCGCCCCCACGAGGACCCGAGCATCGTTACCCGCCCCTACCGGCCAGCGCTGGAACTCGCACTTCGCCTCGCCCAGACGTGACGTCGCCCTCCCTCACGACCACACCCGCACAAGCAGACCAGCAACAGAGCGTCCCCTGACCCGAGACGCTTCCGTCCGCTGAGGAGCGTCAGCGGGCCAGCAGCATCGTGAGCGAGCCGTCGACTGCGTCGATCACCTGGAAGCCGTGACGCTCGTACAGGCGCCTGGCGGGGTTGTCCGGCTCAACGCTCAAGCTCAGCGCCGCGTAGCGCTGCCCGCGTGAAGCCTCGATCAGCGCCTCGAGCAGGAGCGAGCCGATGCCTCGCCCTCGGTGCGTCGGCACCACGCCGATCGACAGTTCCGGCGTCTCTTCGTCGACGAAGCCGTAACCAGGATCTTGCTCGGGTAGGAGGCGCAGCCATGCCGCGCCGACAGGTGGCCCGTCCTCGGCGACAACCCCCATGTCGCCCGGTCGGGGCCAGCCTGTGACGTAGTGCGCCAGCTCTGGTCGGGCCAGGACCGACTGGACGTCTCCCGTAGGCCCGTCAAGTCGCCAGAAGGCCGCGGCTACGAGCATCTTGGCAAGGAACTCGCCGTCAGCCGGGCCGGCGGGACGGACGCGGACAGCCATACCGGGAGAGTGCCTCAACCCGACCGCTTGACGAGCCTTGAGCGGACCATCTACGAGGTGCCTGGTCGCTTCCAAGCGGTGACGTGCTCGGGTAGCGCGACGTTGTCCGGTAGATCGCCGTCCGGCTGTGCTGCGCCTGGTGTGGTGGTCAGCGGTAGCACGCCGGCCCAATAGGGCAGCCCGAGGTCTTCGGCGTCGTCGTTCGGCGGCCCGGAGCGGACCTTGACCGACACCTCGTGAAGGTCCAGCCGAAGGACCGTCGTGGCAGCCAGCTCCTTGCGTGAAGGCGGCCGGGTACCGCCCGTCCTGCCAGGCGCAACGGCTTCGACCAGCGCGGCCAGGGCCATGATCTTCTCCGGCTGGTCCTCTACAACCACAGCCGTGCCGTGCACCACGACGGACCGGTAGTTCACCGAGTGGTGGAACGCCGACCGAGCCAGGACCAGCCCGTCAAGCAGTGTCGCGGTAACGCACACCTCCAGCCCGTCGCCTCGCGCCGCGTTCAGCGCACGGGCACCCGTCGAGCCGTGCAGGTACAGAACCTCGCCGAGGCGGGCATGCAGGTGCGGCAACACCACCGGCCGCCCGTCGACGACGAACCCGACGTGGCAGACGACCGCCTCGTCCAGGACCGCCTGCACGCTCTCCCGGTCGTAGGACACGCGCTGAGAGTTCCGCGTCGGCGAGGTGCGCGGAGACTGGGGGTACGGCTGGGTCACCCACCCATTCTGTCGGTCCGACCCAAGCTTCAGGCCTGCGGTGTCCCGCAGGGGATCCCTTACCGGGACACGGAGGCCCGTCTCCCGGTGCCGGAAACACTGACATGCCGATCAGCGGATGTCGCGACTGCTGCGGCTGTCGGGGCGGCGGCGGCTAACGGCAGACTCGCGGACGGCGCGCGCCAGAACCTCCACGTCCACCTGCCTCGTCGTGTCGACCCGAAGCAGTGGACCGATGCTCAAGGGCCCCGCCGCCGCCAACTGCTCGAACTGCCATACAGTTTCGGCCGCTCTCTTGTGGTCATCGAAGTGGCCGGGGTGTCGCCGGCGCCCCGCGTACCTCGCCGCAGCCAGTCGAGGTGGGCACTCGCAGAGCACCTCCACAACGGACGCGTCGGGCAGCTCGCGCAGCCACTCCGTCGGCGTGCCTGATGTCTTGGACAGCGACTCGCGCCGCCAGAACGACGACAGCACCGCCCCTTGCGACGTGCGAGCGACATCCAACAGCACACGGTCGCTGGCGCGGCTCAGGCGACTCCGCTCCTCGGGTGTCGAGACACCCAGGCTCTCGAACAGGCTCTCCAAGATGTCGTCCTTGTCGAGCAGGGGCAGCCCCAACTCGGCACTGAGCGGCCTTGCGAGGGTCGTCTTTCCGCTCCCTGGCAATCCTGAGAGCACCACAAAGACCCGGCTCATGGGCTGAGTCAACCGCAGCATGGCAGCCGCTAACGCCGCTTGCGGTTCGAGTAGCGGCTCCCCTCACAGCAGCGACAGGAAGGCCGGCCGCACGCGCTGATGGGCAGGTTGAGCGCCTCCGTCACCGGAACCAGCCATGACCGCAGCACCCAGCCCTCGACGTCGACCCAGGACTCTGGCGCTCCATGACCCTTGCCGCACAAGACGATCTGGAAGAAGTCCGGATTAGGGAATGGGTGATCGTCCGCCACCGGCGTCAGGTGGAGGAAGTGGATGAAGCCGAGCGACGACAAGGTTGCAGGGTCGACGTGCCACCCTGTTTCCTCGAGAACCTCCCGTTGCGCGGTCTGAGTCCACGACTCTCCCGGCTCGCAGCGACCGCCTGGCAAGACGTCGACGCTGGGGTGACGGTCCTCGCACACAAGCACCTGGTTGTCCACGCTGACGATGCAGCGCACGGAGGAAACAAGATCGAGTGGCGGCTGGTGGCCGGTGGCGTAAGCCGAAAGGGCGAGTCTCATCCCACCGGGCCACAGTGCGGTGTCGATGGCGATGGGGGTGAGTGGTCGCAGGGGCAAACAATTCGGGCCTCTTCGAGGCCGCGCGGTCCCGGTGACAACTCCCACGCCCCGCGTTGACCGCGCTGGCCAGAACCTGCTTGGAGTCACTCGGCCGACCGCGGTCCAGTGGCGATCCTTATCCGGGCCCGCGGCGTTGCGCTGCGTCGGCACGGCTCGTCAATGACCAGCAGCATCCACAGAGGAGATCTCATGCACCACACGTCCGTCACCATCACGCGGTTCCCCGCAGCCTGGTCGTCGCCGGCACGATCCTTGCCGTCACCGTCGCCAGCGCGGTTGGGATCAACGCCGCCTCCGCCGCGCCGCCCCCCGTCCTCTGCGTCGTCAGCATCGGCGTGACGCAGACCTCGACGACCGTCACCGGAACCTCCGCCAACGACACGATCGACTGCGGCAGCGCGACCGCCGCCAAGACGGTCAACGGCAACGGCGGAAACGACACCGTCACCGGCTCGGCGTTCAGCGACAATCTCAACGGCGACGACGGCAACGACACCCTCACCGGTGCGATCGGCAACGACACCCTCAACGGCGGCAACGGCAACGACACGATGACCGGCAGTGCCGGAGATGACAAGCTGACCGGCGGCAGCGGCGACGACACGATGACCGGCAGCGAGGGCAACGACGGCCTCTACGGCCAAGGCGACAACGACACCCTCAACGGCGGCGTCGGCAATGACACCCTCGACGGCGGCACCGGGAGCGACATCATCAACGGCGACGCCGACAACGACAGCCTGACCGGTCCGCCCAGCGATCTCGCCGTGGATACGCTCGACGGCGGCGCCGGCAACGACGTGTGCCAGGGGGGCGGGTTGCTCTTCCGCGACAGCCTGACCGCCTGCAACCCGTAGACGTCAAGTCGGGACGACCATGTAGCAAAGCCGCGGGCCCTCGGGTCCGCGGCTTTGCTTTGCGATCCGGCTCAAGGGAGGTTGCCGCAGAGGTTCAGGCCCTACGCGATCGCAAGGGTGTACTGGCCGACAGGGATGCCGCAGGCGCCGCACGCGGCGATCGTCGGCCCGCGAGGAACATTGGAACAGGATCCGGCTTGACGCACCAAACTTCGGCTGCCAGTCTGCGGTGCTGCACTTCCGAGTTGTCAGGGCTCCCTGCATGGCGCCGAAGCGACAGCAGAGTTCTTGTTGCAACGCATCCCGGGGGGGGATCCATGAACACAACGCAGGTGCAGAAACTGTCGAAGCCGTGCCCGGGGCACGACCCGTGGCCGCCGGCGACGATAGACAATGACCCGCCACAGGCGCAGGTCCCTGCCCTGGGGTCGCCGCCGCAGACCTCGTACGCCTACGGGCTGCGGGGGCCGCAGGTGGAGCCGGAGGCGGCCTTTTGGACCACCTGCGAGGTGCCGTGCGTGGTGCGCGTCGCCGACCTCGTCAAGCGTACCGACGACCCGACCAGGGCCGAGTGGTACATCGAGGACTACCCCACCGCCCCAGCGGTTCTGCGCGGCGAGATCGACGAGCTCCTTGAGCTCGCGTCCCGACGTGACGACCCCGGGGCAGTCTTCAGCCCGCAGCTGGGGCGCGAGCGCTTGGCCGTCAGCCCCTTCCTGCAACTGCGCCCCCAGCCGATCGGGGCGGTGGTCAACCTCGACCGCGATCCGGTCCTGGGCGCGGTTCGCCATGGGCAACTCCCGCACCCTGGCGCGTTGCAGATCGCTCGCGGCCAGGAAGTCGATCCGGCGTTCCCGGTCGTCCACACCGGCCGGGAGCTCGCTCGCTACTTCGAGAGCGAGACGCCTGGGCTGGCGCATCGGCTGGCCCTCAACGAGCTCATCCGGTTTGCGAACTTCTCCCCGCCGCGGCAGGCCTTGGTGTGGGCGGCGCTCGACATGGCGATCTACAGCGCGCTCCTGGCCGCCTGGCATTACAAGTGGGCCGCCGATGTGCCTCGCCCCAACGTTGCGCCCCGTACGGGCGTGTCGCGCCGGCCTCGCCCCGTCGAGGTCGACTACCGGGTGGGCGTGCTGTTTAACCGCGCTGTCAGCGTCGACGGCTCCATTGGCGACGCCAGCCGCCGGTTGTCGCCGTCGCCGTCACCCGGGACGCCGCGGCACCCGGCCTACCCCTCCGGCCACAGCACGTACGCGGGCGCGGCCAGCGAAATGCTGACCTACTTCTTCCCCGACTACAAGGAGGAGTTCGACCGGCTGGCCGACAACGCCGGCATGGCCCGGCTGTGGGCCGGCATCCACTGGCGCTCGGACCACGTCCAGGGCGTGAAGCTCGGGCGCAACGTCGCCAGGATGATCATCGAGCAGATGGGGGCGAGCTGCGTCTGCCCGCCAGACGAGTGTCCGCCATCCGACAACTGCGCGCTGCCCCCGGACGTCGGCGAACTCAAGCGCGCATCCGAGGCCATGGAAGCCTGCTGCGGCAACGGAAAAGACGACCGGAATGGCGGCGGCGGGCGCGCCTCCGCCGGACCGGCTCTTTCCGACGCAGACTTACGCCGCCAAGCCCAAGGGCCACAGGAAGGCGCTCGAGCCGCGGCAGCGGACAGCGCCCTGCGCGAGCAAGCCCAGGGGCCGCAGGAGGGAGCCGCACCCGGTGGCTCCTCCGAGCAAGCCGCTGAGCAGGCTCAAGGTCCGCAAGAGGGCGCTACCTAAACGGGAAAATGAAAGTCAGCGGTCAGGCGACAGCTCCCGGCGAAGCCGGGACAGGTCTTGGTGTTCAGCGGCGGGTCAGGCGGCAGCTTCGAGGGTGACCTTGTAGCCGAGGGCTTCGAGGTGCTGGACGTGGTTGCGCTTGGCGCGTTCGGTGCCGAGCCGGGTGTCGTAGAAGTTCGCGCCGAGATCCTGGAACTGAGCGTCGGGATCGGACCGATCACGAGGATGGAGCGGCCGACCGCGACGAGCGCTCGTTTCTTGCCGCGGCGGCGGGCGATCCGCCGGTAGCGCTCACCGAGGAAGTTGTCGGCCCTGGAGGCGGAGATCGCTACTTCACCGAGCACGCTGGCGAGGTAGCGGTTGCCAGTACGGCCACGACCTCTCGGGTCGCAAAGCGGGGGCGAGCGGTGATCCGAGAGCCAGGAGACTCACCTCATCGCTACCCCATGACCCGGGGCGGATCTCCCCGAGAGCGGTGGCGAAGCCTCAGGCGCTTGCGCAGGGCCAAGAACTTCGAGCTTGCTCCGGTCAGGACCACCCCGGTCCGTCCTCGACGCCGTCGCTCCTCGGCCCAGGCCGACCGGAAAGCACCGCACAGCCCGTCTGGAGGTACAGGCATCAGCAGCCCTTCTGGAACCGCCGACAAGAACAAGGTGCACCAGTGAGCGTCATCCTGCTCGCGCACGAGGCCTGGTTCGTGCCCTCTCCCGAGCGCTTCCCGCTGCAGTGGGGCCTGCTGACCGCCGCGCCGACGCTCACGGCTGTCGCGCTCGCCCTAGGTGACTGGTGTGAAGCGGCGCGTTCTGTTGGGCCGGTGACGACGGTGACCGGCTGAGGGGGCTTCACGGGCGCTGAGGGCCTCCGGCCGCATCCGGGCCGGCGGCCTGTCGTCGCGGCCGAT
>JAABUN010003252.1_pt1 | contig 25833 bp, 17 predicted proteins | sample 5559311 | NCBI WGS metagenome assembly JAABUN01 (sample SAMN10711877, study PRJNA513370) | rock metagenome | isolation source: Antarctica rocks | place: Antarctica: Victoria Land, Siegfried Peak sud
ATCTCACAAAAAATTGCTACTCTATCCATTGAAAAGACTCCTTAGATTTATGATTTTGTCTTGTAAACCTAATTATATCTTATCTTTGGCGTCTTTTCTTACCTCGAACTGACGTTAATTTAGGAGTGAAATAAAATTTCAGAAATTTATAAACCTTTTCAGCTTATCCTCGGGTGATTCTTTCTAAAGTGATTTAAGTTTTATGATCCCCCGCTCGGACAAATGAAAAAATGCGGGCAATATGGGCAATTATTATCGCTCGGCGCAGGTTCAAATTTTCTTTTGTTGATACCGTCAATTGCCGCTTCGTAGATTTTTAGGCGATTATCAATCACTTTAGCGGAAATCGGAATTTCCTGTACCGTTTCGTCGCTTAAATAAATTTTTTGCAGCAACGACGTTGCTTCCGGGAATGCGGTCTGGACAGCAACCGTCATCAATATGTCAACGTCGTCGGTCGAAGGTTTCTTCGGTGATTTTCCGGTTCTATACTTCCGAATAATTGCTGTTTTTTCGCCCTCATTTTCAACTATCTCAACCGCATCGAGCTGCACGCGAACTATGCCATTTGCCAATTTTACTTCGTAAGCCGGGCGCGTGATTTCATTCGGAGCGATTGAGTTTTCCATTTTTCGACACATCCGCCGAATAATTTCTTCGGCGCGCGCTTTATAAATCGGAGCGTAAGCGTGCGCGTCGACTTCCGCCGCTTTCCAAAATTCATTGAGCCGGGCGAGAGCAGCATCTTCCGTTAAATCAATGTTTTCCATCTGCGTGATTGACTGCATCGAGCGAAGTGTGTCGTAAACACAAGAGTGGAATTTCAGGTATATTGATTTATCACCGGCGGCTTTAAAGCCTAAAACATTCGTGTAAAAATAATCGCGCCCGCAACGCAAGTACCTATCGAGATCAGTCGAGTAAAATCTTTGAGATGGATATACTTCAGACGCTGCAACATCAGCAATCTCTGTTTCAACCGAAGTAATGAATGTAGGATCGGGCAGAAATCCGGCTAAAGCTGTCAAAAACTTCGATTCTTTCGAGACCGTTTCGCCATATTTATCTGCCCTTGAAAGATGCAGGAAATCGCGTGCGCGCGACATCGCAACGAAAAACAAACATTCTTCTTCTGATTCGTGAAAATCCGTTTCGCCGGTAATCATTCCATCCGGATTTGGACAGATTTGCCCCTTTTTGTTCGAAGGTATTTTACCCGCGCCAAGGTAAGGCAAAAAGACCGCCGGAAACTCCAGACCTTTCGCCGAGTGAACGGTTAAAAGGCGGACGGCATCGAGGTTTTCCGCCTCCACGGGAATCTGTGCATAATTTTTATCCTCGTTAAAATGGGCAAGCTTTTTGACGTAATTGAGAAGCCCCATTATAGGAGCGGCTTCTCCGACCGCAAAGCGTGATTCGGTGCTTTGAGCGAGCCGGAGGAACTGGTATATTGCCAACCTTCTCGATTGATTGTTTACGTCGTCAGAGGCGAAATAAAACTTCAAATAATCGCTTTCGGCAAACAGGTAATTGGCTAGAAAACTCCACGCTGAAACATCATTTGGAATGGAGGTTAAATGCTTCAAAAGTTTGCCGGCACCCGGCTTTCCTTCGTCTGACAATTGGTTAAAAAATTCTTCGTCGCCCAAGACTTCCGCAAAAGTTTGTTTATTTTCTTTTTGCGCGGCAATAATTTTTCGAGCATCATCGAGCGGAATTTTATATTCGGGAAAGTGCGCGACACGAATTAACGAATGTACGCCCGCCGATACCTTCAAATCGAGAAGCGCCAGAAGATCTCGCACTTCATCGCGCTCGAATAGCTCACCAAGATAGAAAATCGGAATGCCTTTTTCGCTTAAAACTCGAGCAAATTTATTAAGCTGCGCGTGTGTGCGGCAAATAACGGCGCAGTCCTTATACTGCATGCCCTGCTTATGATAGCGTTCGATATTGGCGGCGACATTGAAAGCTTCTGAGCTTAGCGAATCGGCGATCTCGACTTTCACGGCGGCTAAGTTCTCAACGCCCGCAGCGCCGCGAAAGGCTTCCCAACCGGAAAAAGATTCATTATTTGCTGTTTTCATCTTGCTGGCAAAACTTGCAAATAAATCGACGACTTCACTTCGCGAGCGGTAATTAGTTTCGAGCGACACGGTTTCCGCATCGGGGAAATCAACGCCGAACAGCTCTATATTGGCTGGTGAAGCTCCGCGCCAACGATATATTGACTGCCGCAGATCGCCGACCGTCCACAGACCACGCCCTTCGCCGGCAATCTCCTTTAAAAGCACTCCGCACGCGCGATTCACGTCCTGAAACTCATCGACGAGAATCGCATCATATTTTCCGCGGACTTCACGTTTTACCGACTTGTTTTCTCTTAGAAGACGAACGGCGCGAAAAACAAGGTCGCCAAAGTCGAGCAGCTTTTCTTCATCCAGATATTTCTGGTAAAACTCATATACGCGCGCAGTTTCTAAAACTTTTTCGGCTTTGAGAATGAGTTCCTCATTATCGGTAAGTTTCGCTTCCGCGAGCATTTTTTCGCCTAAAATCCGGTACTCTTTCGGCGCGCAAAGCTCGTCTTTGGCACGCGAAATCGCCCCTAGAATTGCCGCTAAATTCTGTGTCGGTTCAACTAAATTTTGGTAATGCTCAAGCTGTAAATGATTTAGGTTTTTCTCTAAATGCAGAAGAGCATCAATCTTATCAAGTAGATTTGACCGAGGGTCTAACTCCGCTTCGACCCAAAAGGCGCGCAGTATGTCCAGACCGTAGGCGTGAAAGGTCATTACCGGCATCTGAGCGGCAGCCGTTTCGTTAACTCGACCGATACGCTCACGCATCTCTTCCGCCGCTTTGTTTGAGAAGGTCAAAGCAAGAATGCGCTTCGGCTCGATTCCCTGTTCAATCAAATGATTGATGCGCGTGGTCAAAGTCTGTGTCTTTCCCGTTCCCGGTCCGGCGTAAACGAGCGTCGGACATTTGGTCGTTTCGGCGGCGCGTTTTTGACTCGTGTTTAATTCGTGTTTTTCCGTTTTAGTTTCAGTCGTTTCGGTCTCGGCGTTCGGGACAAGCAGAGCGCGGGCAAGCTGTCCGGCGACAACTTCAATCGGCATTTGGGTTACGTCGCTAATTTGACGGGCGTTTAAGTTTTCTTCCAGAAAGGCGCGGCGCAGAACCGCGCACGGCAACAGCAATTCGAGCGCGAAAAGATTGGCTTCTCTCTCGCGCCTGTCTCCGGAACCGTAACCAACGATTTTTTCGGTTGCCGAATTTGAATCGCCTTCGCCTTCAAAATCCTGAATTTCATTTTGTGTGCAGTGGACGCTTCGATGATGAAGGCTGTGATGTCCGACTTCGTGGGCGATACAAAATGTCTTGTACCACTTCTTAAGATGGTTGTTAAAATAAACGCAGTCATCTTCCAGGACGGCGAGAGCGCCGGATAGATTAACCGAATCTGGATGTTCAGGGATAAATTCGAGTTCAAGATATTCGGCAGAGCGTTCCAGAAACTGCTGAGCCTGAAACAACTCGTTTTCATTGAGGTTGGTTGCGAGGCAGACTTCACTTCGTAAAGCAATAGCGGCATCGCGGATTTTTTGCCAATGACTCATAAGATTTTAGGACTGAGTGGGTATATTAATCGTTTGGCTCGAATCATTTTTTACATTGTTGGTAAGAATCTTAAAATCCATTAACTTAACTCAAGCAATTTTCTTTTTTCTTCTACTGATAACTGTTGATCTTCACGCACAGCGTCGCTAAAGTTTTTCGGCTGCAAATTTTCGGAGCGAGTGTTTGTCTTATAACTTGCACCGGTTGCAAAATCCGGCGGTTGATTAAGGTAGGAAGAAACCAGCTCTTCGCCTGTTTCTAAAACACGGGCAACAGCCGCTACGATTTTTTTCGGAATCGATGAAAAGTCGAGTCGACGCTTTTCGAGGTACATTACAAGCGATGTACTTAGTCCAACAGCAGCGGCAAAACTTTTTCTGTTCAATCCTTTTACCTTCGCTGCGTCTACCAAACTCTGTAACGCATCGGCTGTTGCGCCTGATTCACTTAACGCGCCTAGAACCATGCGTAGATTCTTTAAACCAGCTTCCGCGAAGCGTTGTTCCTCATCGGCGGAAAGCTCTTCTTCAGGGGCGTATTTGACGACGGCGCGGGCGGCGGCGAAATCAGTTAAATCATCAGAGTGCTGTGGATATTTATCAGATACTTCGCGTAAAACTTTCAAGTCGTTTCCCGCCGGAGTAGCCGCCGCGTATTCTTCTAAAATTTCATCTAAATTGGTTTCGCTCATTTTCGTACCTCTGCATTGTAATCGTTTAAAATCACGCGGGCTTCCTTGAGCCAATTTCTAACGGTGCGAGAGCTAACGCCAAGTTTTTTACTGATTGTTGGCTCATTGTCATTCTTGCTTTCAATCTGCCAGCCGTCGAGGAGCAGTTCCGCGACAATCATATTGTGCGTGGGCAGTTTTGCTAATCCTTCTTTGAGCATCATCGTATAATCGGTCGGCGCGCCGCCTGCGGCTCTGTTTTCAAGTTGACTGATGTTATCTTCATCATCGCTCTCGCGCTCAGTGTAAAAAATCTCTTTTTCACGCTCGATTTTGACAAGCGCGCGGCGCCAAGCTACTTTTGCTGTTTTGACGACGAAATCGCCGAAATTGACTTGCGCATAATCGGCGGCGTCTGAACTTACATCAAATATCTTTTGGAGAATTGCCATTTCAATCTTCTGCCCGAAATCTTGAAAATCCGCCGGATTATTAAAGTTTTTATAAAACTTCTTTAGTAGTTTCCAGATTCGGCGATTCAGTTCTGCGTATAAAGTTTCACGAAACGCTTCTCCTCGTTCGGGTTCTCTTAAAAGGTAAACAATCGTTTCATCGAGCAGATAATCTGCCGCATCACGCTGCCGATTTTTCAAAAGTTCAAAAATCTGTGCCGGTTCAAGTGATAAAACTTTCCCGATTTGCAGCTCCGCCTCGGGACGGCGCATGTATAGCTCCCGCGTCTCTTTTTTACGTTTGGTTAATGGTTTTACGTTGGTTGAATTTGTGCCCGGCACGGTCATTCAAATTCTCCTATTATATAAATGTGAAAGAAGTCGAAAAATCGGAAATTTTTATTAACACTTTTATTTCACAATTTGTATCAACTTTTCATAGTTATTGACAACATCATATTTAACTTGATCTGACGTAATCCTCGAAAAGAATTTTCTGGCGCATTCGATTTTCGATTGTTCGACTTTTCGCAGTTCCATAGAAGATAAAGAGCCTTTCGTTTCGGCGACAAAATAGACGTGTTTGACCGCACCTTCTTTGAATGAAATCGCCCAATCGGGATTATACTCGCCCACGGGTGTCGGAATGGAGAATCCGCGCGGCAGTTTCGCATACACGACAACTTCGTCACTGGTGTCGAGCGTCGTGACGAAGGCACGTTCTATATTTGAATCGGTGGCGACATAATCGTAAATGTGGCGTTTGAGAATCTCGCCACTGAAACTTCGTTTGGTCTTGTCCTGCGTAAAGATATTAGTGTCGTATTTTTCCTCGATTGGATCATACGCCAAATGCTCGACAATCATCGTCGCCTTTTGTTCGTTAATGAGTGTTATCGCCTTTGATATAAAATCTTCAGGATTCTCTTTGAACTGTTCAAACACACTTTGTTGAATCTGCGTCAGAATTTCGGCAGCAGTTTTACGGGTCAGTTTTGTTCCTTCGACTATTTTACCGAGCAGGTCATATTCAACCGCTGAATGAACCGATGAACCGACGCTTTCCGTGGAGGTATTTTCAAGTTTGAACGTTTCGCCCTGTTTTAACCCATCATACGAAGCCTTTTCAGTTTGCTGACCACGCTGAATTGTATATTGCAGTTTGGTCACGCGCAGATGTGAATTCAGTTCAACGACGCATTTTTCAATCAATTCTGAAGAATCGAAATGCACGGTGTAGGCGGCTTTTTGATTAATTCTGTTCCAAAGCTCTTGAAATTCTTTCTTCTGAAAATTTGCATTGAGCGGATTGACCTGGGTTTTACGATCATCTTCGACTTTCGGCAATTGCGAATCGCTGAATACGCTATCAATCAGCGAAAATACCTGCTCGGAATATTTTTCAAGCTCCGGCGGCAAGGCGGCTAATTTTTCCTCTTTTTTTGCTTCGTGATAAGTTTCCGCAATTTTATCGAAATCATCGGTGTAATCGTTCTTGACCAGATATTTGTAAATTTGTGTTGCCATTTCCGGCGTAACTTTCACATCTCCTTCCGGCGTTCTTAAAATCTTGTTTGCAAAATACGTTTTATCGGCAATCTGCGGACGGCTCGACAAGGATTTGCTGATGTCTTTTTGCAGAGCGGTGACAAAATCGGTATAGCTTTCACTCGTGACAACCGTCAGGACATTAATATCATGAACCGTCGCCGGGTTATCCATTCGGTCTCCGTCCTGATTAACCGAAAGACGCATTCCGCGTCCGACTTCCTGCCGGCGGGAAATTGTATTATCGCTGTGTTTGAGCGTGCAGATTACAAATACATTCGGATTATCCCAACCTTCACGGAGCGCGGAGTGTGAGAAGATGAACCGCACAGGTTCTTCAAACGAGAGAAGTCTTTCCTTGTCTTTCAAAATCAAATCATAAGCATCCGTGTCGTTTGATTCGCCTTTTGTTTCGCCGCTGCCATACAAAGTCGGATCAATTTTGCGTCCGCTTTTTTTGTCTATCGAAAAATATCCGCTGTGTGTTTTTTCCGCCGAAATGCCGTCGAGATAGTTTTTATAATCGCCGTCAAACAGCGAAGTGTTTTCCTTTAACAAATTCCGGTATTCTTCCTCGAAAAAACGCGCGTATTCGCCGGATTGTTCCCCTGCTTCGTCGTATTTGCGGTATTTAGCAACTGTGTCAATAAAAAACAGCGTGAGAACTTTGATGCCCTGATGAAAAAGAGCGCGTTCTTTTTCAAAATGCGCTTTGATTGCTTCGCGGATTTGGATGCGCCGCAAAACTTCTTCGCTGTGGTCATTAATGACGTCACCCAGATTAATCGGTTCTTTCTGCGTAAAACTTAGAGTGTTATTCAGGGCGTTAATGTCCGAGATGACAAGTCCTTTATATTGATCCAGTCCGCCTGACAAATCGAAAAGATTATCGCCCTTTTTCATTTTTTTCGTCACGCGCTTGATTGTGCCGCTCGCCTGCTTGACCTCAAATTCGACCGACGCGAAGGGCGGTTTTTCGGAAACGTGAATGTTGTCGAGATAAAGATAAGCGTTCGTGCCGCTCAAGCCTTTGACAGAAATTCCGCGCACGGCGATTTTTTTGACGAGTTTTTGATTGTAAGCGTCGAGCGCGTCGAGGCGATGGATTTTGTTGTATTCAACTTTGTGCGTCGCCGAATAGCGCAGAATCATTAAAGCCTTAAATTCACTCAATGATTTCATCGTCGCGTCGCCGCCCATTTTTTGCGGTTCGTCCAAAATTAAAATCGGGCGATTGCCTTTGATGACGTCAATCGGTTTTCTCGATTGGAAATCGTCGAGTTCTTCGTAGATTCGGCGGTTGTCTTTACCGGTCGCATTGAACGCCTGGACGTTGATAATCATCACGTTGATTCCGGCATCGGACGAGAAACTTTCGAGATTGTGAAGCTGTTTTGAATTGTAGATAAAAAAGCGAGCGCGTTTTCCGTAGTCTTCGAGAAAATGTTCGGCGGTGATTTCAAACGATTTGTGAACGCCTTCGCGGATGGCGATGCTCGGCACAACGACGATAAATTTGCTCCAGCCGTAACGCTCGTTGAGTTCAAACATCGTTTTGATGTAGCAATACGTTTTGCCCGTTCCGGTTTCCATTTCGACATCGAGATTGACATCGCATTTTGTTTTGCTGTCGCTGACCAGATTTGCGGAAACAGGAAGATTTTGACCACGCTGAACTTTTTGAATATTTTCCAAAACCTGCGTGGCGGTAATCTTAAAATCTTCGTTGGCAAAACCTGAAATCTCAATATCTTGACTTTGCAAAAGAGGATTTTCCACTGATTTGCCGGGATCAAGGCGATAAGTAATTCCGCCGCTCATCGGCTGCCCGGCAAAACATTCGACAACGGCGCCCACGGCTTCGGTTTGATATTCCTGTTTCTTAAATTTGAGTTTCATAAATGTTTTAGTTTTATTATGAGATTGCAAAGATGATTTTTAGTTTCAACTCTTCGTTCTCGAATTCTTCATTTATCACGGCACAAATTATTTCGTGCAGAAAATCCTTATCAATACTTCCTGCCGCGACGTGGTAACTGATGTTTTCCATCTCGTGACTTAGAAAATGACCGACGCAATATAGATAACCGTTTATCAGCAAAAGTTGCGCGCACAAACTTATTGCCATTCTCTTGTTGCCGTCGGCGAAACAGTGAAATTTATTCGTCGAAAAAAACAGGTGAGTTATTTTATCTTCAAAATTCGGATAATAATCATCGTTTTGAATATGCTCTAAAACGCTTTCCAGTTTTCCGGTATCCAAATGTAATGTCAGTCCGCCGCCGCTGACCTCGACTGTCTTACGGTGAATTTCAATCGCCTGTTCAATTGTCAGGTATCTGATCTCCATTTCTAACGATCCTTCAGTCTTTTCATTACGTCTTTGGCTTCTTCCAGACGTTCACCGAGTTCTTTGCTTTTTTCGCCGAGAAAACGCTCGAATTCATCGCGCTGGAGCGGCTGCAAATAGCCTTCCAACTGTTCGTGCAGAACCTGTCGAAAACTATAATCGCGGCTTGCCATTTTTACGCGGGCTTTTTCTATCAGCGGTTTCCAAAGTCCCTGTTTCTCAAATTCCGCAAACAATTCATCAACTTCTTCGATTGTTAATTTTCGCTCTTTTGATTTGAGTTCTTTTTGCAGCAGTTCGGCAAAACCGCTTTCATAGGCGGCGATAATGTCCAAGACTTCGGAATACATTGTCGAGCGAACCTTCACTTTTTGTTCGAGATTGAGGATTTTTCGGTATTCTTCGGCTTCTTCGCGGAAGATGCTGACGTAAATTTTGTTTGTGTAAATCTTATATTTGAAATTTCCCATATCCACGCAGTCGCGCAGAGCGTCGGTAAATTGTTTGCGGTAGTCTTCTTCGATAAAAGCCGAATGGAGAAAATCTTCGTCGCGCTGATTGATGTATTTGGTTCCGCCGCCGGAACGGAGATTTATCGTATCAATCACAACGTCCAATATGGCTTGGCGGAGAAGGCGCGCCCGGTCGCCTTCCGACATCAGCATTGCCAGATTGAGGAAAGCCTTAAAATCGAAAACGCCCAACACCGTCGTTTTGGTAACGAAATCTGTTTCGTTACCAAACATTGCTTGGGCGGCTGACTTTAATTCTTTCAGGCGATCACCGCGAAGAATCTCATAACCGCTCTGCCTTAATTCATCACTGAATTTTTCCAGGTAATTATCAATCGTGCGCGGCGTAACCTCAAAAAAATGAGCCACTTGCTCTTTCGAGAGAACGGTTTTTCCTTCAAACGGAATTCCTTTAATTCCGGCGGCTTTTTCAATTTCCTGAAGCGCGAATGGATTATTGAGAATGTTTTGGCGATCTACCGCCGAATTCGTCAAATCTTTGCTCATGTGTTTAGTCTTTGTTTTTTTATATTTACGCTATGTTCACGAAACAGATTTCGGGAACAGCAGCATTAAATCGTTTTTACTTCGGTTGACGGCGACATCAGTTTAAAGATTTGTTCAACGTTGATTTTTACGTTGTCGGAGGCAAAACCGGAATCGCGGAAGACGGCGCGCAGAGGTTTTCTGGCGGCTAATTGTTTGACGAAATCTTCATCAATGCCCGAATCGAAGCAGGCGGCGACGGCGTTTTCGGCGGCGAAAAAGACGGTTTTTCCGGCAATCGTTTCGCGCGCAATCGGGACGGTTAAATCCACGCCCCAATCGAGCAGAACTTGAAACAGAAGATCTTCTTCCGTGCGGTCTTCCTTGACGTTTGCGATTTGGTCGAGAAGACTGCCTTGCGCGTTCGTGTCGGGCGCGTAATAAACGTCTTTCATATTCGACGTATCGACTTTCAGCACGCGAAAACCGATGTCGAGCGTTTCCGCGTAAAGTCCGGCTGACTGTTTGATTTTCTTACCGGCGCGGCGGATTCGCTCCTTTCCGATTTCGGCAATCGTCTTGTAACCCGCTTTGAAGGCTTCTGATTTCTCGTCCGTCTTTTCGTCAAGCTGCGCCATAATAAATTTTCGCTTGCCGCCGTCTTCGGCGTTAAGCTGCATCACGGCATGCGCGGTGGTGGCTGAACCTGAGAAAAAATCGAGAATTATGTCGTTTTTGTTTTCAACTTTATTAACATTAAACTCCAAAAATCTTTTGATTAGTGTTAAAGGTTTAGGAAAACTAAAAATCCTTTCGCCAAGGAGTTCTTCTACTTCTTGAGTTCCCTCTTGATTGTAAGGACCACTAATAAATGAAAGAGGCTTTCCTTTTCTGACAACTCCATTTTCGTCTTTAAGATAGACCTTTGCTCTAACGCTAAATGTTCCGTCATTCATTTTTTTGAAGACGATTTCATTATTCCCAATAGCTTTTTCTAATCGTTCTTTTCTCCAAACCCACTGTTTTCGGGGTTTGATTGTTTCTCCATTGTAAGTAATTTCGTATTGAAGCGACTTTCTATCATCAAGACTTTTAGTCATTAGTGGTTGGGTTATGTAGCCACCGCGAAACGCATATTTGTCGTCTTTGTTTTTTTCATATTCCAACATTTGCTCGTTGGACAATGTTGACTGAATATCAGAAACCATAGTTTTTGAATAACATAAAATATACTCGTGAACATCAATAAATGTTTTAGTTTTAGCCCCAGCTCCATACTTGTTTTTCCAACAAACTACACCGACAAAATTTTCGTCCCCAAAAACTTCATCACACAATCGTTTCAAATTCGCCTGTTCATTGTCGTCAATCGAAATAAAAATCACGCCGTCGTCGTGCAATAAATTACGCGCCAGTTTTAAGCGCGAATATATCATCGAAAGCCAGTCGGAATGAAAACGCCCGTTCGATTCCTGATTGGCGACAAGGCGATTGCCGGCTTCGTCCTTCTGCATCGAACGCTCGAAATACGCGCCCGTTTCTTCGGCAAAATCATCTTCGTAGACAAAATCATTGCCCGTGTTGTAAGGCGGGTCAATATAAATCATTTTGACCTTGCCGAGATATGTTTCCTGCAATAATTTGAGCGCGTCCAAATTGTCGCCTTCAATATAAAGATTTTCGGTCGTCTCGAAATAAACGCTTTCGGCGCGAACCGGACGCAGCGTTTTGGCAACCGGCGCGTTGGCGGTCAGCAGAGCTTCGCGCTTGCCAGCCCAATCTAGATGGTAACGCTCCTGCGCGCCATCAACGATTGCGCCCGAAAGCTCCTGTTTCAGCAAATCAAAATCAATCGCCCGCGCAAGATTGCCCGTTTCATCTTTTGATTCGGTCACGCAATTCGGAAAAAGCTCCGCCAGCTTCGCAATATTTTCAACGGTAAAATCAGGTGTGCGCATTTTCAGTTTTTCCATAATATTTTTTATAAGGTAATTTATTTAGCCACAGATGCACATGGATTTAAGAAGGTAAAAACAGATAAGAATAGGATTTTTGATTTTAAAATGAATTAAATCCATTCTTAAATCCGTGTTTATCCATGTGTATCTGTGGCAAAAACTCTTTCTTTCAAATTCAAGCGGCAGACATCGCCGTAATTTCATTTCTCAATTTTCGCAATTCGGCGTTTAACTCAACTCTTCGATTAAACTGCTTTTCTTTTCTGATTCGAGATTCGAGTTTCTCCGCTTCCGTTTCCTTGCAGCGAATTTCCGCTAGCCGCTCGATGCAGACGCGAATGTCTTCGCCTTCCGGTTTGGCAAACGGCATCAAACTGCCGAGAATCTTCTCGTATAAAACGCCCAAATCGAGCGCGAGCGGAAGTTCGTCGCGTTTGTCGTCAACGGATTGCCACGCGCTTTCAAAGTAAATTTCCGTTACCCATTTGCCAGCGTCCGCGTCGCTCGGACGCTTAAACGCCGCTTTCGTTTTTATCCGATTTTCAAAGACAAGCTCGTAAATTATCGGAAACGGAATCGCGTTATCAATACACCGCAAAACGTCTTCCCGAATTTCAGGCTCGCGCAGAGAAATCGTAAAAATCTCGATTTCGGAAACATTTTTCTTTGCCGCTAAATTAATCGTTTCGGTGGATAATTTGTATTCCCAAACAATTTTATCAATCTGATCAATAAACTTTCGCTTCAACGCCGTCGAAATTTTGGCATTCGCATAAATCTTATTCTTCGGCAAAACGCGCTCGAAATGAGCTTTTTGTGGATAGGCAAAAAGCATTCGTCTTTACGCTGCCTCCTGAACAACGATAAAGGCGACCAGCTCAAAATCGTCTAAACCGGAAAGCGGATTAAGAAGCGCGGAAGTTTTGCCGGCACTAAAAAGACTGTCCAGATCGCTGTCATCTTTTATTTCAATAATTGAATTAATCGCTTTGTTAAGCAGATTTGAATAAAACTCCATTTTCCGCCCGTCTTCGGTTATTTTATTAAATTCCTCACAAACTTCGGCAATCGGCTCCGGCTGATTCGCGCAGGAAGTCCGCACCAGGTCAAGCAGGCGTTTGACTTCGGTGTGGTCAACGATAATATCGCCGTCGTTTCCGACGTAAACCAGATAATACGGATGCAGACGATTATGATGAGCAATTTTCACGCCCTCATTTCGATTGCGAAGCGCGAAAATAGCGCCGGGTTTTAAGCCTTTATCATTCGGTGCGATAATCGCGTGCAGACCGTTCGGAAGAGCATTGAGACTGGCGTTGGAATTTACATATTTAACCAAGTCCATCCGAAAATCATTGAGTCCGAGGTCAGTGATTGAAACGCCCGTTTTGAGGTCTTCCATATCAACGACATCTTCCTGAAGACGGCGAAGCTGTTCTTTTCGATACGCCAAATCGTTGGCTTTTGCACTCAGCGGATTATCATCGCCGGTCGCCGTCACATCCGCAATCACCATTCGATTTTCAACGCGCTCTTTCAGATTGATATATTCGTCAAGGCTAATATCCGCCCAATAATTTACCAGTTGAATGCTCTCGTTGACGGACCCGATGCGGTCAATTCTGCCGAAACGCTGGATAATGCGCACCGGATTCCAATGAATATCGTAATTAATCAGATAATCACAGTCCTGCAAATTCTGTCCTTCGGAAATACAATCGGTTCCGATGAGAAAATCTATTTCATTTTTTTCACTGGGCAAAATCTTGTCTTTTTCTTTCGAGAGCGGCGAAAAGAGCGTCAAAACAGACTGAAAATCATAATGCTTTTCGAGCGTTGTTTTCGGACTGTCTGAACCCGTTACCTTTGCCGAATGAATGTCGTGTTTAATCAGAAAATGACTCGAAACGTGTTCGTAAAGATAATTTGCGGTATCGGCAAACGCCGTAAAGATTAAAACTTTTTTATTTCCCGGATTAATCGGAGAAGCCAGCTTGTTTTCGAGCACTGTTTTCAAATGCTGAAGTTTTGAATCGTCGGCGGGCGAAACCTTTTCCATCTCTTCAATCAAATTTTCAATCACTTCAAGATCAGCTTTCAGTTCGTGTTCCCAGCGCGGCAAATCCATATCAGCCAGGCTGATCTGAACTTTACCGCCGATTTTCATCTCGTCCGCGTCGGGAAAATCATCGTCTTCGAGTTCGGCATCGGCAAACGCCGTCGAAACGTCGTCGATTCGCGCCTCGGTTTTTGTTTGCCGAAATGCGTCAATCTGTGAAAGCGTGCGTAAATGATTGCTTTTTAGCTTTTTCAAAGTCAGTCTAAATGACTCAACAGAACTTTCAAGACGTTTGAGCAGATTGATCGTCATTAACGCCTGAAGACTTTTTTCGCGGTCTGCCTGTCGCAGTTTTCCGCGTCCCCCCTGCACATCCGTGTCGTATAAATCTTCGTATTTAGTCAATCGGCTGGGCAGAATATAAGTTATCGGCGCATACACGGCTAATTTTAATAAACTTAATTGTTCGTAAATTTCGTTGAATCCGATGACATCGTCTCTTTGCGTCAGCGGACAATGATGCGAAATTGGAGCGCGTCGCGTCGGAAAATTTCCTATTTCGCTCGTATCGTAATATTTTTCAATATGCTTGCGGGAACGAGCAATCGTTACGCTGTCGAGAAGTTCGATAAAATCAAAATCAAGGGATTTTATAATCGCCGCAGGAGTTCGATCTTCAACTGGCAGTTCCGACCAGAAATTAAAAGATTTTTGCGCGCGGCTGAAAATTTCTTCGACGCTTCGTTTGGTCTTTAAATTCCGGCTCAGGTTTTCAGATTCTCCCTCGTACGCTAACGCAAGCTGATTCCGCAAATCGGCAAAGCGATTGTTCACAGGGGTAGCAGACAACATCAAAACTTTTGTCTTCACGCCTTGTTTGATAACCGAGTTCATCAGTTTTTGGTATCTGGTTTCGCGTTCCTTGAAAGCCTCGTTGTTGCGGAAATTATGCGATTCGTCAATTACGACAAGATCGTAATTCCCCCAATTGATTTTGTTGAGCGGCATTCCGAAAGACTCGCCGCGTGTGCGCTGCAGATCGGTGTGACACAGCACGTCGTAATTAAAACGATCTTTAGCAAATATATTCGTGACCAAATTGCGGTTGTAATTAAGCCAGTTATCGGCAAGTTTTTTCGGACACAGCACAAGGACGGAACGGTTGCGAAGTTCGTAATATTTGATCACGGCAAGAGCGGAAAAAGTCTTGCCCAATCCAACGCTGTCTGCCAGAATACAACCGCTGTAAGTTTCCAGTTTGTTGATGATTCCGGTTGCAGCATCCTTTTGAAAATTGAAAAGTTTATTCCAGATTGAACTATCCCGATAACCCGTGAGTTCATTGGGAAGTACATCTTCATTCAAATCTTCGAGAAACTCGCTGAAGATATTAAACAGCATCAGAAAATAAATGCGCTGCGGCGAATTTTCCTTATAAACCGAAGCGATATGGTCGTGAAGTCTCTTTGTTACGTCTTCAACCTTATCTTTGTCATTCCAAATTTGTTCAAAAAGTTCGAGATATGTTTTCGTGATCGCCGGCTCGTCAAATTTGTTGATAATGTTGGATATGGCGTCGCCCTGGCTGTAACCCAAGTCAACTGCCGTAAATCCCTGAATCGGCATATAAGAAGTTGTTCCGCCGCGCGCGTCAACATTTGCCATTTGCTGCATCGGCACTTTGCTGCGGTTTGAGCGAAATTTAGCCTTACGCCTGATCCAATCAGCACATTCTTTGGCAATCGCCCGCTGAGTCAGTTTGTTTTTAAGTTGAATTTCAAACTCGGTGCCGTAGAAGCTTCGTTCGCGTTCTGCTTTTGAAATATGAAATTCACGGCGTTCGCGCTTAATTTTATCCAACGCTTCTTCGGGAACAAATGTCGGCGAGGTAAAGATAAACTCAAAGGATTCGACGCTTTCGAGTTCCGCTTTAAGTGCCTCGAAGGCATAAATTGAGAAACATGAAGCGGCAATCTTCAGCTTCGCGCCTTTGCTTACGGTTTTTTTAAGATCGTCACCGAAAAGTCGGCTGACATTATCAAGAAGTTCCATTTTATAAAATCAATTTAACCAAACTTATCTCTCAAAATATGAATATTTACGAACCGTTGTCATTTAATTCTAAAAGTATGCTCTCATCATCTTCGTAATTCATCACTATTGCCGGTAGGCTCTTCGACGATTTTATGCCGAGATGTTTGAGCTTTTCCGCGCGGCTGACCAGATTTCCCCTGCCCTGTTTTAATTGCCCTAATGCTTTGTTAAAAGATTCCTGCGCATCAATAATGTGCTTTCCGATGTCATCCATACTGTTCAAAAATCCAATAAACTTGTCGTATAGCTTTTCGCCCTGACGAGCAATTTCCAAAGCATTTTTGCTCTGCTGGTCGCGCTTCCACAAATCGGAAACCATTTTAACCGCGCCCATTAGATTGGTTGGGCTGATCAACAGAATTCTTTTTGCATAAGCACGCGCCCAAAGGTCCGCATCGTTTTGAATCGCCATCATGTATGCCGGCTCGATTGGAACAAAGAGCATCACAAAATCAGGAGAGGCATCCATTTGATCGTATTTCTTTCCGCTGAGTTGATCAATATGCGTAGATAGAGCATGAATATGATCTTTTAAGCAACGGGCGCGGTCTTCATCGGTTTCGGATGAACAATATCGGTCATACGCGACGAGCGTTACCTTAGAATCTATAATCAGCTTGCGGTTATCCGGCAGATGAACGATAACGTCCAAATATTGCTGGTCGCCATCCTCGTTTTTAATCGGATGCTGGACATCGTATTCACGACCGCGCACCAAGCCGTTCGTCTCTAAAATGCGCTCGAGAATCATCTCGCCCCAGTCGCCTTGTTTTTTCGCCTGTCCTTTGAGTGCCGTAGCCAGATTGTTAGCTTCGGCGCTAACCTTATCCGTTTGTTCAATTAAAGCCTTAACTTCCTTTTCAAGCGAAAATCTTTGCTGCGATTCTTTTTCGTATGTTTCCTCAACCTTTGTTTTAAACGAGTTAATCTCTTTACTCAAAGGCAGTAGAATATTTTCGATATTGGCGCGGTTGGTTTCGGTAAACTTTTCGCTTTTGGATTCTAGAAGTCGATTAGCAATGCTTTCAAACTCTAAATGCGATTTTTCTCTAATGTCTTCAATTTCCGCTTTATGAACGGCGAGTTTGCCTTCGTTGGAAGTGAGATTGGCAGCGAGCGTCGCGTTTTCACTAAATAGGTTTTGGACTTGCACGGTAAGGTCATGAATTTCGATTTCCTTCAGGTTATTTAACTTGATTTTGTCAACAAGGTTGTTTTCTAAGGCTTGTGTGCTTGCCGAAACTTGCGCAAGACTTTCACGCGCCGCTGATAATTCAGCTTCCTGACGCTCCGCTCGCTCGATGAGATTTTTGTAATCGGAGGAAATATTTTGAATACGTTCTTCGGCAAAACTTAAACTCGTCGAGGTTTCGTTAAATTTACGAGTAATTTCGTTAAGTTCACGCTCTTTTTCTACCCCGAAACGTTTTTTCTCTTCAATATCCTTATTGGCATGAACCAAACTTGTTTCCAGACGGATAATGTCTTTTTCATATTGCTGCTTTGCTTTTTCACCAGTCAGGTTTGCCGGTTTTTTCCCGAACACCAAATAGCAAATCGCTCCGCCTGAAATTACGCCCGCGATAATGCCGATAACCAAAAACAGTATTTCATTTGTCGAATTCATTTTCTTTCTCCGTATAAATAAATAGGTGCGGTTATGAGAAACCGGAAAAGAAATTTTTGAAATTTTCCCACAAAATTTCTCTAAATAATATTCTACAAGTGCAGACCCACATTATTAATCTTTGTGTAGTCGCTCATCAAAGGTAAAAGATTGCGGCGTATTAAATTTTATTTTTGAGAAATCTGGATGCTCGATATTAATCAGATAATTATATTCGACCGGCAAAATCGAAGTTGGAACCTTCAAGACGGCTGAGGCTTTTTTCTGACTCCACTCATCACCGATTCTTTGTATTTCCAACGGCGGAGGTGAATCATTCCAATTTTTGGGCAACTTTTGAAATTCTTCAATCGGCAGAATCAGGCTTTCATCAAGCGTGGTAGCGGCGAACGAATAAGAGAGAAGTATTTCCTCGTTGTTTAAGTGAACCAGCATTTCCAAAGCGGCGAGAGATAATGTTCCTGCCGTGTAAATTACACGGGTTCCGCGAGAGTTCCAGCGACCGCCGAAGCGGAACGCGCCTTCACCGTCAAACATTGTGCCGGCATATTTTGTTTTACAAATCCGGTATGTGGTCAGCACTTTTTTAGGTGAAAACGCCGTGTTCAAGTCTGCCGATAAGATTTTCGACTTCTCGCGCGCCGGTTTCAGTGGCGGCAATTTCAATCGGTGATTGACCGGCTAAAGCCCGGTTCGGACTTTGAAACCAACGCATCCCAGCTTCGGTATTGCCTTCAAAAAGTTCAAAAGTTTGAGCAAGCAGGCGCGAGACGGAAACCAGACGGTCGGATTCTTCAGGCGAGAGTTTTTTCTCCTTTCTACGCCGGGTCAGGGTACGCGGAGTAATTCTGACAGCCACGCGCAATGCGTCGAGCGAAAGTCCGGCGGTCTTCCCTACTCTTTCCAATGCGCCGAAAGAAAAGCCGGCTTCAACCTTTTTAGCCAACTTCAGATTGTCGGTAGTCTCGATACCGAGCAGTTTTTCAACCGTGTATTTTCCTTGCCCTGACGGTTTTGTTTTTTCCAATACAACTGACATTTTGCAAAACTCCTTGAGGCTTAATAAGTTAAAGCCATCTGGCTAATAATTATACGCCAAATTGCGCGTAATGCAAGCTGTTTTTCTTTACGATAAAAAAGTCATTGCGGACTTTTATTCTTTATTCATAACTCAAAAATTTATAGTCGACTTATTAAACACAAACTAATCAGTTTTGGAACGTAGTTTGCTTGACTCTATTATACAAATAGCGACAAGTGATGAAACCTTTATTTTACAAGAACAAAAAGAAGAAATGAGAAAATATTATTTCTCGGCTTGACGAAAAGCTGCCTGTTTTAGGAAAATAATCGTATTCAAAACTTATCTCTATTTTCACAACCTTTGGTTGAAAAGGGAGTAGCATTTTAGCTCCGTAACTATAACCCGGGTCTAAATTTCACGCTAATTAAAATTAAAATAATTTTGTACGGGCGACACTTTTGTCGTTGTGCAATCTGCTTCTGCCGCTTTTTATTCAAGAAAAATGAAGTGATGAAGTAAAAGAATCATTTATGCGAACAGCGATAAAACTCATCTTTTGTTTAGCGATATTTTTCGCCTTCCAAACGAAGGAACTTTCCGCGCAGGTCGTTAATAACACTGCAGGAGCGTTTCCGGCGCCGGACGGACTTACCCTTAAGGGAACGGCTGAAGTCCCGATGTCGCTGGCAAAGGCGACGGAAAGATACAACAATTATTTTCAAGCGTCGCCTGTCGAAGGCTGGACGGTCGATAACAAGATTATCGTCAAAGAATTTGGCAAAACCGCTTCCCTGCTCACTTACCGGCAGCCGGAAGTACAGCCGACTCCGATACTGACTTTTCCATTACCTGCTTACGATATTTACCCGTCGGACGACCGCAAAAATTATCTTTACAACCAGGACACAGATGGAAAACTCAACTACCGGATGTTTGTCTGGAATCACGAAAGCAAACAAAGTGTTGCATTAACAGATATTGGAACGCGCAGTGTCCAGCCGATTTGGTCGCCTTCGGGCAAATACGTCGCTTACAGCTTCTCTGCACCCGACACGAAAGGGATGGAAATAGCTTGGCAAAATCCTTTTAAGCCGGAGGAGAAAAGGATTGTTTTTTCGTCGCCTTATATGGTGCAGGCGGTTGCATGGTCAAAAGACGACCGATTTGTTGCCGTCGAAGAATACGTCAATCTCGCCGATATGACGCGCCTGTGGCTTATTGAACCGCAAACCGGAAAGAAAACTCTGCTCAATAAATCCGAGAAAGACGCTTTCGGTATTGACGATGTGCAGTTCAGCGCCGACGGCAAATACATTTATTTGACGAGCAACAGCACGGGCGAGTTTTTGAGCTTTGAGCGAATAAATCTTTCCACGAAAGAATGGTCAACAGTTTATAAAAACGAAGCGGCGGACATCGAAATCGCACGGCTTTCGCCCGATGAATCGAAAGCCGCTCTGGTTTTCAACGATAAAGGCATTTCGCGTCTCGGTTTTTACGACTTGAAAACCGGAAAAATCGAAACCGTTTCTAAGCTCAATCCGGGTGTGATTACGAATCTCGAATGGTCGCCTGATTCAAAACAAATCGCTTTTAATCTCGACTATGCGAGTGAAGCGTCCAGCATTTACACAGTCGCAACGGGTTCATCGCAAATTACGCGCTGGGTGCATGAACCGAACGCCGCCGGCGCGGACGAAAATCTGCCGATTGTTGAAAGAATCGAATGGCAGTCGAAACCGGACGGAAAAACAATCGGCGGCTGGTTGTTTCGTTCAAAAAAAGCACCCGCTACACCCCGCCCAGTTATTATTGAGTTTCATGGCGGACCGTCGGAAGAATCGCGTCCCGTTTTGAATTACAACGATTTATATTATTTGAATGAACTCGGCGCGGTCATCATTTACCCAAACGTGCGCGGGTCAAAGGGAGCGGGCAAATCGTTTTCCCTTGCCGACAACGGCAGCGGTCGCATCAATCAATTAAATGATGTTGCCGGTTTGTTCGATTGGATTGAGAAACAGTCTAATCTGGATTCAAAGCATGTTGGTTTGCGCGGATTTTCTTACGGCGGTTATTTAGCGTTACTTGCTGCCGCGCGTTTCCCGGAAAAAGTTGCTGCCATTTCCGCGCAAGCTGCACCGACGAACTTCGCTTCTTTTCTGGCAAATAACCCGGCTTGGCGGGTCGGGACGAGCCGCACGGAATATGGCGACGAAACGAATCCGCAAATTAAACAATCTTTAGAAAAAATTGCCATCCCTAATATGGCAAACAACTTAAAGATTCCAATTCTGCTGGCACACGGCGAGTTGGACGTACAGGTTCCGGTGAGCGAATCAAAACAATTGATCGCCGCCGTCGAAAAACAAGCTCCCCAAACTCCGCTGTGGACGGTTTTCAGCCGACCTGACAAGCACGGCTTTGGCGGAGTTCGCAGTTTCTACGTTTCGCTGCTTGAAACCGTGTTTTTTGAAAAATACGTTCTTCGTAGTAGTGAGCAAAACAAATAACTAACAAACAAAAATAATAGGAAGGAAAATAAAGAAAAATGAAAAATCAATCGAAAATTCGTCAATCAATCATCCGTTCACTTCTGGTTTTGTGTCTCGGCGTAGGCGCTTTAATGCCTCTAACGGCTTGGGCATACGACCCGCAAGATCCGCAGGAAGGAGGAAGCACAAGGTCTGCTCCGCGCGTAACTTGTGAAACAACTTCTTACAACATTTTAATTGCCACGGTTGTCGTCACCTCTTGCAGTGACGGCACCAGAACTGTAAGTCTCTCGTAACCGAAGCGACTTATAATTTGAAATCAAAACAAAAAGGATGACCGGCTATCGTAAATAATTCGGGCTAAATCGAATTTATTGGCGATGCCGGTCAAATTATTAACTGATGTTTGCAGATTTTCTCGACAGCAGCAGAATTTTTGTAATACCAAAATTAAAACTACCGTTTTTAATTTTGGTATTCTTCACTTATCTTCTCTCCGTTTTCGGGCAGGAACCAAGTAAACCCGTCGAGGATTCGCCCTGCAAAGCCACGCGCCTCGCATCCGGTCAAGGTAATTTTGAATCAGCCTCACGATTGATAAAACAATGTTTGGAGTCTGGTTCCAAAGCCGATGTCTTAGCACGCGCGGAAAATCTATTGCTCGGAGCCGAAATCGAGTTTTATTTGGAAAACGACCGGCAAGCCGCTGACTACGCCGCTCTTGCCGAAAACCAATATACTTCGCTCGCGGAGGAAAACCAAAGAGCATTATGGCTGTTCAGCGTCAAATTGAAGAAAGTTCAAGCCGCCCTCAAAGCCGAAAAGGGAGAATATCAGCCGGCAATAAGTCTTTATAAACAAGGTTTGGCAATTCTCGCTTCTCCGAATGCTTTAGTCCAAAAAGATGGTGGCGAACCGCACCGGTTAAAAGCTGATTTGTTATCGGGCGTGAGTCTCATCCAGCTAAAAACCGGTTCATATTCGGATGCGATTGCAAACCTTGAATCCGCGCTGGCGGAGCTCACCGATTCGCAGAATGACAATTATTCTCGCGGCGGCATCTTAAATGAGTTTGGGCATTTACTTAACGAGCAGCGCTCGCACCGGCAAGCCATCGGATATTTAGAAAAATCCGCCGAAATTTGGCAGCAAAAGAAAGATTGGTTTAATTACGCAATGACGCAGCAAAATTTAGCCGTCGCTTTTCGCGGAATCGGAGACTATAAGCAAGCGCAAATTTATTTCGAGCGAGTTCGAGATTTAGCCGTAAAAAATAAATTCGTCGAATTGGATACGATGAGCCTGCAAGGGCTGGCTTCGCTTGAACAAGTTCGTGGAGAACATAGGAAAGCAGTTGAAATTTTGCAGAAAGCATTAAGCCAAACAACCGCCTCCGCCCGCCGCGCAGAGATTTTATGGCGATTATCCGTAAATCAAAATCTGACGGGCGAAAACACATCGGCTCGCGCCAATGCGACCGAATGTTACGATTGGGCGACGGCGCAGAACATCGAAAATCTGCGGTATTTGTGCGCGACGAATTTAGGAGAAACCTATCTGCAAGATTCGCCGGCGACTGCCGAAAAATGGTTGAGCACGGCAGTTGCGATTACTGAAAATTTAAGCCGCCGCGTCGCCGGGCGAGAACCTGAAAAAGTCTATTTTATGCAGGACAAATCGGCGGCGTATCACGGGCTAATCAAATTATTCGCTAAAGCTAATAAACCGCAGCAGGCGCTCGCCGTTTCGGAAAAGCTGAAATCGCGCGTGCTGCGGGAAAAGCTGCAAAGCAGATCGACTAAAATCTTAGCCGATGACGTTTTAAGCCGAATATCTAATCTTCCAGCCGATACAACCGTCGTTTCCTATGTTCTAGCCGACAATGAGTGTTTCGCTTTTGTTCTCAAAGCAAACGAGCCGCCGAAAGTAATCGCCCTGCCCGCCAGCGAAGAGAAACTGCGCGAGCAAATCGGACGTTACCGCGAAAGCATTCTGACTTTCAGCCCGACATTCAAACGGGAAGCGCGGGCATTGTATGACTCCTTGCTCAAAGCTGCAGAAGGCGAAATTGCCAATGCGAAACATTTAATCATCATGCCAGACGGCGCGCTGTGGGAATTGCCGTTCCAAGCGTTGATAACGTCATCCAATAAATACCTTGTCGAAGAACGCGAAATTTCCTACGCCCCATCGCTCGGCGTTTTGACCGGGCTGAAATCGACGGCAACTTCAAAAACTAACCAAAAGAATTTAGTCGCTTTCGCCAATTCGACCAGAAAAGATTCTCCTGCCTTGCCGGAAGCTGAGCGCGAGGCAAACGACATCGGCAAGTTATATGCGCCGTCGTCAATTTTCGTTAAAACCGCCGCGACCGAAAGGCGCGTTAAGACGGAAGCCGCGCAAGCTAAAGTTTTGCATCTCGCGGTTCACGGAGAAATTAATCAAACCGACCCGTTCAATTCCGCGCTGCTTTTCACTGAGGATTCGGGCGACGACGGGCGATTGACGGTTTCAGAAATTTTGCAGATGAATTTACCTGATAGTTTGGTCGTTCTTTCAAGTTGCGACACGAGCAACGGGCAAGTTTTGAGCGGCGAAGGTTTGCTCAGTCTTTCGTGGGCTTTCTTAGCAGCGGGCGGTCAATCGGTCGTCGCGGCGCAGTGGGCGGTCGAAGAAAAAGCGACCGCCGATTTGATGCTGAATTTTCATCGCGTTTTGAACGGAAACGTAACCGAATCGGCAAATGCTTTGCGGGCGGCGCAGCTCGAAGCCTTGAAGCGTCCCGCGCCGTTTAATCATCCTTTTTACTGGTCTGCCTTTGTCGCCGTTGAAGGTCCGCAGCGTTGAACGGTCGCGTTATTTTCTTTCTTCCATCTCTCGACTTGCGCGAGGAGACGCCGCGCTGCTTTGTGTTTCGGATTCTTCGCCAGAATTTCCTTCAAAGTGCAGGCTGCTGACTCGAGCATTCCTTCCTGAGCGTAAAATACGGCGAGCTTTAATCGGTCATTTTCGTTTTTCTTCAACGACTCAATTTGATATTCAGTTTTTTCTTCGGCGACGCGGAAAACGGCGGGCGGCTGCGGTGGAAGCGGCGCGACGATTTCACCGCTTGGAGTTTGCGCCGCGACACGCCACAAGTATTTCGCACCGCGATTTAAAGGCTTATCAAGCTTGAAGCTATTTCCCGAAACTTCCGCCGTTGCAACTTCATTAAATTCCGCGTCGAGTAACGAAATCCGATAGCTCGTCGCGTTTGGTATTTTTTGCCAGCGAAACTCCGGCACAGTTTCAAGCACCGTTTCGCCGACGGGCGTTAGCAGGGGAAAAGTCGGCGCGGCAAGTTTAGAATTTGGCTTATCTCCTTTGCCGCGCAAAAGCACTTCTCCGTTCGGGCGTAATGACGAAACGACTGGTGGTACATTTTCGAGTAATTTCGCCAATTCCCTATTTTGCATTTCTGCCACTTCGTTTAGATTTCCCTTGGTCTGCGGTAGGTTTGCGTCCGGCTTTGTTGGGCGCAGATGTGGTTGCCGTTCGGAATTTTGAGGACTTTCAATTTTTTGAACTTCGTCGCCGGGCGCATCGGGCGATTTTTCGGTTGTCGGCAAATTGCTTTCGGCGTTCAGTGTTTCCGCATTTTTTGGAGTCTCATTCGTTTGCGCGAGTTCCGTTTTCGATTGGTGGGATGCGCTTCTACTCCGCCAAATCACGAACGAAAAAGCCGCTATCAAAATTAAACCGCAAGCGCCCAAAAATGCCGGCTGCCGGAAAAACGCGAAAACTGCGGAAAGCGGCGATGCCGCAGGCGAAAGATTTTCGCCTCCAAAAATTTCTTCGCGTTCCGGTTCATCATCGAGCAGCGCAGACCAGAATTGCTCCGGCGTCGGCGCGGGCAACGCATCTCTGCAAGCTGCGCATTGCAGAAGGTGTCTGCCGACCGCATCCGTTTCGGCTGGCGCGAGCAAATCGGCGGCGTAAGCGTCAAGCTGCTCTTTTGTTAAATGTTCGACGGTCTTCATTTGTTCGTTAATAACCGGAGCTTCGCGCGGGCTTCGTGTCTTGCTTTTTTTATTGAATTGATTACGGATTCCAGATTTCGACGTTCGTCGGTTGCGCCGACAAAGCGGGCGATTTGAGCGTCCTGCAAAGGCAGTTTTACTACAACTTCCAGCCATTCGCCGATCTCCATCTCCAAACTTTGCGCCAATTCCTCTTCGCGCACGCCGCCCTTTTGAAAATAGACGATTAGCTTTCGGCTGTGAAGCAGCAAAGCGCGTCTTTGCCGCAAAGACAACTGGCAAGTTTCCTGCCAAACGAAGTAGGCGAGCGATTGAAATTCAGCGTCCGAGTCACCGGCGACCGACTGCGGGCTTTCAATCTCATCAGCAACATCAAGCGGAAAATGCGAAGCACCCGCCGCGTTTTTGGAAAAATGCCGATTCGTTTCGTTATATGCAGTCCGAGCGGCGAAAGATTCCCAGTCGCCCGTTGACATTTTTTCGCTTTTTTCTGGATACTTCTCGCGCCAATTCAATAACCTGAGCATGATTCCCTGCTCCAAATCAGATGTTTCCGCCTGACTCAGCGACACAAAACGGCGACGCACTATTTTTCGCACGACGGGCAAAGCGGCAAGAAACGAATCTTCTGAATTTTTTTTGTGAGATGGTTCTTCAATCGAATCAGACGGTTTGTTTTCATTGTTTGAAAACTGCCGCACGACATCCCAAAACGCTTCAATCATTGATTTAGACAACAAACCATTACTACTGCTTTCAATAATCGTTAAACGGCGAAAGAGTTAGGCTTTAAGTAGTCGCTCACAATTAATTTAATCCATTTTGAAGTTTGAAAACTTTATTCTCAAACTCTTTCCAAATGCCTGTAATGCTTGCTTGACGGCATATTGCAGATGCTCTTTGGAAGTATAATCT
>JAABUN010003253.1_pt1 | contig 25827 bp, 22 predicted proteins | sample 5559311 | NCBI WGS metagenome assembly JAABUN01 (sample SAMN10711877, study PRJNA513370) | rock metagenome | isolation source: Antarctica rocks | place: Antarctica: Victoria Land, Siegfried Peak sud
CAAAAAACCTCGTTCCAAATTTCCATCTAAGAAGCCTATTCATCGCGGAAATGGTACTCAACGCCAGCCACGCATTTTTTCTATTATTAATACTTCTTAATTCTTAACCGAAAAGTATTGACTTGCATATACCAATTCATTGTTGTTTTTCTGTCTAAATCGATAACAGCCAATATCAGCGTTATATCCTAAGTAAATTACCGCGAACATTTCCACATTGCTTTTTTCTTGTTCAGCTTTCAGCTTGAGGTTATGCGCTTCTCGGCTCTTTTTAACTTGTTGCTGAAGAAGTTCATACGGTGATAAGTATCGGTCTGCAAAAGTAGACAATTTCTTCTGAAAGCAATGACCAAAAAGGACTCCAAGCAAAGCACCAACAATCGCTCCTATAAAAATTCCTGGCAATCCAGAGAAGCTAATTCCCAGGGATAATTCATTCTAGAAGTAAAAATAGCTTGTCGATGTCATGGGCAAGAAATCGTTCCGCCTTGGTTAAAGAATCATAACCACCCTTGCGAGCAAGATTAATGGCAATATTGCGGATAATAGACCAATTTGTGGCAGCGTTGTAGTTACTCAATGGAGCCGTATCTTCCCCGAAAACTACATCTTTAACCCAATGTAAACGGTTTTCAATTCCCCAATGCTGACGAATCCCTAGCGCGAAGGTAGTTGCCGTTGAGACTAAGGAGCTTATGTAATAGTTAGTCTGTAAATATTTCTTTCCTGATCGCAGACCAAGGCGTTCAACTTGAACAAGGCTTTGCGCTCCTACCCAATCTAAGTCAATGCCCTTGAGGTCATTAAAAACCTCCACGATTCGACAAGTAATTCGCCCACGCGCCTTCTCAATATCAACAAACCGTTCGCAGGGTTTTTGAGTTTCGGACATCGTTTCAAGTTGTGCTAATAGTCTCGGTTGATTACCTTTGACAGTGATAACATAATCATTTGCGCCCTCAACGATCAGCTTAGTAGTTTTTTTGGCAGTGCAGGGCATCCAAGGTGAATACCACTCCTTCAAGTTGCAACGCCTCAAGCATTGTTTGTACGACTTTCAATTCACTATTGTATTTCGATTCAAACTGTTGGGCGGCAAGCACTACTCCAAGCTGACTACTGTAAACCGAAACCATATTAACGAAGTTCTGGTAAGCTGTTCCCGGTTCCATAACAGTTCCTCTGATACTCTTGCCGTCTATTGCCACCCACTCACCTGGTTCAGTATCGAAAGTGCTGTCAGCCCATTGCTCGAACTGCTGTGCCAAAGTTTGAAAATCGAGCTTCTCTAAAATGCGGCGAAAAGTAGTATCCGATGGCAGTCGGTTTACCGTTAGTCCTAGTTTCTCACTCACTACTTGATAGTGTCGCACTCCAAAATCTTCCAGTGCGTAGTAACTTCGGCATCCACTGATTGTTCCCATCACAACTAATAGCAAAATTAACCTGCATTGGATAGCGTCTACCTTGAGCAGCACGGAAATCTCTAATTTTCTGGAGTGATTGGATTAAATTTGCTCCCATTTCTTTTCTCCAACTCTTTGGTTTCAATTATTCTATTATTTCTTTAACCAACGAATTATCCCTGATGATTCCCTTACCAAAGCCCAACGATCTCTTGCTCATGATATCGATAAACTATTTTCCCTCCTAGAATGAATTCTCCCTGCCCTTTTAAAGCTGACTTTTTGTTCTGACCTGTTTATAGAATGTTTCCATTGCTTCAATGAAGGAGTTCTCGCGGTGCCAGAATGCCGGAAATTCGCCCTGTTTCTTCACTGGAATGCCGGAAACGAGGGTTTGAGGGAGCGGTTCAATGGTCGGAGGGAGCCGTTTAGTACCGTGCCAGAAGTCGCGCAACCCTGTCATGGTTCTTGGAGAAACTGTCAAGGGTCGGGTGTAGTAGGACAAAACAGATTGAGGAGCGCGTTGCGCGAAACGTTGTAGTTCCGCAGAGAGTGCCTGCCCCAAAGGAGATTTGACCAGTTCAGAGTGTAAATCCTGTCGCGACAATCCCCGCAACTCAAATAGCAAGAATGGGTCGCGATCGAGTTCGGCAGCAACTAGGTAATAAACCCCCGCGATATGTTTGCAGGGATTTCCCCAATCTGGGCAGGAACAGCTAATATCAAAATCTTTGCGGCTGCGGGGCAGCAAATTCAATCCTAAGAGGGCAAACTCTTCTTCAATGTTGTCCGGGATTTCGTTGAGTAGCAATCTGGAGATGAAGCTGGCTTTAGAAGCAATCAGAGCGATCGCTGCTGCCCACTTGGCGGCACTAATAGATTGAAACTCGATTGTGGTGATGTAGAGTGGTTCTTTGTATACTCCGAAATAAGGATTGACCGAGCCTCGGACTTGGGCAGTGACAATCCCATCTTTAATTTCAAAGCTTTTGACTTTGCCATTACTGGCGTAAGAACGACCCCGGCTCAACCGACCTGCATCGGAGAATTGCTCCAACACGGCGATAAATTTTTTGCCCCACCAGGTACGACTAAATTTGCTCATGTTCCTTACTCCAAAATGGCACTCTGATTGAGCGCGATCAGTTTTTTAAACGCTTCGTTATCTAACTCGGTTAACCACGATTCATCAGCACCGACGATCGCTCCTGCTAACTTTTTCTTGTCTTCAATCATCTCGTCGATGCGTTCTTCTAAAGTGCCGATAGCAACGAACTTGTGGACGAATACATTTTTTTGCTGACCGATGCGAAAGGTGCGATCGGTTGCTTGATCTTCGACTGCTGGATTCCACCAGCGATCGAAGTGAAATACATGGTTAGCTTTGGTGAGGGTGATGCCGACACCGCCTGCTTTCAGCGATAGCACAAACGCCGAAGGTTCGGTTTCCGGATCTTGAAATTCGGCGATCACCTGTTCCCGTTTTTTACGAGCGGTACTGCCCGACAAGTAGTAGGTGCTGTAGTGGCAGACACGGCGCAGATACTTTTCTAATGCTTGACCCAATTCAGTAAATTGGGTGAAAATCAACAGACTTTCGCCCTCATCGATTACTTCCTGCACCATCTCGCTTAGACGGGTAAGCTTGTGCGATCGCTCGGTTGTAAAATCACTCCCATCCTGTAAAAACTGCATGGGATGGTTGCAGATTTGCTTGAGTTTTGTGAGCGTTGCCAGAATTAACCCTTTGCGGTGAATGCCTTCGGCTCCTTGCAGTTGTAATTCCACATCTTTCACCACGGCTGCGTAGAGGGAAGCTTGTTCTTTAGTGAGATTGCAATATATCTTCTGCTCAACTTTGTCTGGCAAGTCTTTGATGATAGAGCGATCGGTTTTAACTCGTCGCAAAATGAACGGCTCCACCAGTTTCTTGAGCGTAGTAGATTGGCCGAGATCGTTGTTTTTTTGAATTGGCAGTTCAAAGTTGCGACGAAATTGGGTTTGATTACCCAGATAGCCCGGATTGAGGAAGTTAAAGATTGACCAGAGATCCAATAGACGGTTCTCAATCGGCGTTCCGGTTAGCGCCAGTCGATGGGTGGCTGCCAGTTTCAGAATGGACTTTGTCAGATCGGCTTTGGGATTTTTGATGTTCTGCGCTTCGTCTAAAACGATGCGATGCCACTCAATCTCACTTAACAACTTGGCATCCTTCCGTGCTAGTGCAAAGGAGGTGATTACAAGATCGTTTTCCCGGCAAGCTTGCTTAAAATCTTTGGTATCTTTTGCCCGTTGCGTACCGTGATGCACCACCGCTTGCAACTGAGGCGCAAATTTTTGAATTTCGCGCTCCCAATTGCCAACAACAGAGGTGGGCGCAACTAACAACGTAGGGGGAATATTTCTGATCTCATTTTCCTGTGCCAGTTCTCGTTCCTGAAGCAGTCGAGCAATCACCTGAATCGTCTTGCCCAAACCCATATCGTCGGCAAGACAACCATTTAAGCCCAACTGTTCCAGGTATTGCAACCAGGACACACCCCGTTTTTGATATTCTCGCAAGTTTCCTTGTAGCTGTTGGGGATTGGCGATCGGCTGTAGCTGGCTCTTGTCACTCAATTTTGTCATCATGCCAGATAGGCTACTGTGGCGATCTACCTCTAGTTCCAAGCTGTCATCTTCGCTGGCGGTGAGCTTAAGAAAATCAAGCAAACTCAATTCTGGATTTTCTTGCTGCTGAGTCTGCCAAAATGCTAGCATTTCCCGCATCTTGCCTTGATCTAGTTCCATCCACTGCCCGCGAAACTTCACTAGGGGCGTTTTGGCACTGACTAAATGGTTCCATTCCTGTTCGCTGACTTTTTCGCCGCCGATTGCCAGTTCGTACTGGTACTCCACTAAGTTTTCAAACGCAAAGTATTTTTTTGTTTTGTCCTCTCCACCTGTGAGCGACTTGCCCTTCGCCTTCAGGCGAACTTTAGCGCGTTGTCGTCCCTGTGGTGTCCACCATGCCGGAACAATTACCTTGTAGCCAGCATTTTCCAGCACCCAGGCAGATTCCTGCAAAAAGGCAAATGCTGCTTCTAAATCTAGAAAAATTCCTACAGGTTGATCGGTTTCCAAGCCATGCCACAGTTGGGGATAGATCCGAGCAGCATAGCCTAGATTCATCAGTAAGTGTTGTTCAAAATCTTGCCCCAGTTGTGTTTGCACTTGCTGTTGTTGGTGGGGTCGCATCCGCCAGTAATCTCCTAGAGACATCCGCAGGGATGGATCGCTCTTGGGAGCCACCTGAAATTGTAATTGCCAAGCGTCTTCTGATTTGGCAGGGTCTTGCAGTTGAAAACAAAGGTAGAAAGGCTGGTCAGATTGGGTGCGGATAATCCGATCTCGCCAAGTCTGCCACTGTTTGTATTGCTCCAGTTTTGCCGCCGTCCCAGGCATTTTACTGGCAGTCGGATGCAAGCAATCGTAAACCAGCGAATTAGCAATCGTCTTTTCAAACGCTTGCGTGCTAGGCGTTTGAGTGATAATATCCGTCAGCAAGCACTCAGCAAAGTGTCGGAGCAGAGTTTCGCGATCGTAGAATTGGGGCGTTGCTCTCGGCTCTGTAAAACCAGACACGCACGCTAAGGGCATATATTCAACATACTGCTGGACAGTCGTTTCGTACTCTTCCCCGATGAACTCCCAACCTGGATAAATTTCCCCGCCTGTTGGCAATTCGGCAGTGATGTCAATGGTTTGAGCTTTTACCTTTCCAACCGAGCGCATTTGTTGAGTTTTTTTAGATGCCGCCATGCTCTTTCGTCTACTTTGAATTGGAGATAGTTCCGCCTCTTCGGCAGCCCCTTGGGCAGATTTACGCTTGGTTGTGGAAGTTGGCGGTAGCTTCAGTTCTCGGTATTTCAGAGCGGGGATATACTGGTCTTTGAAAATAAGCCGTTTTAAAGCTTGGGTATAATGAAACCAAAATAGCAACTCTGACCCCAGTTGAATGTCGCTCAGGTTGTGCAAAGCCAGAAAATGCAGATCGTTAAGCAGTCTCACAACATTATTTACAAAGCCTCCCGTTCTTGCAGTAGCGCTCGTTTGATAACAATCGACCTGCCAGTACCGAAGTTCAAACGCTTCCGGCACTTCCTCTTCTAAATAGCGCGAAAGTTCTAGCGAGGGTAGGGGTTGGTTGTCAATGGTTGGTAACAAAAAATATTGTGGCGAAATCAAGCTTTCCAGCTTGCGGAGGTTGGGGGGCGCAATCCCCAATTCTTTCGTCAGCAATCCAGCGAGATCGGTAGCAACTAATTGCCGAGGATGTCGCTGACTGGAATTGCGAAACCGCTTTGGTTCTGTCGTTTCCACCCACAGGTAAAAGTTTCCATTTTGAATAAATTCCTCTCCTGCTTGAGGAATCCAGGTACCGTGAAGAATCTGCATAGCAAAAAAACGCTCTGACACGGCTATGTTTGCTTTTTAGCGTACCAAAATTTCTAGGCAATGCGATCGCTTATCGCGTGGCTACCTCGGCGTGAGGAAGGCAACACTTGTGTCCTTGTTTGGACTGGGAACCTTTGCAATTCAAAGAGTTTAGCTATCGCAAATGCAGTCACGAAACATTGGCTAGTTAATTTTAAACTAAGCAATGTCTGGGCAAAGGTTAAACCTGCCCATCACTTGCTAGGGACAACCAAGCGTTGAGGACAAGAAATCGTCCCCGACTTCGACTTAAACCTTTGCTGGCACTCCTCCATTGCCTCTTGATTGAGATAATAAACCTGCCATGCCACATCAGAAGTATTACTAATATTTGTCAGTTGAGTATTCGTCTTTGCCCAACTTGTAAACGCCGACCCCGCCAGAAAAGCACATAACCCAGTAACAATACAGCTTAGTGCCAAATACCGCGCCACGCCATTTGGATTTGAAGCCTTAATTGCCTCCTGCATTGCTGTTTCTGTTCGTTCCCCCAACGTCGTGATGTTGCGCTCGTAATTCTGCATGAACAATAGCAAAGTATCAATTTGTTGGCGGCTAGGTAACTGATTGAGTTTTGTCGTTAACAAGTACAAATAATATTCGCAACAAACTAAATAAGGATAATATACCGACCCATAACTTACCCCGGTCAGCCGGGATAACTCCGCCAGCCTTTCTCTATTCTTTGCTGGCAGCGTTTGATAAAGCTCCTCTGCTGTAGTGTGTTGGAATGTAGGGCGTTTGCCGTTACTGTTACTCATTTACTTGCGCCTCCGCAAAGGCGAACTACTTGTCTGTGCCTGAGCGTTCTTATCTACAGGTAAGCCCAAATATCTACCTGCAATAGCTAGTTGCTTATCTTGTTTGCTTCTCCAAGCTTCAATAAAACCTTTGTAATTAATATCAATATCTGAATCTGGACTGAGAATATGTCCTAGACTTCGCCGTGCTGCTGCTAACCTATCTGCCGCCCCACTCTCCAATGGCTGCGACACAATCTCTATCCCTCCGGCGGCAAGTATTGCGGCTCTTTCCTCGGATTTATCATAGTCAGTAAAGTTGTGGTTTTTTGCTGAGGGATTTTTCACTATTACCCAATCGACAGAATTGCCATAAGCTTCCCACAAGTCTAGAAGGCTATCTAGCGCTTCTGGATCTCCTGACATGGGAACCAAGAACGTGATGCGTTTGCCATGCTCTGCCAACGATTTAGCTATGCCGCCTTCAAGCTGCAACTGCGCCCAAAACCTGGAGGATGAATTAGCAGGCGAATCAATCAATACTATTGGCTGCTGATACTCTGGAGTTAATAAGTCTAGCAGGTTGCGCCGTGCCTCTGGTCCCAATAAGTCAATGCGTTCGACCCAGGGTTCGTCTTCATAGGCATAGGAGAGAGTATTGTGGTCTAAGTCGCCATCAATTGCCGCAATGGTCAATCCCAAGCGCAGCCACAAATCGAGCAAGCATAGGGATATGGTTGACTTACCTACGGAACCTTTATTTTGAGCTACGGCTACAACACGAGTAGTTATAGGTAGAGTTGGGATTTTTGGACTCACTATTTCCTCCTTGGTCTGAGCGACGGTTTGTACTCTTGCGTTGCAGCAGGCTGAGAATTAAGTGACTCTGACAATTCTTCAGCGCCCGTATTAGCATCAGGAATCAATTGTGATAACTCATCCCCTTTTCTGCCTTTGACGGGTCCCATATAGCGCCGCAAAGTTGAAGCGCTGATTGAAAACCCACAATCATTGAGCAATGTCGCTAAGTCTTCGTAAGTGTATCCCTTGCTGAGAGCGTGGATAATCTTCGCTCGATTTGTTTCTAAGTAATCCTTAGCCGAACGCGGTTTGGGAATTGGCGGTAACTCCTCCACCAATTGAAAGAAGTTATCAAAAACTGTATCAAGTTTTGATGATGGCGATGCTATTTCTTCAGGAAGCTCTGGCTTTGGTTGCTCCATCGCTAGCAGATATGTGAAAGAATTTATTTATAGTAATGCAATAAATAGGAACAAGGGTAACAATAACGCTGCTAAAACTTTAAGAAATTTATCTTTATCCAGCTAAAGACTTGCTAGTAACCAACTAGATATTGACTAGACTCTACAAAAGGACTACCACACTTATTAACTAAAATTGACTAAAGCCGTCCAAAAAAGACGTACTGCTTTGCAGCGATTCCCCAAATCCTGCTAAAACCCCCGATTATATTCCCCACACCTAACTTACTCATAGAGCCGCTTTAACCTATAATACCACTTAACCCCCGACGCGCGATCGCCCACATAGAGCAGCCTACCCATGACCGCAACTATTGGCAAACCCTACTCTAAATACAAAGACTATGCCGAGTCTTACCATGTAGCAGGAACTCGCAGAGAAGACAGCCAGTGGCGAGGACTCTTAGCTGCAACGTTAGGGTACTCAGGCGAAGTCGCCCAATTCGGCTACGACTTAGCCAGCGTTGGCAAAGATAGCTACGGCAGACAACTAAGAAAGTTTCAGAAAAACAGTCGTTCCGCCATCTGCGACCTAACTCTGAACGCTCCCAAAAGCTTAAGCGTAGAAGCACTTGTCCACTCCAACACCGTAGCAGTTGCCGCCCACGACCAAGGCGTAGAAAGCGCCCTTGCCTTTACCGAACAGCACTTATTATTTAGCCAAATCAAGCACCAAGGACAAGTAAAACGAGTCCACACTAATCAAGCTTTAATTGGCTCTTTCCGCCAACGAGATAACCGCGAAGGCGAACCCCACCTGCACACCCACAACGTCATCTTCAATGTGGGCTATGTACAGGATAAGTGGCGCAGCCTCGCCAACGAGCAAGTTTATTTAGGTAAACTCACCATTGGCGCTATCTACCAAAACGACACCGCCTACCACTTACACCAAGCAGGCTACAAAACCTATTGGGATGCCAATGGACAGTTTGAATTAGCTGGCAATCCAAAGCAACTGTTGACTCAAACCTTTGCTCAACGCACAGAAAAGCTAGAAGCCTATTTACTGGCAATGGGTTTAGACCGTACTAGCGCTACCCCGGAACAACTCAATGCTGCTAATCGCGCTACACGCAATAAAAAAGCCTATGACAAAGATGCTCACTCACAGATATTAGACTGGCAATCGACGGCGGCAACTGCTGGGATAGCGCCATGCCCACAGGTATCGCGGCAAGAGCTAGAATCCCAGTTCCAAGCAGCTTCTTACCCCACCAGCCCTCAAGAGATTGTTATCGCCGCCGCCGAGCGGTTATCCCAAAAGGCAAGTGCCTTTGGCTATATGGAACTTGTCAGGGAAGGATGCAGATTAAGTGCTGGCAGATATCTCTCAAGTTCTATCTCTGAAGCGATTGGCACAAGTCAAGAACTTGTAGCAGTTACATCAATTACTCCCTACCCTAGCTACACAACGCGCACTATATTACAACACGAACGTCAAATACTAGATTGGGCAATTTTTGGAAAATCATCTCACGCTGCTATTTGCGATGCTGAGATTGCAGCAATTGCGGCAGAAAAATTCACTTTAAACGTAGATCAAACCAAAGCTCTCCAACATATTGCTAGGAGTCAGGATTTAGTTATCTTAATTCAGGGAAGTGCTGGAGTTGGTAAAACTCGTTCCCTCTGCGCCCTCAAGGACTTAATGGGAGAGAAGCGGCTAATTGGTTGTGCGGTAGGTGGACTCCAGGTGGAAGGATTAGAGGCAGAAAGCGGCATCGCGTCCCAGACAATAGAAAGCTTAATTCGCACTTCAAAGGCGGACTTCCCCAATAACGCCCTGATTGTCGTGGATGAGGCGGGAGTTGTATCGAACCGTCAGATGCACCAATTGCTAGAACGAGCAAGGCACTCAAATTGTCGCCTGTTGCTAGTTGGAGATACTAAGCAGTTATCCGCCGTTGAGCAAGGCAATCCGTTTCGGTTACTGCAAACAAGAGCCGGACTAGAAACAGCTTTTATTAGCCAGAACATGAGGCAAATAGACGAGCAACTACGAGCGGTTGTGGACTATTGCGAAGCGCAGCAACCCCAAGCCGCCTTTGATTTACTGGACAAGGGCGGCAAAATTCAGGAATTTCCTGACGTTGACGGGTTGCTGCCAGCGATTGTGGATGATTACCTCACCCGCCCCAAGGAGCAACGGCGCAATACCCTGATTATGGCGACGAATCACAAGGAACGGGCTACCTTAACTGTTGCTATTCGTAACAGACTTCTAGAGCAGGGCGAACTGTCTGGACCCGCTCTAGAAATTGAGGTGTTGCAGAAAAAGGATTTAGACAAACACCATCTATTATTGGCAGACCATTATCAAGTCGGAGATAAAGTGCGCTTTTGGCGCAACGGTGGGTCTTTTACTAAAGGCGAACTGTACCGAGTTACAGCAAATGACCCCGAAGGACACAGCGTTGAACTGGTTGACACTAAGGGACAGACTAAAACTCTTGATTTGTATCGCTATAAAGAACGCGAAGTTTTTTCACCCCAGCACATTGAAATCGCTGCTGGGGAAGAAATGCGCTTTACTGCTGGGATTAAAGATACTAATGGCAAGCAACTTCAGGTCAACGGTCAAAGATTTCGGGTGGAAGCGGTTAACCCCCAAACCAAGACAATTGAGATTAGTACCAAGGGCAAGCGCTTTACTGTCGCTCCAGAAAATTTGTTGCACAGCGATTACAGGTGGATTAGCACTGTCCATTCCTTGCAGGGAGCGACGGCGCAGTACGCTATTTTTGCGGATCTTGGGGGAAATGGCACTTTGTCTAAAGAGTCCTGGTATGTGGCGGCTAGCCGAGCCAAACTAGAGTTTGCTGTGTACTGCACTGATAAGGCACAACTGCGCGAATCAATTCAATTTAGCAAGGCACAGCGTCCTGCTCTTGACTTAATTTATTCTTCTTTCTCGTCGCCTAATCCAGAGCTAGAGCGCCAGCCCATAGACGAGCAAACCATCGCAGCAATTAACGATTATGTCCAAGAGCAGGCTGTAGAATCGGCTTTGACTGATGAGGCGCTATTGTCGATCCTGGAGTCACTCAACCAACTCATAGCCGCATCCAAGGCTGCCCAGCCAGTTAACGATGTAGCTGTAGCAGGACATCTGGAGCTAGAGCGCCAGCCCGTAGACGAGCAAGCACTCGCAGCAATTAACGATTATGTCGAAGTACAAGCAACGGATTCTGCTTCGATAACTTGCAAGATGCAAACCATCGCTGAATTACTAGCTTCTCTTCAGCTTCAGGAATTGACTGGAGCGATGCGTCGATTAACGCTCGCTGCAACTATTGCGATTTCATGCCAGCGTTTAGCCTCACAAACAGAGCAGGAGCAATTTAAGGAGCAAGCATTTGAGGAAATCGCTTCTTATATTCAAGAAGCTTCAATTGAGGCGGCTCTTATCCCACATCTTCCCCACTTGACTGGGCAGGTAGCACGACTACACGCTCAATTATCTCGCCCTACCGAGCAGCTTGACTTAAAATCGGAGCAATTTAGGGCGCAAGCATTTGAGGAAATCGCTTCTTATGTTCAAGAAGCTGCTATCAAGGAGGCTCTTATCGAACCTCTTACCCACTTGACTCAGCAGGTAGCACAGCTACAAGCTCAATTATCTCGCCCCACCGAGCAGCTTAGGGCAATATTGACCTCTTTAGAGCAGGCAAGGAGCGATTTCGCACTGGAGGCATTATCAAACTACGTCGAACACGAAGCTATTGAATCAGCCTTCTTTAAAACGGTGTCATCGTTAACAGAGCAATCTTCCCAATATCGACAACAGTTGGCTGAAGGGAAAATTGCTTTATATTTTTGTGAGCAATTGCTCCACCAGCTAGAGCAAAACCAAGCCTTATCAGCTATTGCAGGTTATGTCGAGTTTGAAGCAGTAAACAATTCTCTGACTGTACTAGCGTTAGAGAGTTTAGCCCAACAACTTGTCTCCAGCCAAGCGCCTTTCACCACCGCATTAACCCAGCTTGATAGGGCAATTTCTAGGAACTTAGAAATTGTCGCTAATTACCAACAACAGCAGCAAGCTGGAGTAGCCGAGCCGCTAGCAGAAACAGTTACAGGTTCGGGCGCACCAACAACAAGCGATCTCTTATCCGCCCCTAGCCCAGAAATGCTGGCAGCACAATTACTTATTCTCACTGACCAAATCCTAGCTCCTGACGCTGTTTACCAAGAACTTGGCTTGAGAATTGAGCGCAGTCAGGGGCAGATTAAAGCATCTATTCAAGGCGAACCAGTCGATTTACAAAAGCCTGATAACTTAACAACTATAGTCAACCGTCTGCAAGCTCTGGTCAATGAATTTGAGTTGTTATCTCTTTACGAGGAGTTTGCTCTAGCCGCGCAGCTTGAGGAATCTATTGCCAGCCTTGCGACTGGGATTGTGCAAATTAATGGCGGTAACTACTACGCTCAAGGGTTATCGGTGGAGATTACTGATAGCTGTTGTCAAATTCAATTTGACCAAAAGGTGGTATTTAGATCGACTCCAGGCAACGTTGAGCGCCCCGATGACTTATTGCAGTTATCAGACCTTAATTTGCAACTACTTAGCACTACTGCCGAGTTACAGCAACGCCTTGAAGCCCAAATCAAGCAGGAACAAGCAAGGTTACTCGCCGAGGAGCTAAAAGCCCAAAGTAAGTCGGCTCGTACTAGCACTATTACACCAAGATCCAAGGAGCGCGACGGTGGGATTACTTTGTAAAATTATCGACTTGTGTTATCTATTCATTATCAAGGTTGCCCAGATTAGCTTAATTAATGACCCTGATGGCAACAGTATTGTCATATTTATTGTCAATGCTTTAACAATTCTGGCGCTGCTATTGGGCTTGGGCTTGGCTTTGGCAGTGCTAGTCTGGGCTGTCAGTCTGAAAATCTTGCTGGCAGCCTTGTTGTCAGCTTATCTGGCTGGTTTTGGCTGGTCAAAACTTTGTCGCCGCCTTGATCCTAGCGCCCAAGAGATGTATTTGCTCCTGTCTACCGTTGGTTTAACCGTATTAATTGGCACAGCTATTCAATTGAAGAAAATGCAGTCGGCGGATGCTCATAATCTTTTGGTTTACTGGATATTTTTGCTATTTGTAGGATTTATACTCTGGGGGATTACATTATTTAATACATCAACGACGGCGGGGGTTGAGCCAATAGTATTTACGGGAAAAATCCAATCCAAACAACGTTTTCACACTACTATTAATGTCTCCAAAGAAATTTCGACCCCTAATCCAGCGCAGACTTATCTGAAGAACCTGAAGTGAAATTGCTTTTTGGTTCAGCCACAGCAACTACTTGGAAAAAGAATAGTCGAGAGGCGGATACGCACGTGACGAGTAGTTAAGATCGCAGCTAAAAGTTATTTTTAGCTGCGATCTTAAGCAGAAAATAGTTTATATGGTTCCGGGTTTAACTTGCGCGCGAAACTTTTTTCCAAGAAGTTTGGGTTAGAGGCAGTTTTCAGTCCTTATGTAAGGGTCAAATCGGGCGTAGTTCAACTCCACAGGAAGATTCGGCACTTTCAAAAGTAAGTTTGTCTTTTGTGACAGCAACAGTCACACTACCCCGAATAGGTGTAGCGAAATCAAACAGTAGTGCCACAACTACATGAGTGCAGGTGGGGCTTATTTATATGCCAACCCAGGTTAAAATCATGGGAATTCAAGAGTTTCAGGCTATTAATAGCTCAATACTCGGAATGGATTAGTTAGTCGTCGTCTCCACCATACCAAATACTCCACCAGTCTTCAACACCAGCCTCTCCAAGCGTCAAGCATCAGGGAGAATTCATTCTAGGAGGGAAAATAGTTTATCGATATCATGAGCAAGAGATCGTTGGGCTTTGGTAAGGGAATCATAGCCAGATACCCGCGCGATATTGATGGCAATATTACGGATAATAGACCAATTGGTGGCAGCATTGTAGTTACTAAAGGGGGCAGCATCTTCACCAAAAACTACATCTTTCACCCAGTGCAAACGATTTTCAATTCCCCAATGCTGACGAATCCCATTGGCAAAGGTAGTAGCTTTTGAAACTAAGGAGCTAATGTAATGATTAGTCTGGAGATATTTCTTTCCTGAGCGGATGCCGATGCGTTCTACTTGAATCAAGCTTTGTACTCCTACCCAATCAAGGTCAATGTTCTTCAGTTCTGTAAAGACCTTGACAATTCGACAGGTAGTTCGCCCACGAGCCTTCTCAATATCAACAAACTGTTCCCAAGGGTTTTGAGTTTCGGTAATCGTTTTAAGTTGCTTCAATAGTCGAGGTTGGTTCCCTTTGACGGTGACAACATAGTCGTTGCCCCCCTCCACGATCAGCTTAGTAGTTTTTTTGGCAGTGCAAGGCATCAAGAGTGAACACCACTCCTGCTAAATTCAACGCTTCCAGCATTGTTTGCACCACTTTCAACTCACTATTATGTTTCGACTCAAACTGTTGACTAGCAAGCACTATTCCTTGTTGGCTACTATAGAGTGATACCAAAGAAATGAAGTTTTGGTATGCCGTGCCTGGTTCGGTGAGTGTTCCAATAATGCTCTTACCATCCACCGCTACCCATTCCCCAGGTTCGAGAGTGAATGTGCTATTGACCCATTGCTCGAACTGCTGTGCCAACGTTTGAAAATCTAGCTTCTGTAAAATGCGGCGAAAAGTAGTGTCTGATGGCAGGCGAGTTACTTTTAGTCCTAATTGCTCGCTGATGGCCCCATAGTGGCGTGCCCCAAAGTCTTCTAGGGCGTAGTAACTTCGGCATCCACTTATCGTTCCCATAATTACTAATAGCAAAATTAGCCATAGAGGATAACGTCTACCTTGAGATGCTCGGAAATCTCTAATTTCCTGGAGTGAAGTGATTAAGTTTGCCCCCATTCCTTTTCTCCAACTCGTTCTTCTCAATCATTCTAATATTTCTTTAAGCAACGAATTATCCCTGGTCAAGCATTGATGCCTAACTCGATCCAATCGACGTTTGCATAATTCAGGCATAAGTTCAAGGAAATCGTCTAGGTCACTGAGGATATAGTTGGACACCATGTTAATGCACTCATCTAAATTCCCAGCCGAGCCGTATTCCTGCCAAGAACAATTCCACCAACCATTCGGGTCATAAATGCCATCAGGGCAATGACGCTCAATAGCCTGGGAGCGATCTAGCTGCTGAATCACCTTTAATAGGTTTCTTTTTGGCATGGTCTTACTTCGTCCATAAAACTCAACAGAGCCAATCGTTTTCCATTAAACTACTAAAAAAGTTATCAACAACACTTGCTGCACTACTCAAGTGAGCAGAGATTAACTTGCTGTTAGCAAGCGTTTAATGGTGGCACAACAGATATTTGCTCTATCGTAACCGCTAGGAACCGCAATGAGATCGCTCTCTTGCTGGTTTGTCCTCCCCTCGCTGGTTTGGACGCTCTTGACGCTCGTTCACGGCGGAGTCTAATTGGGTCATGTCCATTGAGGAGTTAGTATTCTCTTTATTACCTGGGGTGGACGTAAAATGTACTGTCGTATTCGCTTCATCCCGTGCCATCCAAGCCGCGAACACTTCATCCCTACCGTTCCTGGGGGCAGTGGAACCATAGACCCGCTTCCGTTCGCCATCACTGCCCTCCCGCCTGAGATATTCAAGTTTTAGTCCTACCTTACCTAGCAGTTTTTGGGCGATCGCGCAGGGCGTATCTTTCTCACTAATAGTAATATTGAGCGCTGCCTTGATATCCCAAGCATGAGCTAGTGCCAGCATCGCCATCTGCTGTAAAACTTGGTCAGAAGATCGCCATTCCTGATTAGGGATGAGCAACTCCAATAGTCCCAAATTCTCCAAGACTGCTACAGCCACGCTCACTTGAGTGCGATTCAAGTCTGGCTGCCAGAGTGCGCCATTACCTTGCTTTGACTGCTCCATTAGCCGCGATACATCCCGCCCTTTAAGAAACTGTCGCCCTACAGTTAAGTAGTAGTGCAGCTTAATTTGGGCGTACCAGCCGTCATCATCCTTGAGTACCAATGACGCATCAACGGGAATGCTGTAGCGCTGCTCCAGCGAGTGCTTACGCTGGGAGTACCTTTGTGCTTGTGTTTTAGCCTTTTGCTCTTGCAATTGCTCGTATTGTACTGAGGAGATTTCCGGCGCAGAGGCGATCGCGCTTGCTTCTGCCTGGTGGTTTTGCTCTCTGGTGTCAGTGACGGCACATTTTACAGCATCGTTCACCGCTTCCCCAGCAGCGACGATTTGGTGTCCTTCTACTTTCAATCCAGTCAGAATTGATTGGCGATAATTAATCATGCCTAGATTTACCCCCACTGCCATCTGCGCCCATATCCGCAATGACTCCGGTTGGAAGTCCAGTTCAATGTCATCTAGCTCTGCCTCTTGGAGCAAGCGAATATTTGCTTTTGCTAGCTTGTGCTGACTAGCTAACAAAGACTTAACGCTAGTGCTGCCATTACCAATAAAGCCAATGCCATAGGGCGCTGCCCAAATATGCCGCTCTACTGGTTCTCTAAGTCGGAAGAGCGCTTGACGAGCAGAGCTAGAAGATTGCACTCCCTGGAAAATCCCCCAGACGCTTGTAAAGTGTTGCTTCAAGTCGATACTCACTCCAGTTTCGATGCTGGGCGAAGCCAGCACAATGTCGTAGTGGGGCAAAATCTCATTGAGATTAGCAATGCAGCCATAAGCCGGATGAGAGGGGTCAGAAATTGTCTCCGAGTCAATCCGCAGGATTCTTTTGTCATTAAACAAATTCTGCAAGTGGCTCTCAAGGGTGCGAGTCCCCCAATTGCTTTTAGCTTTCTGCGCCGAGCAGACGATAAAGGGTCTACCACCATTATTAATGTGTGTTTCTAAAGCCGCCACAAGAGCGCTAGGGTTTTTGCCCGTATAGTTATAGATATTGCAGCATTCTTCGGGTCCCGGCAACCATTGGTTGACTACTACAGTCGGCTCGGTGTCATACCCAGAGAGCGAACGCACAAAATCTATGCTTAAATCGCTCAAGTCCGCATCTGCCAGAAACACCCGCCCATTACCTTGTAGCACATTGGATAGTAGGGTTTTGAGTTGCTGGAGAATAGCCACCCGCGAAGTCTGACAAGTGTTGGAATTGAGCGCGTGCCAGATGACTTGTTCGCATTCATCGATGATCACTACGCCATCATGCCAATTATCGGCATGAAACCGCGCTTGACTTTGGGGGTGTAAGCTATCTACGCACAGCCCGTAGCCCAAAACCGCGCCTGTCTCTGAGGTTTTGACTTCGGTAATATAGGGAATGCCGAAGCGATGGCATAATGCTTCTACTAGCTGTACCCGATGACCCACGACTAGCACCCACTGCCCGTTAGCTATAGCTTCCTGGACGACGCTTTCTAATAAGTGAGTTTTGCCCGTGCCTTTGGGCGACTTAATTGCGACTAGCTGCGCTGCAAGAGGAATAGAAATTTCGCCTAAATAACGGCGGTTGACTAGGATATCTGGGGCGTAAGCAAGCTGAGTGTAGCTTCTGCCTAGCCAAGTATCCCAACTAGCAGCTAAACCCGTGACTTGCTCCAACAAATCACTGCCGTGGCAAAAAAGAAAATCATCAACGCCCTTTTCTGGTTGCTGCCAGCTAATTACCCAAATGTCACAACCCAATTGAGTTAATAATTTCCCGCAAGTGCTAATTGCTCGATTGACGTTGCGGACCGTTTTTCGCTTAGAGTCATGGTCGAAGCAGAAATAGATTCTGCGTCCCTTCGTTGCAAAATGTTTTAGCTCTGGTAGCAGGTAGGAGCGACCAATTTTATTGCCTGCTTCGTCTTTGGGGGCGCGGTAGCCGCCGTCAATTCCTGGCAAGGCGATCGCCGCGTATCCAGCCGTTAGCAGCGCCCCGGCTTTTTTTGCCCCTTCGGTGATTGTAATCGGGATGTTATTTTCTAGTACCCATGCCCAGAATCCTAATGCTTCCCCGTCAGAAGTTACGACGATGTTATCTGGCACTGGTTTGTTGTAGAGATGAGCTACCCGTTGCCAAATTTGCAGGGATACTCTCAGAAAAAATGCTCTAGTGCCGATCTTAAACGGATGCTCGTACTTGACCAGCTTGCCTTTTTCATCGCGGACTGGTTTATCGGGCTTGAAGCAGCCCCATCGCATCGGTTGCCAATTATCAAAAGGGTCTAGTCCATCACACCACCAGCCGCCATGCTCGGTGTGAGTATAACGCCTCAATACCCAAGCTGCTAGTCTTCCGGTGTTTGTGCGTGGCAGCAACGGCGAGTAGCAAAGATATTTGTAGGGGCGCTGACCTTCCATGCTGTGGACATTGAGAGCAATGATGTCCGGGTCTACGGCACTAGCTAACCATTCCTGCCAATGGCGGGGATAGGTGTAGTCTGGGCAACTTTGCCCCGTTGTAGTAAACGATGATTTTTCTTGATTCACTTTGGAGTCTCCTAGTTTTATGGAGTCGGAGACTTCACCTGCGAAACTTCAAAACTTTTCTCCCTACCGCCTCAATAGATCCCAAGAGGGAAATACGCCAAGGTAGCGCATCTCACGTAAAGTTGCCCGGACGATCGAGCGCGCCGTCCCGGCAAACTTGCTCACTAACATATGAACATCTGCTATCTCACGCCAAGGCTTGCTCATCAAGCCCTTCAGCAGACACCGTTGTTGTGAGCGGCATTGCTGACTAGAACACCAGACCAAGTTTTCCCCAAAGTTGGCAACTACTGGAAAAAATAATTTGACTAATGTTCGTTGGCTGAAACAGATTTCCATATAATAGATGTGGAACCCCTTGGTTCTATTTGTTGGCGGTGGGAGTCGGGTAAGTTTCCAGCTATGACCGACTCTTATACCGTTACGAAGTTACAATTTTTTTATAAGCAGGCAGTGCCAGATTCCTTTATAAGAGTTTGGCGCTTTCTGTTTTTAGTCACTTTCTATCTCCAATTTCTTAAGTAGTGCTTTCCAAGATTTCATCTGCTGTACAAGAGTAGAACGGCGATCGCCCTCAGCTTTCCTGCCAGCAAACGCTCCTTTCCCAGTTAGCTCATCCTCTGTTAAGACGATGAGAATTTGCAGGGCTTCAACAATTTTCCCATTTCATCTGGAGACAGAGAATGGGTGTCAGTGCCAAATTCTAGCTCAAGGACATTTAAGGTTTCCTCTCTATCCATTCGCCTAGCAATAGCTTGCAAGGCATCTGCAATAGCTATGGGGACTCGGATCGCCTTAGTTTTTCCTAACCTCCAAGACGGTTTAGGTCCACTATTGGGTCTAGCACCTCCACGTCCAGACATAGTTGTTGCCTCTGAAATAATACACATTCATGCTGACATAAATTGCTCAATCTTCTAAAAAAATTTTGATTTGAAACTGTACAACTTTGATTTGAAATTGTACAGTCTCAATATAGCTTAGAAACTGTACAATTTCAAAACTCAGCAATTAGTGTCTTTAGGTAGAGACAATCATTGGAACAGAAAATAGGAATAAGCATGAAATCTGTATTAGAGCTAAAACATAGCTCTGGAACCAATAAAAGTTCTTAGCTGAGTTTTTAGATCATTAACCATGTATGTACATGACGATACATAGCGAAAGTGGGCTAAAGGGCTTCGTATTACCATTTGTGGTTCCGTCACTTGTCGTGACCCGTACTGTTGCTCTTAAATCTCAATGCCAGAACAACACATTTAAAAGTGGGGTTTTTGCCAGATAATAATATTACTTAGGAGAAAAGTAGCCAAGCTGCTAACAGCCGCCACTTGCACATTGAAACCTTTGTTACATAGGAGTCTCACCAAAATTCCCCTAGTAGGACTCAAAAAAAAAGTAATGACCGGGCAAAACACAGTCGTGAGCGCTGCCTTAGTTGACCCTATTAAATTCTTGTAGCCTGAAACCCTCATGACTACTTCGCGGTTGTGTCGCCACTGCAAACAACTTTCTGGCAGCTAATCCCTAAGAATCTAGGTAAGAGAATCACTATGCAAATCACAATCGAACTTCCTGACGATATCGCAAATCTTCTTACTCCTCCTAACATCGAGCGCCGAGTTTTAGAACTGATTGCGGCTGACAATTATCGTCAAGGTCGCATTGGAGCGGCTCAAGTCCGCCGAATGCTTAACTTCTCATCCCGTTGGGAAACCTCCGAATTCCTCAAGCAGGAAAAAGCTTACTTGCCCTACACGGAGGATGACCTAGAGCAGGACTTGCAAGCAATTAGCAAGGTTTTAGCAAAAGAATGATTATTGTCTCCAATACTTCAATAATCAATTACCTCGTTCTAATTGAACACATTAACCTACTATCAAAACTGTTTAAGCAAATCATCATTCCTCAAGAAGTCTACAATGAACTGTCCGATGCAGCAGCACCTCTACCCGTTCAAACCTGGATTGCGGCTCTACCTGATTGGCTTAAAATTCAGGTAGTGTTTTAGATTTGTTATTTGCTCCTAAATTAATAATCCGAACTCGTAGCGATTTATGAATAGTCCAATCACTAAATCGTGCATCAACTCTGTCTTGGAAAAGCAAATTGTCTTACGCACGAGTCGCTTAATCCTCGTTCTCAAATTCAGATGCTTACGCTCAATTGTCTGAGTTTTCTGTTTTCCTACTTCATGCAGCTCAACCGGAAGATGGCGCTGATAAGCTCCCCATCCATCTGTACAATATCGCTTAATTCCAAACGGTTCTAATAATGCCTTTAGTTGGAGAAATACTTTGTCTTTTCGTGTACCAAAGACATAAGCTAGAATCTGCCCTGTCCTCCGGTCAATGGCGTGCCACAACCACCTGGGATTCGTCTTTTTCCCCACATAGCTCCACATCTCATCTAGCTCAGATTCTACAACCCTAGGATCTTCATTTACTTCTACCTGCTCGATAACCACCTCTACTTGATCTGGTTGAAGCTGGCGCAATAGTCTCTGATTAACAGTTTGTAACTGCGGGGCTTTTTTTTAATTCTTGAATGACTGTAGCTGTACTTACCTTTAGCACACGGGAGATATCTCTCACCCCGCTGCCATTAAGAGTCATTTCCACAATCTGCTGCTTAACCTCTCGTCTGCGACCTGGATATTCTAGACTTTGACTAAAGGTTACATACGGACAATCTTGGTTGAGGCAACGATAGCGCCGCTTACCATTGGAGGATGTTCCATGTTTCTTCACCTCTGTATTTTGGCAGTGATGGCAGTGAACAGCTAACCAAACAGTCATAGTTATTCGTCAATCTACTTATTAAACTCTAGCTATTATCTACCATTTCTAACCTGCTTTTTAACAAATCTAAGACACTACCGACAGGGGCTTAACTATCACGGGGATACTTGGAGTAATAGATCGAGCAGCAACCATGAAGCTTATCGATCTGTCCACTGCTGTCCAAAGTCTTCAAAACACATCTTTCTGGGCATCTAACAGTTTGTTTCAAAGGTTATTAGATAAGCACTTTTAAAACTTCTGTAAATCACCCATAAGTCAGTTGTCTAAGCCTATTATGAGGGCAGAGATAGAGCGGCGATCGCCCATTTAGGAGACAATTGATTTTAGTATTTAGAATCGTAGTGACATATGCAAGGAGAAATCAACTATGCAGAGGATTACGTTACATTCTCATGTCGGTTCTGATGGCATCTTGCATCTAGATGTCCCGGTTGGGCTGCATGATGCCGGAGTAGAAGTTACAGTAACGATTCAACCTGTTACACCAGCAAAAGCAAAAACGCCAGAAGAGTTAGGCTATCCTCCTGATTTCTTTGAAAAGACGGCTGGATGTTTTCAAGATGAGCCTTTAGTACGGTATCCCCAAGGCGAACTACAAGAACGGAACTGGGATGATTTATTTACTGGACACTAATGCCTGTATTGTTTATTTGAATCGTCCCGTGTCTTACGTTCGCCGTCGATTGGGGACTTTGCCAAAGCAGAATGTAGCTGTCTGCTCAATTGTCAAAGCTGAACTATTCTATGGAGCAATGAAGAGTTCAAATCCAGAGCGAGCATTAACTCAACAGCAAGAATTTCTTAACCAATACATCTCATTACCATTTGAGGATCGAGCTGCCCTAATTTATGGACGGATTCGCGCAATCCTTGCTAGTGCTGGAACTCCGATTGGACCCTACGACCTTCAAATTGCGGCGATCGCTCTAGCCAACAATCTGACGCTTGTAACGCATAATACTCGTGAATTTAGCCGCGTGCCAGGATTACAGATCGAAGATTGGGAGGCAGTTTCTGAGTGAGCAGCTACTTCCTTTATAACTTACTCCAAATTAGGGAACAATTTTTGGGGACGGGCAGGGTTTTGATTCAACTCAAGGTCGTTCTAATGCGAATTGACGACTTGCGTCTGATTGATAACGCGGCGATCGCCCATTTAGGAGACAATTGATTTTAGTATTTAGAATTGTAGTTCCAAAGACTAAATGCCCGACCTCAAGCTCTACCAGGTAGCTTCGGACTTAAAACTAGCCGCACCAGTGCCACTGGCGCGGCATCCGGCGGCAGTGTACTTGGCTTCAGTCAGTCAGGGGTCGCGTCCGACGATGCACCACGCCCTGAATGCGATCGCTTCTCTCGTTCTGGCAAGAGAAAGTCCTACCGCATAGTTTATCTGCCTTCGTCGGCAATTGAATTGGTGTCAAAGTGGTTGGCTATCCGAGGGAGCGAACCAGGAGCATTGCTGTGTCCAGTTAGGAAAGGAGGAAAAGTAGAACTGCGACCCTTGAGTGCCGATGCCGTGTTGAAAATTGTGCGGCGGCGATCTACCCCTCTTTTGTCACTTTCAGGAGAGTAAAATCTAGAACCTGCTTTAGCTCAGGATTTTGGCAAAATGACTACAAAGGAAGTCTGATGTGAGAAAATAAAGTTTAAAAGCTTTACATTACAAGCTTTTTCAAGTTTTAGTTTGTTTTTTCCTTACTCAGAGTGACAAAAGAGGGCTACAGCGGTTCTCGATTGAATGAGATAAAGTGAGAAGCATTGCTACAACTATTAATGGCTAAATGGATGAAAGCTTACTCAAATGATTTGCGCCAGAAGATTGTGGAAACCCATAGCAGAGAAAGGGAGTCAATCGGGCAGACAGCAGAACGATTCCACGTCAGTTACAGCTTTACCTGGAAGCTAATTAAAGGTTATGAACAGACTGGTAAGGTTAGCCCCAAGCCTCATGGAGGAGGAGCTAAACCAAAGCTCAAAGGGGAGCAACTAGGAGTGGTAGCGCAATTAATCGAGCAAAAAAACGGTAGTGCATCAGATTATTGTGGGATAGGTAGTAAGGTCATACCAAGTCCAGGTTCGAGATGTTAATCCGGCTCGTTGTGCGGCGGTAGATTTGAGGCGACTATGCTGCCAGATCCAGTTGAAGTAGCTAACTACTAACCGAGTCGTCACTTTTGTTTGCTCCCACAACTTGCCAAATTTGTTCTGTCGGCGATGCCATCTTCCAGTATGTTGTCGAACGATACCATTAGTGCGCTCTAATCGCTGTGTTTTGTCTTTGCCTATGTGGTGCTGAATTTCAGGTGGTAGAACTCGCTCGTATCCACCCCAATCATCACTATTAAATCTCTTGCAATTGGTTTTTCCCTCCGTACTAATGACCAACTGATCAATCAGTTCATCAGTGTGTTTGCCAACTCGTGCCGCCAGAATTAAGCCACTCGAATCGGCAAGACTCAGTCCTATCCAACAATCTCCGACCTCAAGCTCTTGGGCGCAACACTGTTTCTGTTTTTTAAAACAAATGACCACATCTCATCGCCACTCACTTCTTCAGTTTGTACAGCTTGAACTTCCGCATTGTGAACCAGTTGTGCTTTCTGGCTGGCTGCTCGCACAATGCTCACAACAGTATTGTAGGCAAGCCCCGTCGTTCTACTGACCCCGCGCAAACTACTGCCTTCACTGTGTGCTTGCAACACTTGGCGTATTTGTTCAGGACTGACATGACGACGATAGTACAAGCTGTCAAAGCTTTCTGAGAAGGTTTGACCACAAGTGGGGCAAAGATAGCGTTGATGACCGTTGGGCATCTTGCCATGTTTGTGAGTTTTGGTGTGACCACACAAAGGGCAGTCCATAGAATTGGTTCAAGTTAAAGATTGCTCTCTCACTATATCATCCCACATTAGATTGGCGCATCACCATAAATTCAAACTCATGGCACGACAAACATGAGAACGTGCCGCCTCCCAAGCTTGACCTTGTAATAATTTAGCCGCAGGATTACTCCAACGTTCGCTCTTATTAACAAATAAATCTCGACGCTGTAAGCCTTTAACTAATTGCTCTAAAATCCAAAAGGTATAAGCTTTACGGTCAATACTACCATCTTTTTTGACGACCCAAGAGACCCAATTCTTATCAATAAAACTTAAGGGTACATTTTCCATTTGAGATTGGCGTTTGCCTTCAAGAGATTGAAGAAATTTCCAAGCGGCTATTATTGGCTTACCTGCTTTATTACTTTCTAATTCGACAACTCTCAGTAAAGTTGGTAGAAAAATTCTAACTGAGCGCCATTTATTTAATAATTCCTGATAATAATTGTCTTCGGGCAGTCGGGCTAATTTTTCCACTTGAACGATTACTTCTGCTAACTGCTCTTTGGTAATCCAATCCCAAACTTGTTCTCGAACTTGACTATCATCACAGTTTTCATCTAAAATAATTTTCCCTACTCTTGAGAGTTGTAAAGCCGCAGCATCTAAATCTTTAAGGGTGCGTAAACGCTCTTTTTTACCTTCACGTTCTGAGGAGGAAAGCAAATCTTTAACTACCGATTCTAAGATATCTAATGCATCATCAATGGCAGTGGCTTCTAAGACATAAATAAAGGCAACTAAAGTAGCAATTCTTTTAGTTTTTGGCATCCGAGCAATTGCTTGAACTTTGATGGTAAAAGCTATTTTAGCAAGAGATTTTATGCGAATGGGAGGTATCCTTGAGATATCTAAGTTCCCAATCTCAACTGCGCGAATATTTTCCATTTTCTTCAAAGCATTAACTAAAGCTGGACTGCTAATGCGGGTTGGGGAAGTGCGCCATTGGTCTAAAAGGGTTTTTCGGCTTGTTTCCGTTACAAGAATCAAAGATTCTAACCCCTTAGTTTGCTCTTGATTAGGCAATTTATATAGCTTAAAATACAATCTTTGCTCAACTCTTTCTCTAATCCTAGAAATTAATTTGGCAATGGCAGTAACTCCGGGTAAGAGAATTTTATTTTCTAACAACTGTGCGGTAGTGATATCAAATAAAACACTCGGACTTTCTGCACCTACCCACGCTCGTTCATAAAGCCAACGAACCAGTCGCCAATGATTCGGTTGAGCCGTAAAATCCTGATAACCATAAGATTCTTTAATAAGTTGAGTATGTTCCCATTGTGTATTTACTCTTTCGAGATAATGAGATAGACAATTGGTATTAGTAATATTTAATTGTTCTGCTAAATAAGAAATAACTAAAAATGGTACGTCAAGAGGGTTGTTCAAAAAAGTTCCTAAAAACCGAACTGTACCAAGCTGTAAGGCAAAACCTAACCGATTATGGTCGCCACGTCGTTTTTTGATTAATTGTAAAGCTTGATCGTCTAGATGAAAATAACGGGCTAATTGTAGGGCAGTGGGTTCTCCGACATATCGCCCATAATCAGCTTGATACTCTTCGGTCAGAAACCGAATTGACATTCCTTTATTCCCTCTGTCGTACCGAATAGAGTATACTCTATTCGGTACACTAAAACAGAACGGTACAGTAAGCTCTCTATACCCCTAAATTTCCGAGGGTTCAATTGGTACAGAAAGTTGCTATTTATTGTCGGGTTTCAACAAGCGATCAGTCCTGTGAGCGTCAAGAACGGGATTTACTAGAATATGCCCACTTAGCAGGCTACC
>JAABUN010003254.1_pt1 | contig 25825 bp, 24 predicted proteins | sample 5559311 | NCBI WGS metagenome assembly JAABUN01 (sample SAMN10711877, study PRJNA513370) | rock metagenome | isolation source: Antarctica rocks | place: Antarctica: Victoria Land, Siegfried Peak sud
GGACGCTGCGGCGCACCGCAGGGTCGCGGTGAGGTGGCCGCTGCGCCGGTCCCAGACCAGGCCGAACGTTCCGGCGCCGTCCTGCACGGTCAGCAGCCGGGTGTTCGCCAGCACCCCGGGCAGGCTCCAGGCTCCCGGGTGCTCGACGACGCCGCTCGCCCGGTGCGTTGGGTAGCCACGCGCCGATCCCCAGGTCCACCGGAGGCGGCGCTGGGCGGTGCTGCCGAGGGAGACTCCGTCGACCCTCGCCAGGGTCAGGGCGGCGACGGCGACCGCCGGGGCGGCGATGATGGCGCCCGCCCGAAGGTCGGCCGCGGCGATCAGGAGCGGGACGACCACGCAGCCCAGGACGGCGACCGTGGCGCCGGGTCCCGCACCGAACAGCCCCATGGCGCGGGTGCGACGCCAGCCGCCGTAGGTGCGGATCGAGCGGGTGGCGGATCCGGCTTCCGTAGTCACGGCGGGCTGTCCTTGGTGATCGTGTCCCCCGCCGCACGACCGGCCTGGGCCGCTCCGGTGGCGACGTGTGCGCCTGCGGTAACGACGACTGCGGGGCCGGCTGCCCCCGCCGCGGCGCCGCTGCCGCCGGTGGAGGCACCGGCAGCCGTGGCAGCACCTGCCGGCGGTGCGTACGCCTTCGCCGCGTTGCCGGCGGCGGGGCCAAGGTCTTGGCGGATGTGGTCGGCCTGCCCGGACGCCGACCGTCCCGAGGAGCCGAGCGCGGTGCCGGCGTGGATGGCGGCGGCGGAGGCGCCGGCCAGGGCAGCCACCGCGGTTCCACCGCTGGTGCTGACGGCGCCCGTCGTCCAGGTGAAGAACTTCATCAACGCCGGCAAGGCGACGATCGCGAGCACCAGCATCGTCAGGCCGACCAGGACCGTCCGTGGGTCGTCGCCTTCACCCACGAGAGCGAGGGCCGATGCGTAGACGAGCGCCGCCGCGGGCTTGTAACAGATCAGGGCGAGCATCCAACCGAGCACGCGGGGCAGCCAGGGCCGGGTGGCGTGAGTGAAGGTGCCCGCGGCCGCGAGCACCGTGACCCCGGCCAGGATGACCAGAGCGCCCTCGCGGAAGATCATCAGCACGGCCTGCACGAGGCCAGCGATCATCAGCAGCAGGCCGAGGACGATTACGGCTCCGGCCGAGTCGATGGTGCTCAGGCTTGCGAGCTGGATGAGCCGGTCGGCCGCCTGGCCGCCGGAGGCCTCGTCGAGCACCCAGCTGGAGAAGGAGTCGCCGGCGGCCAGAGCCGCTGCGGGTCCGAGGATGCCGACGGCGGACCACAGCGCGACGACGAACAGGCCGCGCCCGACGGTGAGCAGATGGTCGGCCTTGCGGGAGAGCGCGAGCAGGATGCCCTGCCAGATGACGCCCGCGGTCGCGACCACCAGGGCCAGCCAGATGACGTAGCCGCGGATCGTGGCGGCCGGTGACGTCGTCAGTTCGATGGCAGGGACGTCGACCCACCAGCCGACCGTCGTGCGGATCACCCAGGCGGCACCGTCTCGCATGGACTCGGCAAAGGCGTTGCCGAGAGCGGTCGTGGCAACGCCACCGACAGCGCCCCCGACCGCGCCGGGCAGGCAGGTCACGGGGATGGCCGGGATGCACACGGCCTCAGCCGGTCTCGTCGTATCGGAGCATGCCTTCGGGTGTGGCGCTCAGCGTGGTGGCGACCGCGCCCCAGTCGCCGCGGGGCGGGGCGACGACCTGCCAGTCCTCGGCGGCGCGCTGCAAAGTGACATCGAAGGTCAACACCTGACCGGCGATGTCCGGCGCGGTCATGATGACCGCAACGGTGGCGGTGTCGTCGGTGAAGGCGGCGATGCGGTAGCCGAGAACCTCGGCGTTGCCGCCGGGTAGGGGACCGCCGTCCTCCACGCCGGCGGCGACGCGGAGCTGCTGGTACTGCTGGTCGGTCAGGACTTTCATCGCGGCGGCGTTGGAGCCGGTGACCTGCTGGGTGATGGTGGGCTCGTAGATGTCCGGTCCCACGTTGGAGCCGGTGCGGACGAGGATGTGGACGGCAGCAAGCGCGGCGCCGAGCTCGGAGTCGGAGAAGCCTTTGGCCAGACCGTCTCCAGTGATGCGGGGCCCGTGGGTCCTGGAGACGGGGAGCTCGACGCCGGCGATCGGTTCCCAGGTTAGGTCTGCGGGTATTGCTGGTTGGGTGCTTGGCGCGGGCGGGTTCGGGGCCGCCGTCGTCTCTGGCGGCTCTCGCAGCAGCGCGTAGATGAGGATGGCGACAGCGGCCACGACCACGGTGATGACCGCTCCCAGGAGGACCAGCGTGAGTTGCGCCTTGCGCTGGCCGTCGGTGCCCGCGGCGGTCATGTCAGGACGGCGCCGACCAGGCCGGCAGAGAGGCTCATCAGGGAGAGGCCGCCGAGCACCCACGGGATGCCGCTCGCGCCGTCCACGGCCATGTTGGAACGGTTGCGGCGGCCAAGGATCATCATGATCGCGCACATGCCGAAGCCGACCAGGCCGGCGATGATGCCAGTCCACTTCAACCAGCCGAGGAGCTGCTCAGCCGGTGCGCCCATGCCCGGTGGCGCCACCGGCGCGGGGTTCGGGACGGCGAGCAGCGCCTCGATCACCATCAGCATTATCACGGCGTCTCCTATCCATATCAGCAGATGTCCGTTGCTGACGCTAGACACCTGGGCACAAATATGTCAAGAGAACCGTGCAGACAGAGTCTGCGCGACCGCCTGAACTACCAAGACGTGTATGTCCCGTGTGGCGTCCCCGTCCCGGGAAGCTGACCGGACAGGGCCTATTGGACGAGTTTCCCGGAGTAGGGTCCTGGCCTCCGGTGTCGCCGGCAGACGTTCGTCGACCGGTCGGCACACAAGACCGAGCTGCGGCGGCGCCCACGAGGTGGCCCTGGACCTCCGGCCGGAGTCAGTCCCTGGCGGCCATCGGGACGTCGGAGTCAATGGCCTGGTCGAACATGGCGTCCACGTGGACGACGTCTTTGCCTGCTCGCTGCAGCAGGCTTGCGGCGACGCCGGCGCGATAGCCCGACCCGCAGTGCACCCACAGCCGCGCGTCAGGCACCTCGTCGAGGCGCGTGAGTAGCTCGTGCAGCGGCAGGTTCACGGCGCCTTGGACGTGGGAGGTCGCGTACTCGTCCGTGCGACGGACGTCGATGACGACGTCGCCGTCAGCGCGCTGGTCGAGCATCCCGGTCCAGTCGACCCGTGGGTAGCTGGCTGTCGGTGCCGCAGGGGTCATCATCGACGATGTGTCGCCGAGGACGACGTCGGGGGAATCGATGCCGATCCGGGACAGGTCCCTGATGGCGTCCTGGACCTCGCTGCGGCTGCCGGTCAGGGTGATCTTGTCACCCCAGGGCAGGACCCAGCCGAGGAACGTGGTGAAGCTTGAACCGTCGCCGTACTCGAAGCTGACGGACCCGTGGAGGTGGTCCCCGGCGAAGGCGACCCGGTTGCGTACGTCCACCACCCACTCGCCCTGCTGCAGGCGGCGGACGAGCTCCTCGGCGTCCAGAGGCGCGGGGACTTCGAGGTCGACATCAGCGGGTCCTTTGGCGTTGGTCGGCCCCATGTGGGCGTAGTAGGTGGGGTAGGCCGTGAGGTTCGCGATTAGCTCCCGGACGAAGTGGCCCTCGTCTGGGTCGGTCAGGGCGTGGTTGGCGTCGACCTGCTCGGCGATGGTCGAGGAGCTGGCTCCGGTGGCAGGTCCGCTGGAGCAGAAGGAGCCAAACCCGTGGGTGGGGTACAGGTCGGCGGCTGCCGTTGCCCGCTCGACCAGGCGGCGCACCGAGGAGTACTGAGCGCGGGTCAGCTCCTCCGTCTTGGCCGGGTCGACGAGGTCGGTGCGGCCCACGGAGCCGAACAACAGACTGCCGCCGGAGAACACGGCCTGCTGACCGTCGTGGGTGACGACATAGGACACATGGGTGTCGGTATGCCCGGGCGTGGACACGACTTGCACTTCCAGCTCGCCGACGGTGACGACCTGCGCGTCAGCGACGGGGGTCCGGTCGAACTGCACGGGATCAGCGCCGTTGAGCAGGTACTGGGCACCGGTGCGTCCGGCGAGCTCGAGCCCGCCGGTGATGTAGTCGTTGTGCAGGTGCGTCTCGGCGACATGGGTGATCCGCACCCCGGCGTCCCGCGCGGCCGACTCGACCCGGTCCACGTCACGCTGCGGGTCGACTACCAGTGCGACCTGACCGTCGTGCACGAGGTACGAGCGGTCGCCGAGCTGCGGCGTGTCGATCACTGTGATGTCCATGCGGCTCCTTCGAGTGGTCCTGAATGTCCGTACATGCTGGGCCAGCGTTCGCGGCTGACGTGCGCCAAGACAAGGAGCAGCGCCAGTGGGATCAAGGACGGAAAGGGAGCCAGCTCCCCCGCGTCACCGGTTGTCCCAGGGTCCTTGGCGGTCCCCTCGTTCATACCCATGTCCGATCGGGCTGCGCTGCGGATGCCGCCTCCGGACGCGGCCCGTCCGCCCGAGCATCGGCAGCGTGAACGACCTGCCGGCCAGCATGGCCAGGCCGGCGAGGACCATCAGCAGGCCACCGATGCCGAACACCCAGGCGTGCTGACCCAGCAGCAGCCGACTGAGGGCTGTCGCGCCCAGGGCGATGGGCAAGATCACCGTGCCGACCCCGGCGGCGAAGACGAGGGTCATCGCGACGATCTGGGTCCGCCGACGAAAGGTGGACGCGAAGTAGGCAGGCAGCCACACCGAGATGCAGCACGGTGCCATCAGCGCGAGCACCCCGCCCAAGAAGGCACGAGGACCGTTGAGATGAAGAGGATCTCCTTCATACCCGTCCTGAGGCTTGCCGGTGTCCTCGCCGCTAAACCGGGGAGTCGGCGCCGACGGCGCCGACGGCAACGTTAGGGATCCGCGGTGAAGTTCCTATGAAGGACTACGGACCGGCCGGCGCCCGCCTGTGGGGACAGGGGTAACCGCACGCTGAAGCGGGTGCCGTGGTCCAGAGCGCTGGTGACTTCGACCTCACCCCCGTGGGCTCGCACCAGGGACGCCACGACCGCCAACCCGATTCCCGACCCCGCGGCCCGCCCCTGCTGACCGCGGTAGAAGCGTTCGAACACCCGGTCGATCTCCTCGGGCGCGATGCCAGGGCCGTCGTCGCTGACGGACATCACCGCCCTGCCCTCCTCGGTGCAGGTGCCCACCGTGACGGACCCTCCAGAGGGGACGAACTTCAGTGTGTTCGTCAGCAGGTTCGTCGCGACCTGACGCAGTCGGGTCTCATCCCCGAAGACCGGCGCGGGCTCCAGACAGCTCGTGAGCCTCAGGCGTTGCTCAGCGAACCGGTACTCCAGGGCCCCCACAGCCGAGGCCACCACACCGGCGAGGTCTACCGGTCCACGGCTCAGCGAGAAGGCGACACCGTCCGCGGACGTCATGGTCTCCAGGTCAGCCACCAGACGCTCCAGGCGCAACGTCTCCTGGTGCAAGGAGTCCACCAGCTTCGCCGAGGGCGCCGTGACCCCGTCCTGAACGCCCTCGAGATGACCCCGCAGGATCGTCAACGGCGTCCGCAGCTCGTGGGCAACATCGGCGGCGAAGGACCGACGGATCGCATCCTCCTGCTCCACGGCCTCGGCCAGGTCGTTGAACGCCTGCGCGAGCTTCCCGATCTCATCGTTCCCGGGCACCGCGGCCCGCCTCGTCCGGTCCCCGGCACGCAAGTCCTCGGGTGCGGCGGTCAGCTCGGTGAGCGGACGCGTCGTGCGACGCGCGAAGACGAGGCCAGCTGTCAGGGCAACCAGCCCTGCAGCCAGGCCTCCTAGGATCAGGACGACGTTGACCGAGCGTCGGAACTGCTGGTCCACGAGCGGGACGGTTCCCTCCGGGAGCCGCACGAACAGCGTGCCCACCTGATCCCCGCCAACCTCAACAGGGACGGCCGACTCCCGGGTCAGAGGTCCGGCGGACATCATGTCGCGGTGCATCTGCGCCATCTCAGGACCCATCTGGCTTTCCGCCAGGGACCACACCGGCTCCTGCGAGGCGTCCACCAGCCGGACCTGCGCCCCGGCCATGGCGGTCACAGGGGCCAACCGGTCCAGCCGGTCCAGTCGCCAGCCGTCATCGGCGTCGTAGGCGCCCGCGAAAGCGGTTGCCAGCTGACCCTCGCGGGCGCTGCGCTGCTGGTCGAGGTAGGAGTCGAACCGTCCACCAAAGGCGAGGTTGACCAGCAGGACCGTCAACAGGGCCGCCCCCAGACCGGTCACGGCGAACGCCAGGCTCAACCTGCGTGCAAGGGTGTCATGCATCGGCTGCGCAGCCGAACTTGTAGCCGATCCCTGGCACGGTGACGACGAACACGGGGTCGCGAGGGTCCTCCCCAAGCTTGCGGCGCAGGTTCTTCACGTGGGCGTCAACCGTGCGCTCGAAACCCTCGTACTCATACCCCTGCACCCGGTTCACGAGCTCGTAACGGGACCAGGCGCGCCCCGGCCGGGACGACAGGGCAGTCAAGAGGTCAAACTCTGTCCTGGTCAGAGCCACCGAAGCCCCATCCAGGTGGACATCTCGCCCCTCCTGGTCGATCACCATCCGGCCACCGTCGAAGGTGGGTGGGTGATCGCCGACCGAACCCTGTGAGCGGCGCAGCACCGCCTGCACCCGCGCCACCAGCTCACGCGGACTGAAGGGCTTGGTGACATAGTCGTCGGCCCCCAGGCGCAGGCCCGCTACCCGATCCCCCTCCCCCGCTCGAGCCGTCAGCATCACAACAGGGACATCACCAGCCCTGCGCAGGGCCCTGATGACGTCCCAACCGTCCAGGTCGGGCAGCCCCAGGTCCAAGACCACGAGATCGGGCTGCAACCGCCGGACGATGTCCACGGCGCTGTCCCCGCTGCCCGTGACCAGCACCTTGAAGCCCTCACGCTCGAGATAGCTGCGCAGGAGGTCACAGATCTTCGGCTCGTCATCGACGATCAGCACCGTCCCGCTCACCCGACATCACCCGCCCTCGTGTGCACCCGCCGGTGCTCCGGCTCCACTGAAGCAACCACCCGCCGACCACTCGTAACGCCGACTCGCTGCGCGCTGCACACCACGGGCTTCCAACCGTCGACGCGGCCTTGCGGCTCGCCACCGGCTAAGGGGTCGGATCCTCCTGCGGAGTCGGGTCGTCCTGCGGGGACGGATCGTCCTGCGAGTGGTGGCTGTCCGCACCGCTGGAACCCATGCCGCCCATCCCAGAGCCGCCCATCCCAGAACCGCCCATGTCCCCCCCGCCCATCTGGTCGCCCATGTCCCCCATGGCCTCGGACATCATCGCGCTCATCTGCTCGCGCATCTCCTCATCCGACATCATCGCCGACATGGCGCTCTTCATCTGCTCCTGGAACTGCGGGTCAGACATGGCAGCGCCCATCTCCTGCATGTCCCCCTCACCCGAGCCGGCGCCTGTCTCGCTCTGGGTTTGGCCCGCCGGTCGGTCCGCCGCGGCAAGCGTGGGGATCCCGACCAGGGCTGCCCCCGCCAGAGCCCCCGCTGCCACGAACGCGGCCATCGACTTGAACTTCGTCATCTGTACTCAGTCCTCTCCTGCAGTGCCACCGCACACAGTGCCAGCGGCAGAGGCGGTCGCCTCCACATGCAATGGTGCCAACCCGATGTGAAGAACCCGTGCGCGCGATCCACAACCTCGCGGACCGGGTCGCCTCATCACGCGCAACGGGCCAGCAGGTCACGCACGAAGCATCCGCGCCGTCTTCTACGTCGGCGGCGCGCTGCTGCTGGCGGCGGCGTGGGCCGGTGTCACCGTGTAGCGCTGGCGGCAGGGGGCGTGACACGGCGGGTCTGACCTTGGCGGACGTCGAGCTCATGGCCGAGAGGGACGTCCGAGGCCTGAAGGAATACATACTGGGGGGGAGTAGGTTGCGCCGTTGGCACCCCCAAGGAGGACTGATGGCCACGAAGCCACGGACGATGCCCACCACGACGGCTGCTGCTGCCTCCGGGCCCACCGCAGCAAGCGAGATGATGCCGACCGAGCAACGGGATCAGGCGCTGGCACGATTGGCACGGGCCGCGGGGCAGGTGCAGGGGATCACCCGCATGATGGAGGACGGTCGCCATTGCACCGAGGTGCTGCAACAGATCACGGCCGTGCAGAAGGCCCTTGATGGCGTGGGCACCCTCGTCCTGCGCAACTACCTCGAGCGGTGCGTCACGACAGCGATCGAAAATGGCGACCCGTTGATCTACGACGAGCTCATGAAGGTGTTCTCCCGCTACCGCTGAACACCCATCCACCGCGCCGCCCTGTCCAAGGCTCGGTGAGGACCGCGATCGGCGAGACCAAACGCCACCGCAGCGGTGGCAGAGATGAGTTGCCGTGAATGTCGTGGACATCGCCGTCGTCATCGGCGGTTTGGCTCTGATCGGTGCCCTCGCGTGGTACTTCTTCGCCCCTCAGGCGGCCGTCCGCGCCGAGGTGTCCGACGGCGTCCAGAACGTGGACATCGTGGTGCGTGGGGGCTACTCCCCCAACCTGGTTCGGGTGACGGCGGGCACGCCGATACGGCTGCGGTTCGATCGGCAGGACAACAGCGACTGCACGTCTCGGGTCGTGTTCCCCGACTTCCGCAAGAGTGCTTCGCTTGCTCCGTTCGCGACCACCACCATGGATCTGGTCGTGGACGAGCCGGGCCAGTACGCCTGGGCCTGTGGGATGAACATGCTGCACGGAACGCTGGTCGTCGACCCGCCCGACCACGAGTCCCGCCCAGACGCCTCAGAACACCAGGTCGGCGACCGCAGCGTTGGCGGCGACCATCACGTCACCACGTCTGCGGCCGGCGGTGGACACGCCCCCGCTTCGGAGGCCCCTCGCCCCGTGGATGGGGCTACCGGAGTCACCGCGCAGCGGGGGGACGAGCCAGGTGCCTGGGGCAAGGATGACGCGCCGGACGGAGAAGGCGCCGGGGACGCCGCGGCCGCGGCGCGCCGGGAGGAGGTCCGTGATTTGGTCCGTCGCGTGACTCTGGGTGCGGTGTTGACCTTGCCGGTCTTGTACGCGGCGATGGTCGGCCACTTCATCGGTGACCAGTTCGTCCCGGACGCGCTGGCGAACTTCTACGTGCAGCTGGCGCTGTGTCTGCCGGTGATGTTCTACGTGGGTTGGCCGATCCACAGCATCGGCTGGCGGGCGCTGGCGAACCGGTCCGCGGAGATGAACAGCCTGATCACCTTGGGCACCATCGCTGCGTTCGGTTACAGCCTGGTTGCCACGTTCGTGCCGCAGGTGCTGCCGCAGGACGTGCGCGAGGTGTACTACGAGGTCGTCAGCTTCATCATCACCATCATCCTGCTCGGCCGACTGGTCGAGGCACGGGCCAGGGCGGGAACCGGGGACGCGATCCGTGCCTTGGTCGCGCTGACCCCGGCCACTGCTCAGGTGCTGCGCGACGGCGTCGAGGTCGAGGTCGGCGTCGATGACGTGCAGGTCGGCGACCTGATCCGGGTCCGTCCCGGGGAGAAGATCCCCGTCGACGGTGAGATCAGTGAGGGGACCTCCACCATCGACGAGTCGATGGTCACCGGTGAGAGCGTCCCGGTGTCCAAGGAGGTCGGGGACCCGGTCATCGGCGCCACCGTCAACACCACCGGTGCGTTCACGATGCGGGCCACCCGGGTCGGCGCAGAGACCGCACTGGCGCAGATCATCAAGCTGGTGCAGGAAGCCCAGACCTCCAAAGCCCCGATCCAGCGCCTGGCTGACCTGGTCGCGAGCTACTTCGTGCCCGTCGTGGTGTTCCTGGCGATCATCACGTTCGTGATGTGGTTCGTCCTCGGCCCAGCCCTGACTCTGGCCGTGGTCGCCGCTGTCAGTGTGCTGATCATCGCCTGCCCGTGCGCCCTGGGGCTGGCCACGCCGCTGTCGATCATGGTGGCGACCGGGAAGGGCGCCGGCGCCGGCGTGCTGATCAAGAGTGCCCAGGCGCTGGAGACCGCCCACAAGCTGCGCACCGTCGTGCTGGACAAGACCGGCACCATCACCCGCGGCAAGCCCGCCCTGACCGACGTGATCGGGGTCGGCGGGCAGGACGAGACCGACCTGTTGCGCCTGGTCGCCTCGGCCGAAGTCGACAGCGAGCACCCGCTCGCCACCGCCATTGTCACCGGTGCGCGGGACCAAGGCCTGGACCTGGTGGCGGTGACGACGTTCGACTCGATCACCGGCAAAGGCGTGCGGGCCACCGTCGAAGGAAGGGAGCTGCTGATCGGCAACACGCGGCTGCTGCGCGACGCTGACCTGGCCACCAGCGACCTCGAGGAGCACGCCACCCGGCTCGCCGACGAGGGCAAGACCCCGATGTACGTCGCGATCGACGGCCGCGCCGCGGGCCTGGTCGCAGTCGCCGACACCCTCAAGCCCGACTCGGTCGCCGCGATCGCGCAGCTGCGCCGCCTCGGGCTCGAGGTCGCGATGATCACCGGCGACAACGCACGGACCGCAAAGGCGGTGGCTCGTCAGGTCGGCATCGACCGGGTCCTGGCCGAGGTGCTGCCCGCAGACAAGGCCGGCGAGGTCCGATCCCTGCAGGGGGAGGGCAAGATCGTCGCCATGGTGGGTGATGGCATCAACGACGCACCGGCGTTGGCTCAGGCCGATGTCGGCATCGCGATCGGGACCGGGACCGACGTGGCCATCGAGGCCGCCGACGTCACCTTGATGTCCGGGGACCTGCGCGGCCTGGTCACGACCATCACCCTCTCCCGGGCGACGATGCGTAACATCCGACAGAACCTGTTCCTGGCCTTTGGCTACAACGTGGCCGCGATCCCGCTGGCCGCGGGCCTGCTGTACCCGTTCACCGGTGACCTGCTCTCCCCCATCGTCGCGGCCGCGGCGATGGCCCTGTCGAGCATCAGCGTCGTCCTGAACGCTGCGCGCCTGAACCGATTCACGGCCCCCGCACTGACCCCGAAGTGACCGCATGGGCATCGTGCGCAGGTTCTTGCTCCGTCACCCGCTCGTCTCGGCGGTGCTGGCCTCCGACCTCGTCCTCGCCACGATCTGGGGCGTGCAGCTGTGGAGGCTGCAGCGGTCGGTGACGGACAACGCGCAGTACTGGTCCTCACCGCAGGGGGAGGACAGCGGGCTACCGTACGTGGCGTTGGGCAACTCGACCGCCCAGGTCGTCGGTGCCAGCGACCCCGACGCCGGGTACGTCGCGGTCATCGCCGAACGGCTCCGCGCCAGCACCGGCAAACCGGTCCAGGTCATAAACTCAGCCGCAGCCAAGCCAGAGTCGCCAGGCGTCTCCGCGCAACAGCTGTTCGACCTGGCGGGGTTGGACCCCGACCGGTTCCGCAGCGATATCACCGCCCTGGTCGACGGGCTCCCCCAGGACACTGTCATCGGCGACATCCCCTACTTCATGCACGGGCAGGCCGACACTGACGCCAACGAGGCGGCCGCGACCCTCACCGACGTCGCGCAGTCGCGGCAGTTGGTCGCGGCTCCGTTGCAGGAGACGTTCCGTGTCCGGGGGTGGGGTGGGATGCTCACCGACTACGCAGCCGACTTCTTCCACCCCAACGACCGCGGTCACCGGTTGTGGGCCGACGCGTTCTGGCAGCAGATCGAAGCACTTACCCCTGCGATGACGGGCGATGGTTGACATGGACCCCACCACAGGAACCACGAGCGTTGACGTCCCCGACGGGCGCTGGGGCCGCATGCCGGGAGCCCGGCCGCCGTTGCCGGCGTGGGCGCCCGCAGGGTGCGCGCCGTCCTTGGTGTGCTGCTGACCTTGGTGGTCGTTCTGGTCGTGCGGCCAGCCGGCCCGCTCGACCAGGACCGGCTGGCCTCCCAACGCGACGGTCTCCTCCTGGATGGTCCGCGGGTGCCCGACCAGGTCGCCGGTGTCGCGTTCGGGTCCGCACCGGTCGTCATGCTGTTCCTGCGAGAACCCACCGACACCCAGGATCTCACCGACTGGGCAGCCCAGGTGCCGGACGAAGCCAGCATCGTCGTGGTCATCCAGGACCTCGGCCGCCAGAACCAAGAGGCCCTGGCGGCTCAGACGGTCCAGGTCGTCAACGACCCGGACGAGCAGCTCGCTGACACAGTCGGCCTGCCGGCGCCGAACATCGGCGGCCCAGGGATCGGGTACGCGGTCGTCGACAGCGCCCGCGTCGTCCGCTACGCCACCCTCGACCCTTCCTGGAGGCAGAACGCGTTCGAGGTCGCGACCATTGTCGGGGCCACCCCTTGAGCGCCGCCACGCCAAGCATCGTCGGCGGCCCAAGGTGGGCGGTGCCGTACCGGTCGCTGCGACCGGCCAGCCTGGTCGTGCAACTCCTCGTGCTCGCCGCCGCCGAGGTGATGTTGTTCGCCTCCTACGCCGGGCACGACTCCCGGTTCCACTGGGCCGCGCACTTCCTGGTCGGGCTCATCGCCGCCACCGCGTGGCTGTCGGCCTACCTGCTCATCGCCGCCCGCCCGGCGCCGCTGCAGCTGGGGACCATGCTGGTCTTCCACCTCATCGCGATGGCCCCGGACCTGCTGTTCATCGCTGGCGTCCCCCACTACCCGTGGATGAACGCCTTCCTCGGGCACGTCGCGGTCCACTACATCCCCGGCGCCGGCACCACCTGGCTGGTCCTGGCCCTGATCGCCCTGGCCGCCTACGCGTGGCTCCTCACCCGCTGGCTCGACGCCCGACACGCCGAAGCCGCCGCCGGCCTTGCGCCCGGCATCGGCATCGGCGGTTCCGCCGTCATCCGGCCCCAGCTGAACCCCAGAACCCACCAGCTCGCCCACGTCCACACCGGCGACAGCGACTGCGAACCGGTCCTGCTCCTGCACGGACTCGGCGGCACCTCCGCGCAATGGACCGACGTCGCCCAGTCCCTCGCAACGCGCGGGATCGCGTCCTTGGCCGTCGACCTCCTCGGTCATGGACACTCCCGTCGCCTGGGAACCCGGTTCACCGCCGCGGACCAAGTCACCGCTCTGGTGCGGCTCCTGGACCACCACCACCTAGCCACGGTCACCGTCGCCGGCCACTCCTACGGCAGCGCGATCGCCGCCGCCCTCGCACGACAGACACCCACCAGGGTCCGACAGCTCCTGTTCATCTGCCCACCTGCCTACAAGGACGCCGAGACCGGGCGCCGTCGTCTCGGGGACCGGTCATGGATGGCGCGTCGAACCGTCCAAGGAGCGCCGGTCGTCAACCTGGTCTGCGGGGCGATGTGCCTGTTCCGCGGCCCGCTCCAGCGACTCGCCCCTCGAGCACGCGGCGACCTCGCCGCTGACGTCGCCAGGGGCGGCCTTGCCCACACCTACCCCGCGTACTGGGACGCCATCGGCACGCTCGTGCGAGACAGCCCCCTCCCGCGCGCACTGCAGCACCCACCCGTCCCCACCGCAGTCCTCGTCGCCACCAATGACACGACAGCGCCACCAACCGACGTCCTCGACGTGGCGCGCAGCCCGCATGTCACGGTGACCGAGATCGAGGGCACCCACCAACTGACGAACACCCGTCCCGAAGCCGTCGGCGACTACATCGCGCAGGCGGTTCAGATCCACCCGCCGACCTGAGACCGTCCGGTCGCAAGCACCCACCAGGGCTGCCTCGCGCAACAGGGGTGCGGCGCAGGCGACCCGCCATCGGGGTCGGCCAACCTCATCGTCCGATAGGTGGTCAGGGCGCCAGCGCGCCGAGGGTGACGCCTGCGTCTCGTGATTCTGTCACCGTGCCTTGAGCGACCACCTGGAGGCGGAGCTCGTCGCCGGTGCCCGACGCCCCGAGTGCCTGAGGCTGGCCTTGAATCCGCCCTTGATGCTGCCACGTGCGACCGCTGTAATGGCTGACGTGGACGTCGCCGTCCGGTGACACGCCGGGGACTCCGTCGCCACCACCTGCGAGCGAGAACGCAGGTGCCGGCATCCCTGCGGGCAGGACAGCGACCTGCCGAACCCTGTGGGCCTGAGCGAGTCGAAGGACGGCGGCCAGACCTGGGCGCCGCTGTCCAGGCAAGGAGAGTCGGACTTCCACGCCCTGACAACCGATGCCGAAGGTGTCGTCGGTTACGAGCGGCTACGTCAAGCACCCTGCCACGGGCCTGGCCAGGGGCCCAGCGTCGTGCGTCGCCGAGGAGGATGCGGTCGACCGCAGCGATCCTGGTCGTAGCGGCTGGCCTGACGGTCATAGATGGCCCGTACCCGAGCTGTTTCGCTCCTCGTCGCAACCTGCCCTTGGCCCGACTGTCCGGAACCCGTCACTGCGTTGATGCCCTCATCCTTCGCTGTCGTCACGCGGGGCCCTCCGCCAGCGTCGTGTCGAGCAGGGCTCGCAGCGTCGCCTCGGGCACCACTCCGATGACCCGTGAGGCGACGCGGCCGTCGCGGTCCAGGACCAGCGTCACCGGCACAGCCTGCGCCGGGACGTAACGGCTGAGCGCGAGCATGGCCCGGCCGTCTGCGTCCTCGATGCTGGGATAGGTGATGCCGTACCGCTCCTCGAAGGCCAGCGCAGCGGCGCGGTTGTCCTTGATGTTCACGCCCACGAACCGAACCCCCTGGCTGGCGTAGTCGGTGGACACGCGTGCCAGCGTGGGGGCTTCCTCCCGGCACGGGACGCACCAGGACCCCCACACATTCACCACGACCACCTGCCCGCGCAGATCGGCCACGTCCAGCACGTCATCGGTCAGGGTGGTGCCGGACAGTTGCACCTGTTCGCCGCGGTCTCCGATAGCCGTCTCGGCAACGGGTCCGGTTGCGCTGGTGGGCGCACCCGGGCCGGCGCCTTCACCACCGCGGGTCACTTCGAGGTACGCCCACCCGCTGGCGAGAATCGCTACCAGTGCAAAGCTCGCGAGAACCAGTGCCGTCGGCGGTGGGCGGCGACGGGGCGCGCGCTCGGGCGACTCGGACCTGGGCTCGAGGGCCGAACCTGGTCGGGTGCCTGCCTCAGCGTCAGACGTGACGTCGGTCCCGTTGTCAAGGGCGTGACCTGGCAGGTGTGGGAGCATCACGTCGCCCTTCTTTCGGGCCCGGCCGCGACAGCGGCGGGCAGCGTTATCTACGGGGATAGATAGTAGTCTGGGATCCGTCTTCGTGCGGAAGCGGCGTCCGGGAGGGAACACGATGCGTTCCATCACCCACTCCGACTCCCTATACAACAACGCCCGCAGTGCTCCGGGGTTGCTGTACGTCGTGACGATGTGCCTACTCCGCGTCCCTGCGGATGGCTCGACGGGATGCCCCAACCCCACGGTGGGGCCTCACGAGGTACCAGTCAGATGGTGATGGGGCAGTAGTCGGCGGCCGCCACGACGAGGGCGGGAGCTGCCACGATCGTCGCGGGGATGGCGAGCATCCCCGCGGTGAGGGCAACGATGCATGCCGTGCGGAGATGGTCGATGGGGTTCGCTGGGGCCAGCAGGCGTTGTACTCGTGTGAGTGCGGTGTCACCGCCAGCACCCAGAGTGGCCGCAGGTGTTCGACCCTCGGCTAGACGTACCAACGCGGTGGCGAGCGTGAGACGGTCGTTGCCACGCGTGGCCATGTCGTCGGCGAGCATCTCGACCAGGCGCGTGACCTCGAAGCTCGCGTGACGGAACGCGGGAACTCTGGGGAAGGCTCGTTCGAGCGCTGAGAAGAGGACAAGGAGTAGATAATGACGGCCCTGAAGATGCGCGCGTTCGTGGGCGAGGACGGCCGTGATCTCCGGTTCGGACAGGACGTCCAGCGCCCCGGTGGTCAGCACGATCTCGCGGTTGCGTCCGGGGAGGCAGTAGGCCAGCGCGGTGGAGTGGTCGATGATCAGCGCTCCGGAACGATCGTGTCGGCGCGCAACAAGTCCCAGCGCGTGCAGTTGCTGGCGTCGCCCGCGGGCGGCGCCGATGAAGGCTGCGCCGAGGCAGTAGCCGACCCGGGCCAGGACCGTCAGGGCGAGGAGGAGACCGGCACTGCTCAGCGCCGCTCCGCCGGGAGTGGCGTACTGCGCCTGCAGCGACATGACACACGCTTGGAGCAACGCCGCGATGTCAGTGGTGAGCGGCATCGTCGGCAGCGCCAGCGCCAGGCCAGCCAGTACGACGGCGGAGATTGCGGATGTCACGAGCGCCTGCCACGCCACGATTCCCCATCGCGGAGATCGCGACGGCCAGGCAGACTTGCGCAGCAGGTACGAGCCAAAGGTGGCGACAACGCCTGCGTAAACAAGAAGTGCGATCGGGGCGATCACCGCGCCGAACGCTCTCGTGGCGGCGTGGCCTCGGCCAGCGCCTCACGAAGTCGAGCAGCCTCTGCGGCGGGCATTTGCTCCACGAAACGCAGAAGGGTCGCGGTCCGGTCGCCGCTCCCGTCCAGAACCTGCCCCATCAACGTGGCTGTGTGTTCCTCGCGGGTCTGAACCGGCTCATAGCGGTAGGCCCGGCCATCCAGCACACGCTTCAGCAGGCCCTTGCGTTGCAGGTTGTCCATGACCGTCATCACGGTCGTGTAGGCGATGGTGCGCTCGCGTTGTAGATCCTCCAGGACCTCGCGGACGGCGCACGGGCGTTTCCAGGCCCACAGTCGGTCCATGACCACCGTCTCGAGCTGGCCGAGCTGCTTCATCGCCTCACCGTCCGAGCATGTCGTCGTGCCTTGTCGCACCGACACGCATCTTACTGCGCCTAGTAGACCGCCGTTGGCGCATGAGCGTGCGTCCAAGCCCGCTCAGGGGCTGGCAAGAAGAACGGGGGCAGCACCGTCAGCACTGGCCACTGTCCGGCACCGAGTAGCAGCCACACCGCCATCTACTTTGCAGTAGAGGAGTCGGTGGGGGATGGTGTTTGATCCGGCCGCCCGCTCCCTGCCGGCAGATCGGGTCCGGCGCTGGGTGTGAAGACGCCAGGGTCGGCCGACGTCGACGCGTCGCACTGCCGGTCGCGGCGTTCGTCGTCGAGATGAATGCGCCGCTTGCCGTCCTGGGCTACCTCTTCGTCGGCGTCACCGGGTGGCCGTGACCAGAGCATCGGTGGTCATCATCTGGCTGAGGACGCTGCTGCTGTCCCGGTGCCGGCCTGTCCGTGCTGTCCCTTCGGGCATGGCGTGCCGGACCGCTGCGGACCTGCCGCGCGAACCGTGGCGCGCTTTCGCGTTCGGGGTGGTCTTCAGCGTCACTGGCTGCCCTGGATGCGCCCATCGTGATCGCCGTGGGCAGTTGCCGCGGCCCTGGTGGGCGGGCCGGCGGCAGCCGTGGTGGTCCTGGCCGCCTTCCTCGTCGCACGCGCGGTGGTACTGCTGCCATGTCGGACGTGGCTGGCGCGGTGCCCACCGCGAGGGGCGCCCGGTGCTTCGACGTCGCCATCGGTCTGGTCTGCTCCTGGCGGCCGGTTACTACGGCTACACGATCGTCACTGGGCAGGTGGACCGCTCTGGTGCCTGGCGAGCGCGGCAGTGGTGCGCTCCCAGGATGACGCCGCCCGACCACCGCGCATCGCCGGTTCATCGGGCCCGATCCTGAGCCCCGGGCAGGTCGACCCACCGCTCGGACTACTATGGCGCGTCGTAGCAATGTGGAAGGGAGTCACCGTGCTGATTGCCTCGATTGGGGACAACGTCGCCGGCATCGTGCTCTCAGGCCCCCTGCTGCTGGCCGTCTTGATCTCCGCGCTCGCCGGCACCGTGTCCTTCTTCTCCCCGTGTTGCCTGCCACTGGTCCCCGGCTACCTGTCGTACGTCGCCGGGATCGCCGGCGCGGACGCGACATCCAGTGGCTCCGCCGCTGCGCGGAGCGCACCAGCTCCGGCAGGTTTGTCTGCCGAGCGGTCGGGCCGCCAGGTGACTGGAACCGCGCCGCGTGCCGACACTCCCCCGCACCGCCGTGCGCGTTCCCGGACCATGCTCGGCGCCATCCTCTTCATCCTGGGTTTCGCCGCCGTCTTCACCAGTTACGGAGCGCTGTTCGGTGCGGCGGGGTCGTTCCTGTTGGAGTACCAGGAAACTTTGGTGCGCATCCTGGGGGCCGTGACCATCGTTCTGGGGTTGATGTTCACCGGGCTGCTCTGGCGCATCCCGCTGCTCAACCGCAGCACGCGGATTCGTTATCGGCCGCGGACAGGCCTGGCGGGCGCTCCGGTGGTGGGGGTGCTGTTCGGTCTGGGATGGACTCCGTGCATCGGGCCGACGCTCGCCGCTGTGTTGGCGCTCGCCACCAGCACGGGCGACGCTGGCCGAGGCGCCGTTCTGTCATTCGCCTACAGCATCGGGATCGGGGCACCGTTCCTGTTCGCGGCCGTGTCCGTGGAGCGGGGGATGCGGTCGTTTCGGTGGGCTCGACGGCACACGCGCGCCATCATGCGAACTGGTGGCGCGACGCTCGTCGTCCTCGGCGTCCTACAGGTCAGCGGGGTATGGACGGCACTGATGTCACTCCTGCAGGGCGTCATCCTCGGCTGGCAGGTGCCGCTCTGATCACCGCTGCCAACGGAAGGCGGAACCATGGCATCACAGGGACTCCTTCGATCTCGAGGGTTCGGCGCTAGGCAGAGACCCTGCCGTCTACTAAACACTATAGTAGGCCCATCGGATGGTGACGTCAGACGTTCGTCGTGACGTCCGCAGATCAGCGCCCCGAGCGCGCTGCGAGAGGAAGAGGTCGACGGATGGTTCGCGAGTCGAGGTCGACGCCTCTCATTGCGCCTTGGCTACGGCTAGCAGCGAGGTCAGACCGGACGTTCCCCGGCACCGCCGTTATCGTCATCCTGGTCGCGCTCGTGATGGTGAGCTTGGCGACGCCCCCTGCGGTATCCCACAGCCTTCTCCTCAATACGGATCCGGTAGACGGCGCCCAGGTCGCCGGCATTCCTGCCGAGATCCGGTTCACCTTCAACAAGGACGTGGAACCGCAGTTCGCGAGCGTCACCGTTTCCGTGGACGGGCGCCCTGCGTACGAGGTCAGAACGCGGGTCGACGGGTCGACGGTCGTCGCCGAGATCTCGCCGCAGCCGGTCGAACCCGGTGACGACACCGAGATGTGGGAGGTCGCTTACCGCGTCGTCTCCGGCGACGGCCACCCCATCACCGGGGACATCTCGGTGACTGTCTCCCCTTCGATAGCCGAAGCGACACCCGACCCGGATGGGCCACCATCGTCTGGTCTCGGAGGGTCGAGTGCTCCACCTGCGTCCGCTGCGCCGCCCGACACCGTTGTCGACGATGAGCCGCTGGCGGCGGCCCGTGACAGTCGGGGGTCCATTCCCTGGCCAACTGTCCTGGTACTGGCACTGCTCACTTTGGCCGCTGCCGCCGCCATCGTGCTGCTGGCCCACCGACGAGGACGCATCACCGAGCCATGACGAGACCGCAGCGAGTGACGCTGGCGGCAGGTCTGCTGCTGCTCGTCCCGATTACCGCCCTGGCGGCCCTGCTTATCGGCGGAGGTCTGGAGCCTGCCGGCACCGGCATTCCGGAACCGGGGGCCCCGACTCGTTGGGGGCTGCCGGCGGCGCGCGCCGTGCACGACAGCGCCGCTGCTTTGACCGTCGGGCTCCTTGTCCTGGCGGCCACTGTGTTGCCGCCCCAATGTCACGGACCGGTTCGATTTCGGCACCCGTGCGGTCCCGCTGTGGTTGCGGCGGCGGTGTCGGGGACGGTCTGGACGATCACCGGCGCCGTGACGCTGGCGCTGAGCTACTCCGACGCCGCCGGCACCGAAGCGGCTGGCGTCCAGGGCGACGCCATCTTCCAGTTCGTCATCGACCTGGACCTCGGGCGGTCACTGGCGCTCAGCGTCGTCCTCGCCGGGATCGCCACGACCGGTGCCTGGCTGGCGTCCAAGACCTCGACGGTCGGCCTCATGGCGTTGATCGCGATGGCTGCGCTGCTGCCACTCACCGTCACCGGCCACGGAGCTTCGAATCACGAGGCGGCCGTCAACCTGCTCGCCATCCACCTGATCGGAGCGACGGTCTGGGTGGGAGGACTTGCGGGGCTACTCGCACTCCGTCGGGCTCTCGATCAGCAGTTCGCGGTCATCGCTCGCCGGTACTCCCGGCTGGCGGGGTGGAGCTTCATGCTCGTTCTGGTTTCGGGCGTCGCCGGCGCTCTGCTGCGCGTGGACGGGTTGGGTGCCTTCGCCAGCGCATACGGCGCGTTGCTCGCCGCCAAGACAGGTGCCCTGCTGCTGCTGGGCCTGGCAGGCTGGACACAACGCCGCCGCGTCCTCAAGGCGCTCGACCGCGACCCGACCAGCGGACAGGCGTTCGCGCGCCTGGCGGGCGTCGAGCTCCTGTTGATGGCGGCCGCGTTCGGCCTGGCGGTCGCGCTGAGCCGCAGCTCCCCGTTCGCCCTGGCACAGGTGCAGTCGACCGCCGAGGCCCTGCTGGGCTACTCCTTACCCCCGCCGCTGTCGGCACAGGCATGGGTCAGCCGGTGGCGCCTGGATGTGGTGTGGGCACCGGCGGCAGCGCTGTTCGCCGGCTGGTACATCGCTGCTGTAGTCCGGTTCCGGCTAAGTGGCACCCCGTGGCCATGGCCACGGGTGGCCGCGACCCTCGCCGGTTGCGCCATGCTGATCTGGGCGACGAGCTCGGCCCCCGCCGTCTACGGCCGGGTACTGCCGAGCATGCACGTCCTCGAGACGACGTCGGTAAGCCTGTGGGTACCGACCCTGCTCGTCCTCGGCGCGCCGATGACGCTCGCGATGGCGACAACGCGGGCTCGGTTGGACGGCAGTTGGGGACCCCGTGAGTGGCTGTCAGCGATCGCGCGGTCCCGGGCTGCACAGATCACCACAGTCCCACTGATAGCAGGCGCCGGCTACGCCTGTTACTTGATCGTCTTCTACCTGTCACCGGTCCTGGAGCTGTCACTCAGCAGCATCTCGGTACACATGCTGACGACAACGTTCTCGCTCATGATCGGCTTACTTCTCGCAAGCTCTCTGTCCGATCAAGGCGGGCGCCACCGAGTCGCCGTCCTGGTGGGTCTGTTGATGGTGCACGCCCTGCTCGGTCTCGCCTTCATGCTGTATTGGGTGTCTTTCGCTGGCAACTGGTACGCCATGCTGCAGGATCTTTGGGGCCTACCCCTGGCAAACGGCCAGTTCCATGCCGGCCTGGCCTTGTGGGTCATGAGCCTTCCACCGTTGGTCCTTCTGGGTGCCCTGGCTGCTACCGACGGCCGCACGCAGGGAGTGGGATCGCCGCACTGCCCCAATCGGCGAGACCGTCTGCCGCGCGGGCGAGACCGGACGAACACCGAACGCCCTGGACGACGACGTCCGAGCGCGGACGACCAGCCTTTCCGCCGATCGGGGCATCAGACGTCAGCCCGGTGAGGCCCGAGGGCGGCTCGATGGTGAGGCAGCGCCTTGACCCCCGGGCCAGGACGCCTTCACCGGGTCGGTGATCAGGACACTCACGACGGAGGCACGGGTCATGGGACGGCCCGGCTCAGGCGTCCGTGGCTCGGCTGCTCAGGTTCGTCGACTCCCTGGACGGCGGACCGCTGATGTCGCCACCCCGGGGTTGTGGCCCAGCCGTAGCTCAACCGGGCCGAGCGACAGGGGGCGGCGGGAAGTGGCCGCCTCGGCCCAGGGCTTGACGAGCACGTCGACCAGGACGAACGCGCTGGCCGTGGCCACCAGACGGGCCCGTCGGCGGAGTGAGAGGGGGCCTGCGGCCCGGTGAAGCCGCGGAGGCTCGGTGGCCTGCGGAGACCAGTCCGAGGACCGCGGCGGCGGATCGGCGGTGTCGCCGTTCAACGAGCTCATATCCCCGCGTAGGAGTGCAGGCCGGTGATCCACATGTTCACGCCGAAGAAGTTGAACAGGAACGCCAGGTAACCCGCGAGGGCGAACCGGCTGGCCTTGCGACCCCGCCACCCGGCGGTGGCCTGCGCATGCAGGTAGGCGGCGTACAGCACCCACGTGATAAACGCCCAGGTCTCCTTCGGGTCCCAGCCCCAGTACCGGCCCCAGGAGTCCTCGGCCCAGATCGCCCCGGCGATCACCGCGAAAGTCCAGATCGGGAAGGCGAACACGTGCGCGGCATGTGCGATCTTCTCCATGGTCACCGCCGCCGGAAGGTGTGCCGCGTATCCGCGACGCGGACGAGCACCAGAAGGGTCAGCTCGTCCGGCGCGACAGTCCGCGCGCTCCCGGAGCAGGTACAGGGAGGTGGCGGCGGCCCCGACAGTGAAGACCCCGCCGGAGACGACCGCCGCGGCGACGTGGATGACCAGCCAGTAGGAGTTCAGCGCCGGCACCAGGTCGCCGACGGGTGTGTAGAGCACCGTGACCGCCAAGCCGAGCGTCAGGGTGACGACACCGACGATCCACACACCCAGGTCGCGCACCGGCTGCCGGCGCAGGAACAGCAGGTACGCCGTGGTCGCGGCCAGGGCGCCCGCGACGGCGAACTCGTACATGTTGCCCCACGGCGCACGCCCGGCCGCCAGCCCGCGGGCGGCCACCGAGGCCACGTGCACCGCGAACGCCAGGACGGTCAGGGAGACCGCGACCCGACCCAGCCGCTGGGCTCGCGGCGCCTCCTGCGTGGGCGGTTCGGGTCCAGTCCCGGTGGTGGTTGTCGCCCCGACCGTCACCGGCACACCGACCGGGGACGGTGCGGGGGTGCGGGCCCGCATCGCTGCCTCGGCCGCGTACGCGAGCATCGTCAGGGTGTAGACGGCGATCGCCGAGTACATCAGGTTGTCGCTGAGCTGGGACAGCGTCACAGGGGACACGGTCACTCCTTGTAGGCAGGGGCGGGGGCGGGGGCGGGGGCGGGGGCGGGGGCGGGGGCCGTGCCGGTCGGCCACGTCGTGCCATGGGGACCGTCCGGCGGTGGTCCGCAGGCCCAGGCGAGGTCGGCCAGCTCGTCGGGGTGCGGGTCTCGGCGGGTCAGGGCGTGGGAGGCGATCTCGACGGCTGTGGTGCCGTCGCCGCCGGGGCGGGCACGGACCCATATCCGGCGCTGGCGGATCGTCAGCGACCCGGTCAACCCCACCAGCAGCATCACGGCCGCGACCAGGGAGACCTCCTTGCCGGGGTCGTCGGCGATCTGGAAGTTCGCGAACCGAGCGACTCCGTCGAAGGTGATGCTGCCCAGCCCGTCCGGCAGCGTCATGGTGTCCCCCACCGCCAGCGCCTGGGCGAACGGCCTCCCGTCGACGGTGACCTGGGTCAGACCCGTCCTGTCCAGGGTGTACACCGACTGCGGTTCGCCGCCGTCCAGGCCGAGGTCGCCGGTGTACGCGGTCAGGAACAGCTGTGGGTCAAGGGTGTCGGGGAACAGGGAGTACGGGCCGTTCTGCGGGTCGACTGCCGCGGTGGGGAGGAAGAGTCCCTCGAACGCCAGCTGTGTCGGCTTTGAATCGGGTGCCTTGACGACGCCCTCGGACGTGAAGTTCCCGTCCAGCGGCAGGAACACCACCGTACCGCTGAAGACCTCGTTCCCCCCGCCGTCGCGGACGGTGACCCTGGGGGCGTACCCGTTGCCGGTCAGGAACACCTTGGTGCCGTCCACGTCCAGCGGGTGGTTGACCTCGATGGTCGTGGCCTCGGTCTTCTGCGACCCAGGATCCCGCTGGACCTGGACGTCGGCCCGGAAGTCGCGCGGGGTCCCCCGTTGCGGCCCCATCAACTCGAAGGAGGCGCTGAACTCCTCCAACGTGAAGGAGAACGGGGTCAGGCTCGCCGCGTCGGCAAGAGGCCCGGGGGTGAACTCGTCGTACTGGGCCCGGACGTTGGAGAACCCGCTCCCCTCGGTGACGATCACCCGGCCCTCGAACCCGAACAGCGACCCGGCCGCGACACCGAACAGCAGAACCAGAAGCGAGAGGTGGAACATCAGGTTGCCGGTCTCCCGCAGATACCCCTTCTCGGCGCGCACGACGTCGCCGTCCACCCGGACCCGGAAGCGGCGGCGGCGAAGTGCGGCTGCCGCCTCGGTCAGGACGTCGTCCGCCGGCTGGCCGGTCTCCCACTGGCGGTGGCCGGGCAGGCGGCCCAGGTTGCGCGGGGCAGGAGGCGGATCCGCCCGAGCGGCGCGCCACAGCCGTAGGCACCGTGGCAGCACGCACCCGGTCATCGAGACCAGTAGCAGCAGGTAGATCGCCGCGAACCACGGCGAGGAGTACACATCGAAGAAACCGAGCCGGTCGAGCCACGGCCCCACCGTCGCGTTCTGCCGCTTGAACCCCGCGACCGCGTTCGGGTCGCTGGCCACCCCACGCTGGGGCAGCACCGACCCGGGAACCGCCGCCAGCGCGAGCAGCGCCAGCAGAATCAGGGCCGTTCGCATCGACGTCAGCGTCCGCCACGCCCAGCGGCCCCAGCCCGCCGGCCCCACAGCGACGGGGCGGGCGGGCATCGCGAGCACTCCGGACCGGTCGTCCGGTCCCTCGAGTTCGTGGTGGCCCTCCGGAAGCCCCGCCCGGTCCTGGAGGTCGCTCACAGCGACCACGGTCGCGGACAGGACCGTCGCGTCGGTCGACCCACCGACGCGGGCGTCCTCACGGGCCATCCGGAGGGCCGCCACGGGCGGCGAGCATCTCGCGCATGACCGTCAGCTCGGCCGTCTGAGGGTTCACGACGGTCTGGGCCAGCTGCTGCACGGCGGGATTGCTCGCCTGACGGTCCGGGTCGTCACTACCGTCCAGGACGAAGGTCGACATCTGTACCGCCTGCCGGTGGTGAGACTGCATGTCACGCGCGAACCCAGCATCTATTGACCCGTCACCCGGCACGGTCCGCGGACCGCCCGCCAACTGCGCTCCCGCGAACAGACCCCCAGCGACCGCCACGGCCATCGCCACGATCACGACTGCGGCCACGACCGGCGTCCGATGCGAGGCGCCCCCTGAGCCACTCGCGGTCGTGATCACTCACACCGCCCCCACGCCTCCGGTGCACGCCGCACCCGGCTCGGGAGTCTGCTCACCCTGCAGGTACTTCTCCATGAACAGCGCCAACCGCGGGTCCTCCGCGTCGTCCAACGCCAGCTGCACCCCCCAGGCACTGGCCACCACCGGTGACTCCAACCCCTCGACCGGGCTGAGCAACGCGTAGTCGTCCGCCTCTGCGAGCTGGGTGAGCACCTCGACCTGCTCGGGCGCCAGGTCGGCCTGGTAGGTGATCCACGCCGCGCCGTGCTCGAGGGAGTGCACGGTCTGCTCGTTGGACACCGGGTCGGTGTATACCCCGCAGTTCGTCCATACCCCCGCATGGTTCCCACCGACCGGTGGGCTCGGCTCGTAGCTGACCGGCTCCTCGACGTGCTCCTGTGGGAGGTCGGGGTACTCCTGAACGCCCTCGATCGGCGCGTCGGCAGCCGCCTGCAGCTCGACCTGCTTGCCCTGCTCGCGGACAATAACGACGCCGACCACGGCGATAAGCGTCAACGAAGCCACGATCACCGCGCCCATGATCAGGAACGTCCTGCGCCGCTCGGTGCGTCGCTGCGCTGCCCGCATCGCCTCGACCTTGGCCGCGCGGTCCTTGGTTTCCTGCTTGCGGTTGCTCACGTGTCTCCTGTTCTGGCGGGCATGCCCTACGAAGTCCTTGGCGCAGAGGTCGGCCGTCACGGGTACGGCCGCTTCCCTACTGCGCGAAGCTGGCCGATGGCGGCGCGAAGCCCGTGTCTACGGTAGGGCATAGTAGACATCCTGAGGCAGGCGGAGGGCGCGCGAGCCGTAGGGTCGCGTCACGAGCGTACGAGACGAGCGATCGCCTGGGATGCCTCCTTTAGTGGTCTCGCTCGTAAGTCCGTCGGGGTCATGCTGCTCGGGCCTGGTTCGGGCTGGCTGTGCCGGTGGTTTGATGCCGGTCGAGGC
>JAABUN010003255.1_pt1 | contig 25805 bp, 27 predicted proteins | sample 5559311 | NCBI WGS metagenome assembly JAABUN01 (sample SAMN10711877, study PRJNA513370) | rock metagenome | isolation source: Antarctica rocks | place: Antarctica: Victoria Land, Siegfried Peak sud
GGTGCGTCGACGGCATCACCGCCCAGGAGCAGCACGCCCGGGCGTTGGCCGAGTCCTCGCCGAGCATCGTCACGCCGCTGAACCGCTACATCGGCTACGAGAACGCCGCGGCAGTCGCGAAGAAGGCTCTCAAGGACGGCAAGACGATCCGCGAGGTCGTTATCGACCAGGGCTTCGTCGAGCAGGGGAAGCTCACCGAGGAGCAGCTCGACGCCGCGCTCGACGTCCTGTCGATGACCCGCAGGCCATGAGCCGGAGGCCATGAGCCGCAGGCCATGAGCCGCTGCCCATCGGCGGGTGAGCCGGCGAGCGGCGGGCAGTGACCGAGCCCATTGCGTCGGAGCCGTAACCTGTCCCCATGTCCGGACTCCGGCCACTCCCAGTGCCGGGCGGCGCCGCGGTTCGCGGTCTCCTCGGTCCGTTGGAGCGGGCTCTTGCCGGACGAGAGGCGCTGGTCCCGTATGCCGCGCAGGCAGCCGTCCCCGTGCTGCCGGACGACCTCGGCCAGCTTCCCGACGGGCTCGCCCTCGCGGTCGGGACCTCCGGCTCGACCGGGGGCACGAAGCGGGCGCTGCTGACGGTCGACAACCTCGTCTCGTCCGCAGCGGCGACCCACCAGGTGCTCGGTGGTTCCGGGACCTGGCTGCTCGCGATGCCGGCACACCACGTCGCCGGACTGCAGGTGCTCGTCCGATCCGTCGTCGCAGGCACGGACCCGGGCTTCGTCGACCTCGCCGGCGGCTTCACGGCGTCGTCGTTCGTCGACGCGACCCGCGCCCTGATGCGCCGGACCTCCGGCCCGCGCTACACCGCCCTGGTCCCCACCCAGGTGACCCGGCTCCTCGAGGACGGGGCTGGCACGGCCGCGATGGCGGAGTACGACTGGATCCTCGTCGGGGGCGCGTCGGTCCCCAGCTCGGTGCTGATGGCCGCCGAGAGCGCCGGTGTGCGGGTAGCCCGGACCTACGGAATGAGCGAGACGGCGGGCGGCTGCGTCTACAACGGGTCGCCGTTGCCGGTCAGTCAGGTCCACATCAACAACGACCAGCACGTCGTCCTGGGAGGCTCGACCGTCGCCCACGGCTACCTCGGCAACCCCCGCCTCACTGCCGATGCCTTCCAGGTCGACGCGGACGGGACCCGGTGGTTCTGCACCGACGACCTCGGCGAGCTCGACGACGACGGGCTGCTGCACATCCGGGGCCGGGCGGACGACCTCGTCAACACCGGCGGGCTGAAGGTCGCACCCGGCTCCGTCGAGGACGCGATCGTCCGCTACGTCCCGGGGGTGCGCGACGCCGTCGTCGTCGGCACCGACCACCCGACCTGGGGTCAGGCCGTGTCGGCCGCGGTGACGATGCTCTCCGGTGCTCCGACGCCCTCGGTGCGCGACGTGCGCTCCTCGCTGCGCGGCATACTGCCCGATCACGCGTTGCCGCAGCGGCTGCTCGTCCTCGACGCCATCCCGCTGCGGGGCCCTGGAAAACCCGATCGCCGTGCCCTCGTGGCCGCCTTCGATGAGACACTGGTCGCAGACGCGGGAAGGACGGGTTGATGCTGCGGGTACTCCTCACGATCGCGAGCATCGGGTTGACGATCTATGCCCTCGTCGACTGCATCCAGACCGACGACGAGCGGGTGAAGTTCCTCCCCAAGCTCATCTGGATCGTGCTCATCGTGTTCGTCCCCTGGGTGGGGCCGATCACCTGGCTCATCGTCGGGAGCCGCAAGACGCTCCCGCCGCGCAGAAGGCCACTGACCGGCCCGCGTGGCCCCGAGGACGACCCGGACTTCCTGCGTAACCTCTGAGGCACCACCCGTCCCACGCACCGAGAGCACCGCATGGCCACGCTGTCCGAGTGGGTGCAGGGCGCTCGCCCGCGCACCCTTCCCGTCGCCGTCTCTCCCGTCGCCGTCGGCACCGGAGCGGCATACGCGCTGAACCGCACGACCTGGGGCTACGCCCTGCTCGCCCTCGTCGTTTCGCTGTGCCTGCAGATCGGGGTGAACTACGCCAACGACTACTCCGACGGGATCCGCGGCACCGACGCCGTCCGGGTCGGCCCGGTCCGGCTCGTGGGGCAGGACCTCGCGGAGCCGGCCAACGTCAAGCTCGCCGCGATGGTCAGCTTCTTTCTCGCGGCCCTGTGCGGGTTCGCCCTCGTCGCGCTCACCCAGGCGTGGCTCCTGCTGCCGGTGGGAGCGGCCTGCATCCCCGCAGCCTGGCAGTACACCGGCGGCAAGAACCCGTACGGGTACCTTGGCCTCGGCGAGGTCTTCGTGTTCGTCTTCTTCGGGCTCGTCGCGACGCTCGGGACGATGTACGCCCAGGCTTTGACGCTGTCGTGGTCCTGCCTCGCGGGCGCCGTCGGGGTCGGCGCGCTCGCGTCGGCCATTCTCGTCGCGAACAACCTGCGCGACATCCCCACCGATGCCCAGAACGGCAAGCAAACCCTCGCGGTCCGGTTGGGGGACAGGGGAACCCGTCGGCTCTACTACCTGCTCCTGCTCGTGTCAGTGCTCGCCGTGGCCGCGTGCGCGGTGGTCAGCCTGACCGCTCTTGCGGCCCTCGCGGCATACCTGCTCGTCGTTCCGGTGGTCTTCGTGCTCCGCTCGGGCGCGACCGGCCGTGACCTCGTCCCCGTCCTGACCGGCACGGGAACCTTCCAGCTCGCCTGGTCGCTGCTGCTCGCGTTGGGCATCGGCGGAGCGGCCCTGCTCACCTGAGGCTTATCCCGTCAACGCTCGTCGAGCTTGGCGTTCTCGACGTCGCTGGCGTCCTCGGCATCCTCCGCGTCCTCGTCCGAGACGGTCGCGGACCGGCGGGCCTGCGTCCGACGCTCGACCCGCTCGGCGATCTTCGCCGAGAACTGCTCGCGCTCGCGCCGGAGGAGGACGTAGGACAGGGCCACGGAGGCCAGGGCCGACGCGATCAGCAGGTAGACCTGCTGATCGGGACGGCGCAGGCCGACGAGCCAGAAGAAGAGCAGGCAGCCGAAGAAGATCAGCAGCCGCAGCAGCGTGTACCTGACCATCGGCTACTTCAGCCCGGAGTAGCTGTGCATGCCGGTGAAGACGAGGTTGACGAGCGTGAAGTTGAGCAGCACGCAGACATAGCCGACGAGCGCGATGACGATCGCCTTCTTCGGGTCCCAGCCGGCGGTCGCGCGGGCGTGCATGTAGGCGGCGAAGACCACCCAGATGACGAAGGTCCAGACCTCCTTGGGATCCCACGTCCAGTAGGCGCTCCACGCCTTCTGCGCCCAGATCGCGCCCGCGATGAGCGTGAAGGTCCAGAGGATGAACCCCACCATGTTGAGGCCGTATGCCGTCCGCTCAAGTCGCGAGGCCGGCGGCAGGGTCTCCATGAAGTTCTTCCTCGCCGGCTGGTGCTCCTCGCGGTGCTTCTTGACGAGGTAGACGACGCCCACCGAGAAGCCGATGGTGAAGATGCCGACGGCCAGGACGGCGACGATGACGTGGATGACGAGCCAGATGCTCTTCAAGGCCGGGACGAGCTCGGCCGCCTCGGTGTAGAACGCGAACAGCGCCAGCCCGAGCGTCAGCAGGACCGGGCCGATGACGAAGAGGCCCAGCCACTCCCAGTGGTTGCGGCGGGCCAGCAGGCAGTACGCGAGGGCGACCGCCGCGGCCCCGGCGCACGCAAACTCGAACATGTTGCCCCACGGCGGGCGCAGAACGGCCAGCCCCCGCATGACCACTGACGCGACGACCAGAAGCGTTCCCAGCCACGACACGGACAGGGCCATGCCGGCGAGCCTGCGGGCCCGCGGTGATGGCGCAGTGTGGTCGTCGACGTCCGCGTCGGAGGCGATCCCGTCTGTTCCAGCGCTCGCTCTCAGCTCGACCGGCGGGTTCCCGGGCGGCGAGACCTGCGACGCGCCGGATGCTCCCGCCGCGACGAGCTCCGGTTTCCGCGCCTGCCTCCGGGGGGAGCGCTCCGCCGTGGCCGGTCCAAGCGCGGCGAGGTGAAACGCGAAGAGGAGCATTGCGACGGTGAACACCGCCATCGCGGAGTACAGCGCGAGGTTGGAGTAGGAGACGAGGGTCGTGGACGGCATCCTCAGGTTCCTTCAGTCAGCTCGTCGCGCAGCCGCTGGAGCAGCGCGCCGAGACCGGGGTCGGCGTTCTTGGCGAGGCCACCAATCGTCACCACGGTACGCGGTGGGGTGTCGTCCCGGGAACCGACCCTGGCCACCGAAGCCGGCGCCACCCGCACGAAGACGCGCCGGCGGCGCACGAGGAGCGAGGCGACGAGGCCCAGCAGGGTGGCGAGTGCGGCCGCGAGCGTGATCTCCTTGCCCGGGTCGACGCGCGCCGAGAACCCCGCGAAGCGGGCCACCGAGTCGAAGCTGATCGTGCCGCGGCCGCCGGGCAGCTCGAAGCTCTGGCCCGGCTTGAGCCGCACCAGCAGCGGCGAGCCGTCGGCCCTGGTCACCTGGGTCAGCTGTGCGGTGTTGAGCGTGTAGACCGACTGCGCCCGGCCGCCCGGGTAGAGGTCGCCCTCCCAGATGGACAGAGCGAGCTCGGGATCGCCCAGGTCGGGAAACATCGAGACGGGGCCGCTCGCGTAGGACGGCTCGGCCGTCGGGAGGAAGAACCCGCTGAAGGCGAGTTCCTGGGGGCGGGCCGCGCCGACCTTGATGGCGCCCACCGACTTGTAGTTGTTGTCCTGGGCGAGGAACGGCGTCGCCTGATGGTAGAGCACCTTGCCCTGGGCGTCCTTGACGGTGACGACGGGGGCGTAGCCGTTGCCGAGGAGGAAGACGTCGGTGCCGTCGAGGGTCACCGGATGGTTCGGGCTGATCACCTGCTGCTTCGGCCGGTCGCCGGGGCGCTCCGTCGTCGTGACGTGCGCTGTGAACTCGCGCGGAGCACCGAGCTGGGCACCCTGGACGTTCTGCTCGAACCGGACGTCCATCTTGTCGAGGTTGATGGTGAACGGCGGCAGGTTCTCGACGTCGGTGAGCGGCCCGGGAACGACGGCGTTGTAGGAGGACACGGTCGAGGAGAAGGCAGCACCCTCGGGGACGATGACGTCCCCGCGCCAACCGAAGAGGTGCCCGACCGCCACCCCGACGACGATGACGCAGATCGCGATGTGGAAGACAAGGTTGCCGGTCTCCCGCAGGTAGCCGCTCTCCGCGCTGATCGAGTCGCTGTCGTGGCTCACGGTGCGGAACCGGCTGCGCCGCAAGGCCACCCGAGCTGCCTCGAGCGCCTGACCGGGCGTTCCGGCATACTCGAGCTCGACGTGCTCGTCGAGGCGGCTGAGCCGCTTGGGCGCCTTGGGAGGCTTGGCCCGCAGGGTATGCCAGTGGATCCGGCTGCGCGGGACGATGCAGCCGATGAGGGAGACCACGAGCAGGAGGTAGATCGCCGAGAACCAGACGGAGGAGTAGACCTCGAAGAAACCGAGCCGGTCGAGCCAGGGGCCGGTCGTCTCATGGGTCGCCAGGTAGTCGGCCACCTTCCCGGCGTCGATCGACCGCTGCGGGAAGACCGACCCTGGCACCGCACCGATGGAGAGCAGCAACAGGAGGAACAGCGCGGTGCGCATCGAGGTGAGGTTTCGCCAGGCCCAGCGGGCCCAGCCGAGGGGCCCGAGCTGGGGCTGGGTGACCGGTTTCTCGGTGCGGGTGGCGATCATAGGGCCGTCTGGAACGTGCCGATGAGGTGCGTCTGGGCCCACGTCGTCGCCGTCTCCCACACGCCGCTGACCATGAGCACTCCGACGACGAGCAGGAGCCCGCCGCCGACGAGCTGCACGCCGCGCTGGTGTTGACGCAGCCAGGAGCTCGCCCGGCCGGCAGCGGACCAGCCAGCTGCGACGAGGAGGAACGGTATGCCGAGCCCTAGGCAGTAGGCCACCCCGAGGAGGATGCCCCTCTGGACGGTCTGACCGCCGCCGCTCAGCGAGGAGGTCAGCGCGAGGATCGCGGCAAGGGTCGGGCCCAGGCAGGGGCTCCAGCCGAGGCCGAAGACGATGCCGAGCAGGGGCGCTCCGACGAGCCCGGCGGCGGGCTTCCAGCGCGGCTTGATGCTGCGCTGGGTCCCCATGCCGAGGAACACCAGGGACAGCAGGACGACCATGCCGCCGCCGATCCGCACGAGCAGGCTCTGGTGCTCACGCAGCGCCTCGCTGAGGACGGAGGCGACCAGGACACCGCTGATGACGACGACGCTGAAGCCGACGACGAAGAGCAGCGCCCCGAGAACCAGGCGTGAGCGTGGCCGGTCCTCGAGGGCGACCTCGGAGAGCCCGGTGACGTAGCCGAGGAAGCCGGGGACGAGCGGGAGCACGCAGGGGGAGGCGAACGACACAAGGCCCGCGGCGAGCGCGACGAGCGCCGCGACCGGCAGGGCACCGGTGGCGATCGTCGAGTCGTGGGCGAGGTCGAGCACCGTCGCTCAGACCTGTTCGGCGAGCACGTCGTCGACGATCGCCCTGAGGGTGCCCGCGGTGGTCTGGCCGAGGACGCGCGCCGCGATGCGCCCCTGGGGGTCGAGCACGAGCGTCGACGGGGTGGCCGACGCCTTTCCCTGGAGGGCGAGCATCGGCTGGCCCTTGCTGGCAGGGTTGCTCAACGAGGGATAGGTGACGTTGTTCGCCCGCAGAAAGGCGAGGCCGGTCTCCGGGCCCTCCAAGGTGTCGATGCCGATGAACGCCACCGGCGCGTTGGCGCTCTGGAGGCCGGCCCAGACCTGCTGCAGCTGCGGCTGCTCCTCGACGCAGGGCGGGCACCATGACCCCCAGACGTTGACGACGACGACCTTGCCAGGGGCGTCCGCGGACATCGACCACGGCGCCCCCTCGACGGTCGTGCCGCTGAGCGCAATCGGGGTCCCCCGCCTGGCGGGATCCAGCTGCTCCACCGTGCCGTCACCGGCGACGTAGCCCTTGCCGTCGCCGGCCTTGGCCTGCTCGGCGACGGAGCTGGCGTCGGTCGAGCAGGCACCGAGGCTCACGAGCGCGGCCACCAGCAAGCCGGTCGGGACGGCCTTCGACGCCCAGGGAGCGAGGCGAGCGATCACGCGCCGGCCTTCTTCCCGGCGCGCTCGAGCAGGGCCGCGGCCGGCTCGCTGTAGGTGATCGACTGCAGGTCGTCCCCGAGGTACTCCAGGGAGGTCAGCGAGGCCAGGGAGCACTCGCGCTTGCGCGGGTCGTGCCAGAGGTGCTTGCCCTCGAGCTGGTTGCGGACCGTCCAGATGGGCAGCTGGTGGGACACGAGGACCGCCTCGTGACCGCGGGACTGGGCCCGGGCGTCGCTGATGGCGTGCAGCATCCGGCTGGCGATCTCCGCGTAGGGCTCCCCCCAGCTCGGCGTGAAGGGGTTGACCAGCTTGGGCCAGTGCTGCGGCTTCGAGAGCGCACCGTCACCCACGCCGAAGGTCTTGCCCTCGAAGTGGTTGGCCGCCTCGATGACCCGGTCATCGGTCGAGACCCGCAGGTCGTGCGATGCGGCGATCGGCGTCGCCGTCTCCTGGGCTCGCTCGAGCGAGGACGCGACGACCCGGACGACGACGTGGTCGGCGAGGTGCCTGGTGACCGTCTCGGCCATCTCGCGGCCGAGCTCCGACAGGTGGTAGTCCGGCAGCCGGCCGTAGAGGACCCCTCGGGGGTTGTCGACCTCGCCGTGTCTCATGAGGTGGACGACGGTGCGTTCAGGGCCGTTCATGCGTCGATTGTCGCAAACCCTGGAGAACCAGTGCTCGAGGCCCTTGCCGACGATCTGGCCGCCTCCGGGAGGGCGGCCATCACCGCGTCGACGGCCTCGTCGTCGTGCGCGGCGCTGACGAACCAGGCCTCGAAGGCGCTCGGCGGCAGGTGCACCCCCTGGCTGAGCATCGAGTGGAAGAAGGCGCGGAAGGCCTCCGTCGACTGTGCCTTGGCCTCGTCGTAGTTGGTTACCGCGCCCTCCCGGAAGAAGACGCTGAACATCGACCCGGCCCGCTGGATGACGTGCGGCACTCCCGCGGCCGTCAGCTCAGCGGTCGCCGTGTCGGCGATGATCCTGCTCACGACGTCGAGCCGGGCGTAGACCTCGTCGGTGCAGCCCTGGAGTGTGGCCAGCCCGGCGGCCGTCGCAACCGGGTTCCCGGAGAGGGTGCCCGCCTGGTAGACCGGCCCGACCGGAGACAGCATCGCCATGATGTCCGCCCGGCCACCGAAGGCCGCGGCAGGGAAGCCGCCTCCCATGACCTTGCCGAACGTGAAGAGGTCCGGTGCGCCCGCGGCATACGGGCCCTCCAGCCCGTACCAGCCCGATGGCGAGCACCGGAAACCGGTCATCACCTCGTCGGAGATGAGCAGCGCGCCATGGCGCCGGCTGACCTGCCGAAGCCCCTCGGTGAACCCGGGCGCGGGCGGGACGACGCCCATGTTGCCCGGGGACGCCTCGGTGATCACCGCGGCGATCTCGCTCCCCCGCTCGGTGAAGGCTGCCTCGAGGGCGCCGAAGTCGTTGTAGGGCAGGACGATCGTCTCGGCGGCCGCCGACGCGGGGACGCCGGCCGAGTCAGGCAGGCCGAAGGTCGCGACGCCCGAACCCGCAGACGCGAGAAGGGAGTCCACGTGTCCGTGGTAGCAGCCGGCGAACTTGACGATCACCGAGCGGCCAGTGAAACCCCGGGCCAGCCGGATGGCGGTCATCGTTGCCTCGGTGCCGCTGTTGACGAGGCGCACCTGGTCGACCGGCCCCACCCGGGTGACGATCTCCTCGGCGAGGAGCACCTCGTTCTCCGACGGCGTGCCGAAGCTGAAGCCGCGCTCGGCCGCTTGCTGCACGGCATACCGGACGTCGGGGTGGGCGTGACCGAGGATCATCGGGCCCCAGGAGCAGATGAGGTCGACGTAGCGGCGGCCGTCGACGTCGGTGAGCCACGGGCCCTTCGCCTCGCGGATGAAGCGCGCGGTGCCGCCGACCGCCCGGAAGGCACGCACCGGCGAGTTGACCCCGCCAGGCGTGACCTCGAGGGCCCGCTCGAACCAGGCCGCGGACGCAGGAGCGTCGAAGGGGTATGCCGGAGGGCTCATGGGCCCCATTGTCGCAGCGGGACCTGAGGGGTCCTTACGTGCTCTCGGCCGCGAGGCAGTCGGCCTCGACGGCGGCCGCATGGGGCTCGATCTGGGCGTCGCGCACCAGGCTCATGGCCACCCCGAGGGCGGCGAACTGCTCGGGCGTCAGGACGTCGAGGAGGTTGCGCCGGACGCTCGCCACGTGGGCGCGCGATGTCCGGACGACTCGCTCGGCGCCCTCCTTCGTCAGGACGAGCTCGACCCCTCGGCGGTCGGACGCGCACGCTTCGCGGGTGACCCAGCCGCGCGTCTCGAGGCGCGAGGCGGTGTGGGTCAGCCGGCTGCGGGACTGCACGACGAGGGCGGCGAGCTCGGACATCCGCAGGCGCTGCCCCGGGCTCTCGGAGAGCATGGAGATGATCTCGTACTCGCTCAGCTGCAGCCCCTGAGCCTGGAGGTCCCGGTCGAGCGCCTCATCGAGCAGGCGGCTGCCGCGCAGGTATGCGCGCCAGGACTCCTGCTCGTCAGCGCTGAGCCAGCGCGGCTCGTCGTGGACCGTCATGTCTGCTACCTCGCCGTGCACTCGAAACGATTTAACATTCAACTGTATCACCAGGAGGTCAGAGCGTCGAGCCCCGTGAAGACCCCGGCGGCAACCCCGGCGCCACCATGCGGGCCTACGCCCACGTCAAGCGCTGGAAGATGCAGGTCACTGCCGGGGGGTCAGGGGCGGAGCCATTCCGCGGCCTCGAGGGCGTAGTAGGTGAGGATGATCTGGGCGCCGGCCCGTCGGATGGACGTCAGCGCCTCGAGGGCGCACCGCCGACGGTCGATCCATCCCCGCGCAGCGGCCGCCTCGATCATGGAGTACTCCCCGGAGATCTGGTATGCCGCGACCGGCACCGTGGAGATCGCGGCCGCCTCGGCGATGACGTCGAGATAGGGCAGTCCCGGCTTGACCATGACGATGTCGGCGCCCTGGTCGAGGTCGAGCTGGATCTCGCGGACCGCCTCGGTGAGATTCGCGGGATCCAGCTGGTACGTCGAGCGATCACCCTGCAACGAGGACTGCACCGCTTCGCGGAACGGACCGTAGAGCCCCGAGGCGTACTTCACGGCATACGCCAGGACGATGATGTCCTCGAAGCCCGCATGGTCGAGCGCCGAACGCACGACGGCGACCTGTCCGTCCATCATCCCGCTCAGTCCGACGACGTGGGCGCCCGAGCGGGCCTGCGTGAGCGCCATCGAGGCATACCTCGACAACGTGGCGTCGTTGTCCACCTGACCGTTCGGCCCGAGCACTCCGCAGTGCCCGTGGTCGGTGAACTCGTCGAGGCACAGGTCCGCCATGACGACGAGGTCGTCACCGACGGCGTCGCGCACCCGCCGTAGTGCCACGTTGAGGATGCCGTCCGGGTCGTCGGCACCGGAGCCGACGGCATCCTTGGCCAGCGGCACCCCGAAGATCATCATCCCGCCCAGGCCGGCGTCCACGCACTCGCGAGCCACGGCAACCAGCGAGTCCAGCGAGTGCTGCAGCACCCCGGGCATGCTGGCGATCGGGGTCGGCTCGGACGCGCCCTCGCGGACGAAGACCGGCAGGACGAGCTCGCGCGGATGAAGCCGGGTCTCGGCAACGAGAGCGCGGACGGCGGCGTTCTGGCGCAGCCGCCGCGGGCGGAGCGCCGGCCCGGAGAGCCGACCCGGCACCGGCGGGGGGAACCGACCGGGCCTCGGCCCGGTCGGGGATCCGCTCGCGGGCACTACGTGGCCCGACGCCGCGCGGCGGGGCGCTTCTCGCTCGGGCGACGCACCGGCTCCCCTGCCTCTGCGGCAGCGCTGGTCATTGCCAACCCGTGTGCCGCGAGGGCGTCGACCAAGGCGTCGGACGACGGCTCCGCGGCCATGACGTCGACCCGCAGGCCGTGCTCCTGGGCCGTCTTCGCGGTGGCCGGCCCGATCACCGCGACGAGCGTCGAGTGGTGTGGCTTCCCGGCGATGCCGACGAGGTTGCGGACCGTCGAGCTGGACGTGAAGAGCACGGCGTCGAAGGCGCCCGACTTGATCGCGTCGCGGACCGCGGCGGCCGGCGGGGCGGCCCGCACGGTGCGGTAGGCGGTGACGTCGTCGACCTCCCAGCCCATGTCGACGAGCCCGGCGACGAGGGTGTCGGTAGCGATGTCGGCGCGGGGCAGGAAGACCCGGTTGATCGGGTCGAGCACCGGGTCGAACTCAGGCCACGCGGCGAGGAGACCGGCCGCGGACTGGTCCTCGGCGGGCACGAGGTCCGGCACGATCCCCCAGTCGCGCAACGCCTGAGCGGTGACCCCACCGACGGCCGCGATCTTTAGGCCGGCGAAGGCCCGGGCGTCCAGTCCGAACTCGTCGAACTTCTCCCGCACGGCGCGCACGGCGTTGACCGAGGTGAACCCGACCCACTCGTAGCGCCCGGTGACCAGGCCCTTGACCGCGCGCTCCATCTGCTGCGGCGTGCGTGGCGGCTCGACCGAGATCGTCGGCACCACGTCGGCGTTGGCGCCGTAGGACGACAGCCGCTCGATCGTCGCGCCGGCCTGCTCCCGTGTCCTGGGGATGAGGACGTTCCACCCGAAGAGCGGCTTGGTCTCGAACCATGAGAGCTCGTCGCGCATCGCCACGTTGGGGCTGACGACCGCCAGGGAGGGGAAGTGCACGGTCGTCGACCGCAGCAGCTTCGACACCTCGCCGAGGGTGGTCGTGTGGGTGACCTGATGGGTCGTCGTGCCGCGTTCCGTGACGGCGACGGGTGTCTCGTCGGCACGACCGGCAGCCCGTAGGTCGGCGAGAGCGTCCGCGAGCGTCTCGGGGAGCCCGAGGATGACAACGGTCACGTGGGCGGCGACGGCCGGGCTCCAGTCGTGCTTGCGGTTACCCGCACTGACAACGTGGACGGCGCTCGCCTCCTTGGAGGTCAGCGGCACGCCGGCGTAGGTGGGGACGGCGGTCACGGCGCTGACCCCGGGCACGACGTCGAACCTGATGCCCGCCTTGTGCAGGGCCAGCGCCTCCTCGGCGAACCCGTTGAACATCGCGGGGTCGCCGTCCATGAGACGCACGACCAGCCCGCCGGGCTCGAGGGCCTTGGCGGCGCGGACGAGGATCTTGGCGCGAGAGGCGCGGGTCAGCTCCTCACCGTGCTCGCCGTGACCCGCGTCGATGATCTCGACGTCCGGTCGGGCGTGACGGGCGACCATGTCGTCCCGGTTGACCTGGTCGATGACGACCGTGTCCGCGACGGCAAGCTCGTCGCGGGCGCGCAGCGTCAACAGGCCGGGGTCTCCGGGCCCGGCGCCGACGAAGGCGACCCGGCCGGCTGGCTTGCCGGCGGTTGTGCTCTTGGTTGAGATGGGGCTCACGAGACCTGCTCCCGGTGGGAAGGGATGGGTGGGGTGCTGAGGGCGGTGACCGGTCTCGGTATGCCGTCCGGCGGCGCGGGTGGGTGGCCCGCCAGGTCCTGGTCGGCGACCGGTCTCGGTATGCCGTCCGGCGGCGCGGGTGGGTGGCCCGCCAGGTCCTGGTCGGCGACCGGTCTCGGTATGCCGTCGGGCGGCGCGGGTGGGTGGCCCGCCAGGTCCTGGGCGCCGTCCTCGAGGAGGATCTCGGCGAGCTGGCGACCGAGGTCAACCGGGTCGTCGACGGACCCGATGAGCGAGCGGCGCAGCTCGGCCGACCCGTCCTCCGCGCCGACGAACGCCCGCAGCGAGAGCTCGACGCCGGACTCCCCCTCGACGACCTCGCCGAGGGCGCCGACGGGAGCGGTGCAGCCGGCCTCGAGCGCGGCGAGGACCGCCCGCTCGGCCGTGACACTGGCCCGGCTGTCGGCGTCGTCGAGGACGGCCAGGAGCGCGACGACATCCGTGCGGTCCGTGCGGCACTCGATCGCGAGCGCGCCCTGACCGGGGGCCGGGAGGAACTGCAGCGGGTCGAGCGTCTCGGTGACGTGGTCCAGCAGGCCAAGGCGGCTGAGCCCGGCGCGGGCCAGCACGACGGCGTCACAGGTGCCGGAGCGGACCAGCCCGATCCGGGTGTCGACGTTGCCGCGGACAGGTCGCACGTCGAGGCCGAGGCCGAGGGCGTTCAGCTGAGCGGTGCGGCGCGGGGACCCGGTGCCGACGACGGCGCCGTCAGGCAGCTCGCCCAGGGTCAGCCCGTCCCGGGCCACGAGGACGTCTCGAGGGTCCTCTCGTCGCGGGACTGCAGCGACGTTGAGCCGCGGCTCAGGCGTCGTCGGGAGGTCCTTGAGCGAGTGGACGGCGAGGTCGATCTCGTCCTCGAGCAGGGCGCGGCGGATCGCGACAGCGAAGACCCCCGTGCCGCCGATCGTGGTCAGCGCCGCCGAGGAAACGTCCCCGTGGGTGGTGATCTCCACGAGCTCGACGTCGTGCCCCGCATGGCGCAGCCGGTCGGCGACCCAGGTCGACTGTGTCGTGGCGAGCGCGCTGCGCCTGGTGCCGATCCGGAGGGCGGTCATGAGGCACCACCGAAGTCGATGGCCGGTGCCGGCAGCGTGGGCGTCCCCGGCGGGACCGAGACAGCGGCGACGTCGTGCGGGTCGAGGTCGAAGAGCTCGCGCAGGGCAGCGGCGTAGTCGCCACCCTGCCCCTCACCCGTCAGCTCCTTGATCCGGACGGTCGGGGCATGGAGGAGCTTCTCGACGACCCGGTGCACGGTTCGGTGAACCTCTGCCCTCGTCGTCTCGTCGAGATCCGGCAGCTTCTGCTCGAGCCGGGCGATCTCGGCGTCGACGACCTCAGCGGCCCGCGACCGCAGGGCGGCGACGGTGGGACCCGCGGACTTCGCCATGCGTGCGGTGAGGTAGCCGGCCACCTCACCGGTGACCAGGTCGTTGACGGCCTGGACCTGCGGCAAGGTCGTCGTCGAGGACGCGACGGCGAGCCGCGCACCGAGCTCGGCCAGGCCGATGACGCGCACTCCCGGCAGCTCGGCCGCAGCGGGGTCGACGTCCCGGGGAAGTGCGAGGTCGAGGAAGACCTGCGGTCGGTCGGCCGCTCCCGCACGCCCCCGGGCGACCTGTTCCGCCGAGATGAGGTGACCAAGTGCGCCGGTGGAGCTGATGACGATGTCGGCCGCCGCGATGGCGTCGCCGAGCTCGACCATCGGGCGGGCGGTGCCTCCGGTCGCGGCGGCCAGGCGGCGGCCTCGTGCTGCGGTCCGGTTCACGACGGTCAGCCCGGCCACGCCTCGTCGGGCCGCCGTGGTGGCCGCCAGGCTGCCCATGCCGCCGGCGCCGACGACGAGGACGCGGGCTGCGGTGAGCGCCCCGAACGTCTCCACGGCGCAGTCGAGCCCCGCCTCGACGAGCGAGTGGCTGACCGTGTCGATCCCCGTCTCCGAGTGGGCCCGCTTACCGACCCGGAACGACTGCTGGAACAGGGAGTTCAGCGACTCCCCCGCCGTTCCGGTGCGCTGGGCGCTGCGCAGGGCGTCCCGCATCTGGCCGAGCACCTGCGCTTCTCCGACGGCCATCGAGTCGAGCCCGGACGCCACGGAGAACGCGTGCGCGACCGCTCGGTCCTCGTAGTGGACGTAGAGGTGGGTGCTCAGCTCGCCGAGGGGGACGCCCGAGGCGGCGGAGAGCGCCTCACCGATCGCCGCGACGGCGCCATGGAAGGTGAGGGCCTCGGCATACACCTCGAGGCGGTTGCAGGTGGTGACGACGACGGCCTCGGTGATCGCGTCGCAGGCCCGCACCCGAGCTGCCAGGTCGACGCTGCTGGCGCCGGCGACGGCCTCGAGCAGGGTGATCGGTGCGGTGTGGTGGGACAGCCCGATGACGAGCACGCTCACTGGGCCACCCCCAGGTCTGGGTCGAGCGACTTCTGCTGCTCGTGGAAGGCGAGGACATGGAGCTCGGTGGCCAGGTCGACGCGGCGGACGTTGACATCCGGCGGCACGACGAGGGCCACGGGGGCGAAGTTGAGGATCGAGCGGATCCCGGCGTCGATGAGCGCTTCACCCACCTGCTGGGCGGACCCGGCCGGGGTCGCGATGACGCCGAGGGAGAGCCCCTCCACCTGGGCCAGGCGCCGCAGGTCGCTCATCTTCGCGACCCGGACGTCACCGATGATCTCTCCGGTGATGGCCGGATCCTCGTCGAAGAGGCCTGCGACGTGGAACCCGCCGCTGGCAAAGCCGGAGTATGCCGCGAGCGCGCGGCCGAGGTTGCCCATCCCAACGATCGCCACGGGCCAGTCCTGCGTCAGACCCAGCGCCCGGGAGATCTCCAGGGCGAGGTGCTCGACCTCGTAACCGACCCCCCGGACACCGTAGGACCCGAGGTGGCTGAGATCCTTGCGGAGCTGGGTGGAGCGAACGCCTGCGGCGGCAGCGAGCTCCTCGGAGGACACCGAGGAGATGCCGCGGTCCGCGACGTCGGTGAGGGCGCGCAGGTACTCGGGGAGCCGGGCAACCGTCGCGTCGGGAATCTCTCGACGGATCGCGGGGTCGGCGGACACGTTCGCTCACCGGCTCCTTTCACCTTTGGCCCGTCCGGTGGGGACGCCATCCGGGGGGCTGGAGCGCGTGGATGACCTCAGAGTATGCGTTTGTGAACGCAGGCACAAAGTTGCGCGAAGGCCGGTGGTCGTGCTCCCCCGGGTGGCGGTCACGCCGCCGCCCAAGCGGCGTGACCGAGGTCACACGTGCGGGTCGGGCGAGGTCGCCAGGGCGGCACGGAGCCGATCCTCGGACACCCGCCAGAAGTCATGCTGGGCGCCGTCCACGAGGGTCACGGGGATCTGCTCCCAGTAGCGTTCGCGCAGCTGCGGATCGTCGTCGATGGACAGCTCCACCCACCCGACACCGAGGTCGGCCGCCACGGCCTCGACGACCGCACGGGCGTCGTCACACAGGTGGCAGCCCGGGCGGGTGATCAGGGTGATCCGTGGCGTGCTCACCTGCCCATTCTGCCCGCTTCGAGAAGAAAGCGGCTGGCGTGGGCGACGAATGTCCCTCGCGGGTCATCCGCTGGTGCAGCTCGTGCAACGTGTCGAGATACCGCTCCACGGAGAAGCCCGGCACCCACCACACGCACTTGCGCAGGAGGTAGACGATCACCCCGACGTCGTGAAACTCGGCACGAAGCGTCGCAGTGCGCAGATTGACGACGTCCAGGCCGGCCCTCACCGCCGCTGCGCGGGCGTCCTGCGGCCGCCGCCAGCGATCCGCGTCCAGCAACGGCCCGAGGAACGCCTGGCTGAGCTCGGCCATGCTGGCCGGTCCGACCTGCTGGGAGAAGTACGTGCCACCTGGCGCGTCTGCAGGTCGAGCGCCGACCGCGCGTGGGTCAAGCGGTCGGCCATGCTTCGGGCGTAGCCCCATGTCGGCCGTTCCTCAGTCGCCCGCCCATTGAGCCCCGAGAAGTCCCAGCCTGCGACGGACACGTCGGCGGCCTCGGCGACCAGGCCCTCGAATGAACGCATCCGGCGACTACCGGTGGGCTGGAATCGCGCGCCTGGAAATTTCGGCTCCACGGTGCCACATCCTCATCCCGCGATATCCCCGCGATGCGCTCTCGAACGCGGACCGGTGTGGTCGGCCGGCGCTCCATGTCGATTTCGTCGGTATGCGGGCGTTTGCCTGACAGGAACGGGGCGGTAGGCGAGACTGGCCGGAATGTCCCACTTCTTCACGGCACCGACGCCAGCACGCCCCCCGGCGCGGGCCTCGACCCACGCCTGGCCGGTGGGCGGCTACGGCCCCGGTTGGAGCCCGGAACCCCTGGGAGGCGGGCGGGGGCAGTCCACGCAGCGCTTCCTCGCGGACGTGCGGGTCGCCCTGAGCGTCGCTGACGCCGCCGGCAGGGCCGGGTCTGGGCCTGGGCCTGGGCCTGGGTCAGCCAGCTCACGGGCGGGGTTCGCCGACGGAGCGGCACCGGCCGACTTCGACCGGGTCGCGGCCCTCGTGGAGCTGGCGCAGAAGGGCGACGGCGAGGCGTTCGGCCTGCTCTACGAGCGCTACGTCGACACGGTCTATCGCTACATCTACGTGCGGGTGGGCAAGAAGCAGGTGGCCGAGGACCTCACCTCCGAGACCTTCGTCCGAGCCCTGCGCAGCATCGACAGCTTCGCCTGGCAGGGTCGCGACATCGCCGCCTGGTTCGTCACGATTGCCCGCAACCTCGTCACCGACAACGCGAAGTCGGCGCGGTTCCGGCTCGAGGTGACGACCGCCGACATGCTCGACGCGGACGAGCATGTCGACGCGCCGGATATCGAGGTCCTTCAGCGGATGCGCGACACCCGGCTCATCGAGGCGATCCGCACCCTCAAGCCGGAGCAGGCCGAATGCCTGGTGCTGCGCTTCTTCCAGGGGCTCTCGCTCGCCGAGTGCGCCCACGTCCTCGGCACGTCCGAGGGCGCCGTCAAGCAGCTACAGCTGCGGGCCATCCGGTCGCTGCGACGGGAGCTCGGTGATGAGGTCCTGTGAACCACGTGACGCTGTCCTCCATACGGCAGCCTCGCTCCGCGTAACCTCGGCGGCTGCCCGTCGTTCTCAGGGCGACGAGAACAGGTGGGCTCCCGTCGCCTCGGGCGAGCGAAAGGGAGGGACGGCGTGGGTCTGGTGAAGCGCACGGCCGACCTGCTCCAGGACGCGGTCGAGGGCGGGCCCGCCGACCACCCGCGGGTGCGAGACCTCCTCCCGACCGCGACGGCCGTGGGTTCCCTGGCGGTTGCCTGCCGACCGGACCCCGACTTCGTCGAGGCACTGGGCCGACGTCTGCAGGCTGAAGCCGCAGAGCTGGCCACCCGACAGACAGCCAAGCCCCCCACGCGGAGCGCCGTACGGACACCAGTCCGCCGCGCGCGTGAGCCGAAGCCGGTGATCGTCCTCGTCGGGCGTGGACTGCCCAGGCTCCTTGCCGGGGTCGCTGCCTCGCTCGTCGCGGTGGGTGGAGTCGTCGGGGTGGCGTCGCGCTCGGCCCTGCCGGGGCAGGCGCTCTACCAGGTCAAGCAGGTGCTGGACGACGCCGCGGTCAGGCTCGCGAATTCGCCCGCCGAGAAGGGCGCCACCCGGCTCAGCCAGGCGCAAGAGCACATCGTCGAGGTCGCTCGTCTCGTCAACGGGCCCACGCCCGCTGGGTCCGACGTCGACGTGGCGCTCCACAGCGCGATCGACGACGTGACCCAAGGCCAGGCGCTGCTGCGGCAGTCCTTCGAGGAGACCCACAACCCCCGGTCGCTGCTGGCGATCGAGGACTTCTCGGCCAGGGCGATCCCGCAGGTCGACGTCCTTGGAGACCGGGTGCCTGCCGGGTCGCTCCCCCTCGTCAGCACTCTGCGCGCCCTGCTCGGCGCGGCGGGTGACAACGCGGTCCAGCAGCTGTCCAGCTGCCAGGCGTGCGGTGCTGCCGGTGAGACGGCACGTCTGGCGCTCGCCCCAGCGCGGCCCGCGAGTGACGGCGCGAGCGCACTGCCCAACCTCGCGGCGCCCCCGGCCCCGGCTGCCCCGCTTGCCCCGCCGGCCCCGCTTGCCCCGGCTGCCCGGGCCTCGACTGCCCCGCCTGCCCCGGCTGCCGCCTCTGCCCCGGCTGCCGTCCCGGCGAGTGTGGCGGGCGTCCCGGCGAGTGTGGCGGGCGTGGCGCGTCCGGCCGCTGTGACCGGAGCGCCGACGAGGAGCGGACCTACGGCGACGGTGCCGGGCGGAGTCCGGGCGACCACCACTCGGGCTGCCGCTGCCCCCACCGGACCGCTCCTGCCGGGCGCCACCGCCACCGCTGCACCCGTTCGCGGCGTCGATGCCCGGGCAGACGTCCCCAGCGACGCCGGCACCAGAGGCGTCGCGGTCAGCACCGGGGCGGTGAGCGCGAGCCTGCCGGTCGGTGGCGCGACCGCCGCCCCGCCGGTCGGTGGCGCGACCGCCGCCCTGCCGGTCGGTAGGGCGACTGCCAGCCTGCCGGTCGGTGGCGCGACCGCCGCCCCGCCGGTCGGTGAGGCGACCGCCGCCCTGCCGGTCGGTGAGGCGACCGCCAGCCTGCCGGTCGGTGAGGCGACCGCCGCCCTGCCGAGCAGCACCGTGGGCGCCGGCGGAGCGACCGCGGGCAGTGGCGGCATCACGCCAACCCTCCCCGGCGTCAGGGTCACGGCCCCGCTTCCCGGGGTGACGCTCGCCCCGACCAGGTCCTGCCTCCCCGGCATCTGCCCGCACTGACCGCTGCCCGGCGGCACGGCATACCGGCACGCGCTAGAAGAAGACGGACCGTCGTTGCATCAGCAGGGAGTAGAGGCTCTGCTGGATCGTCTCGCGGATCTGGTCGGTGAGGTCGAAGACGAGCATCGGGTCGTCGGCCGCACCGGGGCCCAGATCCTGGGTCTCCACGGGCACGCCGAACTCGATGATCCACTTGCTCGGCAGCGGGATGAGCCCGAGCGGGCCGAGCAGCGGCCAGGTCGGCGTCACCGGCGCATAGGGCGCACCGAGGACCCGTGCGAGGGTCTTCATGTTGCCGAGAATGGGATAGATCTCCTCGGCGCCGATGATGGAGCAGGGAATGATCGGCACCCCGGTGCGGATCGCGGCCGAGACGAACCCGCCCCGGCCGAAGCGCTGCAGCTTGTAGCGCTCGCTGAACGGCTTGCCGACCCCCTTGAACCCCTCGGGCCAGACGCCGACGAGCTCCCCGCCGCCGAGGAGCCGCTCGGCGTCGGCGTTCCCGGCAAGGGTCGACCCCGACTTGCGCGCCACCTGGGCGACGACCGGGGTCTGGAACACGAGGTCCGCGCCGAGCATGCGCAGGTGGCGGTGCTCCGGGTGCTCGTCGAAGACCGCGACCTGCGTCATCAGTGAGTCCATGGCGACGGTGCCGGAGTGGTTGGCGACGACGAGCCCGCCGCCCTCCGCCGGGAGGTTCTCCACGCCGCGCACCTCGACACGGAACCACGTCCGGTAGAGCGGCCGCAGGAGAGGGAGGTAGATGTTCGTCGTGAAGTCTTCGTCGAAACCGAACTCGTCGACGTCGAAGTCACCGGTGAGCCGCCGGCGCACGAAGGCCAGGGTGCGGGCGACCTGGACCTCGACCTCCTCGGACGAGATCCCGGTCGCGGCGGCGACGGTGCGCAGAGCCGCGACCGCCGCGCCGACGACGTCCTCCACACCGGGGTGGACCGCCCCCGGTGCGGTCAGGGCGACCTCCGGCGCGCCGACGTCGGGCACTGCGGCGTCGGGCACTGCGGCGAGCGTGCGCGCGGCCTGCGGGCCCGATCGGCGAGCCGTCGTCGTGCGGTTCCGCTGACGGCGTTCGGTGCGCCCACCCGAGTGGGCGACCGCCTTCGCCGAAGGGGCAGCAGCTCTCGGGCTAGGCCGCGGACGGTGCTTCGCCCCGGTATGCCGGGCGGTCACCTCGAGCGGTTCGACAGCTGGGTCGCCAGCCTCGGGGACCGCAGGGGGCGGTTCGGGGCTCGCATCGAGCAGCGGGGTACGCGTACGGCGGGCACGTTCCCCACTGGCTCGGGCCGCACCGGCGGCGAGGGCGTCGCGGCTCGACGGCGACTGTCGGGCGGGTGAGGTCCTCGCCGGAGCTGCGGCGCTGGCGGTGGCTGTCACCTTCTTCGTCATCCTGCCTGCCGTCTTGTCCGCCCTCTTGCGTGCCGTGTCGGCCGTCGCGACTGCCGTCTTGGGTGCCGTGGTGGGCGCCTTGGCTGCGCCGGATGCTCTCGTCGCGCGCTTCTGCACGGGCCGTTCCTGCGCCGGATCGGTCGGCATCAGTCGCTCCTGCCGCCGGCCCAGGCATGGGCCAACGCCCTGGCGGCTCGGTCGGCTGCCCCGTGGACCATGTCTCCGACGACGTCAGCCCCAGGCAGGGCCGCCCCGACGTTGCGAGCGAAGTCGAGGTACGCCTGCTTCGTCGTGAACGCGGGGTGGAAGTGCAGGACCTCTCGCATCCGGGTGGTGTCGAGCCCACGTCCGTGCGCGAGGAACTGCATCTGGTCGGTGGAGAAGTCGGCCAGGCCAGCGCGCCGCACGACGGTCCCGACGATCCCGGCCGCAGGGAGCGGGACGGGGACGATCGGGCGCCCGACGAGGGCGGCAGCCTGAGCCACGGTGATGACGCCGTCGCCGGCGATGTTGACGATGCCGACGGCCTCAGGAGCAGTGGTCGCGACCATGAGGGCCGCGGTGGCATCCATCTCGTGGACGAACTGCAGGCGCGCGTCGAAACCGAACGGGACGGGCACGACCGGGAGGGAGAAGTAGTCGGTCAGTGACGTGCGGATCCCCGGACCGATGATGTTGGCGAACCGGAGCATCGAGATGGCCACCTCCGGACGGCGGCGCGAGAAACCCCTGACGTAGCCCTCGACCTCGACGGAGTCCTTGGCGAACCCGGTGGGGGCGAGGGACTTCGGACCCATCTCCTCGGTGAACATCGCCGGGTCACGCGGGGATGACCCGTAGACCGCCGCCGAAGACTTGACGATGAGGCGATCCAGGCTGGGCGCCTTCTGGCAGGCCGCGAGGAGCTGCATCGTCCCGATGACGTTGATCTCCTTCTGGGACGCCCGGCCCCCCGCAGAGACGGGGGTCGCGATGACGTTCAGATGGACGACCGTGTCGACCTGGGCCTGGACGATGATCTTGCCGATCATCGGGTTCCTGATGTCCGCCCGGACGAACTCCGCACGACCGATCGAGTGCGGTGGCGCGACGACGTCGACCCCGATGACCCGGGCGACGTCCGGGTCCTCGCTCAGGGCGCGGGCGTACTTCCCGCCGAGGAAGCGGGAGACCCCGGTGACCAGGACGACCGACGCCACGGGAACACCTCCGTCGTCGGGTTGAGGATCGGGCTCGCAGGCGATCCTACTCAGCGGCCCGCCGAGTCTCACCGGACGGGGAAGGTCCCTCCGCGACAAGGGCCCCCACCCTACGGGGCGGAGGCCGGATGCCGGGGCGCTCGCGGGGCGCTCGGTCTACTTCTTGTTGCGGCGCTGGTGGCGCGTCTTGCGCAGCAGCTTGCGATGCTTCTTCTTGGCCATCCGCTTGCGGCGCTTCTTGATCACTGAACCCATGGAACGTCCTTGCGTTGAGGAAAAACCGTGTTGTCGCGTCGACACGGTTGATGCACCACGCCGAACAGTTGTGGGCAGCCTACCGTCCTGGCCGGGCCCGACCCAAACTGCTGGGAAGGGCGGGCTGGAGGAGCTCCCAGCCCGCCTTCCACGTGCTGCTGTTGCCCGGCGTCAGGCGGTGTCGACGTATGAGGTGCGGAGGTACTTGTGAACCGCGTCCTCGGGGACACGGAATGACCGACCAACTCGAACGGCCGGCAGCTCGCCACTGTGGACGAGACGGTAGACCGTCATCTTCGACACGCGCATGATCGAGGCGACCTCGGCGACGGTGAAGAACCGCACCTCGGCGAGCTGGCGCTCCTTGGACATCATTACCTCGGTCTCTGCACGCGCGCAGCGCCGGGCTTCCCCTCCGACGAACGACCACAAGCGTGCAAGAGGTCACTCTAAGGGTCGTGTGTGACGGTTGGGAAGCCGCGAGGTCAGGGAACGCCCAGGAAGTAAAGTCGCCACGCCGACGGGCTCGCCGGGACGACGAATGGGAACCGCCCACGATCCCCGTTCGGGCATCGACTCAGTCGAACCAGACGTCCAGGCCGTGGAGGGGAAAGACCGCCTGTCGGGTCGCCATGATCGCGCGGTCGACGGCGTCGTCCGGGTCGTAGCCGAGGTCCCAAGACCGCCACCACAGAGGACCCGAGTCGGTGGCGCGATCGCCCATCCGGGACGGCGCCGGCCGCCCGGTGAGCCGCCGAACGTAGTCACGCCATTCCTGGGGCACCGGCTCGGAGACGGCGATCGGGCGGTGTTCCGCGATGGCTGTCAGGTGGGTCCAGGTCCGAGGCACGACGTCGATGACCTCATAGCCGCCGCCGCCGAGGGCCACCCACTTGCCGTCGCAGACGTCGTGACTGAGCCGGTGGAGCTCCTCCGCGGCCGCCCGCTGCGCGTCGACGGAGAGCGCGAGGTGGGCCAGTGGGTCCTGCGCGTGGGTGTCGCAGCCGTGCTGGGAGACCAGCACCTGCGGCGAGAAAGCGCGGACGACGGGCAGGACCGCCGCGTGGAAGGCGCGGAGCCATCCGGGGTCACCGACACCCGGGGGGAGCGCGATGTTGACCGCTGCGCCGACGCCGTCGCCTCCACCGATGTCGGTGGCCCACCCGGTGCCAGGGAACAGGGCCCGGCCCGACTCGTGGATGGAGATGGTGAGGACGCGGGGGTCGTCCCAGAAGATCCGCTCGACGCCGTCACCATGATGGACGTCCACGTCGACGTACGCGACCCGCTCCGCGCCGTGGTCGAGCAGCCACCTGATGCCGATGGCCACGTCGTTGTAGACACAGAAACCCGACGCCAGACGGGGCATCGCGTGGTGCAGGCCGCCGCAGAAGTTCACGCCGTGCTCGATCTCCCCCGTCCAGACCATCCGACAGATGTCCTGTGTCCCAGCAGCGATCTTGGCGCTCGCGTCGTGCATGCCGAGGAAGGCGGGGTCGTCCTCCGTGCCGATGCCCCACCGCAGGTCGGCCTGATCGGGATCGACCGATGCCGCCTTGATGCCGGCGATGTAGTCGCGGTCGTGGACCGTCGCCAGGACGTCGTCATCCGGCACGTCGGGGTGGAGCAGCTCGACATCGGCGTGGTCGAAGAGACCGAAGGCGTCGCAGAGGCGGGCGGTCAGGTCCAGCCGGACGGGCGACATCGGGTGGTTCGGACCGAAGTCATACTTCGTGAACGTCGGATCCCAGACCACCCTTGCCTGCATTGGCATGATGGTGACGCTACCGTCCTCGTCGCACGGTGGGGGGACGTCGGGCCGTTCTCCGGCGCCTTGGACAATCAGACACGATCCCAGACATGACCGGGTCAGCCCGTCCCGGTCCAGCTCGACACCTGGCACCACGAGAGGCCGCACCATGGCGAGGAACCGCATGTTCGACGAGAGCGTCATCGTCGTCGGACTCGGCCGTTTCGGACAGGCCTGTGCCCTTGAGCTGGCGAGCCTTGGCCACAAGGTCACCGTCGTCGAGAAGGACGGTGAGGTGGCCGAGAGTTTCGTCGGCCGGTTCGACCGCATCGTCCACGCGGACGCCTCCCACCCCAACGTCGTCGACGCCGCGAAGGCGTCGGGCATCAATATCGCCGTCGTCGCGATCGGCTCGTCGATCGAGGCGTCGGTCCTCGCCGCGGCCAACCTCGTCGACGCGGGGGTCGAGTCGATCTGGGCCAAGGCCCTCACCCCCGAGCACGCGCGCATCCTCAGCAGGATCGGAGTGCACCACGTCATCTCCCCCGAGGCCGACTCCGGTCGGCGGGTCGCCCACCTCGTCAACGGCCGGATGCTCGACTTCATCGAGTTCGAGGACGGCTTCGGCATCGTCCGGATGAAGCCGCCGGCGGAGGCGATCGGGTTCACGCTCGGCCAGAGCCAGCTGCGCAGCAAGTACGGCGTCACCATCGTCGGGGTCAAGGCGCCGGGCGAGGACTTCACGTATGCCGTGCCGGAGACGAAGATCTCGGCTCACCACGAGCTCATCGTCAGCGGTCCGACCCAGCTCATCGAGCGGCTGGCCGCGCGGCCCTGAGGCCGGCCCCGGGACTCATGCCCAGACCTGCCGGCTCCCGCTCGTCCGTGCGGACTCGACCGGTTGCCCGGCCGGTCGGCCGATCCGGAAGATCGACAGTATCTGCCGGTCATCGTCCGGGACAGAGACCGCCTCGTGCAGGGTCACCGCCGTCGCCGGGCAGTCGACCAGCTGGCTCAGCGGATGCACGTGCAGCCCCTGCCGCTGCGCCGCCAACCAGGTGCGCAGCAGCGCTCCCCCGTGCGCGCAGACGCGGTGGGGGGACTGGGTATCCGTCGCCGCTACGTGCAAGGCCACCACTGGTCCCCGCCCGGAGATCCTCGATGCGGACGCCAGCAGGCTCGGCCCACCGAGCCGCCGGAGGGCGGGCCACACCCGGGGGGACAGCGCCGTCTTGACCAGCCGCGCCTGAAGCGGGGTGAGCGCCAGGGCTTCGTCGGTCAGGCCGTCGACCCGGTAACGGGGGTCGCCGGCGTCCAGCCGGAGCCACCGACGCAGCTCCGCCACCTGGGCCGGTGACCCGTAGCTCCACCGGTCCGCCACCGGCAGGAGCTCGTCGATGAGGGCTCGAGCGACCACAGACAACCGGGCCTGGTCACCCAGAGCGGCGCCGACCCCGACGTCGCCCACTGTCGCTGCACCCGCGAACGGCTCGGTGTAGGGGCCGCGGGCCGTGCGTCGAGCTCTCAGGTCCTCGGCCGTGAACCCCCCGGGCAGCGGCCGTGCGTCCGTCTCGACGAGCCGGGCCACCCGGTAGGCCCGCGCGTCGACGTCCCACACGACGCCCACCCCGAGACCGGCGTCGGCAGCCGCGATCCGCACCGACTCGACGAAGGCACCGAGAGACAGCCACAGGTCCCGGCGCGTCGGGTCGGCGACGAGGAGCTCCCGCGCAGGGTCCCACCCGCCGACGAGGGTCTCCCCGTCGGCGAACAGCGTTGCGGGCTGGGTGTTGTGGGCGCTCGGCGCGCGCCGGAAGGTCGACTCCGTCGCCAGCACCTGCTCGGTCCAACCCGTCACGACAGGTCCTGTCGGTAGAACGTCGTGCCGTGCAGCGGCCGCCCACGCATCCGGACGTACTGCGCGGCCGACGCCGGGTTGTCGTGA